>ERZ802824.1375-NODE-1375-length-12960-cov-31.3076_pt1 | contig 12960 bp, 16 predicted proteins | sample MGYA00345650_ERZ802824 | MGnify/ENA primary metagenome ERZ802824 (study PRJEB30503, sample SAMEA104212361) | marine metagenome | biome: Westerlies Biome; feature: [SRF] surface water layer (ENVO:00010504) within the epipelagic zone...; material: water... | reverse complement strand
GCTATGATTCTTGAATCCGTAACAGATATGCCAGTAAGAGAATATTTATATAAGAAAATATGGAACACAATTGGCACAGAAAGTGATGCTTATTATATTACAGATAGTACTGGTGCTGATATGGCTCTTGGTGGCCTAAATGCAACTTTAAGAGATTATGCAAAATTTGGGCAACTATACCTAAATAAGGGAAGTTGGCTTGGAGAGCAAATTGTGCCAAAGTCATGGATTGCTGATTCAATAACACCAGATGCCCCTCATTTAATGCCTAATGCAGGTGACTTATCATCAAATGAATGGGGGTATGGATATCAATGGTGGATTCCTGGGGATCCTTTAACAGATTACACAGCTCATGGAATATTTAATCAGTTTATATATGTTGATCCTATTTCAAATGTTGTGATTGCAAAAACATCTTCTAATCATAGATTTAGATCTGAAAGGGAGTACTCAAAAGCAGCGCATATAGCAATGTTTAGGGCAATAACTAAACATATCATCAATACTGATGAATAATTTATTTGTATTAACCTAAATTCTTTTTTAGAATTAATTAAAAGAATCTTATAGAGGAAAAAATGAATTCAAAATTAACAAGCTTTTTTACTTTTTTATTTTTAATGAATGTTTCAGCCGGTCATCACGAAGGCGGACATTCTAGTGAAGGACATTCATCCACAGAATGGATGATTGAAGTGTTATCTTCAGCCGCTCCATCATTTATTGGAAACAATGCATCAGTTGCAACATATGAAGGAAAAATCCTAAAAGAAGGCACTAATGGATGGACATGTTCTCCTGGAAGGCCAATGTCAAAAGGTGGTTACAAAGATGCACAAGACACTAATGCATCTTGTGCTGATGTCGAAGGTTTTAAATGGGTTGAAGCATATGTTAATGGAACACAACCTGATATGAAACGAGATGCATATATATGGATGCTCCATGGAGACGTTGGAGAGGATAATAGAAAGTCTTCTTTGTATGGGGGAAGTAAGGACGCTGCTATAAAAATGAATCATTTTATTGAATCAGGACCTCATCTAATGCTTATGCCAAAAGATGTAAAGACTATAGAAAATTTCACAACAGATTTTACAACTGGCGAGCCATATCAAATGTTTAAAGGATCCCCATATGCTCATTTAATGATACCCTTCGAAGGTTACTATATGTTTCAACCTGAGGCATCGCCAAACTAAATTATAGTAGGCATAGCTATTAAGGTGAGTTGAATATTTTGGAGTAAAAATGAGTGACACAAAAGTTTATTATATTGTGAATCTAAAAATTCATGACCCAGAAGTTTATAGGATATACGAGAAAGGATTTTTTCCTATTTTGAAGAAATATGACGGTGAGTTTATTACATTCGATGACAATCCGAAGCATGTTGAAGGCGACAATCCGATTGAACAAGATAGAGTTATTATGTTTTCCTTTCCTTCATCTGAAAAAGCAGATGCATGGTGGGCTGATCCTGATTATCAAGAGCTTTCAAAAAACAGAAGAGCATCTACATCGATCACACTTACTAGAATTAATGGTTTACCACCAAGAGGTTAATTATGGAAAGATACAAAAACTTTAAAGACTTTTACCCGTACTATATTTCAGAGCACGATAACAAGCATACAAAACTTATGCATTTTATTGGAACAAGTTTTAGTATTTACTTCCTAATAAAATTCTTCTTATCATTTAATTTTTTATTTGTACTTTATGCACTCTTATCTGGTTATGGATTTGCGTGGGTAGGACATTTTTTTATTGAAAAGAATAAACCAGCCACTTTTAAATACCCTTTTTATAGCTTCATTGGTGATTACAAGATGTACTTTGAAATACTTCAAGGCAAACACAAGATATTTTAATAATCAGATCTTCATACTAATGCTTACATGGGTAGCATAGAAAATAACTTTTGGAAAAATACACCGTGGGGCAATGGAGATAGAAAATATCGTCTTGGCCTAAGGCCAATAAACAAAGATCAATGGTTAGATAGAAAGATAAGCAAAGAATTATTTGAACATAAAAAAAATCTTTTTAAAAAAAACTATAACGAAGTGGTTGCATCAACAGATAATTCAATCAAAGCTCAAAAACACTTGAGCAAATTTTTTGAAGTTAATAATACAAATTACCCTGATTTAATAGCTGAGATGAGTCTAAATATACAAGATGATTTATGTTTAATTGAGTCCAAGGGCGAACAAAGGCTCCTTGCTGCAAGCATATGTTCACCAAGCTATTGGGATGTGAGAACAAAGATAGGAAAACCTTTGAAAGAAATTCATAGCCCAGTAACCTCCCTTGAAGAAAAAATAGGCGATAGAATTTCAACATTTATAAAACAGGCTCCTGTAATGAAACCATTTTCCAGACAAAATTGGTTAATTCATGGTGATACAAAAAGATTTCATTTAAAAGAAGAGGAGTCACTTAAAAACGAACCATCAGAGTGGTTTATAAGGTCAGAAAAAGAAACATTATGTAGATTCCATGAAGATTATTCTTTATTTACAATAAATGTTATCTTTGAGCCACTTAACAACATCTTTAAATATTTAGATGCAAAAGATGGACTCATTAAGAGCCTAAGTTTTTTCGACAAAGATGAAGAAAAATATTTTGGTGGAAAGAAGAAAATAAATATCTTATTGGAATACCTAAAAGCTTAACTATAGTAAAATAAAGACCATGGGAGAGCGCAGATCTAAGTCTGCCATAAGTTTTAATGCATAAAGAAAGCTATGATAGATTAGTAAAAAATTCTAAAGATATTTCAAATAAATGGATGAAACTTCCAGCTCCTCAAAGAGGTGAGTACATAAGACTCTTTGGAGAAGAGCTTAGAAATAAAAAAGAAAATCTAGCCAAAATAATCACCAAAGAGGCAAGAAAAATCGAGACAGAATCACTTGGAGAAGTCCAAGAAGCTATTGATATGTGTGATTTTGCAGTAGGTCTAAGCAGGCAGTTGTATGGTCTTACAATGCCAAGCGAGCGTCCAAATCACAGACTACAAGAGTTATGGCATCCTCTTGGAATAGTTGGTTGTATAACAGCTTTTAATTTCCCAATGGCAGTTTTTGCATGGAATTTTTGCCTGGCAGCTGTATGTGGTAATAGCATTATTTGGAAGCCAAGTCCTCATTCAAATGGATGTGCGAAAGGTATTAAAGACGCATGGGACAAAGTTAGTGGAGAGTTCTCAGACTTAATTCTTATCTTAGAAGGCGGCAATGAAGAGGCTGTCTCTATTTGTGAAGATAATAGAATTTCACTTGTTTCCGCGACTGGGAGCACCCAAATGGGTAAAGAACTAGCACCATTAGTTTCAGCTAGACTTGGAAAATTGTTACTAGAACTTGGCGGAAATAATGCTGCAATTGTTTGCCCTTCTGCAGATCTAGACTTAACCATAAAAGGTATAGCTTTTTCTGCATGTGGTACAACTGGTCAAAGATGCACATCCCTAAGAAGACTGTTTGTTCATCAAGATATTTACAAAGATTGTGTCGAAAGACTTCAAAAATGTTTTGATGATTTAATTATTGGCTGTCCTTCAGAGGATTCTTCTCAAATAGGACCATTAATATCCAAAGAAAGCTATGAGTCAATGCAAAAAACTCTGGATTCTCTTAAGAGTAAAAATATTAATGTAATTGGCGGAGAAAGATTGGAGATTGAAGACCCAAATGAATATTACGTGAAACCTGCCTTGGTATTAGTTGAGAAAATTGAAGATGAAATGCTTGCAGAAACTTTCGCACCAATTCTTTATGTAAAAAGTTATGAAGACATAAAAGACGCGATTCATATGCAGAATAATGTCAAACAAGGACTTAGCAGTTCAATCTTTACAAATGATATGAGAGAGTCTGAGCTTTTTTTAAGCGAAGCTGGGAGTGATTGTGGAATTGCTAATGTAAATATTGGCACTAGCGGGGCTGAAATAGGAGGCGCTTTTGGTGGAGAAAAGGATACTGGTGGTGGACGAGAATCTGGTTCAGATGCGTGGAAGAATTATATGCGCAGGGTTACAGCAACCATAAACTATGGCGAGGATTTACCTCTAGCCCAAGGAGTGGAATTTGATGAAAGCTAAAATTGCAATTGTGGGCAGTGGAAACATTGGCTGGGCTTTGAAACAACTATTAAAAAATGACTATGAAATAAAGCAAGGAGATATTGAAGATGGATTTGACGCAAATGACATATTGCAGGTAAAAGATTTTCTTAAAGATGTCGATGCTGTTATATCTGCAGGACCATTTGCTGTTAATAAAAATATTGCAAGTGTCTCCGCAGAGGAAGGAATAGGATATTTTGATCTAACAGAAGACGTTGAAACAACAGAATATATTAGATCACTTAAGTCTGAAAACATTTTAATGCCCCAATGCGGTTTAGCTCCAGGCGCAATTAATATCTGTGCGTCAGGAATGATGGAGCAGTTTGATACTGTTAATGAAGTCTTAATGCGAGTGGGAGCATTGCCAAGATTTACAACGAATGAAATGAGTTATTACCTGAGCTGGTCAACTAATGGACTTATTAATGAATACTGCAATGAAGCTGATGCGATATATGAAGGAAAGTCTATCAAAGTAATGCCATTAGAAGGTGCTGAAAAGATTGTGATTGATGGAGAAAGTTTCGAAGCATTTAATACAAGCGGTGGGTGTGCAACGATGTGTGAGACTTTTGAAAATGAAGTTGAAAATCTTTCATACAAGACAATCAGATATCCAGGTCATTTAAATCATATGAAGTTTCTTTTTAATGATCTTCATCTTAAAAAGAATAAAGATGTTCTAGAAAAGCTGTTCGATAAAGAAGTGCCAAGAACAAAGAATGATGTAATTATATTTTTTGTAAAAGTTATTGGAATTATTGATGGTGTCCTTCAGGAAAAAACGTATTTAAGAAAAATTTATGGAGATGAAAAGTTAAGCGCTATTCAATTAACAACTGCTTCAGGAGTTTGCAGCGTCTTGGATATGTTTATTAATAAAAAGATTTCTTCAAAAGGCTTCATAAAACAAGAGTCAATTTCATGGGAAGATTTTATAGATAATAAGTTTGGAAAAGTCTATATCTAATTAATCTTCATAGACAAAGATTTCATCCAAAGGCAATTCGAAATAACGAGTCATTTTTATTGCTAATGTTAATGAGGGATCAAATTTCCCATTCTCAATAGAATTAATAGTCTGCCTGCTTACTGAAAGAGCCAGAGCAAGATCATTTTGACTTACTCCTTTTTTAGTTCGCAAACCTTTTAATTTATTCTTCATTCAGTCTTCTTTAATAAAGATTTTATAAAATCTATAACTATTAATACAAGCGCCTAAAGCAAACCCAAGAAATAAATCAATAAAACCAAAATCATAGCCTATAAAAGGTGACAAGATAGCAATAGGAATTCCCATAAGGATAAAGCCTAAAGCTCCTCCAATCATCGTCATTTCATTATATTTTTGAAATAACTGATCCTGATTTTTTAAGACTTTTATATAGGTATATACAGCAATATAAATACAAACAATTTCAATAATAGAAAGCCAAATGTAAATACCGTTTTCCTCTATGCCTCCCAATGCATCAATGCCAGTTTCTGATAGTGCAACACTAAGATATCCAGCCAATCCTCCTGCCAAGCCTGAAGCAATCAAGCATATAATCCAGTTCTTCTTATCTTCTCCTTTTAGAGATTTAATATCTATCCAAAAGCCATACCCTGTTATCTTTGCCATAATTGTTACCTCAGCAAAATCATATATTTACAGGATATTTATGTCAAGTAAACTTTACATCAAATACATCTTACTATTAATGATATTTATAAGAAAAAATGGGATACTTTGCATTAGATGACCAACTTTAGTTTATTAGACCCTTCTCACATAATATTTACATTTTTTTGTATAGCTATAATTATTTTTCTACCAAAAATATTTCTTGATAAAAGCACTAGAAGTAAAAGAGGGCTAGTTTTAGTAATTATTTCATTACTCCTTATAAATCAGGGCATGGATTTATATAGGGAGGGGTATATGGATGAGTTGAAGCTTGGATTGCCGTTACATTTATGTGATTTTTCTACAGCTTCAATAATTTTATATTTCTTTACACAAAGAAAAGAGTTTTTTCTGTTTGCTTTCTTTGCTGGTTTCTCTGGAGCAGGAATGGCTATTTTGACTCCAGATGTTCTATATTCATTTCCACATATTGACTATGTTAGGCACATGATTGGCCACTCAATGATTTTGCTAGGAGTGACGTATGCAATGGTTATAGATCATCTAAGACCGCAATTCAAAGATGTGCACAGAGTACTTGCGGTAATGACTTTATTTATGCTTTCTATGTATCCTATAAATTATTTACTTGGCGCTCCAGCAAACTATTGGTATGTAATTGAAAAGCCGCCAGGCCTAAACATCACTGATTATATGAGGGACGCTCCATATCATATGATTGATATATTTATCATCGCAGTTATTGTTTGTTATCTAATATATACACCTTATCTGATTAAGGATAAATTACAGATGAATAAATCTTAATCATGAAAAGCGTATCTAAAAGTCAAATACCTTTAACCTTTAGAGCTCATAGGCCAAAATTTATTCAATGGCTTGGAGGAGTGGTGCTGTCTTTTCTTGGATGGAAAGTAAATGGAGGCATATCAGATGAGCATGCAGCTGAAAAGCTTGTAGTAATTGTTGCTCCTCATACTTCAAATTGGGATGGTATATTAGGTATTGCAGCTATAGCAGGTCTTGATGCAAAGATCACATTTATTGGTAAACATACTGTATTTAAATACTTTGGTTTAGGAGCTTTTTTGAGATATATGGGCGGCATTCCAGTTGATCGAACTAAACCAGGTGGGATCATCCAAGATGCAATAGATCAGATTAGAGGTATCAATGGAACATTAATTGGCATGGCGCCTGAAGGAACTCGATCAAAGGTAAAGGAGTGGAAAACAGGATTTTTAAGAATTGCAGATGAATTGAATACTAAAATAGTTCCAGCATCTATCGATTTTGCAAAAAAAGAAATCTTATTAGGTAAAATATTTTCTCCTTCTGGTGATAATCTAAAAGATATTGCGGATCTAAAAAATTATTACAAAGCCTTTACTCCAAAACATCCAGAGAACTATTGATCTAAGGCTTCTTCTATCATCTTCTCAACCATTTCTTCCACAATAAATAGAGGAGGATTTCCATGGTCTAATACAGCAGAATGAAAGTCTTTAATATTAAACTTTTCTCCTAGTTCTTTCATTGCTCTTTTTCTAAGCTCAAGTATTTTTATCATTCCAACTTTGTAGCTTAGGGCTTGTCCTGGCCAAACGATATATCTTTCTATTTCAACTCTGACTTCAGTATCTGACATTCCGGTTACAGATTTCATATAATCCATTGCTTCTTCTCTTGTCCATCTTTTATAGTGCATGCCAGTATCAACAACCAATCTATTTGCACGAAACAATTCGCTTTGTAAAATTCCAAGTTCATCATAGGGGTTTTCAGCTAAACCAACTTCAAGAGCAAGTATTTCAGAATATAAAGCCCATCCCTCTGCGAAGGCTGATGTGTAATAACCAAACCTCCTGTACAAAGTTAACTCTTCATTTTCTAATGAATGTGCTATTTGATGGTGATGGCCTGGTGTAGCTTCATGATATGCCAATGTTCTCATGCTATAAGTAGGAGTTTGTTTTATGTCGTATAAATTTGCATAAAATACTCCAGGCCTGCTTCCATCAAGAGCAGGAGATTGATAATATCCCCCAGCTGCATTTTGCTCTGAATACTCTGGCACAGCCTTAACTATGACTTCAGATTTTGGCATTGTATGAAAATAGTTAGTCATAACCCTAATAGCTTCATTAACCATTTCTGTATAGTCATTTACTACAATTTCTTTTCTGTCTGGAGTATCAGCATAAAGAAAATCTGGATTTTCATTTAATTCATTCATCAATTCGCCAACACTTTTATTTTCGTCATAACCAAGTGATGTAAGAATTTCTTTCATTCTTGAAGAAATTCTTTTTACCTCATTTAAACCCATCTGATGAATTTCTTCTGGTGAGTAATCTGTAGTAGTAAAAGTTCTGATTTTTAATTTATAGTATTCGTCTCCTCCTGGTTGAGACCATATACCATGATTCTTATTAGCATTTTTTTGAGTATTTGCCATAAAGTTTCTCAGAAGTTTAAAGCCAGGAGTAACACTTTCATTTATTGATCTTGTTATTTCATTTTCAAGATAATCAATTTCATCATTGCTTAATTCCAATTTCTTAACTTTTAACATAAATTGCTTATAAAGAGGGTGCTCAGAATTTGAAATGTTTATAAATTCGTCAAGTTGATTTATTACATGACCATAAACAAATTCTGGAGGATAGATCCCATTATCAGCTTGTTTCTTTAAATCATTTAAAGTTCCTTCATATACCTCTTTTATTAAATCTGTTCGTTTTATAAAGGCTTTAGCTTCAGACTTTGTTCTTATTGGATGAACGCTATTCATAAATTCAATTGTATTAAGATGAATTCCACCAATTTGATTAAGAGGATAATCTAAGTAGGGAAAATACTGGAGCTCTTTCAATTGATTCTCATAATCGAATATTGCTATTTTTTTTGTATTTTTTTGTATGTCTGATAGATTCGAGTCATTATATTTATATAGAGTCTTAATAATTTTTTCTGTGTGCTTAATTTCATCCTCTATATCACTGTCCTGCGGAATTGATAACTTAGAATTATGATTGGTTAACCAATTAAATCTATCAAGAATTCCAACATATGTAAGCTCTTCTGGAGAGCCTGTTAAATCTAGAACAAGCTCCTTGCCTAGATAATGATCAATTGAAAAAGGCTTCATAAAGAATAGATTGAATAAATATAAAGATGCTATGCCTAAAGATACTGCAATGAGCTTTCCGGTATGCTTAAGAATTTTTTTAATCATGGTAGAATTTCTTTTTTAAATAATGAATATATTATGTCAGAAAAATTAGCAACCCTTAAGAAGGAAGGAAATGTATCAATAATTACACTTGATGACGGAAAGGCAAACGTTTTCTCATCACAAATGTCACAAGACGTTAATGAGTGTTTAGATGAAGTAGCAACTGAGGAAGGTTGTTTAATAATAGTTGGTAAAGAGGGGATGTTCTCTGCGGGTTTAGATTTAAAAACTATTCAAGGTGGTGATGTGGATAGCATTATGAAAATGTCAAAAGCTGCTTTTGAATTGCTAGCAAGAATATTTTCTTTTCCAAGACCTGTAATAGCAGCATGTTCTGGGCATGGAATCGCATTAGGCACCTTTTTATTATGTTGTTGTGATTATAGGATAGGTGTAAAGGGTGATTTTATGCTTGGCGCCAATGAAATGAGAACTAATATGGTAATACCAACACCAATTCTGGAATTAATTAAATTTAGAGTTAATGAATCGCATAAGTATAGAGCTGTTCTAGGTGCAGAAATGTATACGTTAGAAAAAGCGCAGGAAGCAGGATTGATAGATGAAGTTGTAAGTCCTGAAGATTTAATGAAGGCCGCATTAGAAAAAGCAAAAGATCTTGGAACAATGGGACATCCTAGTTATACCATTACTAAAGAACTTTTTATTGCTGAACCTATGTCTAAAATTAATGAGGCTATGAAAGAATACAAAAACGACGGTAAATAGCAGTCGCTTAGTGAAGAAAGAGATTCAATACACCATTAAAGAATTTTCTAGCTCTATAAATCAAGATCTCTTAAAACAAATATATAAAATCAACCAAGAAAATACACCAGAAGTTGGTAGCTTATCTTCTTTTGAATATCTTCAAAAAATAGTTAAGCTTAGTTCTAATAATTTTTATGTATCTTCCAAAGAAAGCATTATTGGATTTATGATTTGCTTTAGAGAGAACTCAGCATACACATCTAAGAATTATGATTTTTTTAGCAAGAAAGAATCTAAATTTTTATACATAGATAGAATTGCAATAAAATCTGAGTATAGAAGAGAGGGCATTGGAAAAAATCTTTACCTTTTAATAGAGGAAATTGCTAAAGCTAAAAACATTCCCTTATGCTGCGAAGTAAACACCCTACCTTTAAATCAAAATTCAATATCTTTTCACGAAGGTTTAGGATTTCATAGAGTTGGTGATTACAATTTTGAGGATCACTCAGTCGCTTATTTTATGAAATAAAGCGTAACCAGCTTATGGGTTATAAATGAACATTGTTTATAACCATGATATGGTTATATCCATGCTTATTGAAACATCACTTTTATTCAAAACGATTGTAATTCTTTCAATGCAATTAGGACTTGTTTTATTTTCATGTTTTTATTTTTTAAGAAAAGCAAAAGAAGCCTATCAAAAAAATACTACTCTTTTAGGATTGTCCTTTAGAGGATCTGTGAATATGAAGGGCAAGTTAGATTTAATTCCTTTTGTAAAACAAAAAGATACCTTTCCTAAAAGAATGAGTATGTATTTAGACAAGAATAACACCCTTATCAAAGAGGCGAAAAATCAAGATGAAGTAATTAAGTTTATGAAGGAAGGATATTCTCATGATCCTGAGGGCGGTGGACCACTTGTAAGCTTGATGATTTTCTGGATGATTGCTTTATATACTACTGCGGCAGTTACTTCTTTTTATTTGCTAAGTCTTTGGCAAACCATGTTTCTTTTTTCTTTAACGAGTATTAGCTTTGGCCCATTATTGGCTGTTGTAATGTTGGAAATGGATGAAAATGATGGATTCACAGCTCTAAAAATTGTTTTGATGGTAACTATTTTGACTGGATTCATTGGATACAGTGATTTTTATTCTTTCTCAGAGAATACGATTTTTGGAGGAGTTCTTTTACTCTGCTTATTTGCTTTACTATTGTTTAATTTCGCTCGTTTTTTTATGGAGTTCAGCAGACAAACTACTAGATTGGCTGCAATCGCAGGAGCAACATTATTTTCATTTTTTTTAATATATGACTTTAATTATATTAAAAATCAGTCCAGTCTTTTTGACAGAAATGATTGGAATACTGCAGTCGAAATGGCTTTTATTCTATATTTGGATATCATTAACCTATTGCTAGAAATTTTAGAAGCAATGGGTAACTCTCAATAGGAGAATAATAATGGCAAAATACGAATGCAATTCATGCGGAATGTCGGTAAAGACCAATTGTGGGCACTGTGATGCTCCACTTGTAAATGCAATGTTAGATTTAGATGATGGTAATCAAGTTCAGGTTTCAAAATGTCTGGAGTCAGAATGTTCAAATTATGAAGGAAAGATCAAATCACCCTTATGTTGTGGTAATGACATGACTTGCTCTTTATAAAAGAAAATTTATATCTATAATCTCTGTATGAAAAGAATATTACTATCTGCTTTATTGCTTTCATCATTAAATTTGTCAGCTGATTTAACATCAAATCTCAATAATAATTTAGACTTATTAATGGAGAAGGTGATTGAGTGGAGGCACGATATCCATGAACATCCTGAATTGGGTAATAGAGAATTTAGAACTTCAAAAAAAATTGAGGAACATCTTAGATCACTTGGAATGCAGATTGAAACCAAGATTGCTTATACAGGTCTTGTAGGAATGCTTGAAGGAGACTTACCTGGTCCAACAATTGCCTTAAGAGCAGACATGGATGCGCTTCCTGTTGAAGAGAAAACAGGACTACCATTTGCTTCAAAAGTTAGAACGACATATCTAGGAAACGAGGTGGGAGTAATGCACGCTTGTGGACATGACGCACATGTAGCTATATTAATGGGAGTTGCTGAGTATCTAGCTAAAAATAAATCACAGTTGAGAGGTAAAGTTATGTTTATCTTTCAACCTGCCGAGGAAGGACCTCCAGAGGATGAAGGAGGCGGAGCTAAAATGATGCTTGAAGAGGGAATTTTTGATCGATATCAACCAGAGGTTATTTTTGGCCTACATGTAACAAATATTGCAAATGGAGTTTTAGTGGTCAAGTCTGGACCTGCACTTGCTGCAGCTTCAGCATATAGAATAAAGATTAAAGGAACGCAAACTCACGGATCAACCCCATGGGCTGGAATAGATCCGGTAATGGCAACAGCAGAATTAATTCAATCTTTAAACACTATTGTGAGCAGGCGAATAAATATTATAAATAATCCTGCTGTTATTTCAGTTGGCATGGTCAAAGCTGGTACGAGAAATAATATCATTCCAGAAGATGCTGAAATCATGGGTACTATAAGAACATTTGATCCTGAATTAAGAAAAGAAATATATTCTGAAATTGAACAAGTGGCAGAAGGGGTTGCTCTAGGAACAGGCACCAAGATAAGTGTAGAGTTTGATGTTGGCGGTTTCTTCCCAGAAACATATAATGACCCAAAGCTAGTTGATGCGATGAAAGAATCTCTTATGAAAGCCTCACCTGGAAGATTTGTTGAATCTAATATTCCAGTTACTGGAGCTGAAGACTTTTCATATTTTTCAAAAGAGATTCCAGGATTTTACTTTTGGTTGGGTGTTAATAAGCCCGGTGTTGGACTTGACTCAAGTAACTTCGGTGAAAGAACAGATGTCGCTGGTAATCATTCGCCATATTTTTATGTGGATGATTCCGCATTAGATGAAGGCTTAAGAGCTTTCGTTCATCTCGTAGATGACTATCCAGATAAATTTTAATAAATAATTTATAAATATAAGGAGATACAAAATTGGCTATTCCAAAACATATTAAAGATAACATTTCTATGCCTGTAATTGGTGCACCTTTGTTTTTAGTATCAGGACCAGAACTTGTTATTGCACAATGTAAAGCAGGCATTATAGGATCTTTCCCAGCTTTAAATGCAAGACCTCAACATGTTTTAGATGAATGGATTGTAAGAATTAAGACTG
>ERZ802824.1371-NODE-1371-length-12979-cov-17.1493_pt1 | contig 12979 bp, 12 predicted proteins | sample MGYA00345650_ERZ802824 | MGnify/ENA primary metagenome ERZ802824 (study PRJEB30503, sample SAMEA104212361) | marine metagenome | biome: Westerlies Biome; feature: [SRF] surface water layer (ENVO:00010504) within the epipelagic zone...; material: water... | reverse complement strand
AACATCAATAAATAAACTGATAAATAAACAGATGAATAACCAGATAAAAAAATGACAAAATCAACCAAAATTTTAGTACCTTCTGGCGTTCTTGGATTAGGGTTTAGCGAGGATGCGCTTATTCAGGGTCTCAAACGCCAGCCAGACATTATTTCCATAGATGGCGGTTCTACTGATAGTGGTCCATTTTATCTTGGTATGGGGGTATCAAAATATTCTCTTGAGGTATGTGAGGCTGAATGGCATCTGCTCATGCAGGCGCGCCATGATAATAAAATCCCGCTTGTCATAGGAAGTTGTGGAACCTGCGGGGTTAATGCTGGCGTAGATATGATGTTTGACATGACGGTTAGAATAGCCAAGAAGCTTGGCCATTCTGTTAAAATTGCGAGAATTTATTGTGAGCGTGAGAGATCAGAATTTCAAATTGCGCTGAGTGAAAATAGAATTAAACCGCTAGAGCCAGCACCTCAGATAACGCAAGATAGCCTTTCTAAGATAACCCATATTGTATCCTTAGCTGGGGTTGAGCCTATTCAGAAAGCAATTGAAGCAGGCGCTGATGTTATACTTGTAGGCAGAGCTACTGATACAGCCCTTATAGCGGCATTACCCTTATTAAATAACGCTCATAAAGGGGCGAGCTGGCATGCTGCAAAAATTGCTGAATGCGGTGCTTTTTGTTCAACCAATCCATCCTCTGGAGTGATATTTGTAGAAGTGGATGAAACTGGTTTTACGGTTGAAGCTATGGCGCAGAATGCTTTATGTACGCCTGAAACCGTCGCTGCCCATATGCTTTATGAAAATGCTGATCCCTTTATTTTGTTGGAGCCTGGTGGTCATCTTGATGTAACAGATGCCACATACACAGCACTAGATGAGCGACGGGTGCGCGTAGAAGGCTCGCGCTGGCATTCATCAGACACTTATACCGTTAAACTGGAAGCTGCTAAATTATCTGGATATCAGACTACGCTTCTTACCATCGTGCGAGAGCCAAACTATGTTGCACACATAGATGACTGGATAGAAAAATTATCTAGAATATGTAATACAAAAATAAAACAATCTATGACGAATTCTAAATCAACACATTCCATTGATTTCAGAGTAATAGGTAAAAATGCGGTATTGGGAGAATTGGAGTTTTCAGAAAGTCTGGCACCTGAATTAGGCGTGCTGGTTATTGTAACAGCAGATAGTCAGGGGGAGGCAGATGATATCGCAATGCTGATAAATCCTTATTTACTTCATTTGCCATTATCAGAAGATGAGCCTATTCCAACCACTGCTTTTGCCTATTCTCCTGCAAATTCTAGCAGGGGGGCTTTTTTCGAATTTGCTTTGAACCATATTATGAAATTGGAAAAGCCATGTGATGGTTTTCCATTAATAATAGACGAGGTTTAGATGGCATCCTTATCTGAGCTCACACATAAAATAAGGTCAAAAAATGCAGGCCCCTTTTGGGTTACGATAGATTTGTTTTGCGAGGATGACGCACATTATAAACGAGTGCGAGATGGGCTTACACTGCCGGTGATAGCAAGATGTCTTTTAATTCCTGAAAATCTTGTAAAACGTTTTGAAATTGATAATCTCAAAGTGATTAAGGTCAGTTTTCAGCGCAAACATTTTCAAGGAAGTAGACTGGACAGGGAGATGCATGGCGATAAATTCGCGTTTTTATTGGAGCAGTTGCAGATTGATTAAATTAGAATGGTTATTTTATGGACGTTCCTAATCTAGCAGAGCATGAAGTAAGTGAAATCATACAAATGGCGCTTTGTGATCATACAAGTTTTGCTCAAATAAAAATGCAATATGGACTTTCTGACAAGCAAGTGAAACAGGTGATGAGAGAAAATTTAAAGCCAAGCAGCTATAGAACTTGGCGAACGCGTGTTCGCAAATTCAGTGACAGACGCGAGAGTTATAAATAAAGCATCCGCTACATATCATAATTAGTTGCTTGAGTTGAGGTAGTTGCTTGAGTTGGGGGATATTTTTTGTCATAGAGTTATTCTCATGATAGCGGACACGCCTATCTAATATCCGCATTAGAAGGGCATGTATTATGACTTTGGAAGATGAATATTGTGAGGACTGAAAGACAATGAAACATCCAGAAAATATCGCGATAATTGGAGGTGGCGGCGCAATTGGATATGCCGTTGCGCAGGAGCTACGCACCAGACATCCAGCTGCTAGCATAAGGGCGTTTTCGCGCGGACTACCGAAAGCAGAAATTAGCGGCGTTTCGCATCAACTGATTGATTATGAGGATGAGCTTTCTATTCAGGCAGCCGCAAATCTGGCTTCTGCGGATAGGCCCATTGATTTAATATTGGTTACAACTGGGATACTTCACGAAGAAAATTTGCGACCTGAAAAATCACTGAAAGAGTTATCTTATCAGAATTTTGAGAGGCTTTTCAAAGTTAATACAATTACACCTGCACTTATTGCAAAGTATTTTTTGCCTGTATTAAGCCGCAACAAACATTCGATTTTTGCTGCGTTATCTGCCCGCGTTGGCAGTGTATCAGATAATCAATTGGGCGGGTGGTATGCGTATCGTGCCTCTAAGTCAGCTTTAAATATGATTATAAAATCTGCCTCCATTGAGGTTGCCCGAAAAAATCCAGAGGCAATAATCGTCGGACTTCATCCTGGAACTGTAGATAGTAATTTGTCCAAACCATTTCAGCATAGCAGCACAAATAGCAAGCTGTTCACGCCATCTATTGCAGCAAATCACCTGATAGGCGTATTAGACACCCTAACATCTGAACAAACGGGGAAGTGTTTTGCATGGGATGGAAGTGAAATATTACCTTAAAAAAATATCAATCATCCTTAAATATGCATTGATTACAAACACTGCTTCCCCTATAGAATCTATATAAAATTTTGTCATAATTGTTTCCGTAAAAAATATATCTTTTGGAGGTCTTAATGGCACGTCAATTAGGAGTATGCGCTGAAATGTTATGGCTGGATAAGCCGATAGAATGGCGTATTTCACGATTGACAGAAATGGGATTTGGCGTTGGGCTTTGGAATTGGCCTGACTGGAATTTGCCCAATATTTCAAGGCTTGGAGCCACATTTACGACTATAAATGGATATATAGAAGGCAGGCTAGCAGATGATGCCGGCGCAGAATTATTGCTTAAATCGGCAGCCAAGGCAATTCAAATAGGCAAGCAGTTAGGAGCTCAGCAATATAATCTGCATGGCACAGGATTGGGGGATGCGGGGCTTCCAATACCGCATCTTGGAATTAATACGCCTGTCATGTGGCCAAAGGCTATAGATACCTTAAACCGAATTTGTGATTTAGCAGAATCAGAAGATGTGGTTTTTGTTCTAGAAAACCTTAATCTAATGGATCACCCTGGATGTTTGTTTAATTCAACAAAGGATGTATTATCACTAATTGCAGCTGTGAATCGCCCGCAATTAAGAATGAATTTAGATTTATATCATACACAAATAGGCGAAGGTGATATTATCAGATGGATACAGGCTTGCTTGCCATTCATCCGCGAAATACAAGTTGCAGATAATCCAGGGCGGTGTGAGCCTGGAACGGGAGAAATAAATTGGGAGAATATCGCATTCGCAATAAGAGAAATGGGATATGACGGCCTTATAACGATGGAGGCTTATGCAAAACAGGATCCGATGGCGGCACTTATCGCATTTAAAAATATATTTGATGTCCCATAATCTGTTAACAGAAAGGTAGAAAATGATAAATGTAGGTCTTCTTGGTGCTGGCAGAATTGCAGGTGTTCATGCAACCGCAATCTCATCGCACCCATCATCATCCCTAATAGCTGTCGCAGACATCAATCATGCAGCAGCGCAAACACTAGCCTCTAGCTATGGATGTGAGGTTCGTGATACCGAACAGATTCTAGCAGATAAATCCATTGATGCGGTTTTAATAGCAACTTCTACTAACACCCATTCTGAATTAATGGAGCAGGCAACGGCGGCTGGTAAAGCCGTATTATGCGAGAAACCAGTTGATTTAGATCTGCAAAGAGCACGTGAATGTCAGGTGCGAATTCAAAAAACCGGCCAGCCAGTAATGATAGGATTTAATCGAAGATTTGATCCAAACTTTGCAGCACTTCAATATGCGCTATCTGAAGGAGAGATTGGTAAGGCTGAATTATTATCAATCACCTCGTTTGATCCTGCCCCGCCACCAATTGAATATATAAAAGTATCAGGTGGGCTGTTTAAGGATATGATGATCCATGATTTTGATATGGCTAATTTTATTAAAGGTGAAGCTCCAATAAAGCTATCTGCTATTGCCTCATCAATTGTTAATCCTGAAATTGAGAAAGCAGGCGATGTTGATACAGCCGTGGTGACTATGCAATATTTAGATGGTAGTATGGCGGTTATTAAAAATTCTCGCAGGGCTGCTTATGGTTATGATCAGCGCTTGGAAGTCCTAGGCTCAAAGGGATTGTTACAAGCGCAGAATATGTTAGAAAACACCATTGTAAAATCGACTGAAAATGGCGTTGTCAGTGCAAAGCCCACTTATTTCTTCTTAGAGAGATATATGCCAGCCTATAGGGCTGAATGGGATGCATTTATGGATGTAATAACTCAGAAAAAAGACATCCCTGTTGGAATGGATGACGGTGTTATCGCACTTGCCATGGCAGAAGCAGCAAAATTATCTCTCGCAGTTGGAGAGCCTGTGGAATTATCAAAAATTTAATATATCCTCAATTCCAATCATAATAAGAACATACCATTATATGAACGGGGAAGAATCTACGGTATGAAGCAAAAAGTGTTCGCAATATCAAAAGTTGGGGGTAGAGTTTAACTTATTAATTAGGATTTTGACCTAATCTTAAGAGGTATCTAATGACAAAAACCATCAGACTAACAGCAGCCCAAGCATTGGTTAACTATGTGTGCAATCAAAAGAATGAAGATGGGAACACCTTCATCGCTGGATGCTGGGCAATCTTTGGACATGGAAATGTTGCAGGCCTTGGAGAGGCGCTTTACCCAGCAAGACAAGAATTGCCTACCTATCGAGGACATAACGAGCAAACTATGGCGCATTCAGCGATTGCCTATGCCAAGCAATCGCGGCGACGCCGTGCCATGGCTGTTACGTCCTCAATTGGACCTGGGGCAACAAATATGGTTACCGCAGCTGCATTAGCGCACGTAAATAGGCTTCCTGTATTATTATTGCCAGGGGATGTTTTTGCAGGTAGAGGTCCAGACCCAGTTCTACAGCAAATTGAAAATTTCGCCGATGGTACATCAAGTGTAAATGATTGCTTTAAGCCGGTAAGCAGATATTTTGATAGAATTACAAGGCCAGAACAATTACTGACAGCGCTTCCGCGCGCATTTCGGGTAATGACAGATGCTGCAGATTGTGGTCCTGCAACACTCAGTCTTTGTCAGGATGTTCAGGCTGAAGCATATGACTTTCCAGTTCAGTTTTTTGAGCCTAATATTTGGTCTGTGCGCAGATTATCCCCTGTTCAATCTGAGTTGGATGTTGTCTCATCTCTGATAAAAGGGGGGCGTTCTTCAGTTATTATTGCAGGAGGCGGAATACATTACTCACAAGCAACAGATAGTCTTAGAAACTTCGCAGAGAAACACCAAATTCCAGTTGTGGAAACGCAGGCTGGAAAATCGGCTTTGCCATGGGACCATCCGCTTAATTTTGGCCCGGTAGGGGTAACAGGTGGTGAGCCAGCAAATAGCATATGTGAGGAAGCAGATATAATTCTGGGGGTGGGTACGCGGTTTCAAGATTTTACGACAGGGTCTTGGAGTCTGTTTAAAAATCCTAACAGGAAGCTGATTAGTTTGAATGTGGCAGCCTATGATGCGCAAAAGCATGGCGCCGTGCCATTGCTTGCAGACGCGCTTGCTGGGTTGAATGCGTTATCAGAAAAGCTTTCATCCTTTAAAATGGAAGCGCCTTCCCAAAGTTTAAAAAGAGATTGGTTTATCAAAACAGATAAGCTTACAAACATGCCTGAAACGGAAAATAATCTTGCAACGGATATGCAAGTAATAGGTGCGGTTCAGCGGGAATCTGGCGAGAATACCGTGGTTATGTGTGCGGCTGGCACCATGCCAGGAGAGCTGCATAAATTATGGAAAGCAGGCAATCCTGGAAGCTATCATATGGAATATGGATTTAGCTGTATGGGGTATGAGATTGCAGGTGCGTTAGGAATAAAAATGGCAGATCCGATGCGAGATGTTATCTGCTTTACCGGTGATGGCACTTATATGATGGCAAATTCAGAGCTTGCAACTGCTGCCATGATGAAAATTGATTTTACCGTTATTATAACGGATAATCGAGGGTTCGGATGTATCAACAGACTTCAGATGGGTACAGGAGGGGCTGAATTTAATAACTTATTCGAACATGCCTATATGGGTGAGAATTCATCTATTGATTTTACATTACATGCGGCATCAATGGGGGCAACTGCAAAAAAAGTAGCCTCTATTAAAGAGCTTGAAGAAGCGCTTTCAAACAGGCATTCGATATCAGGTCCTTATGTAATTGTAATAGACACAGACCCTTATCCAAGCACGCCTTATGGCGGAACCTGGTGGGATGTTGCTGTCCCAGAGGTTAGCAAGAGAACAGAAGTGAATGAAAAATTTGAGGCTTATATCCAAAGTAAGCCTAATCGCTAATTCTGTTTGTTTGTAAAGGAGTTGAGAATGGCAAATTTATTGCGAAAGCCTGTTAGGGCACATGGAAAAACGCATGATATTACACCTCAAACTGCTGGTTGGCGCTATGTTGGATTTAGTCTACATCATCTTGATGAAGGAGAGATAATCACTGAATATAGTGATCAAAATGAGATATTAATTGTGATGATAGAGGGATTGGCTCATTTCACCGGCGCGGGCGTTGATTGGGGAATCTTAGGTGACCGGATGAATGTGTTTGAGAAAACACCCCCGCATTGTCTTTATATGCCAAACAGCTCAGAATTTGAATGTACTGCTAAAACGCCATGCGTTGTGGCAATTGGAAAAGCCCCTGGCACAGGCGGACATAAAGCACGCAAAATTGGCCCAGATGGCATTACGCTTACCGAACGCGGAACGGGCACGAATAAACGCTTTATTAATAATATCGCGATGGAAAATGAGGATTACTGCGATAGCCTTCTGGTAACGGAGGTGTTTACGCCCGCGGGTCATTGGTCATCCTATCCAAGTCATCGACATGATGAAGACGATTTTCCAAGAATTACCTATTTAGAAGAGACATATTATCATCGCCTTAATCCTGCATCTGGATTTGGAATACAGCGTGTTTATACTGAAGATGGAAGCCTTGATGAGACAATGGCAGTATCGGATGGGGATGTTGTGCTTGTGCCAAAGGGTCATCACCCTTGTGCGGCCCCATATGGGTTTGAGATGTATTATCTAAACATAATGGCAGGCCCATTGCGGAAATGGCGTTTTTTGCCTGACCCTGCTGTTGAGTGGATTTTAGAACAAGACAGCTAGTATTGTTTTATATTATATAAGTTTTTAATAAATTATACTCTGCCCCAATTAATATTTAAAACTAGATATATTCAAATCTATCGCCTCTTGGTTGAGGCCGTGAATCAAAATTATAAATGATAGTGTTAGAATAGTTCAACTAGGTAGGAAAAGCTAAATAACGGTTTTATGCATAGCGGGGGTATATAGCGCGCATGCGAATGTGCTAAACCAAGCTATGACTAAATTGACGTGAAATAAAAAAATGAGAGTAAATCTATGTATCAGAACGTAATCGCCCCAGTTCAATTTAAGACAGTTAAAGACATCTATCTGAATATCAGTCATTTTTTAGATCATTTTATCATGTTAATTTTTGCAAAAGCTGCTTATGATGCTGGCCGTCATTTTGGTATGAGCTATGATGAAATTATTATCTATGGTGTGGCTGGGTTTATTTTATTCGGCGCTGTGGCGCCTCTTGCGGCAAGTCTTGCGGATAGATTTTCGCGTTCTTTATTGCTGGTTATATATCATTTTGGGATAGGATTGGCAGCCATTTTGGCTGGTTTTGCGCAAACTGTCTGGCAGCTATCAGCCGCAATTGGCCTTATTGGTGTGTTTGCTTCCATTTATCATCCGGTAGGCATTGCGATGCTTATCAAAAGCAATCGTAGAATAGGGTTTCGGCTTGGGATTAACGGCGTATTTGGCAATATGGGTGTTGCGGCTGCGCCTCTCATTGCTGGAATATTGCTTACAATGGGCGATTGGCGCCTATGTTTTATTCTTCCAGGAATATTTTGTCTGATTTATGGTTTTGCGTTTATCACAGCTTTAGAGGAGGAGTATCAACAACCCACCCAAAAAAAACAGGTTAAGAAGTCTGGATTCTCACCTAACTGGAAACTTGCCTTAGCAGCTGTATTTTTATCTACAGCAAGTGGCGGGTTTGTGTTTAGCGCAATGACATTTGTTGTTCCGAGATATTTTGAGATTTCTATGGTTAGCATATCTAGTTCTGTTGCTATAACAGGGCTTCTTGCATCTCTTGTTTATGCATGTGCATCATTTACACAAATTGCGGTGGGTTGGATAATAGATAGGGTAGAGCCAAAGTGGGTTTTGTTTGGTATTGGCATCGGTCAGATATTTTTTATTTTCCTGACGTCTCAATTCACGGATTATGCGTTGTTTTTTGCAATGCTAATAGCGATGAGTTTTGTATTTGGACAAATTCCAATTACGGATACGATTTTATCTAGATACGTCCCGGACGAATGGCGCGCAAAGGCATTAAGCCTTAAGTTCATGTTAAATTTAGTTGTTGGTGCGGCGGTTCTGCCAATTTGTGGAATATTGTTACAATCTGGTATGATGATGAGTAGTTTGTTTGTTATTCTTAGCTGTATCGCAGCATTGGTTGTTGCTTCTGGCATTATTTTGCCTGTTCAAAAAGCTTCTCACCGGCAAGATTTATAAATCCACAAAAAAAAGAGCCCCCAAAAAAAGAGCCCCAAGAAGAGGCTCTTTTTTTTATTTTTGTTAATTTGTGGCTGTTTGTGCCGCTAATTTGCTGTCATGCTCAAAGGTAACAGCATATAATGCCTTGCCATCAAACAATTCAGATAAGTGTGAGCCTTCGCTTGCGAAAAATCTATGTGCTTCAATGCGGGAGGTAAGACGGTATCCCTTGGCAGATAAATTTTGTTTGTGAAACATAATCGCAGCTTCCGTAAAACTGGGAGCAAGAATTGTTATTTTGGTATCATCGTCAGGCATAATGGGATCTACCTTTGTTGATTGGGTCATCATGTACTCCGTATTGGTGTTTTGAGGTTTGGTTTTAAGATCTTGTGTAAAATTTGTCATCTTATCCCCTATTCTGCAGCTTCTGTCTGCGATTCTGGATCTGAATCAGTTACAAACTGAGCATTCTCGGTGCTGTCTTCTAGGGCAGTTGTAGACGGATTGCCCCTAACCGCAACAGATACTGCATCAAACCAGCTTGCGCCAACTTCTCTTTGGTGACGATGTGCTGTAAATCCGCGTGATTCAGCTGCAAATTCCGCATTTTGCAAGTCCATATAAGCTGCCATTCCGCGATCTCTGTAATCATCTGCAAGCTCAAACATGGCATGGTTCAGTGAATGGAATCCTGCCAATGTGATAAACTGGAATTTAAAGCCCATCTTGCCAAGCTCTCTTTGGAAATCAAGAGCTTCTTCTGCACTCATGTGAGATGCCCAGTTAAAGGATGAGCTACAATTATAAGCTAGCATCTGATCCGGGAACTCTGCGCGAATTGCATTTGCAAAATCTTGCGCTTGTTTTAAATCTGGTTTTGAAGTCTCCATCCAAAGTAAATCTGCATAAGGAGCAAAAGCAAGACCACGTGTCACGCATCTATCAAAAGCATCCTTATCATCTAATCTGTAGAAGCCTTCTTCTGTGCGCTCACCCGAAATAAAGGGCTGATCTCTTGGGTCGATGTCAGATGTTATTAGCTTGGCGCTATCTGCATCTGTTCTTGCCATAATGATTGTGGAAACGCCGCATACGTCTGCTGCCAGTCTTGCCGCATTCAAATTGCTTATCGCTTGTTGAACAGGAACTAACACCTTGCCGCCCATGTGACCGCATTTTTTCTCTGATGCGAGTTGGTCTTCGAAGTGAACACCAGCGGCGCCGGCTGCGATATATGCTTTGGTGATTTCATAAGCGTTCAAAGCGCCGCCGAAGCCAGCTTCACAATCCGCAACGATTGGAGCCATCCAATTTTTAGTTGCTGTACCATTTTCTAGTACATCCACCTCATCAGCTCTTAGTAATGTGTTGTTAATTCGGCGTGCTAACTCTGGGCCAGAATTTGCAGGATAGATAGATTGGTCAGGATACATAGAGCCAGCAGTATTGCTGTCAGCGGCAACTTGCCAACCTGATAGGTAAATTGACTTTAAGCCAGCACGAACTTGTTGGAGCGCTTGATTGCCTGTCATAGCACCTAATGTTGGAACATAATCTTCTGAATGCAACAGATCCCAAAGATTATTAGAGCCTTGTTTTGCTAATGTGTATTCAATCTGCACGGAGCCTGATAGTTTTTGGACATCCTCCATTGAATAATCTCTTGCAACATGGGCAAAACGTCCGTCATGTGATTGCGTTCTTTGTTCATATGTAGTTGTCATTTCTGCTCTCCATAAAAATATTATTAATGATGATGATGTTCTATCAGGCAAAAAAATTAATACCAGTTAAATTGTGTATAGAAATAAAATGTAAATATTTACAAGATTATTTCAGAAAATATTGTAAAGTTCTAGAATTTGCTATATTTACAAAATTAAGGTGTAACGCACCAACCAAGATACCTCTATATCTTGAGATAATAAGGATGTTGAAATGGCAGATCTTCCCGTTGGTAAAATTACGATTGGACCAAAGCTTCGGAAATTAAGGCAGAATCTCAATCTTAACCAAGCAGATATGGCGGCTGAACTTGGTATATCAGCGTCTTACCTTAATTTATTGGAAAATAACGCGCGCCCTATAACAGTGCCTCTTTTATTCAAGCTAGGACAAACCTATGATGTGGATTTACGGGAAATTGCAGAAGATGACAGCGCTAAGCTCGTGGTTCGACTGACCGAGATTTTCTCAGATCCAGCTCTGAAAGAATATCGGTTATCCAGACGCGATTTACATGCTCTTGCTAATCAACATGGCCAGGCTGCACAGTCGATGATTGGTCTTTTTGATGCGTATGAAACAATGAGAGATGCAGCTTACAGCGAGCAACGGGTAGATCAGTCCCGAATACAGCCAAGACCTGTTGAGGATGTGCGCGGCTTTCTTGAAAAATCAGGAAATTATTTCGATATTCTTGAGATTGCGGCTGAAAAATGCAGAAAGGATGCAAATCTTCGTCCTGGATTTATATTCTCCGACCTTGCGGCATGGCTACAGAGTAATCATGCTATTCAAACAAGATTAATGCCAACAAATGTTATGGGCAGCATGCTTCGCCAATTTGATTTTCACCGAAATCGTATTTTACTATCAGAGGCAATGCCAGAAGAGCAAAGATTATTCCAGCTTGGTGTTCAAATAGCATTGGTAAGCTGCCAGCCAGAAATAGATACTATTATTGCGGGCGCTGGATTGGAAGATGGCGAGTCTACCAATTTGCTTAAAATGACGTTATCGAATTATTTTTCAGCTTGCCTTATGATGCCATATGATAATTTTCTAGCAGCTGCTCAAGAAACAAAATATGATTTAGAACAATTATCAAACAAGTTTGGAGCTAGTTTTGAGCAAATATGCCACAGGCTTACAACGCTTAATAGGCCAGGAGCGCGCGGTATTGCTTTCTTTTTCCTTCGGGTAGATGAGGCAGGCCATATATCCAAACGATTATCTGGTGGTGGTGTTGAGTTTGCGAAATATGGTGGCTCCTGTTCAAGATGGATTCCGCATCACGCATTTAGAACACCAGAGCAAATTCAGGTTCAATTTGCCGAGTTGGAGGATGCGCATCGTTTTATTACCATAACTAAAACTGTCTCTAAACCGCGCACCGAGCCACCCTACATTGGAACACCTATTTTTGCTATCGCACTTGGTTGTGATGCGCGTCATTTTAAAGAGCTTTGTTATACTGAAAAGGTTGCGTCTGAGAAATCTTTTGCCACTGTGCCTATTGGTCTTGGGTGTCAGCTATGCGAGAGAAGCGATTGCCAGCACAGATCCGTGCCACCTATTGGACATGAGATGCGCTTTGATCTGACAAAAAGACATGTAGGCTTATATCACTTCAGAGGCTAAATATAAGCGCCTTCGGAATCTTTTTGCAACTGATGTTCTCTATACCAGAGATAAAGTCCTGATAAAACAATGAGTGTAATCCCAATTGATGTATAAATCGTGGGAACATCACCGAACACAAAGAAACCAAGAAAGGTTGCGCCAATAATCTCTACATATTGAAACGGGGCCAGTAGATTAGCCGGGGCTTTGCTTGCAGCGAAAACTAGTAACAAATGACCACCTGTTGCTGCTAATCCCAGAGCGATTAATAGCTGCCATTCGTAAAAGTTTGGAGCTGTCATTTCTAACCCATCTATGTTTGGAAATAGTAAAACAAAAATACTAAAAATGGGAACGATTATTATAGCCATCTGAAACTGCATTTGAACAGGAGATATTTTTTCAGAGAAATATCGCGTTATTAACATATAGGTTGCAAAACTTGCTGCCGTAATTACCGGTAGCAATGCTATCAAGCCAACTTCACTAAATTGTGGTCTTATGATAATAACTGCGCCAATAAATCCGATAATGATGGCGGTTATGCGTCGAAGCCTTATCACTTCTTTTAAAAATACAGATGACAAAATTGTTAATATAATTGGCTCGACAAAGAAAATAG
>ERZ802824.1369-NODE-1369-length-12987-cov-15.7699_pt1 | contig 12987 bp, 18 predicted proteins | sample MGYA00345650_ERZ802824 | MGnify/ENA primary metagenome ERZ802824 (study PRJEB30503, sample SAMEA104212361) | marine metagenome | biome: Westerlies Biome; feature: [SRF] surface water layer (ENVO:00010504) within the epipelagic zone...; material: water... | reverse complement strand
GTGGGCTGAGAATTGCTGCCATCAGCGGTACATCTTTCGCTGTAAGAGGTACTGTTGCTGCGACTGCTACTTGGTATGTGTAGACAATGAAAAATGCTGGTGCTTCAAGCACGGCAACAGGCCGCACTGAATTTACAATGTTGAACATTTGGCAACTCCTTTAACGAGGTATTTTTTCTTTCATGCGGAATAGGCTCACGCCCGTATAGATAATCACTTGCTTATGTGAATACATTGGCTATGAATATTGAATTGTGTGGGATGTCTTCTCAATGCCTGCTACATTTTCTTTGTAGTCTTTAGGAACCTTTTGCTATGCGGCAGCTCATAGCACCATTGGTATTGTTATTAATTGCCATCGGCTTTTGGCTGTCTGACCGACCTACTGCTGATACAGCCGGCAGCGGCGAGAGTTCTGCGGATATCACAACGGATGATACGGACGTAGCGAAAAAGAAAGCGGACACTAAGGATTCGGCCGATACGGACGTAGCGAAAAAGAAAGCGGATACTAAGGATTCGGTCGGTACGGAGGTAGCAAAGAAGAAAGCGGACACTAAGGATTCGGCCGATACGGGGGTAGCGAAGAAAAAAGCGGACATTAAGGATTCAGTAGATACGATAGTGTCAGATGACATCTTTCCTCAGAAATATTTGACCAATTGGGAGACTGATGAGGGATTGCTGTCTTTGATGCGAGCTCCTGATAGCAAGACTATTCGGGGAATTTATTTTCACCCTGTTCGCACTAACGAAATAAGGGGAAAGATAGTCACTTCATACATTAGCAGGCGTTCTGCGGCGACATTGACAGGCTTCTGGTTTCAACCTGTTTCAGATAAGAAGTGCAATTTTGAAAAGAACGGAACTTATTACTGGGGAAGATTGGCCTTTATGTTTAAAGATAATAGCTTTAAGGGGATATGGGGCTATTGCGGTGACGAGGCTAATTATTACTGGAATGGTAAGCGTGCGTAAGCATTTTGGATTGTATTAAAAAAGCGCCTAGTTTTCTAAGCGCTTTTGAAGTGGTGCCACCCACAAACCCTGCTGAATGCAATCAACTGAACTAGACAGAGTCAATTTGACTGACTTCATTTTAGCTCAGCTTCACGCTTTGCTTTCACCTGCTGGTAACGCTGCTTGCCTGCCTGTATTTGAGCAGTCCTTGGATTGCTTGTCTTAATACAAGCAGCAAGGACGCCGTTCTCCAGAATCACAAGTTCCACGATGTTGCGATCAGCCATTTTGTGCAGAGACTCTTCGGCAAACTCTGCAAAGTCACGACGTGGATGCTCAGCGCCCTTGTTCCTCGCCGCCCTCAGCCCTAGAGCTGAGGGTGGAAGGTGGTGTCGATCAGAAGCAGAAGGGCAAATACTGGGCGCTGCAGGCGGCGTAGCCGTCAACCAGTGGGCCTAGGCCGATCTGATGCAGGATTCCTTGTCCAGTCAGCCCTTCGGTGATCACGCCGATCACAAAGCCGAGCATGGCGGCTCGTCCGTTGAAGCGCTCGACCCGTTCCAACTGCTCCTCATGAATGGCCCGGGCTGCGGAACCTTGAAACCAGCTGTCTTGCGCGGAATTACGTGTCATGACTTGCTTTCGCTCGTATTGCAACAAATCCTAACAGTTGTTTGACGAATGGCTCCGATCAGGGCTTTTTCCACTCCACTGGCTGTCTGCGCCTGGGATAGAGCTCGCGGCAGAGCGGGCACACGGTGCCATCGCAGCCGCGGGCTGTGCAGTGGTCCCGTCCATAAAAAATGATCTGCAAATGGAGTCTGTTCCAGGCGTCCTTGGGAAACAGACTTTTGAGATCCTTTTCCGTCTGCGCCACTGAGTCACCACTACTCAGTCCCCAGCGCTGGGCCAGGCGATGGATGTGGGTGTCGACCGGGAATGCCGGCACTCCGAACGCCTGAGCCATCACCACGCTGGCGGTTTTGTGGCCCACGCCCGGCAGGGCTTCCAGCTCTTCGAAGCTCGCCGGAACCTGGCCTGCATGCACATTCACAAGGATGTGGGCCAGCTTGTGGACATTTCTGGACTTGGTCTTAGCCAGGCCAAGCTGGCGGATGTGGGAGAGGATCTCTGCTTCCTCCAGGGCGGCCATCGCCTCCGGGGTGGGGCCAGCGGCAAACAATGCCGGTGTCACCTCATTGACCTTCTTGTCGGTGCACTGGGCACTGAGCAGGACCGCAATCAATAGGGTGAAGGGATCGCTGTGGTCGAGGGGGATCGGTGGCTCGGGATAGTGCGCGTTCAATCGCTCCAGAACCACGGCTGCCCGCTCGCGCTTCTTCATGACGCTGAAACGAAAACGCCATCGTTGCAGCGCTTTCTTCCGGATGCGAGCATCGACCACTGCTGACGGCACAGTTGATGAGCTCCCAGGAGTCCAGACCCGAATCCGACACGCTGAACGCCTATGAACGGGTGGTGCAGAAAGAAGAGGAAGCGGCGGAGAGGCGGGCGAAGGCTAAAGATGCAAAAGAGGATGACCCCAGTGATCTCTACCGTCAGCACAGCCATCAGCAGTCGATGGAGGGAGGCTGAAGCTGAATCAGGACCCGGGTTGAATCGCTTTCTTCACAGACTCAACACCCTTCTGGATTGCTTCGGCGGGTGCCTTGATCATCTGCTGCTTGGTGTTTGACCAGATGTTGATGGCGTACACAATGGATCCTCCGATGATCAGCGCGGCTACCACCAATCCGAAGCCGTTGCCTCCCTGCTTGATCACAACGGGTTGTTGCTGATCCTGTTCGCTCATGGCCATGGTCGTTCCTGAAAGGGTTGTAGCCATGGAATTGTGCTCAAGCTGCTGATTTGGATCTGATCTACGGTCAATCTCGATGCGGCCTTCACCTCCTTGAACAGCACAACCCGTGGAGTGATTTACGTGTCGGTGTGGGTGGTGATCTGGGGCACCGCTTCGTCACTTGTTGACTGGCTTCTGCTCAATGCCGACCTCTATGAGACCGGCAGTTTTGGTCAAGTTGCCACCTTCATCGGCTATGGAGCGGCCGCTGCTGTTCTGGCCGTTAAGACGTCGGGACGTTTCCTAAGCAGTGGTCGTCAGGATGACCCTGACGCCTGAGGCTCTTTCCGAACGACTTTCGCTGTGATCAGTCCGGCAATGAATCCCGTGGCATGGCCGATCCAGCTCACGCCTGCGGGAGAAGCCCAGGGAAGAAGTCCGGGCAAGGCACTGCCGAACAGCACCAGCGTGATCAGGCTCAACAGGATGGCGAAAGGCCGCCGTTCGAGAAAGCCGATCAACAGCAGGTAGCCGAGGAGGCCATACACCACGCCCGAGAGGCCATGGGCGCCGACGGGCCAGAAGAGCCACACCGGGATCTCCATCAGGATGACCGCGATCCAAACGGCGACATAGGCCCTGGTGTTCCGCGCCAGCACCAGGTAACTGAGGGGAAGAAACACCAGGCTGTTGGCGAGCAGATGCCCAAAGCCCCCATGGCTGAAGGGGGCCGTGACCAGCGACCACCAGGGCGTCCCCGGGCCCATGGCCAGGTTCCAGCGACCGGCGAACACCAGTTGATCGATCAGCTCCTGGAGCCAGGCGATGCCGAGGAGGACCAGCGGAAGCGCGATCACTGCACGCGGAACGTCACACCCATCACGGCGGTGATGTCTTTGTCGATCGTGCGGGTGTCGTAGGCGCCGTAGCGGCCCATGTCGGTTGAATTCGGAACCGTGATCTGAAACGTGCCCGTATCGGCTTTGGTGATCGCTCCGATCCCTGACCCTGCCTGACGTGCAATGGCCACGGCGCGTTTGCGCGCGTCCGCTGTGGCTTTGGCGAGCATGTCGACCCGCTTGTCGGCGAGTTTGGTGTAGGTGTAGGCGGGCGGCTGAATCGTGAGCGAGACGCCATCACCCACCAGTGAACCGATGGATCGGGACACCTTGCTGATGAGGTTGACATCGGGCGTGCTGATTCGGATCGGCTGCCGGGCCGACCACTCGGTTTTGATCAAGGCCCCGTTCACGCGGTTGCGGATGTCATTGCTCGACGATTCGAGCACCGCGAGCTGAACCGAGCCATCGGGGACGCCCTGCGTACGCAGAAACGCCAATGTTCGCTGAAGATCAGGCTGCAGGTCTTGATAAGCGGCCTGTTGGCTTGTTCCGCTGCCTAGTACAACCACGGTCCAGTCGGCGAAGTCACTGCGGATGCGTTCCGTGCTGGCTCCCGTCACGGTGATGGTGTCCGCGGCTGTGCGTACCCCTTTCACGGCCACAGCACCGGCCACCACCAGTCCGGCACTGAGCACCACCATGGGCAGCACCAGCGGGGGCGTCCTGCGGATCCATCCAAGGAGGCCGCTCGCCGGTTCGCGTTGGGACTGCGTCTCGGTTTCGCCCACTGAATAACTCTTGTTCGTATCAAAACCCTAGAGATTGGGGTGTCTTCCGGCATGTCCGTAACGGAACGGAGCTGTGACCGGCTATGAATCCTTCACCGCTTCTCCGATTCCCTCAATGACCTCCAAAACTGAGGTGATCGTGATTGGGAGCGGCATCGGCGGTCTGTGCTGTGCAGCTCTCTGTGCTCGCGCTGGCCATGAGGTGCTCGTCCTGGAGGCCCATGGGGCCGCAGGCGGAGCTGCCCACGGCTTTCAGCGCCAGGGTTATCACTTCGAATCCGGTCCATCGCTTTGGAGCGGACTGGGCCGGTGGCCCAGCAGCAATCCTCTCGCTCAGATTCTTCGAGCTCTCGATGAACCCCTCGAGGTGATGCCTTACCGGGACTGGGATGTTCTCTTCCCAGAAGGCCACCTCCGGATCGGTGTTGGCGCCAAAGGCTTTGAGCAGGTGGTGCAACAACTTCGCGGTGATGCGGCCTTAGAGGAATGGCGGCGTTTCGCCAGGATGCTGCAGCCGATCGCAGCGGCGGCTGATGCCCTTCCCCTTCTGGCGCTTCCAGCGGGAGGAGTCGATGGAATCGGGCCCCTTTTCAGACGCAGTGGCCGTTTGTTGCCTCACCTTCCGGCCCTTCGGCATCTCACCGGTGCCTTTGGACCTCTTGTGGACCGTCATCTGACGGACCCCTTCTTACGCCATTGGGTTGATCTGCTCTGTTTCCTGATCAGCGGCATGCCGATGGCGGACACCAATGCTGCAGCCATGGCCACCCTGTTCGGGGAGTGGTTTGATCCCGACGCCTGTCTTGACTTTCCCAAGGGTGGAAGTGCCGGTGTTGTGAACGCTCTTGTGCGGGGCTTGCAGAAGCATGGGGGGACGTTGCGACTGGGTGCCCGGGTGAAACAGATAAGGCTTGATGGCGATCGGGTGATCGGCGTGGAGCTCACCAACGGCGAGCAACTGGATGCTGATCATGTGGTGAGCAATGCCGACGCCTGGAGCACGGCGGCGCTGCTGCCTGAGAATGGGGCGTCGCGATGGCGTCAGGAGCGTTTGAACACGCCCGCTTGCGGTTCATTTCTGCATCTTCATCTCGGGTTTGATGCTTCTGGGCTGGACGATCTGCCGATTCACACCGTCTGGGTCGGGGACTGGGAGCGTGGCATCACCGCGGAGCGCAACGCGGTGGTGGTGTCGATTCCGTCGGTGCTTGACCCCGGCATGGCCCCTGCCGGTCAGCACGTGCTGCATGCCTACACACCAGCGAATGAACCCTGGGAGCTCTGGAGCGGGTTGGATCGCTCCACGCCGGACTACGAACGCCAGCGTGCGGATCGTTGTCAGGTGTTCTGGCATGTGCTGGAGCAGCGCATTCCGGATCTCCGTAGCCGGTGCCAGGTGGTCATGGAGGGCACACCCCTGACCCACCGCCATTATTTGTCGGTGCACAACGGCAGCTACGGCCCGGCCCTTTCCGCTGCTCAGGGCCTGTTCCCTGGAGTGCAGACCCCGGTGAAGGGGCTTCTGCAGTGCGGTGCCAGCACGTTTCCTGGAATCGGTATCCCTCCGGTGGCTGCCAGCGGTGCGATGGCAGCCCATGCCATCACCGGAAAGAAAGCCCAGGCTGAGTTGCTCGAAAGCCTGGCGCTCTGACGACCCTGCCCTGAACAAGTCCAAGGAGCGATTGGCCTTAGGGACACGCGCTTTCCCTTTTCTTTCTTTAGGTTCCGCGCCGATGTCGAGGGCTGCCAGTGGTCGTTCAGGTTCTCAGTGCCAACGAGCGCTACAAGCTGGATGGCAGTGATGACGCACTCTTCTACAGCGAACCCCGCTTCGTTCAGCATCTGGATGCTGGCTTCAGAGGGCGACTGACCCAGCTCTACAGCGAGCGCATCCCCGGTTGTGCTGTTGTTCTCGATCTGATGAGCAGCTGGGTGAGTCACCTCCCTGACGACCAGCGTTACGAGCAGGTCATCGGCCATGGCCTCAACGCCCAGGAGTTGCAGGCCAATCCCCGCCTCGATCGTCATTGGGTTCAGAACCTCAACGAGTTGCAGTCGTTGCCCCTTGACGACAGCAGTGTGGACTGCACCTTGATCGTTGCGGGTTGGCAGTATCTGCAGCAACCGGAAGCCATCGCCGAGGAGCTTCTCCGAATCACCCGCCCCAACGGCCAGGTGATCGTGGCCTTCAGCAATCGCATGTTTTTCACCAAAGCTCCCCAGATCTGGACCGATGGAGCGGACGGCGATCATCTCCGCTACGTCGCTGAGGTGCTGATGGCCCAGGGTTGGCCCAAGCCGGAACTGGTTGCTGAGGAGACCCGCAAGCCTGGTCCCATGGGATGGGTGGGCGGAAAGGGCGATCCTTTCTTTGCGGTGATCGCTACCAAACCCGTTCCATCAGTTGTCACCTTCTGATTCGTCAGGGGGAATCGACTGCCAGCCACTGTCCCAGAGCGATCGGTCGCGGAGCTCTCTCCAGCTGAGGCGAAGCCGCACCTCGGGGGTGAGAACTGAGCACAGCTCCACCCAGCGCTCGGATCCCCGTCCCCCCTGGAGCACGAGGCGGAAGTGGCGTCTCCCTCCCCGGGGGATGCGGCTTGTCCATGCTTTGGCTGCTTTCCAGCTCACCTAGCCTTCGTTCATTGCCTGCAGTTCATGATGCCGCTGCTTTGGGCTCGCCTGTTGCCGATGGTCAGCCGGGCATGACCACCAACGGCTACTGAGATCCCCAAACGGATCTTGCCGCGTTGCTGGAGATCATGGAGGGACAGGCTGCTGCAGCCTTGGCAGACTTGCGGGCGATCCTGGCCGATGTGATCAAGGAGACCCTGCCATGAGCCCGCGCACGATCGCCATCAGTGGAGCGTCTGGCAAGACCGGATTCAGAATTGCCGAAGAGGCGCTGGCGGCTGGAGATCAACCGCGGCTGCTATTGCGCGCCGATTCACAGATCCCAGCGTCGCTGGAGGGTTGTGAGCAGCACCGTTTGAGCTTGATGGACTCCTCCTCCCTGGATCGGGCCCTCCGTGGCGCGGATGCGCTTGTGATCGCCACCGGAGCGCGTCCGTCGGTGGATCTCACTGGTCCGATGCGTGTCGACGCTTGGGGTGTGCAGCGGCAGCTGGAGAGTTGCCAACGGGTGGGGCTGCGCCGTGTGGTGCTGGTGAGCTCTCTCTGTAGCGGACGCTGGAGGCATCCACTCAACTTGTTTGGGCTGATTTTGGTGTGGAAGCGCGTGGGGGAACGCAGTCTTGAACGCAGCGGCTTGGATTGGACCGTGATCCGCCCGGGCGGGCTTTCGGAACGGGAGGAGTCGCTCGAGAACGAGGGCGTTGTCTGGACAGGGCCAGATCAACAGGAGAGTCAGTCCATCCCCCGGCGCCTGGTGGCCCGTTGCTGCCTTGAGGCCTTGGATACGCCGGGATCGATCGGTCGGATCCTTGAGGTCACAAGTAACGCTGGGCAAACCGTGCAACCGCTATCGAAGGCGATGTTGAGTATCGATTCCTACGGCACAACCAAGGGCACCGCGCGATAACTAGTCCGTCAAAGGGCATTGCTCTGGGGCGCAAATCGGGAGATCCAAGACGGGCCGGCACCCGTCTTTTTTATTCAGACTCTCGGCACAGAACGGCGTGCTCATGGCTGATGTGGATCTGGCGGTGATTGGCGCCGGCCTTTCGGGCTGTGCTCTGGTGTCGGCTCTTCGCCGCAACCACACGGTTGACTCGATGGTGATCTTCGAGGCCGGACGCGGGCCGGGAGGCCGTTGTGCAACGCGACGCCGGCGGGATGATGCCCTCTGGCGACTGGATCATGGGGCACCGACCCTGAGCTTCAGCGGTTCACCCCAGGGACGGTTGGGCACGCTGGTTGGCGATCTCTGCGATCGCGGGGTTCTGGCTCCGGATGCTGGTCCCGTGGTCGGTCTCGATGGGGATGGCGCTCTGTGTGAGCCTCCCGCTCATCCGTTGCTTTGTGGTCCGCGCTGGCGCGGCCAGCCCACCATGGCCGCCGTGGCCGAAACGCTGTTGGCAGACGCTGGTGACGCTGTCTTCACCTGCTTTGGGGAGCGGATCAGCAAGCTCAGCTGGGAGGACGGACGCTGGTTGCTGCCCGGTGGCTGGCGGGCACACACGCTGGTGTTGAGTGGAACACTGCTCGCCCATCCGCGCTCGCTGGCGATGCTGGGCTGGCCCGATGTTCCATTGCGCAGCGCTGTGGCTGTTGGGGTTGATCCCGGCCTTGATGCAGCGCTTGAGTTGATTGCCGTGATGACGGCCAGCGTGCGCTGGAACCTGATGCTGGAGTTGCCTTCGGTCACTGGCGATCCGTTCTCCAGCGATCCGTTTCCCAGACAGATCTGGCTCACACCGGAGGCTCGGGATCATTGCGGTGTCGAACGGCTGGTTCTGCATCAACAGAGTGGTGGCCGCCTCGGTTTGGTGGTGCATGGCCTCGACGATGGTGCTGCGATCAGGCCGGACACCCAACCGGATCTGCTCGTGCATCACGAGAAGCGACTGCTGGCGGTTTTGCCCCAGCTGCTTGTGCCGTGGCCTGCCTTGCAGGCAGCTCTCCCTGGGGCGCGAAGCCTCGGGGTGATGCGCTGGGGTGCGGCGCAGCCCCTGGATCAAGCGCTGCCCAGGTCTCTGCAGTGGTGTCCGCAGGCCCGGGTGGGCTTCTGCGGCGACTGGATTGCTGGCGCAGGCTTCGGGATGGCGGAAGGCGCTCTGCAGAGCGCGCTGGATCTGGCAGAAACGCTGCAGTGATGCGTCCGGTCGCTGAAGCAACACTCAGATTTGTTTCATCAGCTAAAAAAAATCCCGAGATTGCCCGCTGAGGCTGGCTGTGTTCCGGATCGCGCGTCAGAACTGAGGAAAGGCTTCCTTCCATGCGATCGCATTTTCAGCCGGTTCGGCTTCACGCCAGCGTCCACGACGACGACCCCTGCCAGTGCGCTGGATGTGTGGCCTTGCGAGGTCGCCTGCAAACCATGGTTCTGTCGGCACCGGGGCGATCGACATCGAGGCGTCCCAGCACGGAACATCGCTGAGCGTTGGTTTCAAGGTTGGTTGAAGCCTTGATTCTCTAGCGCTTGGGCCAGGGTCTGAAGGCGTTGAGCATTCACCCCAAGATCCGAGTCCCCCAGGCGTGAAACAGATCGGGCTTCGATCCGTTCGGGTGTGGATGCATTGAGCTCCAGATCATCAACAAAGCCGAAGATGCGGCTGCTGAAGGTGGCATGGAGGTAGGCATCCTCCCGACTGATCACCTCCGCTTGGGGCGTTGATTCGATCAGTGTGGTGAGGCTCTCCAGTGCTGCGCTGGAATCCGTCACAGCCCATTCGACCCGCGCGCAGTGCGCTGGCCCAGGGCAGGCGCTGAGATGGCCTCCATTGACGCCCAGATCCTCTGGCACCGGGCCGACCAGATGAAACAACGCGAGCACCAGGGGGAGAGCGAAGAGAGCAAACGTGGGCATGACTTGATGATGAGCGGGTGGGCGGCTCAGGTCCAGCGCACTGGATCCTTGGAGTTCAGATGCTGCACATGATCGACGTCACGATCGAGAAGATCGTGGCTGATCGTGAGGCAGATGCTGTCGAGGGGAAGGGAGAAGCTGCTTCCGTCGGAGTCGAAAGGTCCCTCGACGTAAGCGCCGATGCGTTCCGCCATGAGGAACAGCAGCACAATCAGCACTCCACTGATGGGGTTCTGGTGCCTGGACCCGGGTTCGTGAAAGTACAGAAGCAGAAGCAATCCGAACAGCCAGGTGAGAAGGCGTACGAACACGTCATAAGACGCGGGCAGCGGTGTGTTGCGGATCCGTTCCAGTCCTCCGATGGCCTCCGTGCAGGCATTGGCCACCTGCATCAGCTGCAACCGTCCGAAACTGTCAATGTGCCCTTGGTGATAGAGGGCTCTGATCCATTCGGCCCGCAGCAGACAGAGCTGACACAGGCTGCTGTTGCGGGGCAGCTTGAGGCCATCGAGAAGTCGTCCCTGCAGCTCTCTGAGCTCCCGATGCCAGAAATTACGCAGCTCGAAGTTCAGCTGCCACACCAGCGCTATCTGCAGCAGCACCAGGGGGTAGTGGGTAGTCCCGGCGCCGCGTACTGGGCGGATGGCCGTAGTCACCGAGATCAATCATGTTTTTGATGTCGCGGTCGCTCCTCCGAGACGGCGATCATGACTGCACTTGTGGCAAATCCATGCATGCCAGCTGGACCGAGCAGTGGTGGCCGGTGGCTTATTTGCGTGATCTCGATCCGGGCAAGCCGCAACGCTTCACATTGCTGGAGAGGGACCTCGTTCTGTGGTGGGACGGTGTCAACAGCACCTGGCGCGCCTTCAATGATGTCTGTCCGCACAGGCTGGTGCCCCTGAGCGAGGGGCGCATCAACTCCGCGGGCGATCTGGAGTGTCCTTATCACGGCTGGAGTTTCAACGGGGAGGGGCACTGCACCCGCATCCCCCAGATGGGGGATGCGGGTAGAGCCCGTGGCCGACGGTCCAACTGCGCCAGCCTGCCAACGCGCTCGGCCCAGGGGTTGCTGTTCGTTTGGAGTGGTGATCCGGAGAAGGCTGAGTCCAACGATCTGCCTCTGGTGCCTTCGCTTCAGGAAGAGGGGGATGGCTGGGCCGATGGGTGGATCGTGCAGGACACGTTTCGCGACTTGCCCATGGACGCGCTCACCCTGCTCGAAAATGTGCTGGATGTGAGCCATGTGCCCTTCACCCATCACAAAACCGTCGGAAAACGGGAGAACGCCGCTCCTGTGCTGGCTGTGATTCAGTCGGAGGATGACTCGGGTTTTGAAGCTGTCTGGGACGAGGGCCCCCGTCGGGGGCGGCTGGGTTCCCAGTTCACCCATTTCAAAGCTCCCCAGTTGATGTGGCACGACCTCGATGCCAAGGGGTTCGCGCGGATTCTCACCGTGGTGTACGCCGTGCCGATTCGCCGCGGGCAGTGCCGTTTGTTCGCCCGGTTCCCGTTTCAGTTCAAGTCGGCGTTACCGAAGGTGGTGGTGGGTCTGCGCCCCCGCTGGCTGCAACACATCGGCAACCACAAAGTTCTGGAAGACGACCAGGTGTTTCTGCACTGGCAGGAACGGGTGCTGGAGTCTGCTGGCGGCAGCGCTGGCGCCGAGCGCGCGTTTTTCCTGCCCACTGAAGCGGATGTGTACGTAGCAGCGTTGCACCGCTGGATCAACAACCATGGTGGAGAGCCCTTCGCCGGACAGCCGCTTCCCCCCAGGCAGGAGGTCGACGCTCTGATGGATCGGTATCACAGCCATACCGTGCATTGCCGCAGTTGTTCCCAGGCCTTGCGGTGGATTCGCATCGGGCAGCCGTGGTGCTGGGTCGTCCTCTGGACGGCTGCGGTGTTGATCGGTCTGGGGCAGATGGGCTGGTTGAGTGCCTGCGGAGCGCTGCTGGCCGTTTTTGCTGGTCTGCTTCTCCAGCGTCTGCGGCGTTGGGAGCGGGGTTTGACGGCCGGTGATGGGCTGGCGCCGCGCAATTATGGAACCTGATTGATGACATCATCGGCTCGGAGATGATCCGTGTGACCTCCCCCTGCCCTGACAGCGTGATCGTGGCGCTTGGGGTTCATGACTGGCCAGTCTGGGCCAGTGAAGTGAGTGAATTTCCCTGGCATTACGACCAGAGGGAAACCTGCCTGCTGTTGGAAGGCGATGTGACGGTCACTCCCAACTCCGGCGAGTCCGTGCACATCAAGGCGGGTGATCTGGTGGAATTCCCTGCCGGGCTCAGGTGTACGTGGACCGTGCATCAACCCGTGCGCAAGCATTACCAGTTCGGTTGAACGTTGGGCTCCTTGCTGACGCGCTGCAGTCTTCAGACATCCACATCGGCTCCCCACTGAGGTCGGCAGGGTCGCCAGCCCACCCTCAAAAGCTCTCTCCACAGCTGCTCCGCGGTTTCTCGCCGCAGGTGCACCCGGGTGGTCAGCAGAGGAGGCTGGTTTGGAAAAGGTCTCCCTGAATCCACAAACACGCGCGGGTCGCGGTTCCAGTTTTTTTCATCGGGGTGGAAGCGTTTCGTGTCCTGGGTGCTTGGGTCCTGGATCCAGCCGTGACGGGGCATCGCTTGCGGGGGGTGATCAGGGAAGCGCGCATCCACTCCTCCGCCTTGAAGGGTGCGTAGGGCGAACTCGGAGCCATGGAGACGCTGCTGGTACACCTGTTCTAATTGTGTAGTACAGATGTGTCAATGCGCTGTGGCGTTGCTCGTGCGGCACGACTAAAGACAAGGGAGCACTGTTGCTGATCCCGCTGTGATCTCTGTCTGGCAAGCACCATCTGCGGGGGCCCCTCTTGAGCGCGGCCAGCGGCCTGCTCTCGAGCCTGCTGCCGATGAGCTGGTGCTGGAGGTGATGCACTGCGGCCTCTGCCACAGCGACCTTTCGATGATCGGCAATCACTGGGGCGTCAGCCGATATCCCCTGGTGCCGGGTCATGAAGTGATCGGTAAGGTCACGGCTGTGGGCGAGGGAGTGGATCCCGGCTTGATCGGCGAGGTTCGCGGTTTGGGGTGGATCAGCGGCAGCTGCAACCACTGCAGCCTC
>ERZ802824.1365-NODE-1365-length-13001-cov-22.3646_pt1 | contig 13001 bp, 15 predicted proteins | sample MGYA00345650_ERZ802824 | MGnify/ENA primary metagenome ERZ802824 (study PRJEB30503, sample SAMEA104212361) | marine metagenome | biome: Westerlies Biome; feature: [SRF] surface water layer (ENVO:00010504) within the epipelagic zone...; material: water... | reverse complement strand
ACTTTAATATTTTTAAAATTTACACCTTTGACAACTTTATTCTTTATAACATCTAAACAAGGAATAATTCTAGTTTTGAGCATTAAATTGTATCAAACTTTCAATTGAGATTTTATCTTCGTAGATTGCTTTACCGACAACAACATTATCAAAACCTTGTATCTTACTTAACTCTAGATCGTTAAGGTCTTTAACGCCTCCACCAATAGTAATTTTTTTTTGGGTAATTTTTTTAATAGATTCAAATATCTTCATATTTAAACCTGAAAGCATGCCGTCATTAGTCACATCTGTTACAAAGTAAGAATTAATTGGACATTGATTATATTTATCTACAATGTCAGTTAGAGACTGGTCATTAGTTTTCTTCCAGCCATGTGAAGCTATTTGATTATCTTTTATATCTAACGCAATAGATATTTTTTTTAATAAATTTTCATCAAAGCTACAGACATCGACAATATTTTTAACCGCATAAGTTCCTATAACAATAATGTCAAATCCCTCATCAATTTTCTGTTCAATTGCCTCTTTGCTTCTAATACCCCCTGCTACTTCAATTTTGATATCTATGCTTTTTCTTATGTCTTTGAGAACATGATTATTGTTTCCTTTCCCCAAAGTTGAATCTAAATCGACAACATGAATAGTACTAAATCCTGCATCTTGGTAAATTTTTGCCATGTCAATTGGAGAATTTTTATAAATTGTTTTATTTTCTTCAATGCCTTTTGTTAAACGCACGCATTTACCATCGATAATATCAATTGCTGGAAATATGTTCATGATTTCAAAATATAATTTTTAATCAAATTAAGCCCATATTTATGACTTTTTTCAGGGTGAAATTGAACTCCATATATATTTCCTTTCTTAACGATTGAAGGAAAATTTTTGCCATAAAGTGTAGTCGCTAGGACATTTTTTTTTTCAATGTTTTCGAAGATATAACTATGCACAAAGTAGAAATCTTTTTTGTCTAAATTCTTTTTAATAATGAGGTCTTCTTTGCTTAATTTAATCGAGTTCCAACCCATGTGTGGAATAATTAATTTTTTATCTTTAAATTTTTTTATCTCTCCAGAAATAATTCCTAAACCCTTGGTAATCTTGTCTTCATGCCCCCTATCAGATAAAATTTGCATTCCCACACATATACCGAGGTAAGAAGAGTCACTTTCTAAATATTTTTTTAATGGCTGATAAATTCTAAATTTTTTCAAATTAGAAATTAAAGTAGCGTAAGCACCCTGGCCAGGTAAGATGATCTTATCAAATATCATAGGATTAAAATCATCCTTGATTACTTTAAGTTGATAAGGTCTATTTTTGATTATGTCTTTGATTGCTTTTTTAATTGATCCAATATTTCCGGATTCCCCGTCAATAAGTCCAATGACTTTTTTTTTCAAAGCTTTCCTTTAGAGCTTGGAATATTTTTTTTTCTTGGATCAATAGTAACTGCTTTTTTTAGCGATAGCGCAAATGATTTAAAACAGCTTTCTATAATGTGATGGTTGTTATCTCCATATAGGGTTTCAATATGACAATTCATTCTTGCCTCTGTAATTAGAGACTTAAAGAACTCTGGGAATAGTTCTTGTTCCATGTCTCCAACTTTGTCTAATGTTGTTTTAACATTCCAAATAAAATAAGGTCTATTACATAAGTCCATTGCTGTTCTTGTTAGAGTTTCATCAAAAGTGACATAGGAGTTAGCAAATCTAGTAATACCTTTTTTATCTCCTAATGCTTTATTAATACTAACACCCAATGCCAGACCAACGTCCTCTACAGTATGGTGCATGTCTACTTTCAAATCGCCATCACATTTTATTTCTAAGTCAACTAAAGCATGAGTGCTTATTTGTTGAAGCATATGATCAAAAAATGCAATTCCGGTATGAATGTTGTGTTTGCCACTGCCATCCAAATTCAAGGAGATTGAAATTTTAGTCTCTTTGGTTTCTCTATTAGAAGTAAATTCTCTCATTTGTAATCAGATAATTAGTACCTATATTTATAGGAATAATGGATAAAAATAAAACAATAATACGATCTACTACAGTAGTTTGTGTCCGTGATCAAAAAAGTGTTGTGATTGCCTCTGATGGTCAAGTAACTTTAGGAACGGCCGTAATAAAATCTAATGCAAATAAAATAAGAACCTTTCACAATGATCAAATAATTGTAGGTTTTGCTGGCTCTACAGCAGACGCTTTAGCTCTTTTTGATCGTTTAGAAAAAAAATGTGAAGAATTTTCCTATAACCTCAAAAGGGCGTGTGTTGAACTTGCAAAGGATTGGAGAACAGATCGTTACCTTCGAAGACTTGAATCAATGATAATTGCTGCAGATAAGAGTGAAACATTTCTTATCAGTGGAACTGGAGATGTATTAGAACCACAAGAAGGGATAGTAGCTATAGGGTCTGGTGGTAATTTCGCATTAAGCGCAGCAAGGGCACTAAGAAGAAAATCTGATTTATCTGCCAAAGAGATAGCTGCTGAATCTTTAAAGGTTGCAGCCGAGCTATGTATTTATACAAATGATACTTTGAATATAGCAGAAATAAAAATTTAATGGACGATCAAACATTAACCCCCAAAGTAATTAAAGAGGAATTGGATAGATATGTTATTGGTCAAGATGAAGCAAAAAAAGCAGTAGCTATTGCTCTTCGTAATAGGTGGCGGCGACTAAACATAAAGGATGAAAGTCTAAGAGATGATATTATCCCTAAAAATATTTTGATGATCGGTCCAACCGGTTGTGGAAAAACTGAAATTGCAAGGAAACTAGCAAAATTAACAAACTCTCCCTTTATAAAAGTGGAGGCCACTAAATTTACAGAGATTGGATACGTTGGTAGGGACGTAGAACAAATTATTCGTGATCTAATTGAAGTGGCTATAAATTTAGAAAAGAAAAAAGTTCGTGATCGCTTTATTGGCGAAGCAAAAATTAATGCAGAGGAAATAGTTTTAAAATCTTTACTTGGAGACAATCCTTCTGATGAAACAAAAGAGAAGTTTCGATCAATGCTTAGAGATAATCAGCTTAATGATAAGGAAGTTGAGATAGCCTTAGATGAGAAATCTAATCCTTTCCAATCTTTAGATATCCCAGGCATGCCCGGTGCTCAAATGGGCATGATTAACATGAATGATATTTTTGGAAAAGGATTGAAAAACAAAAAGAAAACTAAACTTAAAATAGGCGATGCCTATGAGCCACTAATACAAGAAGAGATTGAAAAAATTGCAGAGAAACAAAACGTTATTCAAAATGCTATAAAAAGTGTTCAAGAAAGTGGAATAGTTTTTATCGATGAGATAGATAAAATTGCCCCTAATAGTGAAAGAAGAGGTGGCGATGTGTCTAGGGAGGGTGTTCAACGTGATCTTCTTCCTTTAATTGAAGGAACAGTTGTTACTACGAAATATGGAACTATTGAGACAAATCATATTTTATTTATTGCATCAGGAGCTTTTCACCAATCAAAACCAAGCGACTTATTGCCAGAACTTCAAGGAAGACTACCGGTAAGAGTACGATTAAATGCTCTCACAAAAAATGACTTTATAAGAATTTTAAAAGAAACTGATAATAGTTTAACAAAACAATATAAGTCTTTGTTTGCCACAGAAAATATCGAATTACAGTTTGAAGACGATGCATTAGAAGAAATAGCAAATCTTACTGAACAAATTAATACTGAAGTTGAAAATATTGGGGCTAGACGTTTGCAGACTATGTTTGAAAAAATACTTGAAAGAATTAGCTTTGAAGCAAATCTGAGTGATAATAAAATCGAAGTCGTTAACAAGGCTTGGGTAAACGACGCTGTTAAGTCTGAGATAAAACCTACGGACGAGAAAAAATTTATTCTTTAATATTTAATTTAATATAAAAGGCTCCTAGTCCTCCGTGTTGTATTTTGCAAGGGGAGTAAGATTTAATATATTTTTGGAAAATCTCTGTTTCTAACCATAAAGGAAATTTTTTTCTTATCTTACCAGTAAAAAATTCACCATCAGAAGATTTATTACCAAGACCTGTAATAACGATATGTAATAGCTTTTTTTGATTAAAGTTTTTCTTAATATATTGCGTTAAAACTTGATGAGACTCATCAACAGTGTGCCCATGTAAATCAATTTTAGAATAAGTTGAGTTTTTAAATTGTTTAAAAAGCTGTTGGTCATAACTTACTGCTTTAGTCAGTGCGGAAGTATAAACCTTTTTTGAAGGTGCCTCTTCGGGCAAATCTGTTTGATTTTTTTCTTTTTTTCCCCCTAAAGAGATAGATATTTTTTGGTTGGGGAGCTCTTCTAAATTTTTAGCGGTATCTTTTATGCTTAATTTTATTTTATGAGACAAGCTTTATTGAAGATAGTTTCCAATTGGGATCGGATGATTTTATTTCTTTTTCAAATCCCCACTCTTCTACAACGGTAATTATTTCATTTTTAGCAACGTTATAGTGCTCTGTTTCAAACTTTACTGATTTTAGTAATCTTTGTTCATCTGATTTGTCTTCTAGTAATGAACTGGACTTAACATCAGAAAATTTTATTTCTTTTGGTGCTTTAGCTTGCTCCATTGCTTGAAGTGCTTCTGGGGTTAAAAGATCTTTAACATTTTCAATGTTATTATTCTGATAAGCCTGAACTATCATCTCATATGCTTTGTTAGCGCCGCTAAGAAAGTCTTGATTAGTGTCTTTTGGGACTATTTTTGGCTTAAATTTTGATTGTGCCTTTTTGTTTCTTATGTTGACTATTTTTCCATCACTGGAGCCTAGAATGCTTCTAAGTCGATAAACTAAAAAAACAGCTATAGCACCAAACAGTAAAATATCTATAAACTCACTACTCATAACTTTTATCAATTATTACCCAATTAGAATTAGGTATTTTATTTTTTATAAACTCTTTATGTCCTTCTGTCTCTTCTTTTGTTAGTACGATAGAAGTTAAATTCGGCTCACTAGAAAAGTTTAAATTTTCAGATTTTTTTTCATCTAATTGAAGGCCTATTTGGTTAATTCCTTGCAATTCAAGATATATATCCGTCAAAATCTTTGCATCTTTAAGGGCACCGTGGTGATCCCTATTAATTAAAGAGTTGATTTTGAGTTTTTTTACTAACGCATCCAAGTTAACCTGTTGGCCTGGAAACCTTTTCCTAGCAATGGAAACTGTATCAATGACTCTATCTTGAGAAATTACAGGCTTGGATATTTTTTCTAATTCAGAATTTAAGAAACCAATATCAAAATTAGCATTATGCGCGATGACTGAGCTGTCTTTGATAAAATCAAGAAAGCTGTCAGCAATATCTTCAAATAAGGGCTTATCTTCTAGGTACTCATTAGTAATACCGTGAATTTTAATATTTTCTGGAGTAAGCGTTTTGAGAGGGTTTATGTACTGGTGAAAATGGGAACCAACTTCTTTTTTGTTAAGTTCAATACACCCTATCTCGATTACACGATGGCCCTCTTTGTGTTCAAGGCCAGAGGTTTCTATATCTAATATAATCTCTCTCATATTTTAGATAGTAGCTTAATAATATTTAACCTGAGGTTCAACACAGAACTATTATTTGTAATAGTGTGGTCTGCTAACAGTTCTTTCTGATATTGGTTTAATTGTTTTTTATTCATTAAATCAAAATACTCATCTTTTACACCCCTGGCCAAAACTCTTTTCTTTCTTTTAGAAGTATCTGCTTTAATAAAAATAGTTAGATCGAAGTCTTTAGACAGTTTTTCCTCAAACAATAATGGTATCTCATAAAATGTAGGGATCAAAGCTTGATGTTTAGGAGCAATAGTCTTCTTTTTGGCGTAAAGATAAGGGTAGATAGTTTTTTTCAGCTCACGATCAAAATTAGTGTCTAGTAATCTTTCAATTATTTTTTTTTTGAAATTATCATCTGGGATATTTAACTTATGAAGAATGATTTTTCTAGTTGAGCTATCTTTATAGAGATCTGCTATTATCTTATCAGATGAAATACATTTATATTTTAATCCAAGGAGGAATTTAATGACCTCTGTCTTACCTGATCCTATATTACCTGTTATTGCAATTTTCATTTAAGTATAGCCTCTATTTTTTTGGCAAGCTTATCATCTATCTTTACTTTTTTATTAGTCCATCTCTCAAATGATGGCTTTGCTTGTTCTAATAACATTTTTAATCCACCAATATTTTTTACTTTAAAATTATTTGCGTTCTTAAGCAGATCTGTTTGCATAGGATTATAAACGATATCAATTACACCTTTTGATTTTTTAACTAATTTAAAAATATTTCTATTTAATTTTTTACTGCTCACCATACCCGCACTAGAGGCATTGATGATAAGATCGTATTTAGCTTCAAGCTTAGACGTATTATTGACAAATTTTCTAAATTTAAAATCACACGACAGACCCTTTTTTCTTTTTAAAGAAGATGCAAATATGTCAATTTTTTCAATGTTTTTGTCATTTAAGAAATAGAGGACAGACCTAGCGGCTCCTCCCGCTCCTATAAGAAGAACACTTTTTGGTTTTTGAATTTTTAATGATTTATAACATTTAGAAAATCCAATAACATCTGTGTTATCTCCATAAATTAAATTATTATTTTTATATATCAGGTTTACCGATCCTATTTTCTTTGCTCTGGGTGAAACTCTATCGCATATATTTAAGAATTTTTCTTTGTACGGAATTGTTATATTAAATCCTTTGAACTCTTTATTTTTTCTAAATTTAATCATAAATAATTCAATATCATTCTCTTTTAGTTCATATTTCTTAAACTGAAATTTCGTGTTTATCTGAGCTAACCAATAATTGTGTATTACGTGTGAAAGACTGTGATTTAGCTTTAAAGCAACAATTCCTATTATATTCATTATATTTTTCTCATGAGTTTTAAAAAATTTATTATATCTAAGCCCAAAACATTGAAGTAGCTCAAGCTAATATTATCAAATAAATCTATGCCGATACCCTCAAGATTATAACATCCTACAGCTGATTTAATTTGATTGAAATTTTTTAAAACATAGCTTTTTATTTTCTTCTTATTATTTTTTTTAAAATAAATATTAGTATTGGTAAGTTTTTTTTGAACAATTTTATTATTAATCATAAATACCATGCCTGTACATAATAAATGTTTTCTATTGCTGAATGAATTTAAGAGTTTAATGCAACACTCTGGGCTATCGCATTTGTATACTGTCTTTTTTTGGAAGAGTATTGTTGTATCAAAAGTAACGATTATTTTGTTTTTATGTATTGATGAAAGACTTCGTGCTTTAGCGGTAGCTATTTTTATAGCATCGAACCTGTCATTATTCAGATTAGCAACACTCTTTTCGTCTATATTTGGTGATTTAAATTTAAAATCTAAACCCAAGCTTTTAAAGAGATCCCTACGCGATTTACTCTTGGTTCCTATAATAACTCGTTTGGTAAGTTGTGGGTTATATAAGTTATTCATATAATTTCAGTGTTCTTAACAGCATATATCGCTTTTATTTGTCATTATTAAGTTATCCTCATTTGTTATTAAACGCAAAAAGATAAGTAAAATAGGGGTTTTTAAAATAAATAAGCTGTTAATCCCCAATACTCGACCTACTACAACATTACTACTTATATAAAAATATATATTTTTATTTTATTTTTTGTTATATAGATAACTCAAATAATCTAACTTTCTAGGTATTTCCAAATGCATTTAAACGAATTAAAAGTAAAAAAACCACAAGAACTTCTTGAGTATGCTGAATCATTAGGCATTGAGAACGCATCAGGATTAAAAAAACAAGATATATATTTTTCTGTGCTTAAAAAATTTGCTGAAAAAAATGAAGAAATAATTGGAGAGGGTGTTTTAGAGACCATGCAAGATGGCTTTGGATTTTTAAGGTCAGCAGACTCTAATTATCTCCCAGGACCAGATGATATCTATGTAACGCCAAATTATATTAAAAAATTTGGTTTAAGAAAGGGTGACACATTAGAAGGTCCTATCAGACCACCAAAAGAGGGCGAGAGATATTTTGCTTTAGTTGAAATAAACAAAGTAAATTTTATTGAAATTGCAAAAAATAATAAATTTAAAACTAACTTTGATAACCTCACTCCATTATACCCAGAAAAGAAATTTAATTTAGAAACAGATAAACCTGATAAAGATTTATCTTCAAGAATTATTGATATTATAGCCCCAGTAGGTGCAGGACAAAGATCCTTAATTGTTGCACCTCCAAGATCTGGTAAAACTGTTATTCTTCAAAAAGTTGCAAAATCAATTGCTGAAAATTTTCCAGATGCTTATTTAATGGTTCTTCTAATAGATGAAAGACCAGAAGAAGTTACTGATATGCAAAGATCTGTTAATGGTGAAGTAATAAGTTCCACCTTTGATGAACCAGCAGCAAGACACGTGCAAGTTGCAGAAATGGTTATTGAAAAAGCTAAAAGACTTGCAGAAAATAAATATGATGTAGTGATCCTTTTAGACTCCATCACAAGATTAGGTAGAGCTTATAATACCGTTGTTCCTTCAAGTGGTAAGGTACTTACAGGTGGTGTTGACGCTAATGCTCTACAAAGACCAAAAAGATTTTTTGGTGCTGCCAGAAACATTGAAGAAGGTGGATCACTAACAATTATTGCAACTGCACTTATTGAAACTGGAAGTAGAATGGATGAAGTTATTTTTGAAGAATTTAAAGGTACTGGTAATTCAGAAATTGTTCTTGATAGAAAACTTTCTGATAAAAGAACTTATCCTGCCATTGATGTTCAAAAATCTGGAACCAGAAAAGAAGACTTATTATTAGATGCTGGTGATCTTCAAAAAGTCTTTATTTTAAGGAAAATTTTATCATCCATGGGTACAGTGGATGCCATGGAATTTCTACTAGACAAGATGAAAGACTGCAAAACTAACGAAGAGTTTTTCAGCAGCATGAACCAGTAAATAAAGCTAAAACCATTTAATATTCTTTCTTTCACAAAGCTCTTTTAATCTTAAAGGGTAATCAGTCATGATGCCATCTACACCATAATCAATCATTCTCATCATGTCGTACTCTTCATTGACAGTCCAGACATTAACAGGAAGTCCTTCCTCATGAGATATTTTGACAATATCTCTACTTATGTCTTTATGTTTTGGATGCCAAGCCTCACCCCCAAGTGTTTTTATAAGTCTTGGTAGCTCCCTACTATCACTATCGTATAAGGGCATGAAGTCCATCCATGGTGACTTATCGTAGACTTTACCTTTTTGTTCTGATGTTAAATAAGCTCTTGAAATTTTAGGATCTAGGTTTTTGATTTCTCTTAAAACCCTCCAATCAAATGACGAATATATAATTTTATCTTTCAACTTTGATTTACTAACTACATCAGTAATTAATTTCACCATAACTTCAGGCGGTGGTGTTAGGTTGTCTTCAATAGGTGTTGATTTAATCTCCAAATTTAAAACCAACTCATCAGAAATATTTTTTGAAGTCAATTCTAGAAGTTCAGAAAGTTTAGGTATTTTTTGATCTATTAAAGTTTTTTGATCAGCAAACCTTTTTCCATATTTAGATTTTTTATTTATTGAGCTAATATCAAATTTTGACAGCGCTTCATAAGTCAAATCGAATATTTTAATATCGTCATTTTTTAACCAATGACCTCCACTATCTTTCGTAACATCTGGACCTAGTCTAAAATCATGAGTTATAACAGGAATTAAGTCTTTAGAAATTAAAATATCTGTTTCATAGGCATTAATATTATTATTAAATAAATATTGAAAACTTCCCAAAGTGTTTTCTGGAAAATTTCCACGCGCCCCACGGTGGCCATAAATTTTAATATGATCTGGCTTAGATAAAATCAATCTAAAATAATCCAAGCATAAATAAAAATTCCAAAAGTTTATTCTGCTTTAAATTTGTCTTTCCAACTTTTCATAATATCCAAATGTTCATTAAGTGCCTCAAAAGATACAGCTAGTTCGTAAACCAAAGAGACTAATGCAAGCAATATTAAGATTAGATGTAAAGCAAAAGTATATACGCCTAACAATTGAAAACTCATTAAAACTGAAAGAAAGCTAATGCATAAAGCAACTCCACCATAAAGTGATAGATACAAAGTCTGCTTTAGAAGTTTTAATCTTTTTTCATAATGTTCTACGTGAAAAAAATATTCTTGATTGCTTTTAAATGTAATACTTTTGTTTTCTATTTGTGCTCTTGAGTCTCTAATTAATTTTGCAAGAGTCGCATATCTTGCTATAACAAGAGTTATAAAAATTGTGCTAGAGAAAAACATTGTTCCTAGGGCTGCACCACTAGCTATTAATTGAACGTTAAGATTAAACATCTAGACTAAGATAATTATCATCTTATAATTGGCAAGTTTTGTTTTCCTCAGGCACAATTTATTCCAATTTCACACCTTTGGTTAAGTCCCCCGTAATTGGTTACAGAATATCAGGCTCTGATGTTTTAGATATTTTAAAAAAATTAACTAAAAAAAATTTTTCAAAAGACCATTCTGTCATCAAGGTAGTTGAATTATATAATTATAATGGTGATATTTTAGATAAGTGTAGTGTTGTGTATTTTAAGTCACCTAAGTCTTTTACAGGAGAAGATGTATGTGAAATTTTTTTGCACGGCTCTCCGCTTATTGCTAGTCAATTAGAGCAAACACTTAAAAATTTTAATATTTCAGGCCTTCGTTTAGCAAAAAATGGTGAATTCTCCTTTCGTTCCGTAGTGAATAGCAAAAATTCACTAAAACAAGCAAAAGCCATTAACGCAATAATATCAAATGAAAGCTTCTCATCTCTTGAATATAATAAAAAATTGCTTTTTGGTGGTGATATTCTAAGTGGCTTGGCCCCCCTAAGAGAAGATATTATCAATTTATTTTCCGAAATAACGGCATCAATAGATTTTGTCGATGATGAGGACTTTAATTTTAAACAGATTAAGAAAAAGGTTTCAGCTTTCTTCCTTAAATGTAATAATATATTACTAGATAATAAGAGTAAGATTAATCAAAAGAATATATGCAAAGTTATGTTAATTGGACCTGTTAACGTAGGTAAATCAACACTTTTTAACAAATTAATTGATAAGGATCGAGCTATTGTTACAGATATCAAAGGTACAACTAGAGATATTCTTTCCAATGAATTCATTTTTGATGGGAAAAAGTTTGAGATATTCGATACTGCTGGTCAGAGATCAAAACAAGGAAAAATAGAAAAATATGGCTACAAGAAAGCCCAGAGTATATCAAAAGATATAGATCACTTCTTTGTCCTAGCTGATAAAAACACAAAAAAATCTGACATAAAGCAATTATTTGATGATTTTTCAGTTGGTGATAACCACACTCTTATACTTACTAAATCTGACCAATATCAATATAAGTCTAAAAATATAAAAATCAGCCAAAATCATGATAGAGAGCTGACAATGAAGAAAATAAAAGTTTCTCAAATTCATAAAAAATATGTCTCGTATAAAAACCAAAAAATCGACTTTAACCTGGAGGAAATAGATTTTTTAGAGAGAATACTGGAATATGAGCATGATATCATTAAAGAGACCGATATTTTAATAATAGCTCAATTAATGAGAAATATATTAGATGATTTTTCCTTCGAATTTGGCTATATTAATAACGAAGATGTTTATGATAAGGTTTTCAGCAATTTTTGCATAGGAAAGTAGATTGTTTCACGTGGAACATTATGATGTTATAGTTATAGGGGCAGGCCATGCTGGTATAGAGGCAGCTAATATCTCAGAAAAATATGGTCTAAAAACTGCCCTAATTACTAAAAATTACTCAGATTTAGGAAAATTGTCCTGTAACCCAAGCATAGGTGGCGTAGGAAAGACTCATATAGCGAGTGAAGTAGATATTTTAGGCGGTGTTATATGCAAAATAGGTGATAAGTCAGCTATTCATTATAGAGTTTTAAATCTTTCCAAAGGTCCTGCTGTGTGGGGGGTAAGAGCTCAAATTGATAGAGATTTATACTCCAAAAATATGCAAAAATATGTCAGATCTTCTAAAATTGATCTTATTGAGGACGAAGCAATTAATATAATAGAAAAAAATAATAAGATTATTGGCGTTGAATGTGCTAATACCGGTAAAATTAAGTCAAAAGCTGTTATTTTAACCACAGGTACTTTTCTTAATGGTAAAATCTACTTTGGTAAAGAAACTAAAGAGGCAGGAAGAATAGGTAATAGCTCCTCAAAAGAGTTAGCAAAGTTCATTAATAAGAATTTTAAGACTATGAGACTAAAAACAGGTACTCCTCCGAGAATCTATTCAAAATCTATTAACTATGACATCCTAGAACCACAGCCTTCTGAAAATAATGGCATTTTCCTATCTTATTTTACTAAACAAAATACGAACAAAAATATAAATTGCTACATAACAAAGACAAATAACAAGACTCATAAGATTATAAGGGACAATCTTGATAAATCTGCCATGTATTCCGGAATTATTAAATCCCAAGGTGTCAGATATTGTCCTTCTATTGAAGATAAAATAACTAAATTTGGTGACAGAAATGGTCATAATATTTTTTTAGAGCCTGAAGGCCTTAATTCAGAATTAGTTTATCCCAATGGCATCTCTAACTCGCTGGATAAAAAAATTCAATTAAAATTCCTCAGATCAATAAAGGGTTTAGAAAGATGTGAAGTAGACCAATTTGGGTACGCAGTTGAATATGACTCTGTCGATCCAAGAGAATTAAAAAATAATTTTGAAACAAAAAAAATAGAAAACTTTTTTTTAGCAGGCCAAATTAATGGAACTACAGGATACGAAGAAGCTGCAGGGCAGGGTATTTATGCTGCGATAAATGCAGCAATAAAAATAAAAAAAATAAAATTTAATAATAAAGTTTTTGAAAGAGATAACAGTTATATAGGTG
>ERZ802824.1358-NODE-1358-length-13019-cov-32.0092_pt1 | contig 13019 bp, 11 predicted proteins | sample MGYA00345650_ERZ802824 | MGnify/ENA primary metagenome ERZ802824 (study PRJEB30503, sample SAMEA104212361) | marine metagenome | biome: Westerlies Biome; feature: [SRF] surface water layer (ENVO:00010504) within the epipelagic zone...; material: water... | reverse complement strand
GGGCAAGGCCACCGTCATCATGTTCCCCCAAGACGCGGTCAATATTAATGGCGAATACAAGACCTTCGCCTCACGCGGTTTTGACGGCTCCCACGTCAACCGCGGGTTTTGCCCCACATGCGGCAGCCAGATGTTCACCTTTGTGGATGAGCTGCTCGGCCAGATGTTTATCAAAGCGGGCGGAATGGAGGACACCAGCTGGCTCTCGGTAGACACCACCTGCTGGACCAGCACCGCCCGTGACTGGTTACCGCCAGATGCTGGTAACGTCTGCTTCGAGCAAAACCCGATACAGTAAGCTGGCAGCGACATCCGTTACCACTCGGCAGCACGGCCATCTCGTTAACATAGGGCCTGCCCAGCGGGGTCTCGGCGGCGCACCCCTAAGGCGGTCCCACGGCCTTTTTTGAGGCACTGCGTAATATTGCCGGCCATCCGATACCGCCGGCGTAGGGACTTTTCACGCCCTTGGCGGAAATTATGTAAAGTTTTATAAAAAAAACAAACACATTTGTTTTCCTCCAGCGCAGTCTTGTGTAGTCTCTGTCGCCACGGCCACGTTGGCCGATATAAAACCAATACTATTTTGGAGTCATGCCATGAGACAGCATTCCCTGAGGATGTCCCCTATTGCGATTGCGATCGCAGCCACTTCGCTGGGGACACTAGGTTCACTTCCAATCTCAACACTCGCTCAAGCACAGGACAGCTTGATTGAAGAAGTTGTAGTCACTGCGCGAAAAAGGCAAGAGTCCCTCCAGGATGTGCCGGTAGCGGTCACGGCATTGACGCCAAATCAGCTGGAAAGAGGCTCCATCCAGCGCACCACCGATATCGACAAGATGGTGCCAAACGTCGAGCTGCACCAGACCTATATTGGTTCCGAGTCGCTCAGCGCCACCATCCGGGGTATCGGCTTTGACGACATTGAAAAGTCGCTTGAGCCTACGGTCGGCGTGGCCGTCGATGGCGTGTTCATGGCGAGCAACTCCGGCGCCGTCTTCGACCTGTTCGACGTAGAATCTGTAGAGGTATTACGCGGACCTCAAGGCACCCTGTTTGGTCGGAACACCATCGGCGGCGTCATCAATGTCACGCGCAGCAAACCCACCGGTGAGTGGGGCGTGAAGTTACAGGGCACCTTTGGTGATCAGGACATGACGGATGTCAAAGGCGTGCTGAATATGCCACTGGGTACGAACGGCGGTATCAAGCTCGCGTTCAAAAATATCCAATCTGATTCTCACGTCTACAACACCACACTGAACGGCCGTCGGGAGTTCCGCGACTCCACCACAGTGTCTGCGACAATCCGATACGACTTCACCGAGAACACGTCAGTCATATTCACTTACGATGACTACGACCACGACACCATCGCCCCCGATAACCTGATGGTGGGGCCTTTCCCAGAGCCACTGACTGGCTATCTGGCCTCACAGTCAAACGACTATAAAACCTCTCCTCAGCTCAACCCTCTGGAAGCGTACATGTGGGGCGACAACTCCACGTTGCAATTGACTCACAATTGGGCGGGACATCAATTCAAATACACCATGGGCATCATGGACTACGAGGAGGAGGTCCATGAATCCTCGTGGGGCTCTGCTACGGTATTCTTCCCCGTAAACCGCGACCAGGATTTCAAGCAAACCTCGCATGAAATTCAGATCAGTTCTGATTCCGACGGGCCTTTGAACTACGTCGCGGGCTTCTACTATCTCGAAGCGGATTCCTTTATTACATCGGGGCCCATTCAGCCCTTCACCGTGACGCACGAAGCTGAAGCACAGGCTTTCTACGGTGAACTGTCCTACGACTTCAACGACAACTGGTCCATGACCCTTGGGGCGCGATACACCGAGGAAGACAAGAACATGGAGTCTTATTCTTGGCCCCCAGTGGTCGGCGACGCCGATCGCATTGCTGGGAACACCGACCCCAGCGTTCTGCAAATGGCAGCGACACCAGAGTTTTCGGATGACAACCTGACTTACCGCGCTGTGATTCAGCGTAACTTTTCCAAGGGTATGGCTTATGCGTCTTATTCGACCGGCTTCCGCAGCGGCGGTTTCTTTAACCGCGGTACGACACCGGCTGAGGTAGAGCCCTATGACTCAGAGGAAGTTGACAGCATCGAGATTGGACTGCGCTCCAACCCCACCGAGAATACGCAGCTCAACCTGACTTACTACACTGCCGAATATACCGATATGCAGTTGCCAGTGATTACCCCAGCAAGCTTCCCGGAGTGTGGCAAAGGCGGAGCTGAGGAGGACGCCGCGGGCATCACCTGTTCGTTCATTAAGAACGTCGGCGAAACCAGCATGGATGGTATTGAGGTAGAAGGTATCTGGATGCCCACCAGTGCGCTGACATTAAGAGCGGCTCTGGGTACGCTGGACGCCAGCTACGACACCTACGACTACAATGGTGAAGACATCTCTGGCCGCGCTGAACTGCTCTATGCGCCGGAGCTGACTTGGAGCCTTGGGGCAGAGCACGTTTCTCAGGCTTTTGGCGGCGATCTCATCTTTACGTTGAACTACAGCTACCAGGATGATGTGTACACGCAAACCCCCTGGGCCATCTATGACCCAGCGACCTTCCCCAAGATCACCATCGACAGCTGGGAGAGTCTAGATATCTCCGCGACCTACTTGCGAGATACCGACGTGGGCACCTTCAAGGTGATTGTGTACGGCACCGATGTGCTAGAAGACGGTAATCGAGTCCAACGTCGATACACGACCGGCTCGTTTACCTGGGCAGAACTTGCGCCGCGTCAGCAGTTCGGTATCACGATCGGATACGAATTCTGATCCAATCCTGGCGAACACGAAAGCCACCCTCGGGTGGCTTTTTTGTGTCTGATCAGACACTCTCCTTCAGCATAAGGTGAATAAAAAGGACTCCGTGATGATGCACTCCGTCGTACTGGCAAGAAGGCCACAAGGTAATCCCGTCGAGGCCGATTTTGCCGTCCGGGAGGCACCGCTACCGGAAGTCACAGAAGGGTGGTTCCTTACGCGCAACACCTTCGTCTCGCTGGACGCCGGATTTCGCAACTGGATGAACGAGGACTCGGGTGACGAGGTGTTACCCGCCATGGGGTTGGACGAACCCGTGATGGGCCTAGTGCTCGCCGAAGTGCTGGAATCAAAAAATCTCGACTATGCGGTCGGCGACAAGCTGATGGCCCGTTTTGCCTGGCAGACCCACAGCCTGAGCGACGGGAGCGATTTTATTGCCAGACTCCCCGCTGAACTCGAGTTCAACCCCAGTGCTTACATGGGCGTCTTGGGCGACACCGGCATGTCAGCTTACTTTGGTATGACCGACATCGCCAAACCCACCGCCGAGGATTGCGTCTTGATCAGTGGAGCAGGTGGTGCGGTGGGTACAATCGCCGGGCAGATTGCTAAGCTCTCTGGCGCTCGGGTAGTCGGCATCGTGGGCTCGCAGGCCAAGGCTGGCTGGCTGTGCGACACGCTAGGCTACGACGCCGCCGTCGTGCGATCAGGGGACACACCGCTAGCAGAGGCCATTAGTGAGGCCTGCCCCAACGGAGTAGATGTGTTCTTCGATAATGTCGGTGGGCAGACCCTTGAAGCGGTGATCAGCAATATGAATCACCGCGGCCGGCTAGTCCTATGCGGCGCAATATCAGGCTACGGTGTGACGCCTCACGGACCGAACAACCTGTTTGAACTCATCACCAAAGAGCTCTCGGTCGAGGGCTTCATGACCCACTTCCGACACGATCGCTACGATGAAGCCAGGGAGCAGCTCTCCCAATGGTTGCGCGAAGGCGTCATTCAGTCCCCTGAGCATCGCCTCAACGGGATCGAGAACGTTGGCAAAGCCTTCGCGGATCTATTTGCGGGCGAGAACTTCGGGAAAACGATTGTGGCGCTTTAAACGCGACGCTGTTGGCACAGCAAGCCTGCTCTCAAGCGCTTCGACTGTCAGAATTTCGTGCGCCTTGGGTCAGGGCGTGCTTACCCGCGATGTAACCATAGGTCAGCGCGGGACCCAGCGTTCCTCCTGCTCCGGCATAGGCGTTACGGGTCGGCGCACAAATACAGTTCCCCGCACCGTATAGCCCCGGTATGGGCTGAAAGTCTTTGTCGACCACTCGAGCGGAGGAATCTGTCAGCGGTCCACCATTGGTATCGAGTAAGCCGGGCGCCAGAATAATGGCGTAGTAAGGCCCCCCCGCCGCCAAGGGATGGAGTGACAGGTTGGGGTGCGGGTTGGCGGGATGTGTTTCGGTATAAGTCGGCAACGCCCACAACTGCTGCCAAGCATTGTCATAGGGCAATTCACCGCGACCAAAGTCCGGGTCATGGCCTTTCACTGCATACTGATTGAAGCTTTGCACCGTGTCTTTCAGATTCTGCGCGAATGATTTATCCAACTCATAACCACCGAGACGAGGAGCAAGCGCTTCGACGCGCGCGGCGATGTTCTGGGCGAGATCCGACAGTGTCTGACCGGAGATCACGTAGCTTTCTGCCGGTTTAATAGGAGGCTGCCCGTTTTGTTCACCCACGGTCTCCACGATGCGCTGATCGTAAACCATGAACTGAAATTCATTAGGGAATTCCACTCGATTGGGGTCAAAAGTCGCATGGCTGCGACTGCGGTCGTTGTAATTACGGTGTTCGTTAACGAAACGCTGACCGAAGCGGTTCACCAATAAAATCGAATCTCCGGGTGGTACGAAAAGTCCTGTACCCACAGAGCGATTCTCCAGTGCCTGCTCCAGCACCACGCCGCAGCGCCACGCACCGTGCAAGTTACCCATCTGGGCGCCTACCCGACTGGCGAGGGGGATGAAATCTCCCTGCGATGAGGGCATCGCACAGGATCCGTATGCGAACACCTCTTGATAACGCTGAATCATGTCGGTGTTATGTGCATAGCCACCGGTTGCAACGATCACCGCCTGCCGACCGCGGACCCGCTTTAACCCATCGGGCGTTTCAACCAAGACACCGATCACCGCGCCCGTGGCATCGGTCAGCAGTTCCCTGACAGCATGCTCGGTCAAAATGGGTACATCGCGTTTACTCAGGAACGCCACCATTTGCTGGATCATGCCGATGCCCCAACAAAAGGTGCCCCCCTCGTCCACGGCGGCCAGTGGGCGCCCCATCGGCGTCATGTTTTCGGGCACATGCTCAAGATAGTCGACCGCGGGCTGATCAAGACCCCACATGCGCCACTCGGCGAGCTGGAAAATGCCTTCGGCGCGAAAAAAATCGACGGCCATTGAACCGTTGTCGTAAAACGCGGCAATGCGCTCATAGTCGAACTCAGACAAACCAAAATAAGGCGCATCTGGCGAGTACAGCGTCGGAAACGCATAGCGACTCAGGAATTGAATACAGGCCTCACGAGGGTCAGCGATCCCCCTCGCCTTCAAGCCAAAATGGTTCGGTATCCAGATGACCGCACCGGACTTGGCTGTGGTCCCGCCCAGAACGGCGGCCTTTTCCAGTACGATGACCGACGCCCCGCCAGCGGCAGCGGTCGAGGCGGCTGATAATGAAGCAGCACCCGAGCCGACGCAGACAATGTCGGTCTCAAGATCCCAGGAAATCTGTGCGGCCGCCCCCTCAGCGTGTGTTGCGCTTCCCAGGGTCGCGGCAGTGCCTCCCGCTAGTGCAGCACCCAACGCCTGACGGCGCGATATTTTTTTTTGGTCAGCCATCTCTCCCCCAGCCGATCCGTTTTCTCAATTTAGGCCTTTGTTCAGGCTTCGCTCTGCGATCAGCCAAGCACCACTTTGACAGGAATGGTGTCGAGGCCCATCGTCGTACCACCGTGGCCCGTTACAGCGTCTTCCGACACCAATTCCAGTGAAGCGACACGATCAAAGAAGGCTTCCAGCACCACCCGCACTTCCATTTTGGCAACGTGCAAGCCGATGCATTTGTGCGCACCCGCACCGAACGCGTGGTGCTGATTGCGCTCTTTCTTGCTGCGGTCCGGGTTAAAGGTGTCGGGGTCGGCAAATGTTCGCTCATCGCGATCGGTGACAAAGCTCGGGATCACAATATTGTCGCCGGCGCGAAACTGAACGCCGTGAAACTCCGTGTCCTGCTCACAGATGCGATTCAGATTGATAAAAGCGTGCATTCTCATGAACTCATCGACCGAGTCAGCGATCTTGCTACGATCCGCCTTGAGGCTGTTAAACAGCGCTGAGTCCCGCGCCAGATGGCGAATGATAAAACTGAGCATGGTGGCCACGGTGTCGATGCTGGCGAGGAACAGCAGGTAGCAGATCGCGTGCACCTCCTCCGGAGAGAGCTTTTCTCCCTCCACATCGACATTGAGCAGCATGTCCACAATGTCGTCCTTCGGATGATCAACATGCTGTGTCACCACATCAAAGAGATAACTGCCGATCTTCTCCCCGCAGGCGATGCGCTCTTCCATGGTTGGCGCCCGATAAAAACCTGTCTCCCAGGCATAAAATTCATCGAGACGCTCTGGCTCCAATCCCAGCTGCCGAACAAACAGCCCCATTGATATCGGTTTCGCTACCTTCCACAAAAAGTCGAACTCTCCGATGGGCAACACTTCATCAAGGACCTCAGAGGCGAGGGCTTCCGCACCCGTCTGCAGGCGCGCCACGGCTGTGGGCTCAAAAATGGGAAGCAGCAGGCGTCGATAACGCCGATGCTCCTTCGCATCGCTCTCCAACGGGATCAGTCGCGGGCGCTGCTCCATGTTGGCGGGTATGCCGATCGGAAATGAGCCAAACAGTTCGGCATTGCTGAGGACTTCCCGAGCCAATTCGTGTGAAGTGATCAGCCAGTGACCGCCATTGTGGGGGGTGTAAACGATGTCCCGAGGGTCTTTAACCAGTGAGTCCAAAAACACCTGCTGGGGATCGGCGAAAAATCTGCTGTCTCCGACAATGTCGAAATCACTTTGTAGCGCCTCAGGCACCTGGCTCAGTTGTGTCGGCATCACTTAATCCAATCCAACCAAGCACTTGCCTCTGGATGCCCCATGCATCATGTCGCAGAACGCGCGGGGAGTCTCAGATAGGCCACTATAAATCTGCTCAAAGCTTTTCAGAGTGCCGTTAGCCAAACGATTTTGAAGGTCTTTTAAAATCGCAGGGAACTCCTCCACGTGATCAGTCACCATGAACCCCTCCATCCGCACTCGTTTGGTCACTAACTCATAACTGTTATAAAGGGGCTCAACCGGCCCTTCGTACTCCGAAATCGCGCCCGAAAGGGCTATACGAGCACCTTCCTTGAGCTGCGCCATGACCGTATCGAGAACATGGCCGCCAACATTATCAAAATAAACATCAATGCCCTCTGGGACCGCATCACGAAGGCTATGATCAAGATCCGGCTGCGTCTCGCGATCAATGACCAAGTCGTAACCCACATCTTTCACTAGCCAATCGGCTTTACTCCGCGTACTGGTCAAGCCTACAACTCTGCATCCCTCAGCCTTAGCTAACTGACCGGCTACAGTACCGACTGCACCGCCAGCCGCGCTGATCACCACAGTTTCACCGGCTCTAGGGTTTCCTACTCTATATATGCCCACCCAAGCCGTCATGCCAGTCAGCCCGAGTGTCGACATATATTGGTGCAGCGGCACACCGTCCGCTGGCGTTAATATGTTACAGAGGTCTGTACCATCTAAGACACTAAACTGCTCCCAAGCGGTTCTAGCGCTCACAATGCACCCCACTGGATAGCCAGAGTGGCAGGACTCGATCACCTCTCCGATCACGACACCCTGAACGGGATCGCCTATCTGCATTCCTGGTAGATAATTATCTCCAGCGCCCTCTTCCATCCAGTGGCGAAAACCAGCATCCAAGGACAGCCACATGTTTTTTGTGCGAAAAAAACCTTCCTCGCAAGGAGGGCTCGAGCGCTCGACAAGCTGAAAGTCCGATTCAGTGACTTTCCCAACCGGATGTTTACTGAGCACTATTGCTTGATTCATATCTAGTATTACCTGGTTTCAAAGTCGTTATTGTCAGCAAGGACACTATCCTTTGCGACGTGTCGATAGTGGCATCAATTTTCTAGAGCAACCTCAATCATGCCGTCCAGAACCCGCACCTCATAGATGGGGAGTGCCTGTCGAGTCAGCTGCCCCATGGGGGTACCGTCACGCAGATCGAACCTGACGCCATGCAATGGGCAAGAGATAAAACAACCGCGGATGCGCCCGCCCTCAAGCTCGGCCTCCTGATGCGTGCATCGGTTCTCCACCGCGTAAAGCTCCCCTGCAGCGCGGCAAATCAGCACCTTGCTGCCACTGATGGTCACAGCGCGACTGTCGTTGTCAGACAGTTCTGCCTCAGGAAACGCCGCCTGAAAATCCGTCACTACAAAGTCTCCCAATTTGGTGACGCGCGACTCATAACATCGCGCGAACGAAAGATGTTAGCACCGCACTTTCTGAAAAAAACCATCCAGCTTGATTATTTTTGGTGCCCCCGATAGTCTCGCGGACTCAGTCGTTTTCGTCCGCGAGGTCAGCATGAGCCACGGTAATAAACAACAATGGATTTTGGCAAAGCGCCCTGAGGGCATGCCGGACTCATCCGAGGTGGTTCTCCAGGATGCACCGATCCCTGAGACTGGAGCGGGCATGCTACTGGTGAAGAACCACTACATCTCTCTGGACCCAGCGATTCGGGGCTGGATGTCTGATATCCCCAATTATTTACCGCCCATCCCGCTCGGCGATCCTGTGCGCGCCACAGTAGTCGGCGAAGTGCTGGAGAGTGGCAGCGACAGCATCAAAGCCGGTGACTATGTCTTTGGCCTTGGAGGATGGGAAACCCACAGCACCATCCCCGTCGAGTTCTGCACCAAGGTACCCGACGACAATCCTTTCCCGCTTCACTATTACGTCAACATTCTCGGTGCCGTCGGGCTCACACCCTACTTCGCCATCGCGGATGTGGGACAGGCACAAGCCGGACAAACCATGCTCATGAGCGCAGCCGCGGGCGCCGTAGGCTCTGTCGGCGGACAGATTGCAAAACTCATGGGCTTGCGAGTCGTGGGCATCGCCGGCACTGAGGAGAAATGCCAGTGGGTCGTCGACGAGCTGGGCTTTGACGACTGCATCAACTACCGCACCGCGGGCGACATGGAAGCGGCGATCCGCACCGCCTGCCCAGAGGGCGTCGATTTTTACTTCGATAATGTGGGTGGTGAAATTCTTGATGCAGCGTTGCTCAATATGAACAAGGACTCCACGCTGCTGTTCTGCGGCACGATCAGCACCTATAACGCTACGGAGCCCGTACCCGGGCCTTACAACTACTGGCAGATTCTGGCGCGGACCATCACGGTCAAAGGCTATTTAGTCAGCGACCACTACCACAGGATCGAGGAGGGACAGGCGGCCCTTAGCGAATGGGTCAAGGACGACAAGATCAAGTTCCGCGAGCACATCAATGAGGGCATCGAGAACTGCCTCGATACCTACAATTTGCTATTCACCGGCGGCAACGAAGGCAAGTTAATGCTGAAGCTGTAAAGAGGGCTCGCGCGACAGCCGTCGTGTACCTCAACAACGCAAAAAAAAGGGCCCTGTAAGGGCCCTTTTTTTGGCTAGCGTTTTCAGAGCTCGGGTTGTGGGGCGCTGGTATCGCCGTCGCTGTACCACTTCACCCAGCGATGAAAATATTGGTTGCCTCGCTCATTGCGACCAAACAACACGCTCTTCATCAGTCCGGTCTCCAGGCCCTGCTGCAGTTTCAGGCCGACGTTGTAGTCCTCCTCCTGCACCACGTTGCGCAACCAATCCGCCATCTCGATACGCGCGGCGGAGTCCTCCTCGTTTTCGGGCGGCGTTGGGTGCAGGAAATGCAGAATAGTCGTGTTTTCCATCGGTCCGGGGCCAGGGATCATCTGTGCTACCTGCGTGATTTCCGGCGCGATAAAGATCGACACGTTCGGGAAGAACAGCCGGATAAAATCATAACCTTTGGTTTCATGCTGCCAGAGCTCGTCCCGATCGACCTCACCTAACTCCAGCACGTTCTTTGCAGCGAAACCGACCAGCTGATGAGGGCCGTGTGCGTCGTACTCCATCACGTTAGTAAACGTTCTGGGCTCAATGGTCTCGGGGTGCGCGGCCTTGAAGTGATAGCCCTCGAGATAGCCGTCATAGGCAACCTTCCAATTGGGCCCATGGATAATGCGGTGACCGACGTAGGTCCACTGGTCCATGCCCTTCTTCGCCACGTCGTCCATCATGGCGCCGAGGTAGGCACGAATATCGACATCACTGTCGGCATCCAGCACAGCGAAGATCAATCCACCCTCCTCGTGACAGGGGAACTGCACCAGATCACGGGCGCCCTCGCACACGTCGCCGAACTTCGGCGCATCGGCAATGGCGCGCAGTGCGCCATCCGATTTGAAGGTCCAGCCATGGTAAGGGCAGCTGAATAACTTCTGATTGCCACAGGGCTCCGAGGTGAGTTGCATACCGCGATGGGTGCACACATTCATCAGTACCTTTGCGGTGCCATCCTTCTGACGGGTAATCAACAGCGGGATGCCCAAAATTTCCAGCGTGCGGAAATCGCCCGGGTTGGGAATTTCCTGAGTCACCCCCACCAGTATCGGGAGGCTTTTGAAGATGCAATCCATCTCGCGCTGCCATTGCTCGGCATCCGTGTACTCCGTAGAGGGCACCTCCATGGTGCCTTCAGCCCAATCCGTCGTCCCATTGGCAACGTGATCGATCAGGCGACCTGCCATGCGGCTGTATTGAATTTTGGTGTCTACCGTCATCTTTTTTCTCCTACGCCATCGCTACTCTGGCATCACCAGATCACCCACTGAACTGACCTCATAGCGACGCACTTCCATATCCAATATCTCAAGCGCCGCACACGCCTCCAAAAAGGCCGCCACATGGGGCGTTTTCAAGTGTGCGTCCAGATCCGCCTGCGATGCCCATTGCTCTGACACCCAGACAACACTGGGGTCAGCGACGTCCACGGCAATACCATACCACTGGCACCCCGCTTCCTCGCGGGTTGCCGCCACCACGGCCTTGGCCGCTTCTGCATAAGCCGGCGCACTCTCTGCACTGAGCTGAATCCGAACAATCACGCTGACTGTGCTCATATTGACCCCAAAAATAATTCGTCTGACTCGGTGCTCGAGCGCCGGTTTAACAACGATTTTGCACAGCCGCCAACCTAGGTTTCGGCAAAGAAAAAGTCAAGCGTGCTTGCTTTTTTACAGCGCCCTACCTAATCTTGGCCGGCATCGCAGAGCCACAATAATAGTGTCATTGATACAAATCGAGCGAGGCGCCACCACTGCCTTGACTGGGGCCAAACCTCAATCACAAGGTAGAAAACAGCGCCGTCAGGCATGTCGTCCCGACGCTCACCCGCGAGTCAGGCTGAAGGAGAGCATCAGTGAGTAACAGGCTGCAGGACAAAGTTGCCCTCGTCACCGGTGGCACCAACGGCATCGGCAAAGCCGCTGTCGAGGGCATGACCCGCGAAGGTGCGAAGGTCGTCTTTACCGGTAATAACACCGACGCCGGTCATCAGATCGCAAGCGAAACCGGCGCAACCTTCATCCAGCACGCGGTGCAGGACGTTGAGGGTTGGGAAGCGGTCAAGGCCGCCATCCGCGACCAACATGGACGGCTGGACGTCACGTTTTCCAATGCGGGCACCAATACGGGTGATAGCGACATCGAGACGGTCGAAGTCGATGCCTGGAAAAATCTTGTCGACATTAATCTGACCGGCATGATGCTCGCGATCAAAGCGAGCATCGAACTGATGAAGGGCAACCCCGATGAAAGCGGTGGTTCCATTATTCTGAATAGTTCCATTAACGGCATGCTCGCGTTGGCGGGGGATGTCACCTACTCGACCACCAAAGGCGCGCTGCGGCTGCTGGCCAAATCGACGGCAGTACATTTGGCGAAAACCAAAACCGGCATTCGCTGCAACTCGATCCACCCTGGAGTCATTGAAACGCCTTTGATTCAAGGCGCTATCGATGGCGCGCCTGACCCCGCCGCCGCCAGAGGCATGCTGGAGGGCATTGCGCCGATGGGTCGCCTGGGCAGCATGGAAGAAATTGTGTCGCTGGTGATTTACCTCGCCTCTGAAGAAGCTCGGTTTGTGACGGGCTCAGAGATCGTCATAGACGGTGGCTCCACCGCCGGACTGCCGGGCGTCTGAGACGCCCGGTCAGCACTACTCGCCGTGCAACACCTTGAAGACGCGGCGACTGAACTTCCACTCGCCGCCGACCTTGACGCACTCATCGTCGTACTGACCCCGGGGCCGTAACTCGGTTCCGTCCTGCATCACTGCCACCTCATCGGTATAGCTGCGCATGGTGGCGCGCTCACCGTCGACGGAAATCACGCCGGGCATTGCCATCATGTTCACGAAGGGAAACATTTTCATGGCCTCAAGCCACGCGCCCACAATGGTTTCACGACCCTGAAGACCCTCCATATCGAGGTGCGGCAGTTCCCACACGGCATCCTCCGCCCAGGTGGAGCCCCATACTTCCGCGTCTCGCTGATTCACACCCTCACAGTATCGCTCCAGCAAGGCGCGAATGCCCTGTTGGTCCTCAAAATGCTGGTCACTCATAGTCGGTACTCCCCTTATTGCGCGAGAAATTGAATCGTTTCACGCTGTTTTATTGATTAATCAGGCCGCCATCGATCACCATCTGGGCGCCCGTCATGTAAGTAGACAAATCAGACACCAAAAACAGCGCCGCATCCGCAATAGTGTGCGGCGGCCCCATGTATCCCATGGGTACTGCCGCATTCAGCTTCACGTACTCCTCGGGGTTATCCACCGACGATTGCCGCTGCATGTTGGTGTCGATCAGCCCGGGGTGGATCGTATTGCAACGAATACCCTCAGCGGCTGTCTCGGCGGCTATGGTCTTGGTAAAGCCGATCACGCCCCCTTTCGCTGCCGCGTAAGCGCTGCAAGCGGGCAC
>ERZ802824.1354-NODE-1354-length-13072-cov-14.5798_pt1 | contig 13072 bp, 9 predicted proteins | sample MGYA00345650_ERZ802824 | MGnify/ENA primary metagenome ERZ802824 (study PRJEB30503, sample SAMEA104212361) | marine metagenome | biome: Westerlies Biome; feature: [SRF] surface water layer (ENVO:00010504) within the epipelagic zone...; material: water... | reverse complement strand
CAAATGCGGCTGCTATTGCTGATTTACTTGGAAATCCAACAGCACAGCAGCAGCCAGTTAGGAAAAGCTCTCGTCGCGGGTGGGTATGGTTGCTCGTGCTTCTCCCGTTGTTTGTTACAGGAGTATTTCTTTCTCCACGTCTTCTTGAGTTTTTGCCAGATACAAATCAGACGGCTGACCTTACAGGTATGCCGCTCTATACAGTTCAGCGAAGAAATCTTCAGATTACAGTTACAGAAGAAGGAAGTTTGGTAAGTGACGAAAACGTTGATATCACGTGTGATGTTGCTGGTGGGGCCACTATTATCTGGCTTGTAGATGATGGTGATCGAGTGGCTGAGGGCATGGATATTGTCAAACTCGATGCATCAGTCCTCTCTGAAAATGCAACGGCTCAGAAGATTGCTTATGAAAAAGCCAGAGCCTTGATGATCCAGGCGGATAAAGACTATGAAGCTGCAAAAATTGCAGTAGAAGAATATAAAGAGGGGCTCTTCAAAAAAGACCTTCGGACTGCAGAGTCAAATGTCACCGCAGCAACAGAACGGCTTCAGGCTACACAAAATACATTGGCGTACGGCGAGCGAATGTTTCGCAAGGGCTACATTACCCCACAGCAGCTTGAGGCGCAGAAGTCGGCAGTTGCGCGTGCGAAACTCGATCTTGGAACAGCAGACATAGCCCTCGATGTTCTGACCAAGTTCACAAAGCCAAAGATGATCACAGAACTTGAAAGTGTTCGTGATTCAGCAGCAGCCCGTTTTGAAAGTGAAAAAGCGGCTCTTGAACTCGAGAATATCAAACTCGAAAGGCTCGAAGGCGAACTCCTTAAGTGTACGATCAAGGCTCCCCAAGATGGTCTTGTTATTTATGCCAATTCCCGATCAAGAGATCGGGAAACTGAGATTAAGGAGGGCCTTTCAGTAAAAGAGCGGCAGGTCATCTTGCAGCTTCCGGACCTTACCAGGATGCGAGCAGATGTCGAGGTTCACGAGTCAAAGGTTGATGAAATTTCACCAGGAATGCCTGCCGTGGTACGAGTGCAAGATCTTAAGTTCTCAGGTGTGGTTACCTCGGTGTCTAATCGACCGGAGTCAAATTGGTTTTCAACGGCAAAAAAATATGTTGTCGGTGTACGCATCGATGGAAAGTCTGAAGCCCTGAGGCCTGGCTTTACTGCTGAGGCTACTATCATCGTTGCAGATCTGAAGGATGTCATTGCAGTGCCGGTTGCAGCTGTGATTGAAGATGGGAAAGAATTCATTTGTGCCGTAAAGAAGGGTAAGGGATTTGAACGGCGAGTTGTCATGCTCGGAAAAAGCGATGATCGATTCGTAGAAATTGTGGAAGGTCTTCAGGAAGGAGAGCCAGTGTTCTTGAATCCAGAAACAGTTCTTGCCGAATCTCTTTCACGTGACCAAGAACAGGCTTCGGAGTGGTCCGGTCGCCCTAACACGAATGAATAGTTCAAAGTGCACGCTCCGTAGACGTGCATATGTCTTTTGATAGCACAAGCTGTGGAGAGTGAAATCGACGCATGAACGTCATTCAGCAGCTCAAACTTGGCTTCCGTAGCCTAATGCTCCACAAGCTCCGTTCAGCCCTGGCTGTCCTTGGCATTCTCATTGGTGTGACCGCTGTCATATGGCTTGTTGCTATGGGAGAGGGCGTGAGCTACCAGGCGCAGCAACAGATCAAAGAACTTGGTGCAACAAGTATCATCGTGAGAACCATCAAGCCATCAGAAGAAGCCAATAGCGATAGTGGAAGCCGCTCTGGAATTGCATACGGCCTATTGCGGTCAGATTATGACCGGATCATTACAAATATTCCCACTATCTCATCAGCAGTGCCCATGCGGGAAATCAGCCGAGATGTTCGCCGTGATGAATTTTCCGTTTCAGCACAGGTGATTGGGTGCACTCCTGAGTATTTTTCTATCAATCGGCTGCCCGTCGTTCGTGGCAGGCCACTTGCTGCCTCAGACCTTCGAGGCCTCGAAAATGTAGTGGTATTGGCACATGACGTTGCTGAACGTCTGTTTCCAATTCAGGACCCACTGGGCCGTGCTATTCAGATCGGCACGGAGTTTTATGTTGTTGTTGGCGTTGCCCAAGATCGAACAGCAGCAGCTGCTATCGGAGGAAGTTTTTCAGCCCGGCAGTACAACCGTGATGTGTACATTCCACTGAGTACCTTTCGGAAACGAATAGGCGATCGTGTTATCACTGTTCGTGGAGGCACTTTTCAGAACGAGACCATTGAGCTGAATCAGATTACTGCTGTTGTGGATGATGTAGCATCCGTTGATGCCTCCGCTGATATTATCCGTGCATTGCTCAGCCGGTATCACAAAACACTCGATTACGCTGTTGTTGTCCCAAAAGAGTTGCTCGAGCAAGCCGAAACGTTGCGGATGATGTTCAACGTTCTCTTACTATTAATTGCTGGAATATCGCTTGTTGTTGGGGGTATTGGCATCATGAATATTATGCTTGCCACAGTTACGGAGCGAACGAGAGAGATTGGCATCAGACGTGCGCTCGGTGCAACAAAAGGTGAGATCGTTCAGCAGTTTCTGTGGGAAACTGTTGTGCTTTCGGGTACTGGTGGGCTCTTGGGTGTCGCAGTTGGATTTCTTTGCGGTCCAACTGTTGAAGGTGTTCGGCTTGTTATTGAAAGCTTTATGCCCGAACTCTGGTCGACGCTTCCATCAACAATTCATCAACTTGAGCCACGACTTGCACCATGGTCGATTGTCGCAGCCTTCGGAATTTCAGTCGGTGTCGGAATTGTATTTGGTATCTACCCGGCGCAGCGTGCAGCCAATATGGATCCAATCGAGGCCCTTCGTCATGAGTAACAATCCTGAGGAATTGTCACACGAACCACTGCAAGTTGCTGCAGTTCAAGATGTGACCAAGGTCTATCGACTAGGAGGGCAGGACGTCAAAGCGCTGGCAGGTGTGACCCTTGAATTTAAGCAGGGTGATTTTGTCGCCATCATGGGGAGTTCAGGGTCAGGAAAAAGTACGCTCTTAAACCTGCTTGGCTGCCTCGATAGGCCAACCACCGGTCACTATCTACTTGGCGGACACGACGTTGCGACATTGAGTGACGAAGACCTGTCACGAGTCCGTGGTCGCTATCTTGGTTTTGTGTTTCAGTCATACAATCTGATTCAGCAACTCAGTGTCGTTGAAAACATCATGGTTCCGTTGTCGTACCAGTTACCTGTTCGCCCGGATGGTCGTGAACTCAGTACAAAGCTCGCAACACTTGTGGGGCTTGCCGGGCGTCTTGACCACCGGCCCAATCAGCTTTCTGGTGGGCAGCAGCAGCGAGTGGCGATTGCTCGAGCGTTAGTGAATAACCCTCATGTCATTCTTGCTGATGAACCAACTGGAAACCTCGATACAGCGACATCGAATGAGATTATGGACCTTCTTGATGTTTTGAATAATACCGGCCGCACCATTGTCATGGTGACCCACGAACCTGACATTGCAGAGCGAGCCAAGACAGTGATTACCCTTCGAGATGGTCTGATTCAGTCTGTTGAACAGAACAGGGTATAAGTCGAAGTTGCATGCTGTTTATTCGCACAGCTTGTTTAACGGTGCTGCTTAAAAAACCAGTCGAGTAATTCCTCATCATGATATGCAGCAGTCCAGGAATCATGGCCAACGCCAGGGAGTTCTGTGTATTTCGGATTTCCACCGGCTTCCTTTACAGCAGCAACCATAGAGCGTGAACAGTCCACGGGGATCACTTTATCAGCATCTCCATGGACTACCCAAAGAGGTACATCCTTTGCGAGTTCTGCATACTGCTCTTCACTTTTCCCACAGACTGGAACTGCTGCAGCAATTCTTTCTGGTAGTCGCATGGCAACTTCCCACGTGGCGGCACCACCCATTGAAAGTCCGGTGACAAGAATTTGATCTGTATCGATCGCTTCGGTTTCAATCACATGGTCAAGTGCTTTCAGAGCTGCTTGCATGTCGGTTGTCATGTCTACCGCTGACCATCGATATCCTTCTCGGCACTGTGGAGCCAGAATAAAGCAAGGGTATTTCTTACGGAGGGAGTCACTTGTCATCCAGGTCGGAAAATATTTGAGCTGATCAGTATTGTTTGACCCGCGTTCCCCAGCACCATGAAAAAATACAACAAGTGGAAATTTCTTTTGGGAGTCAGAAGCCTCGGGTCTCAAGAGCCGATAGCGAAAAGAAACATCTTCACCATCTTCCGGGACAGATACCGTGTGTTCTTCGTAGAGGTTTTCAGGCTTCATGGGTGTAGGTTGTTCTGCAGCGCACTCGTTACTGATTGAACATGTAAAAAGGAGGAGTCCACAGAAGAGTTTGGTAGTGTTTGTGCTCATAATGAAAGGCCCAGATGGTTTGACAGATTTTCTGCCAATTTCCATTGTGGCATCTGAATCACTCTGGCGTAAGATGATGCATTACTGGAGGGCTTCTGATGCAATCAATTCTTAAAATACTTCTTATCACCGTTATTCCCCTGAGTGGGTTCGGCCTTTTGGCTGATGAGCAAAATCGTCCAAATGTGTTGATCATCATGGCCGATGACTGCACCTATAACGATTTGTCACTTTACGGCGGAAAAAATGCCCGCACACCACACATCAACAAGCTCGCAGCGCACGGCTTGGTGTTCAATCAGGCATATCTCTGTGAGGCGATGTGCCAGCCATGTCGGTCAGAATTGTTTACGGGGAAATATCCAGTTGCCAATGGAAGTGCGTACAACCATTCTTCAAGTCGTGCGGGCGTGAGAAGCCTTCCGCACTATTTAGAGCCCCATGGATATCGCGTTGGAATAAGTGGCAAGATACATGTCAAACCAAAGTCAGTCTTTCCGTTCGAGCTGGTTGATGGTTTTGAAAAAAGTTGTACGAAAAATCCAACAAAGGCCCACAGCCTTGATGGCATAAAAGAGTTCATGGGTCGGGATTCCGACAGCCCTTTCTGTCTGGTCGTTGCTCTTGTTGATCCTCATGTGCCCTGGGTCATGGGAGACCCATCAGCGTATCCACCAAAAGAAATTGAACTCCCGGATAATATTGCAGACACACCAGAGACTCGGGCATGTTTTTCGCGCTACCTCGCCGAAATTACATATATGGATAGTCAGGTTGGTGACATTCTCAGTGTTCTCGATGCTTCTGGACAACGTGAAGAAACACTTGTGCTTTTTACATCGGAACAGGGTTCCCAGTTTCCTGGAAATAAATGGACGAATTGGAGTACCGGTGTTCATACAGCGTTGATTGCTTCATGTCCGGATATGATCGAGCCTGGACGGACAGATGCCCTTGTGCAGTACGCTGATGTCGTTCCGACGTTGCTTGATCTGAATGGCGAAAGCGAAGCAAGCATTCAGGAAAAGTGTGATGGCATCAGTTTTCTTCCGAGCCTTATCGACCGGGTGCCGTCAAACCGAAAGTATGTGTATGGATTGCATAATAACTATCCAGAGGGTCCTCCGTATCCGATTCGATCGATCAGTGACGGTACGTATCGATTCGTCCTGAACCTGACGCCTCAGAATGCGTATGTTGAGAAGCATCTCATGGGAATGACCGAACGAGATCAAATCGAAAGAAAATATTGGTCAACATGGATGCGAGATTGTTGGCAGGATGAACGGACCTATCGTCTGATCAATCGATTTACAACACGTCCGGCTGTGGCTCTCTATAACTCAGCAGCAGATCCCTATGAAATGAAGAATCTTGCTGGGCAGCCAGAGTACGAAGAAACCATGAAGCATCTTCAATCAGCCTTGCAGGCGTGGATGCAATCACAGGGAGATCCCGGTGCAGCGATGGATACTCGTGAAGTCTATGAGGCCGCAAAGAAAGGGCAGCATCGGTTTCCGGGATAAAGAAGTACAGCCACTAACGGTTTCATCAAGAAGCACGCTGCATCATATCAATACGAACACCCTTAGAACCGATAACCATCACGCCTGAGGTACGGCCTGTTCAATGACAGCCAGAGTCTTTTGATGAGCTTCCCGCAGGAATTCATCGGGCTCACGTTTGCGATATGCAGGATTGTATAGTTCGAGAGAAACACATCCGGCATACCCAATCTCGTAGAGAATTTTCAGTTGTTCAACGAGCGGAAGAATGCCATCACCTGGCAGCACTCGCTTTTCATCACACCATGTGTCTTGACGATCAAGCCCCTTTGGTGAGTCCGCGAACTGGAAAATCGCAATGGCATCTGGGTTCAGCATCCGCAAAGCATTCGGTTCAGTACCACCATGAAAATTATGATAGGTATCAGGGATCACCTTTGCGTCAGGCCAGCCTGACATCATGCCGACATCAACGGCATCAGACATTGTTTTAAGTTGCGGCACCGCATTGAGAAAGATGATGCCCGTTTTGAGGCCATAGTCATTCAGTGCGATTTCACTGATGCGTCGATAGCACCAGGCACCAATATCCTTAGTAAAGGTCTCTCGTTTTTGTAAATCGGGAATGATTTGGACATGCTCCGAACCAATGTCACGAATCATACGGAGTCTGGTGTGATGTTCTTCAAGTCGAGATTCAAAGTCTTCTTTTGTATTTCCAAGACTTCCCCATAGACCAATGACACTCGGAACAAAGATTCCTTTATCACGAATGCTCTTTCCGAGATCCTTGAGAGACCCGCCTGCTTCTTCGTATGCCGTTAATTCTCGGTCCCATGGCTCGAGCGCATCAAAGGAAGAACGAGCGACGACCTCAACTTTTTTTTCGAGTGGTAAATCCTTTGCAAGTGTTGCGGTGTCAAGGCACATCGGCCACGGACTGCGACCCTTTTGCCACTCAAGCGGTTTGTTTTCTGCTTGTGCACGATGGTGGGTGATTCCAGCAGCAGTAAGAGCGGCACCGGCCTGAAAAAATGAACGTCTATTTGCCTTCATGGTGCGGTCCTCGATTCTCGGCTGCATTCTTTGTGTAGAGAGACATGTGTCTCTGAATTATCTATTTCATGCTTCAAAACGTATTCCGTCAACTCTCTCGTTTCCTAGAAGAGGAAATTGGATCTGTGGACCTTCTGCATGGAGTTGGTGCTCTTCCGATAGAATACTATCTGTTGTGGAGCAGGCTTTATGCAGAGCCTTTGCTAATGGTTGTGGTCACGGCGTTTGTTTGCAGAGGATTGTATGGAGACATCCATCAGTGTGCTCGTGTGTGGAGCTGGGCCTACTGGTCTTGTAACTGCTCTGGAACTCGCACGTCGTGGTATTGATGTTCGCATTGTTGATGCAGAGCAAAAGCCTTCGCAGCTCTCAAAAGCAGCCGTTCTCTGGCGTCGATCACTCGAGGTTCTCCATCCATCTGTTCCTGTCGAGCGATTTACTGCCCACGGAAGACCAGTGCACGGTATTCAATTTGAGGCCAATGGTAGTGTTCTTCAAGAGATTGATTTTGGTGGGCTTGCTGGACGATTTCCACATGGTCTGTTCATTCCTCAAAATAAAACAGAAGCAGTCCTCAATGAAGCACTTGAGAGCCTTGGTGTACAAGTGGAATGGGGAACCAAAGTCAAAGACGTGTCATCATGTGAAGAGCATGTTGATGTGCACTTTTCTGATGGTGAGCAGTCACGATTTTCCTGGCTTGTTGGTGCCGATGGCGCACACTCGACTGTGCGTAAATGCCTCGGCATAGAATTTCCGGGTGCTGCGATCGATCAGAGATGGCTTTTAGCAGATTTGAAATTAGTGGAAGCTGGTCAAGAGGACCGCATTCGAATGTTTCTTTCGACTGCGGGCCTGCTCGGACTTTTTCCGTATGGAAATGGCGTCTGGCGGGTCATCGCTGACGCTGGTCCAATTGATCCTGAGACACCGCGAGTCGATCCAACATGTGAGGATATACTTCACATTCTTCATTCACGATCGGGTCTTGATTGGACGGTAGAAAAAGCACGGTGGCTTTCGGAATTCCGTATCAATGAACGACAGGTCGACCACTATTGCCACGGGCGAGTCATTCTTGCTGGTGATGCTGCACATATTCATAGTCCGGCAGGCGGGCAGGGCATGAACACAAGTATTCAGGACGCAGTCAATCTTTCCTGGAAACTTGCCATGGTGATCAAGAACCAAGCAGCAAGTGCATTGCTCACTACATATCAAGACGAGCGTCATCCCGTTGGTGCTGCGGTTGTTGAAGGTTCTGGCAGGATGCTTCGTGTCATGATGAGTCGGAATCCACTCATTCGATTTTTTCGTCGTTGGGTGTTGCCGTATATCGTTGGCCTGCCTCCCATGCGAAAGGAGGCAGTGAATCGGCTTTCTGAGGTTGATGTGGAATATTGTGGAGGGCCACTTGCTCCCACGGGAGCAGACCGGTGGATCGGTCGACGCTGCCCAGATGTTGTATGGGGTGATGATGGTTCATCAGTCTACGATCTTTTCACGGGGACCGGTTGTACTGTTGTTCGACTCGGTCGTGGGTCAATACCTGACGCACTATGGGAGCGAGTCATCCGTGCAGCAGGCCCAGATGTCATTCTTGTTGATGCAGCAATGCCGGATGGTGCGGTTGCCGAAGAGGCCAAGGCCTTTGCTCAAGCATTAGCAGCAGCTGATGGAACGATCGTTGTTGTCCGGCCTGATTCGTATCTCGGGCCAGTGTCTCAAGACATTGAAGTTGTTGAGTCGTGGTTCAGTCAGCTTCACAATTTTGAATAATGCAGAATGAGAGATGTCTTGGTCAGGCTTATTTGAACTCAAGTTAAAACTGCCAGATGATATCGCAGCCACCGTAGAACTGATCACTCTGAGTTCCCAAGCCACCAGCGGTTTTACCGAACGGTAATCCTACGCCTAGTGCAGCATTTCCCAGATCTTGACTAAACCAGTCGTATCGGAGCTCTGGTCGGATGACGAGATTGTTACCAACAAGGTAGTTCAGTCCCCATGTCATGGCCCAGAAGTTTCCAGCAAATCCTGTAGCTTCTGGTGATCCATCACGAAGGCCGTACTGTACTCGGGTGCCGTTATTATCTCGGAACCACTCAAGTCGAAGCCCACCAATAAGGTAGTCGGTGAAGTTGTAAAACAAATATTGGTTCACTCCATACCAATAAGCAGAACCTGGCTGCTGCCCTTGTGTCTCGTAATAAACCGGAATATCTCCACCAGCATACGCCTGATAACCAAGGTCACTCTGGTAGACGTACGTCAGTTTGTCAGTGAATTCATTGGAGTACACGATACTCGTAACTGTTCGATTCCCAACATAGGCGCTGGTGGGGTTCACGAAACTCGCTGTAGCAAACTCATTCCCACTTGAGTTGGCCAGTGTGAGGGCTTGTGATCCATCCGAACTTGAAAACGTTACAGCTCCCAAGAACGATGCATTGCTTGTACTTCCAGGAAAAGGGTTTGCCTGGTTTGTTGGCAAGCCAACGTCCCAGTTATCCCACCCGTTGGTGATACCACCAATGATCGACAGCTGATCGTTTGGATTCCACGTTGCGAGTACGCCGGTGTGAGTAAATGGTTCACCATACTGCATGGTGTATGCATGGGTGTAGAAGAAGTTTCCGATCGCTGGCACAACTTCATAACCGATCAGGGTATAGAAATGTCCAAATTTGACATTCAGTGCCTGAGTTCCAACTTCACCGTAGAGCTGTGGCATAGCCAAGCCATAGTAGCGATTGGAATTCCATTCAGTATCAAGCCCACCAGCGACAGTGTAAAGAAAGTCAGTGCCGTAGAGCAGGTCGACTCGACCACCCAGGCTCAACTGATCTTCCTTAAGAATCCGCTCATTGATGAGGTAGAGCTGGTTCATCTGTCCCTGCCAGGCACGATCATTAAAGGTGATTGGACCATTCCAATCTGCTCCCCACGCGTTCGCGCCAATACCAACGTCAATGAAACCGTAGGTTTCAATCCCTCGGTTCAGTAAAAAGTCTGTTTCAAGATACCGAGTAGCACCTTCTTCAATAGCGGCTTCTTGGGGAGCGGCAGCTCGATATTGGTACACGTCTTCATCAGGAACACCTGCACGCGGCATGAGCGTGACCGGAGCCGGTACATCATTCTGTACATAGGATTCATAGGGCGTACTGTCGATGACAGCTGCAGGTTCGCCAGCGAGAAGTGTGGTGCTTACAACGCTTGTGATGATACATGTCGTGAGGGTGTTTCTTGTGAACGTCATCATGTTCTGGTTCCAACGTGACTGACCAAAAGGTAGCAGGAGTTTTTTTCACCCATGACTCTGTAGCCCTTGGCAGAGTCAGACATGCTTTTACTTTTTGATTCGACAATCGTGCTGGTCAGAACCTACAAAAAGCCCGAGATAGGAAATCTCTCTGTAGACGCTACATCTTCACAGAATTTGCCCAGCCAAACTCTCTCGGAAGGCTACCTGTGGTTAGTGATGAATCAAAGAGTTCATAACACGTACGAGTCGTTCTGTTTTGAAAGGTGAAAGAATCACCTTTCGGAGATGATCAACTTTTGCATGGCTTGTCAGAATTTCTTCTTGCCGACTCGAACCAATGAGAATCACCGGGCATGTGGCAAGATTGGGATTCCATGAGAAAGCATTGAATGTTCTCAAGGCAACAGGAAGGTGCTGGTGTGCACTGATGATCAGAAGATCAGGTTTCGGCCATGTTTTAAAACGAACTTCGACGCCCTCAGGTCGTTGAGTTGAGACCGCTTGAAATCCTTTTCTTCTAAGAAAGGTGCGAAGTTTTTTTTGAGAGATGCCATCTGGTTCAAATACCAAAACTGTTTTGGCCTCTTTTTTAATTCGCTTTGGCTGTAATTCTGTTCGTTGATCGTGTGCCTTGGGCGTGCCACGACGAACGAAGCTTCGCTGTATCGAATCCTGAGAATGGAAAGTGTCTGCTTCCATGCCTTTATATTAGGCGGCAGCCTCGCAGTGTCTAGAAAGGAAGGCCTGCTGCTCATTGGCAAATGAGAATAGTGAGCTTCCGCAAACACGCAGCATGGAGATCAGTGCACACCAGAGTGGTGTCGATAGGCTCGTCTGATCAGCCTCGGGAGCTGGTCCTCTTCTTGAGCATTTGGAGAATATAGGAAACACATACGAGCTGAAGATCGTGTTGTTTTATGTTTTGCCCCGGGATGGAGCGGCTTTTGGAAAAAGAGAGGCCGTGCCTGTTAAGAAATCGGTGTGTTCTCGGTTTCTTTAAGACGGAAACGATTACAGGGAGGTGACACAATGGATCCGCATGAAAGAGAAGCCAAAGCAGCTATAGCAGAGATACAAACGTTTTACGGTCAGGTTCCTTTTTCGGAGAAAAGAAAAGATTACCGACGACGTCAAAAGAGTCTGATTAAAGCCGTAGAAAAATCATGTCAGGAACTCGTGCCTGCAGGATGTCATGAAACTGTTGATGAACTTCGAGGAGCAGCATGATGAAAACATTCTTTCAGCAAGCCTGCCCAATATGTGGCCGAACCGTTCGGATAGAAAAAAGTTTGAGATTCTCGCGTGTGGTCTGCCAGCAGTGCGGGGGAGATTTTCCTGCCAATGATCAGAGGAGAGTTGTTCGCGTGAATACAATTCTTCCAGTGAGTCAGGCTGAGAAAATAGACGCACTGCTTTGGAAGAGTGACCAAGCGCTCCGCTTGGGAAAAGTTAGTCACTGCTGAAACCATGAGGCCACTTTCTCACGTTGGTACTGCGTAGGAATCTCCATGCGGTCACCAAGCAGATGACGTCCTCCTTGCATCAGCTCGAATGCTTTTCTTGAAGCTTCATACCAACAGAAGATACCCTCTGCAGAAGATGCATTCTTCCGCATGACATAGCGTGCTCGTTTCACCAATTCTTGATTATTGAGCAAGCTCTTCTGAGTACCTGCTTCTCTTGATTACGTAAAGATCATAGACTCAGATCTACTTTGGTGTCTGGGTGTCTCCGCAGTGCAAGATTATGTCCTGCTTGGAAGGGCTCGTTATGAGCACGGCTTTCACAATAAAGAGGATTCGATGGGGAGCGTGCCTGATTCTGTGTGGCGTGCTTGGTACGGTACGTGCCGAAAAACCACCGACTGTTGGTGAGGGTCAGCTCGGAGTCCCCATCTCTTGGCAGGCGTGTGGTGATAATCCTGGCAGCCTATGCATGCTTCAGAAGACACGTGACAGTGTGTTGTACCTGACGCCAAACGAATCTTTTTTTCCTGAGCGTGGGTTGGTAGCGGCTGGTCAGGGTCAGATCCCTGATCTTGAAAATCTGAATAGTGGAAAGTCATTTGCTTGGATTGAAAAGTGGGATGCAGGTGACGCTACAGAGTGGGTATGGTTTGCTCCACAAGCTGGTGAAGGCACCATTACTCTTTGGATGTCAGCAAAGAGTGACGGTGGCACGTTTTCCATGTCGATGGATAACAAGTCTGTTTCTTTCTCTGTGAATTCTGGGAAAGAACCAGGCGTGGCATTTACATGTCCGTTTCAAGTAGCTGAACCTGGCCTGCATCGTCTACGACTTGTCTGTGAAAAAGCAGCAACGGCGACACAGTTTCATTGGATGACTCTCAGTGGTTCTTGTGTTAAAGGTGCTGCTGTACTGAGAAAGCGATGGCGACCCTCTGCTGCGCACACCAAGTTTTCAAGTTCTCAAGCCAATAAGCCAATTCGTCTTTGGGTGATGGAGATGGATGCCGTTCCTGGTGACCTCGGTTTTTATGCACCTGTCACGACACCATTTGGGTATTACGGTCCGACGTGGCAGGCCGATGGCACGGTCAATGTAGGATTTAATTTTTCACTGTGGTCATACGGTCGAGGCCAGGAAGAGCCACCGATTGAACAGCTCTCTCACCTCCTTGCGATTGGCAATCGTGAGGCAACGTTTGGTGGGTTTGGGCATGAGGGAACGGGTGTCAAGATTCGTGACTGGGATCCACTCACTGGTCATCAAGGTCAACGACAAGTATTAGCTCTTCGTGTGGTTCCGTCAGAGACGTATGACACCTACTACAGCTATTTTTATCTCGCAGATACAAATGAGTGGCGATTGTTTGGCGTGGGCAATAAATACAAC
>ERZ802824.1348-NODE-1348-length-13110-cov-15.6324_pt1 | contig 13110 bp, 15 predicted proteins | sample MGYA00345650_ERZ802824 | MGnify/ENA primary metagenome ERZ802824 (study PRJEB30503, sample SAMEA104212361) | marine metagenome | biome: Westerlies Biome; feature: [SRF] surface water layer (ENVO:00010504) within the epipelagic zone...; material: water... | reverse complement strand
GCAGGTGCCCTTCCACCTCACGACGACACCCTCGGGCGGACATGGCAAGACTTTCCAGTCGCGAACTCGCACTCGAGCGCCGCAAGGCGCTGACCACCTCCGGTAAGAAGTCCTCTGTGGCTGCAAGAGATGGTGCCAATCGCGTGCGCACTGCCGCCGACGCACGTCCCACCCGTACGGAGGCTGCTGCCGCTGTTGAGCCCACCGCTCCAGCTGTTGCCGCTCCCGTGAAACCCAAGGTGTCGTTTACACCGGCGTCCCCTTCCCGCAGTTCTCAGGTGAAGCCCCAGCGTCATCCCGGCCGGGATCTAGTGCTGGCCCGTCGTGAGGCCCTGTCGCGCCGCGGTAAGACCGCTGACACCAGCCGCGATCGCAGCCGAGCAGATGTCGCCCGTCAAACCAAAGCGGCTGCACTAGCTGCTGCACCAGCTGAATCCACCAAGAGCTGTGGCTGCGGTGGCAAGCGTGCTGTTGAGAAGACTGCACTGACTTCACTGAGTGCATCGGCACCCAAGCTGTCCGCTCGCACGGAGCGTCGTTCAGCGACGCCAAAGCGTCGCGCTATCGAGAACCCGAGTCGTGCTCTTGTGCTCGCTCGACGAGACGCCATGTCGAAGCATGGCAAAACCGCAGGTAAACAGCCCACTAGTGCTGCGGCTGTGGCTCGCCAGGCCAATCCAGACCTCACCAGCCGAGAGCTCGCTCAGCAGGTGCGCGAGCTGCGCACGAAGGCCGGTGCCCGCAACAAGCAAAGCGCCGGTGTGACCCGGCCCACTGGCCCGAACCGTCACGGTGCCAAACAGGCTGCTGCTGCCGATGCGCATTGGAAGGTGGGTGAAAGCACCACCACCTCAGGCCAGACCGTCACAGGCACGCAAGCCAACCGTTCGGTCAAGACCACTGGCAACGAAGCCAGCACTTGCCGTTCGATCACGGGTACCGAATATCTGGGCGCTGAGGTGTTCCAGACGTTCTGCCAGCAGGCACCTGAGCCCACCACCCCCGCCAAGGTGCGAGTGTCCGCCACCAGTCATGGCAACCGGGTCACCGGTAACGAGGTTGGTCGCTCCGACAAAGTCACCGGTGATGAGCCCGGGACTTGCAAAAACGTAACGGGTACTGAATACATCTCGGCCAACCAGTCAGCTGCTTACTGCGGTAGCTCGCAGGTTTCACCTCGAAAGGTGGGCCATAGCCTCACCCAGCAAGGGCGTCCTGTGAGTGGGGTGATGGTGGGCCGTTCCTCCAGTGTCACCGGTGATGAGGCTGGTGCTGGCCGCAGTCTCACCGGTGATCAATACCTCGGGTCTGATCCCCTCCCTGACGGTCGTCCTGCCGCCAAGGTTGGCCTGTCGGGAACTCTCTCCGGCACAGGTGTCACTGGCACCATGGTGGGCCGGTCCTCCCAGGTGACAGGCGATGAGTTCGGCTCATGCCATCGCGTGACTGGCGATCAATACATCAGTGCAGAACAGGTGAATGCCTTCTGCGGCAGCAAGCCTGAACCTGAAGCTGCCAAAGTCGGCTTCAGCATCACCAACCGCAACCAGGTGGTGAGCGGCACCCGCACCGGTCGTTCGGAGCGTGTGACTGGCGATGAGCCCGGCAGTTGCCAGGCTGTCACCGGCACTCCCTATGCAGGTCTTGAGCAGGCCGGCCAACACTGCGGTACTCCAGCTGTGCAGGCCATTCGCGAACGCACCCCTGTGCGTCTCGGTACGCCGTCGGCAGCCATGACCGGTATTCAGCCCGGTGTGGGTGGTGTGATGACGGGCGACGAAAAAGGTGCCTGCGAAGCTGTCACCGGTACTCCCTATGTGGGCGCAGACCAGCTTGCCCAGGCCTGTGGTGATGAATCTCCCGCAGGTACAGAGACCCACGGTCAATCCCCCGAGGGTGCAGCCTGGACTCGCTTCAGCGTGATGTCCCCTGCCCGCGCCGCCCAGCAACAGCGCGATGCCCAGGGTGCTGTCACTGGAACTTCTTATGAGCAGGGCAACCGCATCACCGGCCCTTTTGACATGGCCGGTGGCAAGGTCACCGGCACCGAGCAGTTCCGCTTCGACAATCGCGAATTCCAGCGTCGTCATTTTCAAGCCACTCCGCCAGTGGCTGAGGCTCCGGTGACCATGGATGAGGATCTACGTCAGGTCTCCCGGGTCACCGGTGAAGGTTCAGCGAGGAAAGTGACTGGTGATGACTGGGACCGTGGTGAGCACGTCACCGGCACCGAGGGCGCTTCCGCCCGTCGGCGCAATCCCAGCCGCACCGGGGCGATGGGTGCGATGCCACCTTTCGAGCGCAAGCGCAATCAAGAAACCGACTGGCCTGTCAGTCGCGTTACGGGTTCCAGCGGCAATACCGACAAGGGATCTCTGATCACAGTGTCTGGCGGCGCACGGGGTTGAGGATCTGATGGTTCGCTCCATGCCTCTCCGCGGCGGGCGACCTCAGGCGCCCACGGCTCCGACGCGGCGTCAACTGTTTTCTCAGAATGACCAACCGTCATCATCTCAAGGGTCCTCCATTCCGTTAACCCGATCCGAGACGCGTTCTTCAGCGCTGCAACGCCGACAAGCGTTGACCACCGCTGGTAAGGCTGCAGTTCTTAACTCTGGTTCAGTCGCTGCTGGGCGAGTTCGCACTCAGCAAGACCGTCCCCGACCTTCAACCCAGCAGCCTGGCTGGGTCAAGAAGGTCTCTCAGCCATCGCGTTCGACTGTCAATCTCAGCCGCTCGTCTCTTCCATGGACCGTTGATCTTCACCCTCTGACGGATCAACAGCAGAACCGTGATCTTCAGGCTTATGAGACTGAGATCAAAGGACGATTTGATCGGATTGTTCCTGTGCTCAAGCAGGTGGCGGTCCTGCAGCATGAGCCAGATTTCCTGTCGCAGGCCCAACGTCTGGCTCGAGCCGAACTGGGATTTGATCTGCCTGATCACATTCTTGAAAAGTCCTGGGTCCGTCCCCTGGATATGCGAGCGTTGTTCGCCTGGTGTGTTTTTCAATCTCACCAGCAGTTCAGCGATCACTTCTTTCAGGAGGATCCTCTGAAGAGCGCTGTGGGGAGTTCAAATGCTCAGGCATTTGATTCATTTCTCCTCGAGTGTGGATTCCATTTACTGGATGTCACTCCCTGTGCTGATGGTCGGCTAGCGCACACCATTGCTTATGCCCTGCGCATTCCTTTCAGCTCTGTTCGCCGACGTTCTCACGCTGGTGCGATGTTCGATATTGAGAACACTGTCAATCGCTGGGTCAAGACCGAACATCGACGTTTCCGAGAGCAGATTCCGAATGAAGCTCATGCTTCAACGCGTTATCTGAAAATGGTGGCGTATCACTTCAGCTCAGTTGATCCTCTCCATCAGGGATGTGCAGCGCATGGAAGTGACGATGGTTTAGCGGCATCGTCCGGGCTTCGTCGCCTACTTGATTTCAGAGAGGCTGTTGAAAATAGTTTTTGCTGCGGAGCGTCTGTTGATTTACTTCTGATCGGTTTAGACACCGATACGGATGCGATCCGTGTCCATGTTCCCGATCAGCAGGGTGAGATCCGTGTTGACCAATGGTTATGTGCCAGGGCGCTGTACGACAGCACGGTGTCCTTGACACCAGAGCAGGCGCATGAAGCCGTGGAAGCTGCTGTCACTACGCATGTTGTAGCGGCTCCTGATCCGGGCATGGTGCGATTTGTTTCACAGCTTCTGGTTAATAACTTTTCTCAGCAGGACTATGTCCGTGCTTTGCACCGCGGCCCCTATCCCGACGCAGGTCATGCCGAACGATTCATTGGTGTTGGTATTGGATTCAAGGAGGTTCATCTTCGCAATCTCACGTATTTTGCTCACCTTGATACGGTGGAACAGGGAGCTCCTGATCTGGATGTGGGAGTGAAGATCTTCAAAGGTCTGAATGTATCCCGTGATCTTCCGATTCCAGTTGTGGTGCGTTTCGACTACTCAGGAAAGGTTCCAGGTGCCCGTGATCGAGCGATTGCTGATTGTCATCGCATCCAGTCGGCGATCAACGATCGTTATGAACCTTTGGTGAGTCAGGGACTGCTTCATACGCTGCTCACCATCCGCGACCGCGATCAACCTCATTCCGCCGTTGTCGTTGGTTCAACACTCGATCCCGTTCAACAGGAGGCTCACTGATCATGTTGATCGTCAAGGTCATCAAGCCGCTGGTTTCCACTAACCGGATTCCTGATTTCGAGCACAAGCATCTTCAGGTTGTGCAAGACGGCAGTACCAAGAAAGTGGCGGTGGATGCCGTAGGCGCCAAACCAGGCGACTGGGTCATCTGTGTCAGCAGTTCTGCTGCCCGCGAAGCCGCCGGGAGTAAGTCGTATCCCAGCGATCTCACAATTGTGGGAATCATCGACCACTGGGAACCAGACCCTCCCAAGTCCCCAACCCCTGCGCCTGCACCAACCTCAGCGCCTGCACCAGCACCAACGTCTGCCCCCGCAGCGAATCCAGCGGGAGGAGCGGCTGGCTGATGGAGATTATGCAGGTGATGGGAACTCTGGTCTGCACCTTCCGCGTGGCGGGATTGGATCACATGCACCTGCGCGTCTTGTGCAATTCCAAGGGCAAAAAACTGGTGGCAGTGGATCCTGTGGGTGCCCGAGAGGGCAACTGGGTGTTCACCGCCAGTGGCTCTGCCGCCCGACATGCGTGCCCCGACAACACGGTCCTGACCGATCTGACAATCGGCGGGATCATTGATCACTGGAATCCGGACGGATAGGGAGTTTTCCCCTCTCTCCTCCGTTTCCGTTCCGCTTCCACACCGTTAACCCCATGGCCACTCCATCCCCTTCTCCCCGTCGCCGCACCACCCGCAGCAGTGCCGCTGCGAACAAGACCGTTGATGTGAATCCTGTGGCCACACCTGCTTCCACCTCTCCAGATCCGGCTGCCAGCTCCACCCCAGCGGCATCCACTGGTTCGACAGCGGCTAGTTCACCGGTCACCCGGGCAACCGCCAGTCGCTCCACGACACGCGGCAGTGCAGCGACAGGTTCCGGAGGTCGGGGCAGTGTGTCCAAGCCTGAGACCACGTCCTCATCCGCGGCCCAGCCCATCAAGGGCATCGCTCTGGGCATGATCGAGACGCGTGGCATGGTGCCTGCCATCGAGGCCGCTGATGCGATGACCAAGGCTGCAGAGGTCTCTCTCATCAGTCGTGAGTACGTCGGTGGTGGTTATGTGACCGTGATGGTGCGCGGAGAGACCGGCGCTGTGAATGCTGCCGTGCGTGCCGGGGCTGACGCCTGTGAGCGGGTCGGTGATGGGCTCGTTGCGGCTCACATCATCGCCAGGCCGCATCAGGAAGTAGAACCCGCACTCATGGCGACCAATGTGCGACGACGTAGCTGATCAGAGATGTCGCCTTTCGACATTTCAGGGTAGATTCCCCGGCCAACACGACATACGAAGATCGACCCGGTCTCGTTTCCTTTGACCTCAGCATTGACGCTGCCACTCCAGACCGCCTGGTTCATTCCTCTCTACGGATTGGTCGGGATGATTGTCTCTCTCCCCTGGGCCTTTGGCTGGTTCCGTCGGGATGCCCACAAGCCTCCCGCTTATCTCAACATTCTGCTCACCCTGGTTGCGGTGATCCATGGCAGCTTGGTGCTCAGAGACGTCATGCTCACCGGGCCGGCTTTGATTCGAGTGCCCTGGCTCTCCGTGGCAGATCTGAATCTCGAGATCAGTTTCAGCCTTTCTCTGACGAATGTATCTGCGCTTGAGCTGATCACTGGATTGAGCCTCTTGTCCCAGATTTACTCACTTGGATACATGGACAAAGAGTGGGCTTTGGCTCGCTTCTTTGCGCTGCTTGGATTTTTCGAAGGGGCTATGTCAGGTGTTGTTCTGAGTGACTCGCTTTTTCAGAGTTATTTCCTTCTGGAAATGCTTACATTGTCAACCTATCTGTTGGTTGGATTTTGGTATGCCCAGCCGCTTGTTGTTACCGCAGCCCGAGATGCCTTTCTGACCAAGCGTGTTGGAGACGTGTTGCTGCTGATGAGTGTTGTGGCAGTGACCGCTTGGTCTGGCGTGACGAGCTTTGAGGATCTTTACAGCTGGTCTGCTCAGAGAACACTTCTTCCTCTTGCGGCAACGCTTCTCGGGCTTGGACTGATTGCTGGACCTACAGGTAAGTGTGCACAGTTTCCCATGCACCTCTGGTTGGATGAAGCGATGGAAGGTCCAAACCCCGCGTCCATTCTTCGCAATTCTGTGGTGGTGACTTGTGGTGCCATCGTGCTGCTGAAGGTGATGCCGCTTCTTCAAAACGCTCCCGTCACCTTGGTGGTTCTTCAGGTGATCGGTGCGATCAGCGCCATTGGTGGTTCATTGGTATCGATTGCTCAGGTGGATATCAAGCGAACACTCTCCTATTCCACAACCGCTTATCTGGGCCTGGTTTTTATCGCAATTTCCCTTCAGGTCCCTGTGTTGGCCTTGCTACTTCTTTACGCTCATGCTGTTTCGAAAGCACTGCTCTCCATGAGTGTGGGGGGAGTGATTGCTTCAACCAATTGCCAGGACATCACCGAGCTTGGTGGCTTGGCCAGTCGCATGCCGGCGACAACAGGCTCATTCCTGATTGGTGGTGCTGGACTTGTCGGCCTTTTGCCGCTGGGGGGATTTCTCTGTCTGGCACAGGCGGTTGAGCTGATTGGCGCTCGAGAGGTGATTTTTGTGCCTGTTTTCTTGACCACAAATGTTTTAACGGCACTCAATCTCACTCGAGTTTTCAGACAGGTCTTCCTTGGTCAGTCCCTCGCGAAGACGAGGCGAGCCGCTGAGGTGAACTGGTTGATGGCTCTGCCAATGGTTGCGCTGGCAGTGATTGTGCTCCTAACACCATTCCTGCTGATTCGTCTGGAGTCCCTCGATGGTCTTCTTGCATTCCCCCTATGGGCAGCAGCACTGGTGGTCATCAGTGGAGTGATCGGCGTTTCGATCGGTGGTTTGATCCCACTGAACAAGGCTTGGTCCCGATCCCTTAATCCCATTTTGCGATGGCTTCAAGATCTTTTGGAAAATGATTTCTACACAGAGCGTTTTTACAGGGTGACCATCGTTAATGTCGTGGCGAGCTTTTCTCGTTTGGCAGGTTGGTTCGACAGCACTGTTGTTGATGGTGTGCTTCACGGCTTGGCTCGAATCTCTCTTCAATCGGCTGAAGGTCTCAAACTCAGCATCAGTGGGCAGACTCAGTCTTATGTACTCACGGTGATCGCGGCCATTGTGATTCTTCTCTCCTCCCTTAGCTGGATCCTGAACTGACTCTGTCATGCTTACGATTCTTCTTTTAATTCCTTTCCTTGGTGCGCTGGTCATCAGTGTTCTCCCTCCTGAGGATTCCGGCAAAAATAGATTTCTTGCATTGTTAACCCTTGCTATTCAGTGTGTTTATAGCTTTGCTTTGTTAATTCCTTTTCAGGCCGGCGAGGCTGGCCAGCAATTGGTTGACAGCGTTCCATGGCTCCCTGTTGTAGGTCTTGAGTTCAGCCTTGGTGTTGACGGCTTGTCCCTGCCACTGGTGCTGATGAATGGGGTTCTTTGCCTGGTTGCTGCATTCGCTTCGCGTTCAGTTGATAACCGTTCGAGGCTTTATTTCTCACTACTGTTGGTGATCAGTGGAGCGGTTAATGGTGCTTTTCTCGCTCAGAATCTGCTTCTGTTTTTTATTTTTTACGAACTGGAGTTGATCCCTCTTTGGTTGCTGATCGCAATTTGGGGTGGTGCAAATCGTGCCTATGCATCGACAAAGTTTCTGATTATAACTGCCGTCTCTGGTGTACTCATTCTGGGTGCATTTCTTGGAATTGCTTTAGTTACTGGATCGGCTGACTTTGGAATACGTCCGATTCTTGTCGGTCAGATGAGTTTGTTCACCCAGCTGTTGCTGATGGTTGCTCTTCTCGTTGGATTCGGCATCAAGATTCCTTTGTTCCCCTTCCATACTTGGCTGCCTGATGCTCATACCGAAGCTTCAACGCCCGTTTCAGTTTTGCTGGCAGGTGTTCTTCTCAAGCTGGGCACCTACGGACTCTTGCGCTTTTGCCTGGGACTCTTTCCTGAAGCCTGGTCTGTGGCGGCCCCTTGGTTAGCAGGCTGGGCTGCTATTTCAGTGCTCTACGGGTCGCTGGCTGCCATTGCACAGACTGATATGAAGCGCATGGTGGCCTACAGCTCGGTTGGCCACATGGGGTATGTGCTGCTTGCGGCAGCTGCTGCAACGCCATTGGCGATTATGGGCGCTTTGTTCCAGATGGTGAGTCATGGATTGATATCCGCTGTGCTTTTTCTCGCGGTCGGCATCGTCTATCAGCAAACAGGAACGCGTGATCTCAATGTTCTTCGAGGACTTCTCAACCCTCAACGGGGTTTGCCTCTCACAGGGACACTGATGATTATTGGTGTAATGGCCAGTGCAGGTATTCCTGGGATGGCAGGTTTCATTGCTGAATTCCTGGTCTTCAAAGGAAGTTTCGAGCATTTCCCTTTGGCCACCCTCTTGTCCATGGTCGGCTCCGGTCTGACTGCTGTGTATTTCCTGCTGCTGGTTAACCGTGCGTTTTTTGGTCGCCTTGCAACTGCTCCTGGCGAAACTCTCAATCCGAATATTCTCGATAAGGTGCCCTTGTTTCAACAACTTCCAGCGTTGTCCATGTCTGCGCTGATCCTCATCCTTGGACTGGCTCCACACCTTCTGGTTGGACTCAGCCAAGCAGCCACGATGCAGCTGAGCGATCTTGCCTCGCTGGTTCCATCTGGAGGTTTCGCATGATCACAAGCACTCAGTCGCTGCCTCAAACCCCAGCTCAGGCTCTTCCTGATCAGGATGAGCTGGTTCAGCGCCTCCTTTCAGACACCCCTCTCCTGGCTGATACCCCTGACCACTTGTTGCAGGTGGTCAATGTTCTTGAAAGCTACGGACTCGTTCTTGATGCTTATAGTCGCAATTTGATTCATCAAGGAAATACTCAGCTTCTCAATCCTTTTCCAGTTCTACGTTTTTTTCACGAAGGCTTTTCCTTAGATCGTCTTTGGTCTCATCTTCTTGGTGATCGCATCAATTTTGAATATGCTGAATACTGCCAGAAGGCGATGTTTTGGCATGGCACGGGCGGGATGGATGCCTATTTCGATTCGGATGCCTTCAAGAGTGCCTGTCAGCAGGTGATTGGTTTACGTAGCCGTCGCGATCCTCTGTTGCGCCTCGTTAACGGGCTTTATCCCGGCTTTGCCCCTGAGGCGATTCGTTCGATGACCACGATCTACGCCCTTGGTCTGTTTTGGCGGGTGATGAGTGATATTTTCATTGATCTCGCCCGTCGGTATCGAATCGGCGAAGTGGCTTGTGTCCTCGATGTTGTCCATCACATCCGGGATGGACTCGTTGCTGCAGCTGCAAGCCCGATTACTTACAAAGTCACCCTGGGTGATGAATCCGTGTGGCTTCTACCACCCGAGGCTGGGCTTACTTTCCTCGTGGATGTGGCGGTTCCTTATGTAGAGGCTGTCTTTTTTCGCGGGATGCCTTTCCTTGGAACGGTGTCTTACAACGCTCAGGCGCGTCAGATCTCTCCCGATCAAAGCCAATTTAAGTATGGGGCGCTCTACGCCGATCCAGTGCCCAGCATGGGTGCTGGGATCCCTCCGAGCCTTTGCATGCAGGATATGTTTAGAAACCTCCCGGAGGAGCTGAACGTTTGGTATGCGTCTCATGGACGCTCTGATGCTGACGTGCACGTGCAGATCTGTGTGAGCTTCCAGAAATCAATGTTCTGCGTCACAAACGCGGCCATTGCAGGCACGATGCCTCATCCATTGGAAAGCCCGGAACCTTGTGATCAAGCGGCTAACAGAGCCTATGCTGAGGCATGGGCCGGTCGGTTGATGGGATGTCAGCGTGGGGCTCTCCTCTAGCTTTCTTTCAGTTGGTCTGACAAAAGGATGGATCAGTGGACTGAGCGCAAACGTCCGGTTTGTCTGGAAAAACGCATTGAATTCTCTTCCTATGCTGAAACTCGGGACTTTCTTGATCGTCTTGGTTGCTTGAGTGAAGCTCAAGATCGCTTCCCAGATCTCAGCTTTGGCAAAACTTATGTCAACATCACGTTGCGGCCGGTGAGCGACGACGTTGATGCAGTGCTGACTAGTGATGACCATTCATTCGCGAAACTCATTGATGAGCTCGTTGATTGATCTCGCATCCTCTTATAAGTCTTCTGGTGTTGCTGACTTGCTTCAGCAGCTTGATCATGAACTGATTGGCCTGCATCCAGTCAAAACTCGAATCCGCGAGATTGCAGCGTTGCTTCTCGTTGATCAGGCTCGACGTCAACTTGACCTTGTCAGTACGGCACCCAGTCTTCACATGTCCTTTACTGGGCAACCGGGAACAGGAAAAACAACGGTGGCACTTCGCATGTCACTGATTTTGCATCGTTTGGGCTACCTCCGAAAAGGCCATGTCGTTACTGTGACTAGAGATGATTTAGTGGGGCAATACGTTGGACATACAGCACCTAAAACGAAAGAGATGATCAAAAGGGCACATGGAGGGGTCCTATTTATTGATGAGGCTTATTATCTATACAAGCCAGGTAATGAACGTGATTACGGCGCTGAAGCGATTGAAATATTGTTGCAGGAGATGGAGAGCCAGCGCAATGATCTCGTTGTGATTTTTGCTGGATATAAAGATAAGATGAATGATTTTTACCTTTCTAATCCAGGCTTGTCTTCACGTGTCGCTCATCATATTGATTTTCCGGATTACAGTGAATCTGAGCTATTGCAAATCACCACCTTGTTGTTGCATCAGCAGCAATACGAATTCAGCGCTGATGCTGCTGATGCGTTCGTGACTTATATCTCCAGGCGACGCCAGCTCCCTTTTTTCGCGAACGCCCGTTCCATGCGTAACGCGGTGGATCGCCTTCGTCTTAGGCAAGCGAACCGCCTGTTCTCCCAGATGCACAGCCCTCTTGATCGGGATGCTCTTGTGACGATTGAGGCAGCAGATGTGCTGGCCAGTCGTGTGTTTCAGGGGATGGTGGAGGGGGAGGATCCTTCGATCCCTCTCACCGAGATCGAGCCCCCTTCCGCGAGCTGAGGAGCAGGGTCAGGTGGGGCTGGCTTGCTCGAGGTCCCGCCTGATTAACGCCATGAGATAGGACGGAGCTTTGTAGCGACCAGGAAGGCAGCGGTTGAGGGTCTCGAGGTGTCCCCAGCAGACAGTTTTCTCGATCTCTTTGACCTCGCGTCCTTCTTTCAAAAGTCTCCGTAAAGCCTTGCAGTACAAGGGGTAACCCGCTTCCAGTTCGCCGATGGTCAGCTTTGCCTGGGGCATGAGGATTGCTCGGGTGCAACCCTCAACCTATGAAACCGTCGGTCAGCTGTTGGGGCCAAGGCCAGCGAGATGGAGGACCAATTGGCTGCTGTTCGCTTTTGCCAGCTTCTCGATCGTTTCAATTGGACCTTGCAGCCAGTGAGCCACCTGAAGCATCGCCTTCAGATCGAGCGGTTCCTCCAATTCGTTCCGCTCCGTTCCGCTCAGACGGCGCAGGGTGCTCTGCTCAATGCCCTGCTCTTCCAGCCAGGTTCTCAATGGAAGGCTGAGTTGCCTTTGGCAGGCTTCGATCCAGAGATCCCAATCGCCCTGCGTTTCACCATCGGCGTCGACAGGAATCTGCAGACTGATCTGCAGGCTTTCGCTTGGGTCAAGGAGTGTGACACTGGCTCGATGGGGTGTGAGCCCTGAATACAGCCGCTGCCAGCCGTTGGCGACCAGTGATCGCGTTGCCTCTTCCCTGGCATTCAGCCAAGGCGTGAGTTCCTCAGAAGTCTGCTGATCAACCTTTTCAAATGATTGGGTAAGGGACTCCACAACAAGGTTCAGCAAGGCACAAGAGACTTAAAAGATGGACACGTGTGCCTTGCGTTTGCCGTGATACTTCATGTTGAAATGTGGATGGATGCGGGATTGTCCCCAGCTCAACTGAGGCAGGCGATGCAATCGATCTCGACCCTTGATCCTTTGGGCAAGGCAGCTACCTGCACACAGGCTCTGGCCGGGCTGACACCCTCTCCGAACCATTCGGCGTAGATCGCATTCACCACCTGAAAGTCGTTGAGATCCACCAGATACACCGTTGTGCGGACCACGCGTGATCCATCGGTGCCTGCTGCTTTCAGCACCGCATCAAGGTTGTGAAGGACTTGGCGTGTTTCTGCCTCCACATCGCCTTCTCCCACCATTTCGCCACTGGCAGGATCAAGAGGGATTTGTCCTGAGCAGTAAAGCCATCCGCCAGCCTGGACCGCTTGGTTGTAGGGGCCGACTGGAGCCGGAGCAGCATCGGTATAAACGGCCTGAATCGCAGAAAGAGTCATGGTTGAGGCTCACAATGTGTCTGCATCTTCGCGTTTTGTGCCGATGGGGGCCTTGCCGGTCGAGATCAATGGTCTCTGGCATCGCTATGGCGGATCCGCTGATGATTGGACCCTTCAGGCAATCGATCTCAAGCTTCAAAGTGGTGAGTTGGTGGGTCTGTTGGGACCTTCCGGTTGCGGTAAAACCACGCTTTTGAGACTGATTGCTGGATTTGAGACTCCAACCCGTGGTGTGGTGCGTCTGCATGGAAGTGAAGTAGCCACACCAGAGAGATCCCTGCCGCCGGAGCGACGCGGTGTTGGCATGGTGTTTCAGGATTACGCCCTGTTCCCGCACCTCAACGCATGGGACAACACTTGTTTCGGCCTGCGACGGGGGGCGGATACCAGTCGGGCCTCGTGGCTTTTGGAACTCCTTGGCCTTGAGCGTCTTCAGCAGCGCTATCCCCATGAACTTTCGGGAGGCCAGCGGCAGCGGCTGGCTTTAGCTCGGGCCCTTGCACCCGCTCCATCGGTCGTGCTTCTGGATGAGCCGTTCTCCAATCTTGATGTGGAGGTTCGACTAAGGCTGCGAAGTGAGCTCCCCTCTGTCCTTAGTGCTTGTGGCGCCAGCGGAGTGCTAGTCACCCACGACCCCGCAGAGGCCTTGGCCATCTGCCATCGCGTGGC
>ERZ802824.1340-NODE-1340-length-13154-cov-37.6497_pt1 | contig 13154 bp, 10 predicted proteins | sample MGYA00345650_ERZ802824 | MGnify/ENA primary metagenome ERZ802824 (study PRJEB30503, sample SAMEA104212361) | marine metagenome | biome: Westerlies Biome; feature: [SRF] surface water layer (ENVO:00010504) within the epipelagic zone...; material: water... | reverse complement strand
CTTTTTTTTTCACAATTAATCCTAATTTTTGAATATTGAAACAATATCAAATTATATGTTAGTTTAATATAAATATAATGAATTAATTATTGGTTTGTTAATGCTATTTAAAAAACTTTACATTCCTATCAACCTTCCTTTAACTCAAGATAAAGAATTTGAATTAAATAATTCTGATCTAGAAATTGTTAGAGATATTAGAAAGGCTAACAAATTTAAATTATTTTCAACAATAGAATTATTTAAGAATTATTTTAACAATAAAACTTCTGATGTAATTAAAACAAATCTATACTTTTTCTTTGATGAAATAATCCCAATAATTTATCAATCAAAACATAAAGAGGAAGGACTGTATCAACTACTTAGGTTTACAAATGAAATAGTTTTTAATTTTCCTTTCATGGAAATTTTAACTAAGACAAACATTATATACAAAAATTTATCAAAAGTTTTTCTTTTTTCAGGATATGTCACAAATTTAGTAAAAGAAGATGTAAAAATATTAGAAATTTTACAACCTGAATACGCAATAAGGTTGAATGGAAATATTACATATTATAAAAATATTTTAGATAAAATAAATGTCAACATTATTGATGAAGAAGCCCTTTTAGACACCCTTAGACAAAATCAACGGTTACTTAAATTTCAAATTATATTTGCTTTAATAAATGATGAAATAAATCTTGAAAGAGCTTCTCAAGAATATTCATTACTTGCGCAAGCAACCTTCGATACTTCTCTAAAAATAGCCGAAGCTCAAATAGCAAGAAAGTACAAAATTGATAACCTTAATTTTAGCGTTATTGCATATGGAAGATTTGCCACCTCTTCAATGACAGCTAACTCTGACCTTGATTTAGTTTTTATTTATGATGATAGTCCTAATAAAGAAAAATCTAAGAAAAAGATCTACATAGAATTATTTCGTCAACTAATTAAAATTTTGTCTTCAAAAACATCTGAAGGTTTCATGTACGAGGTTGATACAAAACTTAAACCATCAGGTAAAGAAGGACCAGTAGCGTGTACATTTGATAACTTTGAAAATTATCATCGTACAAAATCATTTTGTTGGGAGAAATTAGCTTTAAAAAAAACAAGAATAGTTAATCACAATATTTTAAATACTAGGACATCAAAATTATTAAAAAAATTAAATAAGGTTAATATTTTAGATAGAGAACTAGCTAATGAAATTAGAATGATGAGAACAAACTTAAATGAAAGTGATGGAAATATTATTGAGAAGAATACTTTTAAATGGTTTGAAACAAAATATGTTGGAGGAGGACAACGAGACATTGAATTTCTAAAATTTTTCTACACAGGAAAATCTAGTCTAATTGATCAATTCGAAATTAATAAAAAAAAGATATTATTTAATAACGTAGAAAAACTCTTTTTTAAAATTGACCAAGTGATTAATATTTGCTTTTTAGAAGAAAAACAAGATTACCTCCCAAACAAAGCAGTTAGTATATTAATTAAAGAAACTAATAACAAAGATCTTGGATCTTTAAAAGCGTACGTAAACAAAAGCAAAATAGAAATCTTTAATATTTTGAATTATATTATAGATTCTAATAAATAAATTAAGAAAAATTAAAATTCCACTAACATATTTTATGTCTTAAATTTAATCAAAGTAGTTTATTTGTTTAATTTATGCTTATTTATTAAGCAAAAATTAATATGACATAATTGTACTTCCTCTGAAACTTTATAATTTCAACCAATTTGTAAATATAATTACTATTTTAAATTAAACGGAGAGTTATTATGTCTAATTTTACCAGGTTATTTTTATTAATACCTGCAACAATAATTGGTTTTACAAATGTAGCCATTGCAGCACCAGATGCAGAGACAGCTTACATTTTCAACTCGTTCTCTTTTCTTGTACATGGTTTCTTAGTGATGCTTATGGCCGCTGGTTTTTGCATGTTAGAAACAGGTCTTGTCAGAGCAAAAAATGCTGTTGTTCAATGCGCCAAAAACATTGGTTTATATTCTATTGCAGGCATAATGTTTGCAGTAGTTGGTTATAATTTAATGTACATGGATGTTTCTGGTTGGATTGGATCATTTTCTATTTGGAGCCCGTCTGATGGCGACACTTTTGGTGGCGAAAATGATGCCACCTATTCATCTGGTTCTGACTGGTGGTTTCAAATGGTATTTTGTGCAACCGCTGCTTCAATTGTAAGTGGGGCTGTTGCAGAAAGAGTTAAATTAAAAGCATTTTTAGTTTTTGTAGTTTTACTTTGTGGTTTCATTTACCCAATTCAAGGTTCATGGTCTTGGGGTGGCGGTTACTTGAGTGAAGCTGGATTTTTAGACTTTGCCGGATCTTCAATTGTCCATGGTGTTGGTGGATGGGCTGCTCTTACAGGTGCGATCATCTTAGGAGCTAGAAAAGGTAAATATTCTGAAGATGGAAGTGTTAATCCAATGCCTGGATCAAATTTACCGTTAGCCACATTAGGTACTTTTATATTATGGTTTGGATGGTTTGGTTTCAATGGTGGATCACAACTAGCCATGGGATCAGGAGCTGACGTTGCTGCAATTTCAAATATTTACATTAATACAAACTTAGCTGCTGCTGGTGGTGTAGTTACAGCTCTTATACTTACAATGCTATTCTACAAGAAAACTGATTTAACTATGGCTTTAAATGGAGCACTAGGAGGATTAGTTGCAATAACAGCTGAACCATTAGCACCATCTCCAATGCTAGCTATATTTATTGGAGCAGTTGGTGGATTAATTGTTGTCCTAACAATACCAATGCTAGATAAACTCAAAATCGACGATGTAGTAGGCGCAATACCTGTTCACCTATTTGCTGGAATATGGGGTACTATTGCTGTAATATTATCAAATTCAGATGCAACTTTAGGCGCACAATTATATGGAATATTTGCAATTGGTGCTTTTACAATAATTGCTTCAGCCATAGTTTGGTATATAATCAAGTTTACTATTGGAATAAGAGTTTCAGAAGAAGAAGAACTTGAAGGCGTTGATTTAGCCGAAGTTGGGATGGAAGCTTATCCAGACTTTAGAAAGTAGATCATTTATTAAAACATAAAAAAGGAGGATTTTTCCTCCTTTTTTTATATACCTAAAGAACTATAACTTTGTGCAATTCTTTTAATAGAAACCATCATCGCTGCGGTTCTTAAATCTGGAATATCTTCATTTGAATTCCATACATTACTAATTACATTATATGTATCAATCATTGTATCTTCTAAACCAGATCGAACTAAGTCTAACTCGGATGCACCCTGAATAGATTTTGATTTCAGGTCTGAAGGAAAATCTTTTCCAGTCATGCTTTCAATTCCATTTATAAGTGTCGAAACTTGGTTTTCTTGAGCCCTTCTTTGCAATCTTCCTAACCTAATTCGACTTAAATTTTTAATCCATTCAAAATAACTTACCGTAACACCTCCTGCATTTGCGTATAAATCCGGTATAATGACTACTCCTCGCTTATTTAGTATCTCATCGGCACCTGACGATACTGGTCCATTGGCCGCTTCTACAATAAGAGGTGCTTTTATACGATCAGCATTTTCTTCATTAATAACTAATTCCATAGCAGCTGGTATCAATATATCTGCCTCTTCTTCTAACATTTCGGCCCCAGCTTGAGTAAAACCTTTAAAACCCTTAATTGTACCTTTATCAACAAGATGATTTTTTAAAGATAAAATGTCTATTCCTTCTTTATCAACTATTGATCCGTCACGTTCAATTACGTGAGTAACAATTGCTCCATCTTCATTTGACAAAAAGTTTGCTGCATAATATCCAACATTTCCTAGACCTTGGACAATGATTCTTTTTCCTTTTAATCCAGGAGACAAACCTGTTTTTTTGACATCTTTGTCATTTTGAAAAAATGCTTTCAAAGCAAATTTTACCCCCCTCCCTGTAGCCTCAGTTCTTCCAGAAATACCTCCTTTGTTAACAGGCTTTCCGGTTACACAGGCCCACGCATTTAAATCAGTTGGATTTAATCTTCGATATTCATCTGCCATCCACGCCATTTCACGTTCTCCAGTGCCTACGTCGGGTGCTGGCACATTTTGAGATGGATGTATTAAATCTCTTTTAGCCAATTCTTGAGTAAAACGTCTTGTTATTCTTTCCAACTCTTCAACAGACCATTCTTTAATATTAATTATAAGGCCACCCTTAGAACCGCCAAAAGGAACTTCAACTAAAGCGCATTTATAAGTCATCAACGCAGCTAAAGCTTCAACTTCCTCTTGGTTTACAGCCAAGTCATATCTTATACCTCCTTTTACAGGCTCAAAATGATCAGAGTGAACTGAACGAAACCCAGTAAATGTCTGTACTGTCCCTCTTAGTCTAACTCCAAATCTTACTACATAAGTAGCGTTAGCTAACATTATCTGATTGGCTAAATCTTCAGAAAAAGTTTCTGAACCATCAATTTTTTGAATATATTGAGTTGCTTTTTTAAAGTTAACTTCAATGGAATTTAGAAATGCATCACTCGCCATTATTTTTTCAACCCTAGCGGATTGCCCCCTTTTGCTAAGTTAAAAGGTTATGTAAACCCAGAGATAATCTTTACATAAAAAGAAAAAAGTTAAAAGGAGTAAGACTTAGCTATTTAAAACTTGAAAAAATATATATTTTATTCATTTTAAATCATTGTATAAATTTAAATGCCTCAATAGGATTCTAATAGTAAGGAAAAAATATGTTTTCAAATTTAAAAGCTGCCATTCAAAAAGTTACATCTAAAGATTCAGGTGAAGAAGAATACAAGGGAGAAGACATACAAGCAGTCATAGTTTTATTACTAGAAGCATGTCAAATTGATGGAGAAACAGATAATGTTGAAATTGAGTATGTCACAAATCTACTAATTAATAAATTTAATTTCACGCAAAGCGAGGCTGAAGAAAACATTAACAAAACTTTAAAAAATAATGCTGAGAGAATTGAGATATTTTCTCAAATAAAAATTATTTTAAATGAAATGGATCATAATGAAAGAATTGAAGTGATAGAAATGATGTGGGGCGTAATTCTATCTGATGGAGTTGTTGATGATTTTGAAGCTAATCTGATGCGTCGTATGAACGGTCTATTATATATTTCTGGGATAGAAAGCGCTGAAGCAAAAGAAAGAGCTACAAATAAATCTAATTAAAATTTTTAAGTTTAGATAAAATGAGATTATTTTAAACTAATACAACTTGTTAAGGGAGCTTTATTTATATGTTTTTTCATTCAATGAATTTTTCAATTGGTAATGATAATGAAGTATTGAGAGATACTGTTTATAAGTTTGCACAAAAAGAAATTGCACCAATTGCAGATCAAATTGATAAAGAAAACTCTTTTCCTAATCATCTTTGGAAGAAGTTTGGAGAGCTTGGTTTATTAGGAATTACTGCATCTCCAAAATATGGTGGTAGCGATATGAGTTATTTAGCACATTGTATTGCCATAGAAGAAATAAGTAGAGCGAGTGCTTCAGTAGGTCTTTCTTATGGCGCTTTTTCAAACTTATGTATAAATCAAATTAACAGAAATGGAAGTGAGGAACAAAAACAAAAATATTTACCAGATCTCTGTTCTGGAGAAAAAGTTGGAGCTTTAGCAATGAGTGAAAGTGGATCTGGGTCTGACGTTGTGTCAATGTCTCTTCATGCAGAAAAACAGGGTAATAAAACATATTTACTTAATGGATCAAAAATGTGGATTACCAATGGGCCTGATGCTGATACTTTAGTGGTTTATGCAAAAACTGATCCTTCCAAGGGCTCAAAAGGAATAACAGCTTTTATAATAGAAAAAACAATGACAGGTTTCTCCACGGGAAAAAAATTAGATAAATTAGGCATGAGGGGTTCTAATACTGCTGAACTTATTTTTGAAAACTGTCCTGTTCCTGAAGAAAATATTCTAGGCGATGAAGGAAATGGAGCAGCTGTTTTAATGAGCGGCTTGGACTATGAAAGGGTTGTTCTTGCTGCAGGACCTCTAGGAATTATGGCAGCGGCAATGGATGTAGTTGTTCCATACATTCACGAAAGAAAACAATTTGGAAAATCAATTGGTGAGTTTCAAATAATGCAGGGCAAAATAGCCGACATGTATACGACTATGAATGCTTGTAGATCTTATGTTTATGAAGTTGCCAAAGCGTGTGACAGAGGAGAAACTTCTAGAAAAGATGCCGCTGGCTGTATTTTGTATTCTGCCGAAAAAGCCACTCAAATCGCACTTGAAGCAATTCAAGCACTAGGTGGAAATGGATATACCAATGACTTTTCAGTTGGAAGATTACTTAGGGATGCTAAATTGTATGAAATTGGAGCAGGCACTTCCGAAATTAGAAGAATGCTGATTGGCAGAGAATTGTTTACGGAAACAGCTAAATGACAAAACTTAAATCTCAAATAAAAATAAATGACCCAGATTTTCTGAAAAATAAAAAAAAACTTATTATTGATCTTAAATTAACCCAAGAAGCCGTTGATTTTGCAATGGATGGTGGTGGTCAAAAATTAAATGATCGCCATCAAAAACGGGGTAAAATGTTACCTCGACTTAGGGTTTCAAAGCTTTTGGACCCTGGAAGTTCTTTTTTAGAAATAGGTTTAACTGCAAGTTATAATATGTATGATAACGCGTGTCCTTCAGGTGGAATAATAACTGGAGTAGGACAAATTCACGGTATAGACGTAATGGTAATATGCAACGACTCAACTGTGAAAGGTGGGACTTACTATCCAATAACGGTTAAAAAACATCTGCGGGCTCAAGAAATAGCTCTTGAAAATAAATTACCTTGTATTTATTTAGTGGATTCAGGTGGAGCAAACCTTCCAAACCAAGATGAAGTTTTTGCTGATAGAGAACATTTTGGAAGAATTTTTTTCAATCAAGCAAACATGTCCTCAAATAATATACCTCAAATTGCCGTTGTTATGGGAAGTTGTACAGCAGGTGGAGCCTATGTCCCTGCAATGTCAGACGAAACTATAATTGTAAAAAACCAAGGAACTATTTTTTTAGCAGGACCTCCATTAGTTAAAGCTGCAACAGGTGAAGTAACCAATCCAGAAAGTCTGGGTGGAGGCGACGTCCATACAAAAATTTCTGGTGTTGCTGATTATCTTGCAGATGATGACGAACATGCTCTAGCAATAGCTAGACAATGTGTTAAAAACATAGATACAAAAAATAATGATGAAACTATTTCAAATTTTGAAGCACCCCTTTATGACCCTCAAGAGCTTTTAGGAATAGTTCCTGCAGATAGCAAAACATCTTATGACGTTAAAGAAATAATAATGAGAATTATTGATGGATCTGAATTTGATGAATTTAAAAGTAATTTTGGTACAACTTTAGTAACAGGTTTTGCAAAATTAAAAGGACAGACCTGCGGTATTATAGCTAATAATGGTGTTTTATTTTCTGATAGCGCATTGAAGGGAACACACTTTATTTCATTATGTAGTCAAAGAAAAATTCCATTGATTTTTTTACAAAATATTACTGGATTCATGGTAGGGGAAAATGCAGAACATGGAGGAATTGCAAAAAACGGTGCTAAACTAGTTAACGCCGTCGCAACTACTAAAGTCCCCAAAATTACACTCTTAATAGGAGGAAGCTTTGGAGCAGGTAATTATGGAATGTGTGGTAGAGCTTTTGCACCAAGATTTTTATGGACTTGGCCTTGTTCAAGAATATCTGTAATGGGTGGTGAACAAGCAGCAAGTGTTTTGGCTCAGTTGAAAAAAAATAATACTCTTAAAAATAAGGGTAAATGGAATAAAAAAATAGAGCATAGTTTTAAAAAGCCAATCTTAGATCAATTTGATAATCAATCACACCCTTTATATGCATCTGCTCGTATGTGGGATGATGGAATCATAGATCCTACTAAAACAAGAGATATTTTAGCAGCAAGTATAAAAATTACGATGAACCATAATATTGAAGATACCAAATTTGGTATTTTTAGAATGTAGTAAAATAAAAAATGGCTGTTCCAAAAATAAAAAAACTATTAATTGCAAATCGAGGTGAAATTGCCTGTAAAATTATAAGATGTGCAAAAAAAATGAAAATTCCTACTGTTGCTATTTACTCTGATGAAGATTTAAACTGCTTACATACAGAGCTTGCTGATGAAGCAGTCAATATACCAGGATCACTCGTTTCAGAAACATATATGAATGGTCATGCAATTATTAAAATTTGTAAAAAATATAAAGTTAACGCCATTCATCCGGGTTATGGACTATTATCTGAAAATGCAGATTTTGTAAAACTTGTCGAAAATAACAACCTTATTTTTGTTGGCCCTAGTAGCAAAATTGTTAGAAACATGGGAGAAAAAGATAAAGCTAAGTTAATTATGGAAAAAGCTGGAATGCCTGTTGTTCCAGGTTATCACGGGAAAAATCAAGATAAAAATTTTCTAAAACAAACTGCTACAAAAATTGGTTATCCAATATTAATAAAAGCCCGCGCCGGTGGTGGTGGTAGAGGTATGAGAGTTGCTAATAAAGCAAGTCATTTTCTGCCTTCATTAGAAGAAGCAATTAGCGAGGCAAAAACAAATTTCAAGGATAAAAACTGTTTGCTGGAAAAGTATATTCCTAAAGCACGTCACATTGAAATTCAAATTTTTGCCGATAAGTATGGTAATGTAATACATTTATTTGATAGAGATTGTTCATTACAAAGACGCCAGCAAAAAATTATAGAAGAAGCACCTGCTCCAGAATTAAATAATGAGATTAGGACTTTTCTTGGTGCTCTATGTGTACAAGCAGCGAAATTAATTAAATATGAGGGTGCAGGTACTATAGAATTTATTGCTGACATAGAGAATGGAATTGATAAAAATAAAATTTACTTTATGGAGATGAATACTAGGATTCAAGTAGAGCACTCTGTTACTGAAGCTGTAACATCCACTGACTTAATTTCATGGCAACTAGAGATTGCTAACGGTGACAAAATCTCTAAATCACAAAAAGATATAATTTTAGAGGGATGGTCTGTTGAAGCAAGATTGTATGCAGAAAATGTAAATAATAATTTTTTACCTCAAAGCGGCTTGATACATCACCTTAATTTTCCTAAAGCATCAAAACATTCAAACTGTATTGTAGAAACAGGTACCAAGGAAGGAGATTATATCACACCATTTTATGATCCTATGATTGCAAAAATTATTTCATTTGGAAGAGATAGAAATGAAGCAATCGAATACCTTAAGAATTTTCTTAATGATTTAGAAATTGGGGGTATAACAACAAATTTAAATTTATTAAAAAAATTGATCATCAATAAAAATTTTCTAAAAGGAAATATAGACACCAAATTTGTAGAAAATAATTTAGAGGATTTTGTTGATAATGAGTTTGATCCATATTACCTGGCTTTGGCTGGACTGGTTATTTTTAATGAAACTACATCCAGAAAATTATCAAATTGGTATATGTGGAAGCCAAATGAGTACCCACTAGATATAACTATTCAAGATAGCATCCAAAAATTAATAATTTCTCAGAAAAATATTAATGAATATGAAATTAAAGTAAATAACTTAAAGTATCTATTTACTTCTACAAAGATAAATAAACCTACACTTAATGCTAAATTAAATGGTCAAGATTTATACGTTAGTTACAAATTAGTTACAGACAAAAGTACTAACGACAAATTTTTTACAATCTTTGCTAAAGATAATACGTATGAAGTTAAAGTTTTGAATCCTTTGAAGTCTAATAAAAATAACGAAGATTTTTCCAAAGATGATATAACAGCACCAATGCATGGACTAATAAAATTTAAAAAAATTAGAGAAAACGCAAAAGTAAAAAAGGGTGACGTTCTGTTACATTTAGAAGCAATGAAAATGGAGTATTCACTTAATTCACCGCGTGATGGTATTATAAATAAAATTTATGTTAAAAACGGTCAACAGGTTACTGAAAAAATGAAACTTTTAAGTTTGAAAAAATAATAAAACATCTCAACGGTTATAAAAATGAACAATTTTATTAATGTCTTTGAAATGAGCCCACGAGATGGGCTTCAAAATGAAAAGAATTTCATTTCTACTAAAGATAAAATAAAATTTATTAATAAACTTTCTTCTTGTGGTTTTAAAAAAATTGAAACATCTAGTTTTGTAAGTCCTAAATGGGTTCCTCAATTATCCGATGCATTAGATGTTTTTAGAGGTATCGATAGAGTGAAGGAAATAAAGTATACTGCGTTAACTCCGAATGAGAAGGGATTTGACAATGCTTTGGAAGCAAAAGTAGATGAAGTAGCAATTTTCACAGCAGCATCAGAAACTTTTAACAAACAAAATACTAACTGTGATATCAATACGAGTTTAAATAGATTTAAGCCAATTATCTATAAAGCTTTAAAAAACAAAATTCCTGTAAGGGGCTACATTAGTTGCGTTTCTCATTGTCCATATGAAAATTATGTGGATCCAAAAAAAGTTGGTGATATAGCTCATGAATTAATACAAATGGGTTGTTATGAAGTTTCTCTTGGAGACACAACTGGAAAAGGCAGTTCTGATCAAACATCAAAAGTTATATCAGAATGTTTGAAATTTTTAACACCTGATAAATTAGCCGGTCATTTTCATGATACATTTCAAAATGCATTAAATAACATAAAAATTTCTTTAGAATACGGAATTAAAACCTTTGATTCTTCAGTTGGTGGCCTAGGTGGATGCCCGTATTCACCAGGTGCAAAAGGGAATGTTTCAACTGAAAAAGTGAATAATTTATTACTATCAATGGGTTATAAAACAAATCTTAATATCGCAAAAATTAAAGAATGTAATAAAATTGCGTTAAACCTTAAAGAGCATGGAAGTTATGAATAATACAAAAAAAACAATCATTATTAAAAAAAGTGATAACGGTGTTTCTAAAATAATATTAAATCAACCAGAAAAACATAACGCTTTATCACCTTTGATGATTAAAGAACTCTCTGAAAGCTTTGATGAATTAAAAGAAGATCGTCATACAAAAGTTTTAATTATATCTGCCGAAGGCAAATCCTTCTGCGCTGGTGGTGATTTAGACTGGATGAAGGAACAGATACTTTCAGATAGACAAACTAGAATTCACGAAGCTCGAAAATTAGCTGACTTATTATATAAAATGTATCTATTTCCTAAACCTCTTATCGCACAAGTTGAAGGAAATGCTTTTGGTGGAGGAATAGGTATTATTTCTGTTTGTGATGTTGCTATATCTAATGAAAATATAAAGTTAGCTTTGACAGAGACAAAGCTTGGACTAATACCAGCTACAATTAGTCCTTATGTTATTTCAAAAATTGGATCCAGTAATGCAACTGATTTATTTACAAGTGCCCGTACATTTTTCCCTCCTGAAGCAAAAAATATAGGATTAATCAAATCTTTTTGTAACGAAGAAAATATAGATAACGTTATTAATGAAGAAGCTCATTTCTTTCTCGTTAATGGTCCTTCAGCAGTATCAGCCTCAAAAAATCTTGTAAGAAATTTATCCGCTAAAATTGACGAAGACACTATTAAGTTTACAGTTGAAGCACTAGCAGATGTATGGGAAAATCCAGAATCTATTGAAGGTATTAATGCATTTTTTGAGAAAAGAAAACCAAATTGGATCATGGAGAAATAAATGGCAAATATATTAAAACAAGGCCAAAAGGAAAATTTAACAAAATTAAATCTTGAATATGATGGTAAGAAGGACGGGGAAGACCAAGTCAAAAATTATTTAAATATTGTTAATGATAAAATTGGTTTTGTTCCAAACGTACTAGCTGCATTTGCAAAATTTCCAAAACAATTTGAAGGTTTTACTAAATTGTATAATTCTTTAATGTTAGGTGAATCTGGTTTAACAAAATTAGAAAGAGAAATGATTGCAGTTACGGTTTCTTCAGAAAACCATTGTTTCTATTGTTTGGTAGCACATGGATCTGCAGTCAGAGAACTTTCAAATGATCCCCAATTAGGAGAGCGAATAGCTGCAAATTTTAGATCTGCAGAATTACCAAAAAAACAACTTGAATTGCTTAATTTTACAAAAAAGTTAACTAGAGATCCATCAGAAATATCTGAAAGCGATAGAGCAAAGTTAAGAGCCGTAGGATATACTGACAGAGATATTTGGGATATAAGTGCTATAATCGGTCTGTTTAACATGACTAATAGGTTAGCTTCAGCAACTGAAATGGAACCCAATGACAACTACCATAATATAGCAAGATAAATTTTATGTACTTTAACCTAAACCAAACACAGTTATCAATTATTGATTCAGTTCAAAATATTATGAATAACTTCGATGATGATTACTGGCTTCAATGTGATAAAGAAAGTGAATTTCCTCATAAATTTTATGAAGAGATTGCTAATGGAGGATGGTTAGGTATATGTATGCCTAAGGAATTTGGTGGCACTGCATTAGGTGTAAGTGAAGCATCTATTTTTATGCAAAAAATTTCTGAAACTGGTGGTGGCATGGCAGCGGCCTCTTCGATACATATAAATATTTTTGGACCACATCCAATTGTGGTCCATGGTAATAATGAGCAAAAAGAGAAATGGCTTCCCCCTTTAATTTCAGGAAAAGAAAAAACTTGTTTTGGAGTAACCGAACCAGACGCTGGATTAGACACTGGTAAATTAAAAACATTTGCCAAAAAAATTAATGGCGGATATGTAATAAATGGACAAAAAATTTGGACATCAACAGCTAAAATTGCTGATAAAATACTCTTATTGGCGCGTACTATCCCCATTGAGGAATGTAAAAAAAATACTGACGGGCTAACTTTATTTTATACTCAGTTAGATAGAAAAAAAATTGAAGTTAAAGAAATCTCAAAAATGGGACGAGCAGCTGTAGATAGCAACCAAATATTTATTGACAATCTAGAGGTGCCTGATTTCGATAGAATAGGTGAAGAAGGCAAAGGCTTTAAATATATACTTGATAGCCTTAATCCAGAACGAATATTAATTGCTGCTGAGGCATTAGGTATAGGCAAAAATGCTTTATCTAGAGCTGTAAAATATGCAAGTGATAGAA
>ERZ802824.1320-NODE-1320-length-13267-cov-31.4486_pt1 | contig 13267 bp, 11 predicted proteins | sample MGYA00345650_ERZ802824 | MGnify/ENA primary metagenome ERZ802824 (study PRJEB30503, sample SAMEA104212361) | marine metagenome | biome: Westerlies Biome; feature: [SRF] surface water layer (ENVO:00010504) within the epipelagic zone...; material: water... | reverse complement strand
ACAACGAACTGGGTGAAATTGCGTTCAATCAGGATGCCTTTCACCGTGCTCGCTTAAACCCCTCGAGTTCAGTCCAGCGCTGACATTACCCCAGATCTCGATACGACAGGATCAGCCCAATCCTTCGCAGCAAGGGGTTTTGGCACGACACGGCTGCAACGCGACGCGCTACCCCTCGGTGTTGTGGGCGCATTTGTGCGGCCTGAGTGAGCAAGTCAGCGGCTCCTCGCCAATCGCCGGTACAAATCGCCGCTTCTGCTCCAACCCTGAGTTGATTGAAACTGGACTGGGTATTGGTTGGATAGCCACAGTGGGTGATGCCTGTTGTGCTGGCTGGCTTGAGGTTTTCTAGGGCTTCGAATAAATCCCCAGCGCCATAGCGCTCGCTGTACCCCATCCAGTTCAGCCATTCAGGATTCGGCTCTGGATGCTCTTGTTCAAGTTCATCAAGATTCGGAACATCTCGCAGGGAACGCCAGACACCGCTGCCGGCAAAAACATGGCTGCCATGGCTGGCGTGGAGTCCGAGATCGTTCATTGCGATCGGACGACAGCCGAAGTCCAGGGCGTCAAAAAATGCCGTCGATGAAATCGTTGCCATGAGAGGCGCTTTGCGCAGTAAGTCGGGTAGAGGGCGGTAGTCGAGCTTCAAGTTGACCGGCGGAACTCCCAGGGTTTGGCTCAGGGTGGTGCTGATGTGGGTGTCTACGTCGTGAAACGTCGCATCACCAGGAGTAATCCGGGGTTTGATCAGCACCTCCCAGTTGGGTGAACGGATTGCCAACTCCGCCAAAATTTTCACCATTTCCGCTCGATCCCTGGCGGAGGAGGGCATCACGACTTGCTCTGCAAAGACCAGCCGTTTCGGCCGTTGCCCTGCGGGGCTGAGCGCTTCGATCGTTCCATTGCGCTGGAGTCCCGTCAGCACCGTCTGCTGCTGCGCGAAGGGGGTTTTGGCCACCAGCTGGTTCAGGGCATCGCGGTCGCGCGGACCACTCAGGCAAATCAGGTCGTAACCCAAGCGCCAGCTGATGCCTTCAACAAAGTGCTCCAATACAACGCCATTAAATCCACAAAACAGCTTGGGTCGTTGTTGGTGCCGTTCGAGGGCGATGCGGATGTCGTTCAGCTTGCTTCCTGTGAGGAACACACCAACGGCGTCGAACTGCAAGAGCTTTGGGTTGTTGAGCAGACGAGCCAGGTTTTGGCGCCAGAGCGTGCCCAGGTGACCCATGCGTTGAAGGATGTGTTGGGGCGTTCCATCCCTGGGAATGACGTTGATGGTGAACTCCACAGGCCGTGCGGTTTGGCATCGACAGAGCGCTTCACAGGCCAGGAGTTGGCTGTCGCTATCGGCGATGAGCAAGAGCTTCAGCGGACGGTTCATGGGGCTGTGGTCCCCGAGCTAAGGCTGTCGAGGGAGATCAATAGGCGGAGTGGACCGTCCTCAATGCCCCCCCCCATGGCCTCAAGCCAGCCTTGGTTCACCAAGGGAAGCTCCTGCAGTTTGTGCAGTCCCCCCAAGTCGCGGAGACGATGCATCGCCCCACAGCCGAAGAAATTGGTCGTGTGCTGCTCGGCTTGAATGCCGTAATCCCCCACCACAATTGGTATCCGGCCCCACATCATCGCCGCCAGGCTCCAGGGGGAACTGACCGATAGGCATGCTGTGCACCGACTCAGAAGTCCGAGCATTTGTTCCGGTGCCGCCTCCACCACATTTGGTGGATTGTTGATCTGGTCGTCGGCGAATGATCGGGCCGAGCTCCAAGGGTGATCTGGCTGCAGAACGACCGTCCAATCGGTTTGTTCACGACCCCAACGTTGCAACAGTCGAATCAATTGCTCTTTGGCGCCTAAATGCGTTGGTATGTCGTGTTGTAGAAGCGCCACAAGCATCGGTTTTGGGCTTGGCGGCGTTGGGGGGATCGCTGGAAAACAGAATCCCGTCGCGATTAGTCGTGGTTTCTTCAGCTCAGCGGGCCAGAGGCTTGTCATGGCCTCCAGCTGCCTCAACTGATCGTCGCCGCTAACGATCATCAGATCACAACTGAGGCGCAGCAGAAATGCATCGATTAGTTCGTCCCCAGCGAGAGGCATCAGAGGGCCGCTGAAGATCGGGGCAGTCCATAGACCTCGGCTTCGGCGAAGCGCTCTGTAGCCCGCCGTAATCGCTTCGACGTCAGCGGGATTGCGCAGAAATAACCCAATGGCACTGGCGTTGTCCAACACCGTGCTGCCAAGCAGTTCCTTTGGGTTAAGCGTTAGATCACAAGAACGATGGGGCAATGGCTGGTCGCCTGCCATTGAGGGGCCCACCACGAGGCAACTCCGACCTGCCTGGCGCCAGGCGTTCGCGAAGTGATGGCAGCTGTACTGCTCCAGTGCACCATCGCCAACCAGAACGATGCTCACTTACTTGCGCAGCAGCTTGGACAACCAGCCAAAACCCACAACACTGTCTCGGACCGTTCGAATGATGCGACGGGTGTGGTGGCGTTTTCGTTGACTGGAACGGGCCCCTCCACTGCTCAACATCCTGCGGCCGCCATTGCTTAGAGCCGTGCGTTGCCAAGCTTCACTTCCCCAGCTGGTCGGGCCCAGATCACTGCTCGACAGCGGAGTCGGCGCCATTTGGAGACGGCTGGCGAGAGCTTCAATAAAGCGACTATCTCCCTCTGGGTTCCAGCCCTGGGCCTGCAGCCAGCGGTTGTTGTGCAGTACCTCAAAGGGGTTGTCGCGAATGGCTGCAAAGTTGGCGATTGCACCGGAATCGGCAAAGAAGTGGTTGCCCAATGTTTCGGTCACTCCCAGATCGCCGACGATGCGGGTGCTGATGCCCATGGCCATGGACTCCAGGGCGGCCGTTGATGACACCGTGATGGCGCAGCCGCACTTGCGTAACAGTTGCGTGGCTGGCTTGAAGCTCAACTTCAGGTTCGTCTGTTGATGCGACATGGTGTCGATCACGCTGGCCATCTCGCCGTGGCGACGATGCAGGGTGCTCTCGATGCTTGAGGTGCGCGGCTTGAAGATCACTGGATGGTTAGGCCAGGCTGCCGATAAATCCCTGAGTTGTTCACAGACAAACCGGCGCTGGAGGGGATGAACAGGGATCGAGGGCTGTTCAAAAAAGACGATCGATGGATTTTCAGGGAATTCCGCTCGGGGATGGGTGCGCCAAAGGATCGGTAGGCCGGTGACCACGGCGTTGCTGCTATCGAGTCCCAGAGCGGCGCAGCCCTTCTGATAGGTCGAGAGATCTTGTTGGCTATTGAGGCACAACAAATCAGCACCGGAGCGATCGAGCATGCCCTCCAAGGCGAAGCGAAAGAGAATGCCCGGATAGGCACTGATCAGGCGTGGCCTGGTTGTGCTGTGGCCCCAGGCGCCATGAAGTTGCAGTAGAGCATCGCGACTGCGTTGACCGTCGAGGCCAAGGATGAGGGCATCCACGTCTCCAGCCATCGGACTGCAGAGGTTGTGCAGGTCGCTCCAATTGTGTTTTTCGATGGGTGTCCGCGGGTCGATCCGGCGGATTTCCAACCGTTGTCGGCGCGAGAGAGCTCGATTGTTGAGCTCCAGAAGATGCAGCGTGGTTTCAGCCCCTTCCCTGCGGCAGGCCGCCAGGAGCGTCATTGCCAACTTTCCGAATGAATCGAAACAGGCCACCGCCGCAACTTTGCGACCTTCAAGGCGCTTAGGAACGACAGGCGCCATCAAGAAGAAGTAAGAATCCCCTGAAATTAGCCGGACAACCCTGAAGCAAGACTTCGACAAAGGGCCAGATCAGTAGGAGTGTCGATTTCGGGACCGGGATCGGCCAGTACGACGGGTTGCCATGGTGGGCAGAACCGTTGTCCCACCGCGCGAAAGTTAGCGGTGCGCATCGCATAGATCGCCCCAGTTTCTAGATAACTGGGATTGAGATCTTGGCGGCGTTGTCGTGGTGCATTCGGGTCATGGTTAATGCCTTCCCCATCAGCTCGCCAAAGGAAGCCATGCCAGGGAGCAACGGCAAAGCTGCTGTTGATCTCCGGTTGGTCGAGGGCTGCGAGAACCTTGTCGATCTCGGCGCCAGTGGTGAACGGTGATGTGCACTGCAGAAACACCAGATTGGCCTGGAGTCCATTTGGGGATTGACTTGGACATGCCAGGGCATCGAGGGCATGCAGCAGAGCCGATTCAGAACTGGCGCTATCCCCCGCAATGCTCTGCGGGCGTTGAACGACGTCGGCTCCAGCGTCCCGGGACAGCTCTGCGATGGCTTCGTCATCCGTACTGACCACCACACGGGTGACGCGATCGCTTGCCTGAGCCGCATGGATGGAGCGCACCACCAGAGGCAGGCCTCCCACCTCTTGCAGGTTTTTGCCTGGGATTCCCTTGGATCCTCCGCGGGCGGGGATCAAGGCCAGCGCTGCTGCATGGGCCGCCATCGAAGAGAATTCGGTATGCCCCGTCTTACCCGATGACCAGGCTTGCTGCTGCGCGACTCGGTGTGCCGGCCCGGGGAATGCTTGTGCATCAAACCCTGCCGTGTTTGTTGGCGCCGGCTCAATTGCTGCCGGGTCGTCGCCGTGATGTCGATGCGTTGTTGGCCTGGGGGCGCCGTCCCAGTGCGCGGCGGGTGGAACGGCTCGGTCAGCACTGGGGGCTTCCCGTGTGGCACATCGAGGATGGCTTCCTCCGCTCCTTTGGTAAGGGAAGAGCCGATCCACCGCTAGCGCTTCTCATTGATGATCTGGGGGTGCACTTCGATGCAACGTCTCCCAGTCGGCTCGAGCACTTGATCGCAACGCCGCTGTCGCTAGAGCAACGTTGTCGCGCGCAGCAGGTCCAGGCGCTGTGGTGTGAGCAGCGGCTGAGCAAGGTGAATCCTGCCCAGGAGTCTCCGGTTCCTGAGGAGCGCTTTGTGCTGGTGGTGGATCAATCGGCCGGTGATTACTCGATCCCCCTCGGTGGGGCCAGCCCCGAATGTTTTGGTCAGATGCTTCAGGAGGCATTGGCGGATCATCCGGCCTGCACCGTTGTGCTGAAGGTGCATCCCGATGTCATTCATGGCCGGGCGCGCGGGCATTTCAGTGCCAAGGATCTGGTTCATCCCCGCATTCGTGTCAGTGCGGATGGTTTGCATCCGGCTGGTCTGCTGCAACGGGCCGAGGCGGTCTATGCCGTCACCTCTCAGATGGGATTTGAAGCCCTGCTCTGGGGGAGACCTGTCCATTGTTTTGGGATGCCGTTTTATGCCGGATGGGGCCTCACTCATGACCGCCTGGCAGCGCCTGATCGCCGTCAACAAGGCGTGTCGTTAGAGGCGTTGGTGCATGGAGCACTCATCGCGTATCCCCATTGCATTGATCCCCATCAACACGAACCTTGCTCGATTGAAACCTTGATGCGCGCCATTGGCTTGCAGCGTCGGATGCATGCCTTGGCCCCCCGGAGCGTGCAGGCATTTGGTTTCACGCCTTGGAAACAACGCAACCTTTGCCGTTTCTTGGCCGGGAGCGAGGTGAGATACCCGATGCCATGGATGACTCCCGACACGACCATTGATGCGGTAGCGGTGTGGGGCCGCCGTGGCAAACCACGGGTGCTGCGCGCCGCGGACCGTCGCCAGTTACCAACCTTGCATGTGGAAGATGGTTTCCTTCGATCAGTGGGCTTAGGGGCGGATCTCATTGATCCGATCTCTTGGGTGGTGGATGGCCGCGGCATGTACTACGACGCCACGGGGCCTAGTGACCTAGAAGTTTTGTTGTCCCATGGCGATTGGTCGGTCTCTCAGCTGGAGCGTGCAGCACAACTACGGCAGCGATTGGTGCGTGCAGCGATCACCAAGTACAACCTTCAATCGACCCCCTGGCAGCGCCCAAACGGGATTCAACGGGTGGTTCTGGTGGTGGGTCAAGTGGAGAGTGATGCCTCGATTCGGTTTGGTGCTCCTGGTGTTTGCACCAATCTCGGTTTGTTGCAGGCGGTGCGGGCCACTGAACCGGAGGCCTATCTCGTTTACAAACCGCATCCGGATGTTTCAGCAGGCCTTTGTCGTGCCGGAGAGGGGGAGGAGATCGCTCAGGAGTGTTGCGATGAGGTCCTGACCTCAGGGTCGATTGATCAGCTTTTTACCCAGATCGATGCGTTGCATGTGCTCACATCCCTGGCGGGGTTTGAGGCGATTCTGCGAGGTTTGGAAGTGCATTGTTGGGGGTTGCCTTTCTATGCGGGCTGGGGCTTGACCCGTGATCGTGAGACGTGCTCGAGACGCGGTCGTTCCCTTGAGCTGGATGCGCTCGTGCACGCCGCCTTGATCGAGTACCCGAGATACGTCAGTCGTGGGAGTGGTTGGTTCATCACACCTGAGCAGGCCATTGATGAATTGATCGCCTGGAAAGATGGTCCTCCCTCACGCCGCACGCTGGTGCAGGCACTGTTTCGACACTGGGGTCGGCTCCGCCGTCGTTAGGGCATGCCAGGATTTCGTTCTGATACACCCGATGGTGAACGGTTTGAGTAGGGGACGGGCGCCGGCACTCGTGCAAGTGCGCATTGATGGTCCAGTCCTCCTCTTAATGGGTCCGATTGGTCTGTTTTTTGCGCGGTTTTGCAATTACCTCAGGGGCTGTGGCATTCCCGTGACCAAAGTGGCGTTCCCGTTACGGGAATTTGGTTTCTCGTCTGAGGTGACGGTGCCGTTCCGCGGCGATATGGAGGCGTGGCGTCCGTTTGTCCGACATTTGCTCCAGGACCGCGGCATCCGCCACATTTTTATGTACGGGGATTTCATCATTCCCCACCGAATCGCGATTGAAGAAGCACAGTCGCTCGGCATCGAAGCGTGGGTGTTTGAACTCGGCTATCTACGCCCGAACTACATCACGTTGGAGCGTGATCGAGTGAATGCTCGATCCAATCTGAACAAACCGGTTTCGTTTTATCAGAACCTTGCTCCTGTTGATCAACTGCCCCAAGACATCGTCCTAGATCCGGGGTCGCGTTGGCGCAAGGCTTGGAAGGCGCCCACGTTTATTCAGCATGCTTTCACCCATTACCCAATCATCGAGGGGGAGCACAAACTTCAGCCCTCTCCCCGTTTTTTGTGGTGCCAAGTGCGCGGTAGCTGGCGTTATTGGCTGTATCGCTGGACCGAAAGACATATCAAGCGGCGACTGCTGGAGCATGAGTCTTTTTTCCTGTCTGTCCTGCAGGTGTCGAGCGATTCTCAAATTCAGATGGGTTCCCCCTACCGGGGCATGCACGATTTCATTGAGGACGTAATTCGCTCATTTTCTGAGCATGCCCATGCCTCGGATCGACTGGCTTTCAAACATCATCCGCGCGATCGGGGCTACAACAACTACGGCCTGTTGATTGCTCTGTTGTCCCGCCGTTATGGCGTTGTCGGTCGGGTGCACTACTTCCACGATGGCCCCCTAAGCCGGTATCTACGCACGTGTCGTGGGGTGATCACGGTGAACAGCACGGTGGGCCTGCAAGCTCTGTTCCATGCGGTTCCCACCAAGACGATGGGCAACACCTTTTACAACTTGGAAGGGCTCACCGATCAGAAGCCCCTCGACGACTTCTGGCGTGATCCTCAGCCCAGTGATCGGCCGCTTTTTTATCGCTTCTACAACCATCTCGTGATGAGCACGCAGGTGAATGGCAATTTCGATGGGGACTTCCCCTTTCGCACTACCTTTCCGATCGGTCCGGAAGCCCGCCAGCTGGAGGTGCCTCCCACGTTGCCGGAGTTGAAGTCGCCTTTGATTCGGAATCCTTTGGCTTTGGGTGCTCGCGTGGTGTCCCGCATGGCATGGGCTGGCCTTGGCTTTGGGCTGTACGGCTTGCAACTACCAGCCGTGCTGCTCGGTCGACCGGACTGGGCGGCCCAATTGATGACCTTGGCGTCTGCTGTCGCCCTAAGGGCCTTGGGTGTGCAGGTGGTCGTGGACGACAGCCAACCGTCTGAACAGCCTGGTAGGCCTTTGGTTCATATCTTCAATCACCGCAGCCCCTGTGATGGCTTGGTGATTCAAGCTGTGCTCAAAATACCTGGCCTCACCACGGCGCAATTGCATCTCAAATGGGTGCTGCCTGGCTACGCCGCTGCGGCTCGAAATGCTGGTTCAGCGGTGCTTGATCATCGACAGCCCCAGTCCCGTCTGGCGGGGCTGATGAGTGCTTCCACGTTGTTGAGGGATCACGGTGAAATCATGATTGCCCCAAACGGATCGTTGGTGACCCCGATTGAAGAGCGAGTCTCGTCCAGCGCTTGGATGTTGGCCCAGCATTACGGCGGCAGCATTGTTCCATGGGTTTTTCGCTACGAGGGATTGGATGGCGCTGTTGGTGCTCGCTACAAACCGCTGCGTTTGCTGTTGCGTCGTCAAACGGCGCCTCTGGGAACGATCCACTGTCGTCGCGGGCGCGCTACTAATCTCCCACTTCCTCCAGATCCCCGTGATCGTGATGGCTTTAGTCGAGCCGTGCAGCAGTACTACAGGGAACAGCAAGAATCAGGCTGATGTTGTGACCGCCAAAACCAAAGGCATTTTTGAGCATGAAACGCTCTGATTGATGATCTGGAAGCTTCACTGGGCCTGATGTGGTAACCGCTAAGTCCACGCCCGGATCGAGGGGATCGGCATTGATGCTTTGCGGCAAGATTCCTTCTCTCAAAGCCTGGAATCCCAAGATCGCTTCGACGGATCCGGCGGCTCCGAGGAGGTGACCCAGCTGCCCTTTCGGCGCGTATACCGGTATGGAGTCTGCCACTGGCCCCAAACTGCGCCGCAAGGCTCTGGCTTCGGCGAGGTCTCCGAGATTTGTGCCTGTGGCATGGGCCTGAACGGCGCAGAGATCTGCAGGATCGATGTCAGCGCGTCGGAGGGCATCGTCAATCGCCCGACTGGCCTGGATTCCCTGCGGCTCTGGAGCCACAATGTGATGCCCATCGCTGCTGCTGCCACTCGCGAGCTGCCAGCCGAGGGCTGCACCGGTAGGAACATCGCAATCGCGCATCATCGCCAGCACTCCTGCGCCTTCTGACAACACAAAGCCATCTCGGTCGGTGCTGTATGGGCGAGAGGCCTGCTCTGGTGTGTCATTGCGGGATGAGAGTGCGCGCATGGCAGAAAACCCCACGAGGCCAAGCCTGTTCACTGGCGCTTCAGTTCCCCCCGCGAGCACCAAATCGGCACGGTCGTCGTTGAGCAACATTTGGGCCAGCATCATCGCTTCAGCGCCAGATGCACAGGCCGAGACGGGTGCATGGGCACCGCCATGAAGCCCTAAGTCGATGGCAACTTGGCCCGCAGGAGCGTCGGGAATCAACATCGGCACCGTGAGCGGATTCACCCGTGATGGCCCTCCTTCGGAGAGTTGCATGTGCTGTTCATGCATGGTGGAGAGCCCACCAATCCCAGTGCCGATCACGACGGCAACCCGATCGGGATCTAGCCCTGGTGCTCGTTCTAAGGCCATGCCCCAAGCCTGTCTTGCCGCCAATAAAGCAAGTTGTGCGCAGCGGTCGGCCCGTCTGCGAAGGATGGGCTCTAGCGGTGCAAACGCTGCGTCTTCCACACGTCCAGCAATGCGTGTGGCCAGGTCGCTGCTCCAGGGGTCGTGCAGCGCTTGAATCCCAGAACGTCCGCCAAGCGCTCCCTGCCAGGTGGTGTTCGGATTTGAGCCGAGTGGGGTGACTGAACCCCAGCCAACAATGGCCGACCGTTCAGGTGTTTTCGGCATTGGCTTGGGTGAGCTCTAGCGACTCGAGATGGGCTTGAATATCACCGACAGTCCGAAATTGCAGCAAGGTTTCCTCTGGGATGCGAATCCCGAAACAGGTATCGGCTTCGATCAGAATTTCGTAAAAGCCCAGCGAATCAATACCGATATCCTCCATCAAACGGGCATCCGCCGTAATCAGGGCAGGGTCGGCTCCGGAGATGCGATGCAGGATCTCCACAAGGCGTCCCTCTAGCGCGTGCTTGTCGGGGAGTACCTCGGCCAATAGGAGCACCGGACGATTGTTAGCTCAAGTTACCAGCGACAGCCGTTTCAGCCTTGTCCTCGGTACCAGCTGAAGTGCTGGTAGACGGGTTGGTGGGGGACATCAATGAAGTAGTTCAAGCGTTCCTTGGGCAGGCTGTTGAGCTCTGCAGCCATCAAGATTTCAGTGATTTGGTTGAAATCTTTCGCCAGCGAAAGATCGCAAACCTGCGCTCCCATCAAATTGAAGTACTGCCTTAACAAAACCGGCAGGCGGAAATCTTTGTCGTAGTCGTTGCGCAACGCCAATTCCAAGGCTTGAACGTTGTCGATGGGATGGTTCTGATCGCTGCTCTGGATCGATGGAACAGGGTGACGGGGAACGGGCAACGCGAGATCTGTTCGGCGATAGGGGGGTTGCATCAGTGCGCTTAAAAAAGCGTTGTTGACGCTGTCGGAGAACGCGAAATGGTTGTAAGACACCAAGCCATGCAGGGTGCTGTACCCAGACAGGGACGCAATGAGCAAGCCCCCACGGAACAACGCCATCAGGGAATGGGGCTGGCGTTGGAACCGTTGCGCAAGAGCAACGCGTCCAATTTCGACATGATGTTGCCGCTGGGCTAGCAGCGCTTTGATGCCGGGATAAACGTGCTCGAGGTAGGAGGCTTCGCTTTGCGGTAGATCCGAGCTCGGGGCGCCGAACGGAATGAATTGCAGCCTTGCTGATCCCGCGAGAGCACCACTCTCGACATCGAGGAGTAGGAGATGGTCGTAGTAGGCGTCGCGCCCATCCAAGTCAAGGCTGCTGCCTGAACCGGACAACTGTTGTCGGTAGGTGGACTCCCGCAGCGTCCCAACTGGTTCGGCCACTGGACCAAACTGGCTCCCTGCGATGAGATGCAGCTCGAGCCCGTCCAGAGTGAAGAGACGACTGCTGTCTGGATCGGAGCCGTTCCAACCCCTTGGGAGAAGAACGTCATCCTGGGTGGCAGATCCTGTCAGTGCCATGGGCCCCGCTCATAAACGGCATTATGCGGGAAGATTGGGTCCAAATTTTTAGCAGATCACACCTTTTGTCTCCAATGCCCTTCATCCTTCGGTCCGGTTTGTCTGCAGGCATTGCCGCCACTTGGATGTTGACCGTATCGCTCACCTGGGGCTGCAGCGTGCGGGCGGAAGAACGGCGGAATTGGCTGAAGGTTCCATCCCGTCCGGCACCGACGGCTTTCCCTAAACCCAGATCTGTTTCCGTCAGCTTTTTCCCAGAAGCCTCCTATCGCTATCGGCTCGGCCCTGGCGACAAATTGGTGATGTCGGTGTTCAAAATTGACGGCTATGAGGCCTCTGTGCAGGTGCTCAGCGACGGCACGATCAACTTGCCCCGATTGGGAACAATGGACGTCTGGGGATTGACGATGGATGAGGCACGTCAACGGATTACGGACGGCTACCAGCAGATTCTTCGCCGTCCGATTGTTTATCTCGACCTTGTTGAGCAGCGTCCTGTTCGCGTCACGGTGACCGGTCAGGTTGGTCGTCCCGGAGTCTTCACTCTCCCCGTGAATAGCCCAGGGAGCATCTCCAGCGATGGAGAGCTGGGAAGTGGTGGTGGTTGGCCCACCATGGTGGATGTCATCCAGCGGGCTGGAGGGGTTGCCGCGATGGGCGATCTCTCGCGGTTGGAATTGCTTCGGCCATCCCATCAACGGGGTGCGAGCTCAAAGCGTTACGTCTTCGACTACCTCACCGTTTTGAAACAGGGAGGCTTTGCCCCCAATCCATTGATTTACGACGGCGACAGCATTCGGGTTTTGAAGGCTGATGCTCCGATCAATGCTGATTTAATTACGACTGCGTCGTCGAATTTCGCACCCTCAACGATCGCTGTGAAGGTTGTAGGGGAAGTGGCTTCGCCAGGACTTGTTGAAATTCCATCCAACGCTCCCCTTTCGCAAGCGATTCTTGCTTCGGGTGGCTTAAGCAGCCGGGCCAGCGTGTCGCGGGTTGATTTGATTCGGATGGATGGTGAGGGGCGCACCACGATCAAACAGATGTCTTACAGCCCAGGTGCCGAGTTGGGCAGCTCCGACAATCCGCCCCTGCGGAGTGGTGATGTGGTGGTGGTTGACCGCAACAACATCGCCAAGTTCAGTGATGGGATGAACAATGCCCTTGAACCGCTCACTCCGATCGTGAATGCGGCTTCGGTTTTACGAATTTTGGGCCTCCCCGGGGCCGGAGGCAACAGTCGACGCTGATCAGCGCTCCCTTCTCTAACGTTCAAATCCCAAGTCGATCCCAAATCACGTTGAGGTTGTCCTGGTGAACGTCGGTGCTGAAGCACGCGGCTAATTGGTCTCCTGAGAGATGGGCCTTCACATCAGCATCGTTTTCGAGGTTGGCGCGGAAGTCGCCCCCTTCCGTATTCCATGCGGTGTGGGCGTTGCGTTGGACGAGGCGATAGGCCTCTTCCCGACTCATTCCGGTGCTGACGAGGGCGAGTAGCACGCGCTGACTGAAGACCACTCCGCCATACACATTCATGTTGCGGCGCATGTTGTCGGGGTAGACGCCCAATCCTTGAACGACAGCGGTCATCTCCCGCAACATGAAGTGCAGGGTGACGGAACAATCCGGCAACATCATCCGTTCGGTTGAACTGTGGCTGATGTCGCGCTCATGCCAAAGGGTCACATTTTCGAGGGCTGCAATCGTGTAGCTGCCAAATAGACAATCACCACGGCCCAATCAAGCGTCATCAACATTGATAGTCATCCCCCAGAGCACCATGAACACACAGCGTTGTGACACGCAGGAAGTCACGAACGGGTCAATTAAATCATGTAATAACTCTTATGCGCACTGTAGGCTTTATGTTGCAGGTTTGCAGCTCGCCTCGCCCTTGATACGCGCTGATCCAAAACTATGGACGTTTGGAATATGGGCGCCCAACGGTATGTAAAGAAGGAAGAGCCGCTTGTTTCAGCTTTGACCTTGTCGGCAGGACAGAAAACGGTTGTCGCATGAAGGCGCTGAAGCCGCGACCGGCTTTCGTGAGATCGGAGACTACGGGTGGAAACAAAACCCAGACACTAGGATGATCGTGGGCGATATGCTATCCCGCAAAAACATACGCAAAGACAAACGAGGAAAGTCGTTATGATACCCAGGAACTTCTGCTCTGCCCTGCTAGTCCTGCTCCTTGGATTGAGCAGCACGATATCTCTCGCGAGCTCTCTATCGGAAAAAGAGCAAGCGATGGTGGCGT
>ERZ802824.1312-NODE-1312-length-13348-cov-14.1059_pt1 | contig 13348 bp, 9 predicted proteins | sample MGYA00345650_ERZ802824 | MGnify/ENA primary metagenome ERZ802824 (study PRJEB30503, sample SAMEA104212361) | marine metagenome | biome: Westerlies Biome; feature: [SRF] surface water layer (ENVO:00010504) within the epipelagic zone...; material: water... | reverse complement strand
CCATGACGGCAATCCCCGCATCCTTGGCGGCGGTGATCAAAGGACCGGATGCGCCGATCCGCAGATCGGCCACAACGACATTCGCGCCTGCCTCATTGAGGCTGATCGCGGTCCGATAGGCGTCATCATTATTCGTCACAACAATCGCGCGGTTGCCGGGCAGAACGCCAAAGCGGTTGATGAAATGACGCACTGCGCCGGCCAGCATCACACCAGGCAAATCATTGCCGGAAAATACCAGGGGCCGTTCATGCGCCCCTTGTGCCAGCACTGTCTGGCCGGCACGCACTTTCCACAGACGCTGGCGCGGCAGATGCGCTGGCCGCTCAGCCAGATGGTCGGTAACGCGCTCCACAAGCGTCAGATAATTATGGTCCATATAGCCAAACACGGTGGTGCGCGGCAGCAATGTCACCTCCGGCATCGCGGCAAGGTCTGCCACCATCCCTGCGATCCAGCTGTTGGCATCCACACCCTCGATGCGGGTGTCATTTTCCGCCAGCAACCAGCCGCCAAACTCGTTCTGCTCATCGGCCAGAATCACCCGTGCGCCGCTACGTCCGGCATGGAGTGCCGCCATCAGGCCCGCAGCACCGCCACCGGCAACCAGCACGTCACAATGCACATGCGCTTTTTCGTATCGGTCGGGGTCGTTATGGTCGTCAGCCACCCTGCCAAGCCCGGCGGCGCGCCGGATGACATGTTCATAGGTCATCCACATCGAGGCAGGCCACATGAAGGTCTTGTAATAGAAACCAGCCGGAAAGAAGCGCTCCAGCAGGGAATTTACCGCGCCAATATCGAATTTGAGAGAGGGTGTGCGGTTCTGGCTTTCCGCATATAATCCCTCACACAATTCAATCTGCGTGGCGCGCAGATTGGGCTCGGCATAGGCACCCCGGCCAAGCCGAATCAGCGCGTTCGGTTCTTCAGAACCGCTGCCAACAATGCCGCGCGGGCGGTGATATTTGAATGACCGGCCAAGAAGATGCACATTGTTGGCCAATAGGGCCGATGCCAGCGTGTCTCCCTCATAGCCCTGATAGCTTCGTCCATCAAAGGTGAATGTAACAGGCTTTGTCCGGTCGATGCGGCCGCCGCTGCTGCGCCGACGCATCTGCTGGGCGGCTGGTTTTGCTTTCATCAGTCCCATTATTTGCCTCCCCGCTTGCCAGGAGCTTTCTTTGCCGCTGCCTTCTGTCGGGCCGGTTTCTGTGCCGGTTTCTGTGCCGGTTTCTGTGCTGCCCTCTCGGCTGCTTTTTCGGCCGCTGTGTCGCGCCGCCAGCTTGCCGCATGCGTTGCCAGCGCGTCTTTCTTCCGTGGCAGCGCGCCCATCGGATACACTTCGATGATCTCGTGACTCACCGTGTCACGCGCGATATTGAACCAGCGCCGACAGCCGGCACTGTGCCGCCAGCGTTCAAGAAACAGACCCTTTGGGTTGTCGCGCAAAAACAGGTAGTCGGCGAACTCGGCGTCGCTGATGCTGTTTTCGGCAAGGGGGCGTGCGATATGCGCTTCTCCGCCACAGGCAAATTCGCTCTCCTCACGCGGACCACAATGTGGACAATTGATAATCAGCATTTTCCTGTCTCCCAGCCCCTTCTCAAAACCGTGTGTCTCAAAACCATGTGTCTAAGGAGCCACACTTAATGCGCCAAACTTAATGCGCCACACTTAATGCGCCACACTTAATGCGCCACACCGGCGGCACCATGCTCGTCGATCAAAAGGCCCGTCCGGAACCGATTGAGATCATAGGGTGCGGCAATTTTATTTGGCCTGTCATGGGCGATCAGATCGGCGAAAACATGGCCCGACCCGGGCGTTGCCTTGAAACCGCCCGTTCCCCAGCCACAATTGAAATAGAGGCCCTCGACATCGGTTTTCGAGATGATTGGCGAAGCATCGGGACAGGTATCAACAATGCCGCCCCAATGCCGCAGCATCCGCAGACGCGAGAGCACCGGAAACAGCTCAACCGCTGCCGCGAGCATATGCTCTGGCACCGGAAAGGAGCCGCGCTGGGCGTAGGAGTTATATTTATCGACTCCGGCACCAAGCACCATCTCGCCCTTATCGGATTGGCTGATATACATATGCACCGCATTTGACATGATCACCGTGTCCAGGATCGGCTTGATCGGCTCTGAGACAAGTGCCTGCAGCGGCCGGCTGGCCAAGGGCAGGCGGATATCGGCCATCGCCGCAATCACACTCGAATGACCCGCCACAACACAGCCAACCCGGGGCGTTTTGATAAAGCCGCGGGTGGTTTCAATTCCGGTGATTTTACTGCGCTCACGGCGCAGCGCTGTCACCTCACAATTCTGGATGATATCAACGCCCAGATCATCAGCCGCCCGCGCATAGCCCCAGGCAACGGCGTCATGCCGCGCGGTGCCGCCACGTTTCTGCAAAAAGCCGCCCATCACCGGATAGCGGATCGACTGGTCGATATTGATCGTTGGCACGAATTTCTTGATTTCGGCGGGCCCCAAAATTTCTGAATCGATACCATTCAGGCGGATCGCATGGACGCGGCGCGACATTTCACGCAATTCATGCTCGCTATGTGCGATTGTCAAAACACCGCGCTGACTGAACATCACATTGTAATTCAGATCCTGAGTCATGCCTTCCCACAATTTAAGCGCATGTTCATAGATCGCCGCTGACTCGTCCCACAGATAGTTCGAGCGGATGATTGTCGTGTTGCGGCCTGTATTGCCGCCGCCAAGCCAGCCTTTTTCGATGACGGCGATGTTTGCCATGCCATGCACGGCAGCCAGATAATAGGCAGTGGCAAGCCCATGGCCGCCGCCGCCGATGATCACCACATCATATTCATCTTTTGGTGCCGCATCGCGCCAGGCGCGTTGCCAGTCCTGATGATAATTCATCGCCTTTTTGGCGATCGCGAAAGCGGAATATTTCGGCTTCCCGCCTGGCAGGCCGCGCTGTCCACGGTCGGGCTGATGTGATGCCATGATCCAGATCCCCTTTTGCCCGGCTTTTCTGTCTTGCCGGTTGTTCAGCTCTGCGCCATGCCCGGTGACAAAGATGAAAAAAATCGCCTGTCGCCGGTCGTGAGAGCCGTCAATTTCTAAGGGTGCCAATCTGCGGCCACACGCCGCGAATTCCTGTTCCCCTGACGACCTTGGATTTGGCGCAATCGACACTGCGCCGCGTCCGAATGCCCCAGATACCGCTCAGTGCCGCATGATCTACCAGAACCGAGGCCAAAGTGAAACCGATAACATGCCCTGCCACCTCCAAAAATTGCCCGCTAAACGACATCAAAACGACACCAAAACGACACCAAAATGAAACCATGAATCATCGTGGACCGCCATGGACCGCCATGGACCGCCATGCCAATCACTTGACCCACGTTGCCAACCCGATCACACTTCACCTCTGTAATACAGGACTTAAGTTTAGCACCCACCTTGACGGAGACATACCGATGGCCGTGATCAATTCAATTGCTGACAGACAGGATGAAATGCGGGGCTGGCGGCATCTACTGCACCAGCATCCCGAGCTCAGCTATGAAGAGGTATGGACCTCGAATTTTGTCGCCGAGAAGCTCACCAGCTTCGGCATCGAGGTGCATCGCGGGATGGGCAAGACGGGCGTTGTCGGTATCCTTCATGGCACTGGTGCCAGCACCTGTGCGATCGGCCTTCGCGCGGATATGGATGCGCTGCCCATGCAGGAGCTGAACGAGTTTGACCATGTCTCACAGACCCCAGGAAAGATGCATGCCTGCGGCCATGATGGGCACACGACAATGTTGCTTGGCGCCGCGCAATATCTGGCCGAGACCCGCAATTTTGACGGTACAGTCTATTTCATTTTCCAGCCGGCGGAAGAGGGCGGCGGCGGCGGTGAGGCGATGATCAAGGACGGGTTGTTCGAAAAATTCGATGTTGCGACTGTCTGGGGCATGCACAATTGGCCGGGCATGGATCGGGGCAAGGCCGGCGTGCATTCGGGTGCCTGTATGGCTGCGGCTGATATGTTTGACATGACCGTCATCGGTCTTGGCGGCCACGCTGCACAGCCGCATTTGACCATCGACCCGATCCCCTGTGGTGCAGCCATCGTGCAATCGCTGCAAACCATTGTCGCCCGCCGTGTCTCGCCGGTGGAGGCAGGTGTCGTCACCGTCACCATTTTTGAGGCTGGTTCCGCCTATAATGTGATTCCGGGCAATGTTCGTCTTGCTGGCACCGCGCGCTCTTTTGCCCCGCATACGCGCCAGCTTCTGGCCGACTCGATCCGCGATATTGCCGAGCAGACGGCCCGCACCTATGGCTGTTCGCTGGAATTTGAATGGATGCCCGGCTATCCCCCAACCATCAATCATGCGTCTGAGGCTGGCCGTGCGGCCGAGGTGATGCGCGGCCTGCTGGGGGCGGATAATGTTGAAACAGATGTCAGCCCGTCAATGGGTGCCGAGGATTTCTCATACATGCTTGAAGAGCGGCCAGGTGCCTATATCTGGCTTGGGTCCGGCCCGGCACCGGCTGATGGCATGCTGCACAATGCGCGGTTTGACTTCAATGATGAGATTCTGGCGCTTGGCGCGTCCTATTGGGCGCAACTGGTCGAGAGCGAATTACCAAAATAGCCAGAGCAGCGTCCACACCACGCCACAGGTTTCGCAAGTGCCTGCGGAGCCAGGCGATGCCAAGATTGAGGGAACTGACAACGACAAGGATTTGTCAGAATTCGGTACATGGCTGGCCCCAGAGGGGGCGAGTGTTGTCTCGGCGCTGACGCATCTGATCGCGACGGGTGCCTAGCTTTTGACTCCCAAGAGGCAGGCACTGCCGATCTGGCGCTTCCTCCATCCGGCGCGTCTCCGGTTAATGCCGGCCTGTTGCTTTTTTGCAACTCACCTGAGATTCTGTGCCGCATGAGCGTCCAGCTCCTTGACTCAGCACTCATTTGCTTTTAGAACAAAAAGAGAACAAACAAATCAAATCAGCACATGAAGTGATCATGGAGGGCGCAATATGGCGACCACAAACCATTTAGTGTCGGCACCGCACATCCCCCGGTGCCAGCAGGGTCCGGCCTCGGAAGAACAGGCCGGAAGCAAATCCAATTTAGTCAAGAGAAACAGGTATTTTGCCCAGAAAACCACCCAACACCAACCCCAATATCAACACCAGCATGAGGCCCAACACCAACATCAACACCAAGCCCAACATCAAAAAAGGTATCAGAATTTTATCCATCTGCGCCGTCAGGTTGCGGTTCTGGACGGCCGCATGGCACGGCCGCGTCTGGCATTGGGGCTTGCGGGTCTCGATTCGGCGCTTGCCGGTGGGCTGGCGCTGGGGCGGGTGCATATGCTGTGCGCCAACTGGGCTGGTGCGCATGGTGCGTTGACCGGGTTTGCCATCTGTCTGCTGCGTCAGCTATTGGCGTCACATGAGTCTGTATCACATGGGTCTGTATCACATGATTCGGGGGCACATGATTCGGGGGCACATGATCTGGCCCCAGATAATCTGAAATCAGATCATCCCCCCCAGACAGGTACCGCCGCGGCTGGTCACCGGCCGGTGTCTACGGGGCCGGTGTCTACGGGGCCGGTGTCTACGGGGCCTATTGTCTGGTGTCCGGCGTCGCATGATGCGGCTGGCGGCATGCTCTATGCGGCGGGCTTGGCGGCGCTTGGGCTGGATCCTTCCCGGCTGTTGATTGTCGACACGCCAAATCCGGCACGCCGTCTGGCGGTGCTGGAGGATATTCTGCGTACGGATGGGCTGGCGGCGGTGGTTGCCGAATATGATGGCACGCGGCAATCGGCTGATTACTGGATGCGGCTTGCCCGCCGCACCCAGCTTGCCGCCGAGGCCAGCATGACAACCGGCTTTCTGCTTGGCTGGCCGCGCGCTGCCAGCGGTTTTGAGAGTCTCTGGCATGTTACGCCCGCACCTGATGACAGCAGCCCGGCAGACACCACATGGAACAGCGTCTGGGATGTCGATCTCAAACAGGTGCGTGGCGGTCGGCCATACAGCCTGCGGCTGGCATGGGATCCGATCGACAATCAGCTTGCCGAACTGCCCGCCCGCCGCAACCAGCTGGTGTCAAGCCAGCCGACACTAAGTCAGCTTACATTAGGCGAGCCCGCCAAATCTTCACCACATGCCAAACCCACCATCGCAGATGCTGGGGGGAGCCACTCTGGCACCAGCCACCCCGGGCAACAGGCCCGGCGGACTGCTTAGGTACCGGCGCAATGGAACGTCTTATCATCTATGTCTGGTTTCCCTGGCTGGCGACTGAACGGTTGCGCCAGACCGGCGAAAGTGATGGCCAGCAGACGTTGGTTCTGACCAGCAGATATCAGGGGGCTGATTATGTTGATGCCCTCTGTCGGCGGGGTCATCGTCGTGGCCTGCAAATCGGCATGCGGCTTGCCGATGCGCGGGCGCTGTGTCCGGATCTGGTCTCACGCGATTCGGCTCCGGCGGCGGATGCGCGGGATCTGCATCATCTGGCTTTGTGGGCGCGGCGTTATTCGCCTCTTACCGCCCCGGATCAGGGTGCTGCCAACTCTGGTACAGGCAATTCCGGTATAGGCGCGATGACGGCAAGCGCCATTGCCCGGGATGGCAATGGTATCTGGCTGGATGTGGCCGGGGCAACGCATCTGTATGGCGGTGTGCGGCCATTGCTGGCGGATATGCTGTGGCGGTTGCGGCGTTCTGGCTTGCGGGCGCGGCTCGGTGTGGCGTCAAGCTGCGGTGCCGCTTGGGGGCTTGCCCGCTATGGGCGGGTACAAAGCCGGTTGCCTTCCCCGGACAGAAAAACCACCACCAGAGTGACCGCCGCATTGCTCACACCCCTGCCACTGGCGGCGTTGCGTCTTGATCGCCGCACTGTTGCGGCAATGGCAACGGCTGGTTTGCGGCATATCGGTGACATTTTGGGCATGCCACGGGCGCCGCTGGCCAACCGCTTTGGCAGCCAGCTGATTGAACGACTCGATGCCGCGCTCGGCCATATCAATGAGAGCTTTGCCCCGATTGCCCCCCAGCGCCCGTTACTGGCGGTGCTGAATTTTGCTGAACCGGTGGCAGCTCCCGATGATATCAAGGCAACCATCCACCGGCTGGCCGAGGATATTGCTGAGATTCTGCAACATAATGGTCTTGCCACGCGGCGGTTGCGGCTTGGCTGGCAACGTGTTGACGGCACTGTCCAGGTGCATGACACGCATCTGTCGCGCCCGGGCCGGGATGCGTCTGCCTTTCACCGGCTGTTGGCTGATGCTGGCGAGGCGATCAATCCGGAATTTGGTCTGGAAAGCGCCTGGATGGAGGCGCATGGCTGTAGCCCGCAAAGCCCCCTTTGCCGCCGGTTTGATGAAGGGCTGACCACGGCTGAAAGCTATGCCAGCCTTGTTGACAGGCTGGTGGCACGGCTTGGCTATGGAACAGTGCTGCGTCTGCGCCCGCGGGCCTGTTGGCAACCCGAGGCCGCGCAATATATGGCGCTTCCTGATATGGGGGCGGTGCCGGCGTCTGGTACCACCACCACCACCACCACCACCACTGACCCTGATGATATGTTCGCCACTGATGGCTGGCCGGCACAGCTTGCCACCGCTGCCCCACGACCAATCCGGCTGTTATCGCATCCGCAGCCAGTGGCGGTGACGGCGTTGTTGCCTGACCATCCGCCAGCCCTGTTTGTCTGGCGCAAAAAGACCCACCGGATCAGCCGCGCCAGCGGTCCTGAACGGATTGCGCCGGAATGGTGGACGGCACCATCTGGTACCCGGACCCGTGATTATTTTCGGCTTCAGGATGAAACAGGTGCGCGTTTCTGGGTGTATCGCGAGGGGTTGCCTGAACGTGGTGAGGATATCAACTGGTTCCTGCATGGATTTTTTGCATGACCCAGACAGATCCGATAAATACCGGCAGGATGCGCCAACCTGCCTCAGCCGTGCTTGGTTGTTACAGCAATTTCACCTTTCTGACCGGTGCCGCGCATCCCGATGAAATGGTGGCAACGGCGGCGGCGCTTGGCTGGCAGGCGATAGGTATTGCCGATGTCAATTCACTTGCCGGCATTGTCCGGGCGCATTGTGCGGCGCGCGATCATGATATTCGGCTTGTTGTTGGTGCGCGGCTGCGGTTGGTTGATGGGCCGGACATCATCGTTCATCCGTTTGATCGTGGCGGTTATGAGTCGCTTTCGATGCTGCTGAGCGAAGCCAATCTGCGGGGCAGCAAGGCCGCTCCCATCATGCATCTTGCCGATCTTGCCCGCCTGTCTGCCAGCACGGCACTGCTGGTCATGCCGCCAGCGCATCCGGCGCTGGATTATCAGGCCCAACTCACCCAGATCGGTCAGCTTGCGGCGGGCCGGGTTTTTGCCGGGGCAAGCCTTTATCGTGATGGTGCGGATCAGGCACGTCTTGCACTTCTTGGCGATATGGCGCAGGCGGCGGGTCTGCGGCTGGCAGCGGCTGGTGATGCGCTGTACCACATCGCTGAACGGCGGCCACTTGCCGATGTGCTGATCTGTATCCGCGAGAAACAGCTATTGGACAAGGCCGGCCATTTGCTCTCGCGCAATGCTGAACGGCATCTGATCAGCCCGGAAGAGGCGGCGCGGCGCTGGCGGCATTGGCCGGATGCGCTGGCGGCGGCGGCCGATCTTGCCAGCCTGTGCAGCTTCAGCATGTCTGATCTGTCCTATGAATATCCAGACGAGGTTTCGCCAAACGGGCGCAACGCCATGCAGGAGCTGGAATATCAAACCTGGAAAGGAGCGCGTGATCGGTACCGCGATGGCATTCCGGCAAAGGTTGAGACCTATCTCAACCGTGAACTGGCCTTGATCGCAAAGCTGGAATTTGCCCCTTATTTCCTGACGGTTTTTGACATTGTGCGGTTTGCCAGGGGGCGCGGCATCCTGTGTCAGGGGCGTGGGTCCGCCGCAAATTCGGCGGTCTGTTATTGTCTTGGCATCACCGCGGTTGACCCGAACCGCTCACAGCCATTGTTTGAACGTTTCATCAGCGAGGCCAGGGGCGAGCCGCCCGACATCGATGTGGATTTTGAACATCAACGCCGTGAGGAGGTGATCCAGCATATCTATGCCAAATATGGCCGCACGCGCGCTGGGCTTGCCGCCAGCGTGATCACCTATCGGCGGCGTAGTGCTCTGCGTGAGGTGGCCAAGGTTTTTGGCCTGAGCCGGGATGTGCAGGCAGCGCTGTCTGGCGAGGTTTGGGGCCGCGAAAAACAGGCGCTTGACGGTGCGGCTTTGCAGGCGGCAGGGCTTGATCCAGCCGACAGGCGGCTTGTTCTGGTGATGCGGCTAGTCGCTGACATCAGCCGCTTTCCCCGACATCTCTCGCAGCATGTTGGCGGTTTTGTCATCACCCGGGGCCGTCTTGATCATCTCTGTCCGATCAGCCCGGCGGCAATGGAGGGGCGCACCGTTATTGAATGGGACAAGGATGACCTTGATGCTCTGGGGCTGCTCAAGGTGGATGTGCTGGCGCTTGGCATGCTCAGCTGTATCCACCGCGCCTTTGACCTGTTGCGTCTGCATTACAACCGGCCATTGACGCTGGCATCTGTGCCGCCTGAGGACAAGGCCACCTATGACATGTTATGCGCTGGTCAGTCAGTTGGCGTGTTTCAGGTTGAATCGCGGGCCCAGATGGCGATGTTGCCGCGCTTGCAGCCACGCTGTTTTCACGATCTTGTCGTACAGGTGGCAATTGTCCGTCCAGGTCCCATTCAAGGGGATATGGTGCATCCCTATCTGCGGCGGCGGGCTGGCCTTGAACGCATCAGCTATCCGTCAGAGGATCTGCGTATGGTGCTTGAGCGTACCCTTGGTGTGCCTCTCTTTCAGGAACAGGCGATGCAGATTGCCATTGTCGGTGCTGGCTTTACCGGCAGCGAGGCTGATCAGTTACGCCGCGCCATGGCCACGTTCAAGAAAAATGGTGAGGTCAGCCGTTTTCGTGAGAAAATGGTCACCGGCATGACCGCGCGTGGCTATGATAGCGAGTTTGCCATGCGCTGTTTCAAGCAAATTGAGGGGTTTGGCACCTACGGTTTCCCCGAATCACATGCTGCCAGCTTTGCGCTGCTTGTCTATATCTCGGCCTGGATCAAATGCCACTATCCAGATGTGTTTATCTGCGCGCTGCTCAACGCGCAGCCGATGGGGTTTTACTCACCTTCGCAGCTGATCGCCGAGGCAAAGCGCAGCGGTGTTCAGGTGCGTCCTGTCGATGTTGGTCACTCGGCATGGGACAGCACGCTGGAGACGGACCCGCAGAACCGGCGGGGTCATCATGCGCTGCGTCTTGGCCTGCGTATGGTCAAGGGGTTGCCCCGCGGCGAGGGAGAGCGCATTGCCGCCAGCCGCCAACAGCAAGAGCAAGAGCAAGAAGGACGGCCAGCCTTTGACAGCCTTGCTGACATTATGCGGCGGGCTGATGTGTCGGCCACTGCGCTTCAGGCGATAGCCGCAGCAGATGGGTTTGCCAGCATGCAGTTGGACCGGCGGCAGGCACAGTGGCAGGTGCGCGCGCTTGCCCGGCAACGTCTGCATGAAATGCCACTATTCGCACAGGCCGGTCGCCGCCATGACAGCGTTGCCGGCACCGAACCTACTGTCAGTCTGCCATCTGCCAGTGGTGGTGAGGAGGTGGCTGCCGATTACCGCAGCCTCGGCCTGTCGCTCAAAGCGCATCCCGTTACCATGCTGGCACCGTCACTGCAGGCGGCAGGGTGGCAGAGCTGCGCTGTGGCACATGATGTGCGTGATGGCACACGTCTACGGCTGGCCGGACTGGTCACCATGCGTCAGCGTCCCGGAACAGCCAGTGGCACGGTGTTTTTGACGTTGGAGGATGATATCCACGCGCTCAATGTCATCATCTGGCCGAAATTGACCGAAACTTATCGCGAGGCTTTGCTGCGCTCACAGATTCTGGGGGTTGTTGGCCGCGTTCAGCGGGAACAATCGGTGGTGCATTTTATCGCCGACTCGCTGTTCAATCTCAACGGGTTTCTGCGTCATCTGGATAGTGCCGCCGCAGCCAACACCAGCGGCACCAGAATGCGCAGCCGTGATTTTCGATGATTTTAACTTTTGCTGAAGTTTTGCCAATTACAGTAAGGTCATACACTTAATTCACCGTGAGGGATCAACCTTAAAATGAGCAAACGCACAGAAATGCCATCCACCGCTGGCCAGATTTTTCATGGTCGTTGCCATTGTGGTGCCATCACCTTCTCGGTAACCGGTCCCTTGCGCCAGATTCTGGCCTGTCATTGTGATGACTGCCGCCGTCTGGCTGGTGCGTCATGGGCCGCCACCGCCGCTCCACGGGACAGCTACCGCTTTACCAGTGATGCCAGCCTGACCTGGTATCGCAGTTCGGCCTGGGCGCAGCGGGGGTTTTGCAATCAGTGCGGCTCCAACCTGTTTTATCAACTGGATGGTGAGGATATGATGTCGGTCAGCACGGGGATGCTGGACAACACCGATGATCTGACCGTGGAGGGCCAGCTGTTTGCCAATAAACACCCGAAATGGGGACCGTTACCAACAACAACGCCTGATCTTGATGAGGCATTGCTGGGTCGGTTTGAGACGGGCTAGAGGCCCGCTGATAGGAAAGGTGCCATGAGATGTGCCAGCAAAGACACAGGATTGGTTTTAACCGGCGCGTTTCAACTGTTCCTGCACGGCAAAACAGGGTCGTCCCTTGGCGAACAGGGCAGCGCAGGCAGACCGGGCCTGATCCTCATCTAGATTGTTGAAGCGCACCCGCCATAACGGCAGATTGCCCCGTGTCACCAATGTTAGACGCGCTGGCGACTGGCCGAGCACGTTATCGGCGACGCGCCGCGCGCGGGCCGCTGCCTTATGTGCATTTGCGCGTTTCGCAAAGCTGCCGATCTGCACGCTCCAGATGGTCTCGAAACTGTCTTCACGGGCGCGCTTTGTAACGCTGTCGGCATCAAGATACCCCGAGGCATCGGCGACGCTGACATCGACATTGGCTCTGATCTTGCGCCGGTTGGGCGGCGCCACCGGCAGTTTTTTCGGTGGGATTGTGGTCTTGCGCTTTGGCAGCACACGCACCGCCGCCACCTGTGTGCCCAGATCGGCCGGTTTGGCCCGTTTGAAGGAGGCATCTAATATCTGCATCATATGCCGGTCGCGGCTGCTGCCGGTCCTGCCACCAAAGACGACACCAATCAATCTCACACCGCGCCGTTCGACCGATGCAACAAGATTGAAGCCAGAGGCGTTGATGTAACCTGTCTTAATCCCGTCCGTGCCTTTATAGGCGGACAGCAATCTGTTGTGGTTTTTGAATTTCTGGCCCTTCCAGCGAAAGCTTCTGGCGCTGAAGAAATCATAGAATTGTGGAAAATCGCGGCGCATTGCCACGGCCAGACGCGCCATATCCCGGGCGGTGCTGCGTTGTTTACTGTGCGGCAGACCGGAGGCATTGCGAAAGGTGGTGCGCGACATGCCAAGAGCGCGTGCCTTGCGCGTCATGCGCTTGCCGAATTCACGCTCGCTGCCAGACAGGTGCTCGGAAATCGCTGTGGCTACATCATTTGCTGATTTCGTAACCAACGCATATATGGCGTCTTCCACAGTAATCGTTTGGCCTGTCTTGAGATATAGTTTTGACGGGGAGCGACCAGCGGCAAGCCGGGATACCTTTATGCGGCTGTCCATTTTCAGGCGTCCAGACGCCAGTTCCTCGAACACCAGATAGAGCGTCATGATCTTCGTCAGCGAGGCTGGATAACGCAGGCTGTCCGCGCTGCGAGAAAACAACACCTTGCCACTATCCTCTTCAATAACGATAGCGGCGTATTTTGCCGCTTCGGCCCGCTGGCTGATCCCGCCGGTCAGCAGCGCCGCAACCGCGATAGCCAGTAGCATTGGCGCAACAAAATTCAATATTATCTGAGGCAGGCAACGTGATTTTTTGCCACACTCAATGTCTTCTCGCATTCTGTCATGGTTGAGGCTGGTCAAAATGCGCAAGGGTCAGGACTCCGTGGAGCAAAGTGAGACATGAGCTTCCAATGGACGCCAGCATACCGCATTTAACTCTCTTTCAACAAGAGGTGGAGATACCATCACCGGTCTCACTTCATTTACCAATTGATACCTCATTTCACGCGTTTTTGATTAAATCAAGGAAACATGACTGTTTTTTTTCTATACGCTCTTTATCACAGCAATATTAATGCCAATATCACTGGGGGAGACAAACTTCTAGCTGGGCAAGTGCGATAGTAGATCGGCA
>ERZ802824.1306-NODE-1306-length-13368-cov-17.9668_pt1 | contig 13368 bp, 18 predicted proteins | sample MGYA00345650_ERZ802824 | MGnify/ENA primary metagenome ERZ802824 (study PRJEB30503, sample SAMEA104212361) | marine metagenome | biome: Westerlies Biome; feature: [SRF] surface water layer (ENVO:00010504) within the epipelagic zone...; material: water... | reverse complement strand
ACTGGGCATAGATCGATAATGTTTGCAGACAGCTCTGAATCAATTGTTTTTTCTAAATATGTTGATATTTCCATATCCTCTCCACGATTTAAAGCACCAATTTCATTAACGCCAGCTACTTCATCGGCAAAGCGAATACAGCGTGTACAATGAATACATCTTGTCATGTAAGTTTTAATTAATGGACCCATATGTTTTTCATTTACAGCTCTTTTATTTTCATCAAACCTTGAATGTCCTGATCCATAGGCCACAGTCTGATCTTGTAAATCACATTCACCACCTTGGTCGCAGACGGGGCAGTCAAGTGGATGGTTTATTAATAAAAATTCCATAACACCCTCTCTAGCTTTTTTAACTTTTGCAGTGTTGGTGCGTATGCTCATTCCTTCATTGATTGGCATAGCACAAGAAGCAACTGGTTTGGGTGCACCTTCAACCTCAACTAAGCACATGCGGCAATTTCCTGCGACTGACAGTTTATCATGATAACAAAAACGTGGGATCTCTTTTCCAGCTTCTTCACAAGCCTGCATTATTGTTAACTCGTCATCAACTTCGATCTCAATATTATCAACCTTTATTTTTTTCATTAGGCAGCAAAGCTTCCCTTCTTCAAACGCTCTTCAATTTCATCTCTAAAATGTCGAAAGAGTCCTTGTATTGGCCATGCAGCTGCATCACCTAACGCACAAATTGTGTGGCCCTCTATTTGTTTAGTAACATCTAAAAGTTTATCAATTTCAGCTGACGATGAATTACCTACCGCTATTTTTTCAAGTATTCTCCACATCCACCCTGTACCTTCACGACAAGGAGTACATTGACCACAGCTTTCATGTTTATAGAAATAAGCTATTCGTGCAATTGCTTTTACTAAATCTGTTGATTGATCCATAACTATAACAGCTGCAGTTCCCAAACCACTTTTAACAGCAGACAATGAGTCAAAATCCATCAAAACATCATCGCAAATATGCTTTGGTATCATAGGCACTGACGAACCACCTGGAATAATTGCCTTTAGATTATCCCAACCACCTCTTACCCCACCAGCGTGTTTATCGATCAATTCTTTCAGGGGAATACTCATTTCTTCCTCAACGTTACATGGATTATTTACATGTCCAGAAATGCAAAAAACTTTAGTTCCAGTATTTTTTTCTCTGCCAAACGATGAGAACCAGTTGGCTCCTCTTCTTAAAATTGTTGGGATTACTGCTATAGTCTCAACGTTATTAACTGTTGTCGGGCTTCCATAAAGACCTTTATTAGCTGGAAAAGGTGGTTTTAATCTTGGTTGACCTTTTTTACCCTCTAAACTTTCTAATAATGCAGTTTCCTCTCCACAGATATAAGCACCAGCGCCTCTATGCACATAAATATCTAAATCCCAACCAGAGCCACAGGCATTTTTACCAATTAAACCTGCATCATACGCCTCAGCTATTGCTTTTTCTAATACTACGCTTTCATTGAAATATTCTCCTCTAATATAAATATAACAAATATGCGCTTGCATTGCATAACTAGCCAATAGACAACCCTCAATAAGTTTTTGTGGATCATTTCTAATCATATCTCTGTCTTTGCATGTTCCTGGCTCAGACTCATCTGCATTAACAACAAGATAGTTATTCTTATTGGGGTCTCTAGGCATAAAAGACCATTTTAATCCAGTAGGAAATCCTGCGCCACCTCGACCTCTTAATTGTGAGTTTTTTATTTCATCAATAATCCAATCAGGACCTTTAGCCATTAGCACTTTAGTGCTGTCCCAATCACCTCTTGCATAAGCTGCCTTTAAATCATATGGCTCTAAACCATATAAATTTGTAAATATTTTATCTTTATTATTCAGCATTATTTATTCCTTTTGAACCCTGTCTGCCGATTTGTGAACCAACTTGCAATGGCTTATTGTCTATAAGTGAAATTAATAGATTCTTTGTAGACTCATAATCTAGATCTTCATAAAAATCGTCATTGATTTGAACCATCGGAGCATTTACGCAAGCACCCAAGCATTCCACCTCCATCCAAGAGAATAAGTTGTCACTAGAAACTTCCTTTGGATTTTCAGAAATTATTTCTTTACATGCCTTAACGACATTTTCAGAGCCTCGTAACCAACATGGAGTTGTTGTACAAACTTGAACAAAATTTTTACCTACAGGTTCTGTATTATACATTGCATAAAATGTAACGAGTTCCCAAACTTTTATAAAAGGCATTTCTAATTGAGTAGCTACATATTCAATACAGTCTTGACTTAGCCAATTATTATTTTGTCGTTGCGCAATATCTAGAAAAGGCATTACCGCACTATACTTTCTGTCTTCAGGATATTTAGCCAAAGCAATTTTAGCTAGTTTTTGACTTTCTTTATTAAACGTAAAACTCATCGATCAACCTCTCCAAATACAACTGCAATGGATCCTAGTATAGCTGGGACATCTGCTAACAGATGGCCTTTAGTTAGAAGGTTAAATGCAGCTAAGTGTGCAAATCCAGGGGCACGTATTTTACAACGGTAAGGTCTGCTAGTTCCATCAGATATTAAGTACACTCCAAACTCACCTTTTGGAGCTTCAACAGCTGTATAAATTTCTCCTGCTGGAACCTGAAAGCCTTCTGTAAAAAATTTAAAATGATGAATTATAGCTTCCATCGAAGTTTTCATATCGCCCCTTTTTGGAGCAGCAATTTTAGCATCCTGATTAATAACCTCACCATCAGGCATATTTTCAATGCACTGAAGCATAATTTTTATACTTTCTCGCATTTCCGCTATTTGACAGAGATACCTATCATAACAATCACCATTTTTTCCTACTGGAATTTGAAAATCAAAGTCTTGATAAGAGTCATATGGCTGCGACTTTCTTAGATCCCATGGAATACCAGTACTTCTAAGAATGAAGCCGCTGAAGCCATTATCAATCGCTTCATCTTTAGTTATATTGGCAATGTCTACGTTTCTCTGTTTGAATATTCTATTTTCTGTGAGCATCGTTTCGATATCGTCAAGCGCTTTTGGAAAGCTTTGACAAAAATCATATATTTTTTGCAATAATCCATCTGGCAAGTCTTTATGAACACCCCCAGCTCTAAAGTATGCTGCATGAAATCTTGAGCCAGAAACTTCTTCATAAAAATCTAAAAGTTTTTCTCTTTCATCAAAACCCCAAGTAATAGGACTCATTGCACCAACATCCATCGCAGAGGTGGTTACATTTAGTAAATGACTTAACAATCTTCCGATTTCAGCGAAAAGCACTCTAATATATTGACCTCTTTTTGGAACTTCAGCACCAATAAGCTTTTCAATAGCCAATGCAAATGCATGCTCTTGATTCATTGGTGCTACATAATCCAATCGATCAAAATATGGTATGGCTTGTAAATATGTTTTGTGCTCAATAAGTTTTTCCGTACCTCTATGCAATAAACCTATGTGCGGATCAGCTCTTTCAACTACTTCACCATCTAAATCTAATAATAACCTTAGAACACCGTGCGCAGCAGGATGAACAGGACCAAAATTTACAGTGACAGTTTTATTGCTCATTATCACCTTCTTTTATTTCAGATACAGACTCATACTTAGTACCCTCCCATGGACTCTGGATATCAAAATTTCTATAATCCTGTTGTAGTTTAACCGGCTCATAAATAACTTTTTTTTCAATTTCACTGTAGCGCACCTCAACTGATCCAGTTAAAGGAAAATCTTTACGTAATGGATAACCCTCAAAGTTATAGTCTGTCAAAAGTCGTCTTAAGTCAGGATGATCTGTAAAATTTATTCCATACATATCAAAAGCTTCACGCTCATACCAATTTGCCGATGGGTAAATATTAGTCACAGATGGAATAGTATCGTCTTCTGAGATCTTAGTTTTTACCCTAAGTCTTATATTTTGTTTAAAATCCAATAAATGATAAACCACCTCAAACCTCGGAAATCTATTAGGATAATCAACACCAGCAATATCTGTTAACTGTCGAAATTGACAAAGTTCACCATCCTTAAGACTAGATAATACTTCTAGCAAACGATCTTTATCTACTTCCATTTCAAGTTGATCAAAAGCAATCTTACATGAATCAAGCTTGCAAGTATCCTTTACTACCTCAAGGGCTTTTTCTAAATTTATGGTCATCTCTATCTGACTATATTGCCTTCGCGTCTAATTCTTTTTTGCAGTTGCAGTATTCCATAAAGTAGTGCTTCGGCTGTCGGTGGACATCCAGGAACATAAATATCAATAGGAACAATTCTGTCACAACCCCTTACTACAGAATAAGAGTAATGGTAATAGCCACCACCATTTGCACAGCTTCCCATGGAAATTACATATCTTGGTTCAGGCATTTGGTCGTAGGCTTTTCTTAATGCAGGTGCCATTTTGTTTGTAAGTGTTCCAGCTACAATCAAAACATCCGCATGTCGAGGTGATGCTCTTGGAGCGGCACCAAATCGCTCAACATCATATCTAGGCGTTCCTACGTGCATCATTTCTACTGCACAACAAGCAAGTCCAAATGTTAACCAATGCAATGATCCTGTTCGCGCCCAATTAATAAGGTCATCTACCTTAGTAACAACAAAGCCTTTATTGGCGTATTGTTGCTTAAGGTGTTCAAATTGTTCCTCTTGAGGCTTAGTAAGACTTACTGCCATTCTAATGCCCCTTTTTTCCACTCATAAATAAATCCAATCGTAAGGACCGCTAAAAAAAACATCATTGACAAATAGCCAAATAAACCAAGGCTGCCAAAAGTTATGGCCCATGGAAATAAAAACACCACTTCCAAATCAAAAATAATAAAAAGCAAAGTAACGAGATAAAAACGCACATCAAACTTCATGCGCGAGTCTCCAAATTGATCAAAACCACACTCATAGGCTGAGTTCTTAACATCATCCGGGTTATGTCGAGCAATCACAAAGTTTACGAATACAAATAGGCAACCAATAACTAATGATAAAATCAAAAAGATTAGTACTGGTAGGTATTCGCCAAGGGCGTTTTCCATATATAAAGTATCCATTCGTAATACCTATATATACCCAAAAATTTATAAGAAAACTCTATTTTTCAAATAATTTATAGGGATAAATTGACCCAAAAATCAAAGTAATTATTGAATGTTTTCTAAGAATTTAATAAGAAAATCATTGACCTCATGTGGCTTTTCTTCTTGTACCCAGTGACCCGCTTTTTCCAATAAACAAACATCCATTAAATTTTCATATTGTGGCTCAATATTAGCTCTTAAGTCATTGGAATCCTTATATCCTTTTGGTAATACAAAGAAATTGACTGGATCGTGACTGCCAGCAAGAAAAGCTGCTGGCTGTTGAATTTTTTTGCCCGCGAGATGCTCCATTTCCTTAAAATCCAGATCATAATTTCGGTATCTGTTTAATGGTCCGCGCAGACCACTATGCTCAAATTCACCAACGAGGTAATTCATCTCCTCTTCAGTGATCCAATCTGGGTATTCCTCATATCTATGAATACCATCCAGGAAGCCTGATTCGGGAGATTTACTATTCATGGTGCTAAAAGCTCCATTTTTCATATCACTCATGCCTCTATAATCAGCGCTAAAATATGTAATCTCAAGATATTTTCTTATGTCAGCTTCAAATTCATGCTCTGCAACACCTTCTTCTTGAAAATAAATTTGGTAAAAAAATCTATCTTTATAGATCTGCTTGAATAACTCTATTGGCGTAACTTCTAACCTTCGAAAGTATGGAACTGAAAGTCCAGCAACTGCGGTAATTTTATCTTCATGAAGTAAAGCAGTATGCCATACAATGGGTCCACCCCAATCCCTGCCTATTAATATCGCTGTTTCAAAGTTTAATTCATTTATAATACCAACAATATCTGCTGCTATTTTTTTTAAACTATATTCACTTACATCATGAGGTTTATCTGAGCCACCATAGCCTCTGACATCAATAGCGACAACCGTATATCCCGCTTTAGCTAAAACATCTATTTGTTTACGCCAGGAATACCAACTTTCAGGACATCCATGTACCAATATAACTAAAGGACCAGACCCCTCAATTTGGGCTCGAATATTGATGCCGTTTGTATGAATAAGCTGAGTTTTCATAAATAATTAAATAATATGTCACTATAATTGCATTAAGTGAAGGTTAATGTAACATATTCAAGAGGAGTTTATGCAAACAACATTAAAGCTTTTGGTAGAAAATGTTTATTTTTCTGAGGGCCCAAGATGGCATAATAATAAATTCTGGTTTTCAGATTTTTATCAGCACGCTGTTTTTAGTGTTGATGCTAACGGTGTTCTAGAAAAAATAGTCGATATACCAAATCAACCTTCGGGTCTAGGATGGCTTCCAAACGGTGATATGCTTATCGTTTCAATGCATGATCAAAAACTGATGCGCTTTAGTGATGGCGTTCTCTCACTGCACAGCGACTTATCTCATCTGACCAAGTTTACTTGTAATGATATGGTCGTTGATAATGATGGGCACGCTTACATAGGAAATTTTGGAACCACTCAACATAATATAGATGTTAAACCTACCTGCTTAATTCATGTAACTCCAGATGGAAAGGCTTCCATTGTTGCTGAAAATTTAGAATTTCCTAATGGTACTGTTATTACACCAGACGGAAAAAAATTAATTGTGGGAGAAACCTATGCCGGTCGTTTAACTGCATTTGATATCAATTCTGATAAAACATTATCAAATAGACAAACTTGGGCAAAGATGATGCCAACATGGATTTTCTATGTTTCCAAAGTAAGAAGATTTTTAAAACAAGTCCCAAAAGAAACAAATTTTGCACCAAGGGTACCTGATGGAATTTGTCTTGATGAGGGTATGGGAATATGGGTGGCATCACCAACAACTTTTGAAGTTTTTCGAATTGAAGAAGGCGGCAATGTTACAGATATTATTAGCACACCTCAAAGAGCATATGCCTGTATGCTTGGTGGAGAAAGTGGTAAGACTTTATACATATCAACTGCAAATGACTCTACACCTGAGGTTGCTAGGTCACAACCAATGGGTAAAATTTATACAACGGAAGTTAAATTTGCTCGAGCGGGCAACCCTTAATTAAAATCGTATACTTAGATTATATAGATCTGTAGACAAGCCCTCATAAATATTATCACGTTGCTGATCACGAGGCATCATTTGAAATATCTGTTTCTGCATCGATAATTTATTATCTATCTTTATTCTTTTGCCATCAACTACTCTTGAATTACTTTCATCCAGTATGACCTCGCTATCTTCAGCATACGATATACTATAAAGATCAGCTGCCGATACACTTGTCACCAAGGTAGAAAGTGTAAACAGGGCTATGATAAAATTTTTATACATGATTACATTATTTATTAACTAATATTGACAATATAAACAATACAGTTTTTTACTACTAAGTATTAATGCCAAATTAGCAAACAACTAGATCTGTAAAAATATCATTAAAAACAGTTATTTAGCTATTCACTTATAGCATTTTCAACTTTCATCAGAATAGGTCTACCATCATGTGCTGAATTGAGGGGTATTATTTTACCTTCATAGCGAGCACACAAAGTTGGTGCATTCTGTCTTTTATCACCTAGCATTACTTCTAAATCGACAATAACTAGCTCAACATTGTCTAAAATTTTTAAAATCTTCATATTGATTCTCCATTTAAAAAATAATTCGTATTATATTTATTATTAAATGTAATTAATAAAAAGCATTAGCTTTATATTAAAGATGGATTATATTAATACACATGGATACTCTCAAAAAAATTTGGAACTCTGTAATGAATTCAGATGCCAACCCAATTAGCAATATTGCAAATATGGAGGTTCGTCATTTTATCATGCAAGTTCTTGCATTTATGTGGAGTGGTGTATTCTCTCTTTATATCGTAGATAGTCTCTATGTCTTTGGCATAACTGCAATTGCTCATCTAGTATTTATCACAGCAATATTTGTAACTGCTTTAGTGTTCAAAACGGCAAAAAATAAACCTGAAGTCTTTGACCATAAATTTTTTCGTGGTAAAGATGGAGAGCATGAATAATTCTAATCAAAACGTTAAGCAAAAAACATTCTGGTCAGGCAAAGGTGGTGATGTTTGGGTTAAAAGACAAACTGAACTTGATATTACTTTAGAGCCGCTTGGCAATGCAGCTCTAGAAAAAATAGATTTAACAAATTCAAACCAGCTGTTAGATATTGGCTGTGGCACTGGTAGAACTTGTATTGATATTGCTCAAAAGTTTCCAAATTGTCATGTCTCGGGTATAGATATTTCAGTACCAATGATTGGTCGTGCTAAGAATCTAGCAAATGATGAAAAAATTTTAAACGCCTCATTTTTGGTTCAAGATATTCAGCTTGAACCTTTAGAGGCTGATAAATATGATGCAGCATTTTCTAGATTTGGCGTAATGTTTTTCGATGAACCTAAGGAAGCTTTTATAAATATTCATAATTCCTTAAAGGACAATTCCCCCCTATCATTTGTTTGTTGGCAATCACCAAAAGTAAATCCCTGGCACGGAGTTGCAAGCATGGTATTAAAGCAACACTTAGATTTGCCTGTGCCTGAAAAAAGAGCTCCAAGTCCGTTTGCTTTTCAAGAACCAGATTATATTGATGATATTCTTACAACGGCTGGCTTTAAAAATATTATGATAGAGCCATTAGCGCTTAAGATTCTGTGGTTTGCTGATCAGAGTTTGGATGAAGCTGTATTTAATTTTATGTCTCTTAATCCAGTGATTGCCGAGAGCATGAAATCAGTTGAAGCTGAAACTAAAGATAAGATTACTAATGAATTAAGTGAGGCCTTCAAACCATTTATGACTGATAAAGGCTTAGTATTTGATAGTGCTACGTGGATAGTGTCTGCAAATAAATAAGTTGGCGCTACTTTAGTTCAATGGCTTTTTTGAATGCCGGTCTAGCTGATATTCTTGCTACATAATCTTTTATATGTTGCATTTCATCAGTCACACAACCCATGCGATTAGACATATAGCACGCATGACCTAACATTAAGTCTGCAGCAGAAAAATCGCCAATTAGATATTCCTTATCTGCAAGGTTTGCATTTACCATCATCAAAGATTTAGTAAGCAAATTTTTAGCTTGTTTTAATACATTTTCATCTCTGCGCTCAGGAGGCAATAATATAGTTTGTACAACAATTTGATTCATTGGTGGCATAACCATACCTTCGCAATAATGGAACCATTGCAGATAATATGGAAACTCAGGAGAGTCAGTTTTTGGTTTTAATCCTCCCTCTTTATGTCGCGTCAAAACATATTCTATGATTGCCCCTGATTCAAATATCATGACTTCACCATCTTCTAAAACTGGAACTCTGCCAAGCGCGTGCCTAGCCCGATGTTCATCAGACTTAAGGCCTTCTTTTGAAAATGGCATGACATTAACTTCATATTCAAGCTCCAGTTCCTCCATTAGCCAAATGATACGACCAGCTCTAGAATTAGGTGCAAAGTGAACTTTTAACATTTATTTCTCTTTAGTTTATGCATGGAAAGAATGTCTCTACTTGATTAGGCATTAAATATCTTGTTTGTGGCATATATGGTCCCATGACTGTCTCTAACTGATCCTGCTTCATCACTCTTTGTATAGCATGATTAAAATCATCTGATGGTAACATGTGTCGAAACTGAATCACAGTTACATCGTCATCAAACATTCCATCGCCATCGTCAGCCATTGGTAGCCAAGCCATGCCACATTCTTCAGTGGCATTACGTGGCCGATCCTCAGCTCGACTAATAGCTATAGTATAAAAACCATTTTCATTTAAAGGAATTTCTTGATCAAATAAACAATCGTTGACCCGCGTATTCACAAAGCTTTGATTGGAGCACAAAGACCAATATCTAAGATCAGCTGCCTCAGCTGCATTTGCACCATAGTATGTTTGTGGCGTAGTTGGTGCCTTTCCTCTTACGATTAAAACTTTACCGTGTTTACGATTAATAATAGCTCTAATGTAATCATTATCTAAATTTGGGTAAAAACCACCTTCACTGCGAGGTGCGTTGGGATCTATATCACCAGTGTACATGCCAATTAAACTTTTACGATCCAATTGTATGAACCATTTAGTTGGATTATGCGCAGGCCAAGTATCAGGTTTATCGGGTTGTGAAATTAGCTTTCGATATTCGTTTGGTGGGATTCCAAGGGCATCAAATGAAACAGTTAAAAATTGACTCGCATTCATCGCCTTACAAGCCTCATCATTTTTAAGTTTAGTACCATCGGATAGCGTTAATACTGGTTGAGGTAATGTCATGCCTCCTGTTGGTGAAGTATTTTCATCTGGTAAATAAATTCTATAGACTATGAGTTGTTGATTATTTCTATATTGGGGAGAATAAATAGTATTAGCTACATTTGCTTTTAAAGTGTCGTGTACAACCTCAATTGAATATGCACGATTCATGTCCAATCTATTATTGCCTGGTATGAATGGATTGATTGCCTTTGAATCAATCTGGTAATCGGTAATGGACTCAATTGGTTTACCTCTTTCGTTGTAGCTAAAGAAAGACATATAACGCGAGTAAGGGTAATCACCATTGATTTCAAGAGTTGTTCCTTCAGGAGTAGAAAATACTGCAGCCCAGTAATAAACATTAGCATCAGGATAGGCAATATTAATATATGGATCAGCACTAAACGGTCCTCGCCAAAAACAATCGTTAGGACCTGGTATCGGTTTTTCTGAAGCAGCAGCCTCAAAGCTTAAAATTACAAATAGAAGTATAGAACTTATTAGACGCATAAAGAAATCTTAAACTAGAAATATTTAAATGTATATTTTATCTGATAGACCCAAAATCAAAATAATTGATGAGACCAAGGTAAACGTATTAATCATAAGATCTGTAGGAGAATTTTTTGCTCCAGTATCTTGGTCAATTTTTTTAAGATAAAATAAGGTATCATAGATTGATAATATTAATCCTAAGATAAAAATTAAATTATAATACGCCCAAGCTCCTTCAGGGCCATTTGGTCTAAATACAAGATATATACCAATTAAGAAGAATGGAGTTATAAAGGCACCAAGTACCCGAATAATATAGACACTGCTTTTGTCCATATTAAACTCCTGAGCCATTCCCTGCGGAGCAAACAATGCTCTAAAAGAAAAAACACCAAATAAAGCTGTCACTAAAAGATGTAAGACTAAAAGATAAATATTATTAAAATTCTCAATCATTGCTAAGTAAATACTAGCTATATATTAAGACCGTAGCAACTACTAAAAATTTTAGAAAATATTTGTTACCAATAGATAGCTTAAAAGAGCAAGCTGAAATAAAAAAATAAGTACTGAAATGAGGTGATATTTCTTAAAAACCTTATCAGAATCTAAATGCCCATTATTGTATTGATCTCGATATTTATTTATTAGTGGAGTAATAGCATAAGCATTTACCAAAAATAAAATAGCAATTAGCAATGAACCAAATGTCAGCACTACATCTTGAGCCCAAATAGATAGAATCAAAGCTGCTGTAGAAAGAATAAAACCGTATAAAAACATACGAGGAAAAATAAAACGCAAAAATTTACTCGCGTTATTTTCATCAAGCGTTTTAAATACTGACGGAGTAACTACCGACATGAAGAAAATCATAAAGCCAATAATTAAAGAGTATATTAGAGTAATAATATTAACCATTAGAGTGAAATAGTTTAGAATTAACATAAATCAATATACAGCAAATTATGAAAATAGTTAGTTTAGTTCCTAGTGCCAGCGAAATACTCTGTGATCTTGGCTTAAATAAACAGCTAGTTGGGGTCAGTCATGAATGTAATTATCCTCCAAGCTTAAGCAATCTTACACCTGTAACTTCATCAAATATAAATAGTTATGAAACTCAAAGAGAGATTGATAATTCAGTAAGGGCAAAAGTAAATGAAAATTTACCACTTTATGAAATTAATACTGATAAAATTAACACATTAGCACCCGATATTATTATTACCCAAGGGGTGTGTGATGTATGTGCGATCTCGAATGATCAAGTTGAGGTTATGTTGAAGGGTCAACTTTGTACTATTCCATCATCTACCAATGTAATTTCTTTAAATGGCAGGTCGTTTGATGGTATTTGCCAAGATATTCTTATGCTGGGTGATCACTTTAATCGAAAAGAAAGATCAAAAGAAATAGTAGAGAATGCAATTATAAAAAAAGAAAATATGTACAACATGCAAAAACATGAAATACGTGTGCTTTGCTTAGAATGGATTGATCCTTTTTTTTCTGCAGGTCACTGGGTTCCTGAACAAATAGAAATGGCTGGGTTTATATCAGCTATTGGCAAGCCTGGTGATCAATCGCGAGTAATTACCATTGATGAAATTTATAAAAGTCAACCAGATGTTATTGCTATTATTTGTTGTGGCTATAATAAAGATAAGAATGAGACTTTTGCTCAAGATTTGTTCAAAGATCATAGAATTAATAATCTAACACCTTTTAAGAATAACAAGGTATATGCTTTCGACTCTGATGCATTTTTTAGTCGACCAACGTTAAGAATACTTGAAGGAGCACAACAACTTCGCCAAACAATTTTATAAATACTGCCAGCTACTACTAGATAAATATTACAATTCAAATATAGTTAAGTAATTATGAGTAAATTTTTTATTGTCTATGGACATTATAACGATAGTTCATTTAATGCAGCAATTCGAGATACCTTCATTGAAGGTGCAAAAAACGCTGGACATCAAGTTGATCTATTAGACTTATATAAAGATGACTTTAATCCAGTATTTGCTGGTGAGGAGCCAGATAGTGAGGTATTAGATCACAGAAGTCGTATTGAGGCTTGTGACACTATTGTTTTAATTGCACCTATCTGGAATTTTAGAATGCCTGCAATTATGGAAGGTTGGATTGATAAAGTGCTAGCACCACCTTGGGCATTTACTTTTAAACAACTAGTCGGCAACTATGGTTACCCACTAGGCAATCTTAAAGATAAAAAAGCTATCATTTTTTGTACTTATGGCTCACCCCGTTTAGCTATCACCACTTTCTTTTTGAATCTACCTATCAGACGACTCAAAAGAGGTGTATTCCATATCTGTGGTATTAAGAATATTACATATAAAAGATATTTTGCTGTTCCTTTTGTAGATCTAAAGATGAGAAAAAAATTTCTACAAGATGTGAAGCAGACTGCCGAAAGGAAGTAATTATTGGAATGAGCCTATAAATTCACTGATAGGTAAATCTAAAATAGCTGAGACTGAATTAATCT
>ERZ802824.1282-NODE-1282-length-13510-cov-18.6641_pt1 | contig 13510 bp, 10 predicted proteins | sample MGYA00345650_ERZ802824 | MGnify/ENA primary metagenome ERZ802824 (study PRJEB30503, sample SAMEA104212361) | marine metagenome | biome: Westerlies Biome; feature: [SRF] surface water layer (ENVO:00010504) within the epipelagic zone...; material: water... | reverse complement strand
GGCAAAATCAACACGCCGTGCTCGTCTCCAGCGAACCGAAAAGACACATCAGGCAACGCGTCGCACACTGGGTTCACGCTGTCAGAGGCAAACGCCTTATAGCCGCCATCTACGGTAATTGTGCTCGGCTGTGGCTGGCTAATAGCTGTACAAGCGACGGTAAGTGCCAGATCAAAACCCTGAAACCGGTCTGAATTGGCGCCTGCGACTTGGCGGTATTCTTCATCCATAAAAATATAGCTGCCCACCTGGATGTCGGTCAGATGTTCCAGAGTTACGTCGATATCAAATGTTCCCGTGCCACCACCGGTCACAATGTCAGGTTGCATACCCTGTTGCTCGAGCAGCGCGAATTTGTCGGCTAGCCGCTCCCAAGCACGCATGGATTTGTCGCGCCGTCTCTCAAATTCAGGCACGTGCATCACGTGCCCGGCATAGTGCTGAACGCCGGCGAAATAGAATCGCGCATCGTTTTGCATAGTGTCGAGCAAGCGCAGCAAAAGATCGTTGTCGCGCAAACCCGTTCTGCCGGTAGAAGCGTCCAAATCCAGCAGTAAACCAACACGCTTGTCGTCATCTATCTCAGCCTGCAGCGCTGACAAACCCTCAATAGAATCTACGACTAACAGCAGCGTCAGCTGCTCGGTGACAATAGCGTTTACTACCTGAGCTTTGTATCGCGTTGAGATCGGCGACGTGATCAAGATCGAATCAATGCCAGCACTAGCCATAACCGCGGCTTCGCTGACCTTAGCGGTACAAATGCCGACAGCCCCAGCGGCCATTTGCTGTTTGGCGATTTCGGGACACTTATGGGTTTTAGAGTGGGGACGAAACCCCTTGGCGTAGCGCCCCAAATGGTCGGACATAGCCTGTATGTTCGAGTCCATGGTGGGCCGATCGAGTATCAAGGCGGGGGTAGGTAGCTGATCAGGGCGCATCGGCTCGCTGAGCATGACTGGCTCAACGGGACGCGAGGTGACGGCTTTCAACGCCATTTCTACTGCTGCGGACACATCCTTCCCCTATCTCAAAAAACGCCGAGGTGACGGCGTCATCATAGCGGGGATAGATGCCGAATAGCAGCATCTAGAAGGCAGTAAGCTCTGTCAGGCGGACTGCTTCTCGTCGAGATTTGCCTGCCTGAGTTGGTCCTGTTCATGCTGCAGTCGCAGCGCAGCCACTAAGTGGCGACATATCTCCAAACCCGGATCTGAACTCACCATGGTGCCATTACGAGCAGCGCTGTTATCCGAGTGGATTTGATGGCCTTTTCCACGATCAGAGCTAGGACCAAAGTCCGAGCTAAGACCGGAGCCATCATTAGACTCAACCGACACCCAGAGCGTTTTTTGTGCCGAGGTTTGTGTGTTTGCAGGTTTGGCCCATCGGCTCGCCGACGGGCGTTTTGACACACGCGCGCGTTTACGCAGGTTTCGAGTCAGTCGATCCACCGCCTGCCAATGTGCCTGAGCGTCACGCAACAGGGCGTGCTCGCGACTTTCCCCACTTGGCGCTCGAGTACTTGGCGCTTCGATGCTTGGCGCTTCGACAAATTCAGGTTGCGACGTCTTTGTCTTTGCCTGCGCCTGTGCCTTGCCAGAATCCACCTCAGCGAGCACGTTTAACGCTAGCTGGACGGGAGCCTGCATGGCCTGCTTTTGACGATGATCTCTCTTTTGCTCGTTCATACTGTATTAATACCAACTACTGTATATTTATACAACCACTCTAGGCGATATTTTTTTCGCTGCTAATGACCAATCGATCACCCTGCCAGTCACCACAGAGCGCGCTGCCAGCAGCGAAGCCGTCACCAAGCATGGCCTCCGCCAGCGGGTTTTCAACCAGTCGCACCATGGCGCGCTTCAGCGGCCGAGCACCGTAAACAGGGTCATAGCCTGCCTCGCATATCGCATCCATCGCCGCACTGCTTAGGCTTAGCTTCAAATCTTGCTCCGCTAGACGGCTATTGAGCAACGCCAGCTGCAGTGAAGCGATACGTTTGATCGCCGACGCATCCAGCGGTCTAAACACCACCACATCATCAACCCGGTTGATGAACTCTGGTCGAAAGTGTTGCGCCACAATGCCCATGACCATGGCATTCAGTCGCTCGTTAGCATCCAGCGGATTGGCTTGTGCGACGGTATCGCTGGCATTCACCGCATCCTGCGTGAACGCCTGAATCGCCTCAGAACCCAAATTCGACGTCATCACCAGCACGCAGTTGCTAAAGTCGACAGTGCGGCCATGGCCATCTGTGAGCCGCCCGTCGTCCAGCACTTGCAGCAGTATGTTGAATACATCGTTGTGCGCTTTTTCGATTTCGTCGAGCAAGATCAGCGAGTAAGGCTTCCGACGCACGGCTTCGGTGAGGTAGCCACCTTCTTCGTAACCGACATAGCCGGGAGGGGCGCCAATCAGCCGAGCCACCGAATGTTTTTCCATGAACTCCGACATGTCGACCCGAACCATCGCTTCGGCGCTGTCAAAGAGAACCTCAGCGAGGGCCTTGCACAGTTCAGTTTTACCCACGCCCGTAGGCCCCAAGAACATAAAGGAACCATTAGGCTTGCTAGGATCCGACAAGCCTGCACGGGCGCGTCGCACCGCTTGGCTGACTGCAGCAATCGGCTCGGCTTGGCCTATAACGCGCTCGCCCAGCGACTGCTCTAAATGCAACAGACGTTCTTTTTCCTGAGACAGAAGTCGAGCAACGGGTATGCCCGTCCATTTACCCACCACCTCGGCAATCTCTTCCGCGGTTACTTTGTTGCGCAGCAGCCTCGGCTGCGCTGACTCGTCTATCGTCTCGGCATCTTGACTGGTTGTTTGCGTCGCGGCATCTTGACTGGTTGTTTGCGCCTGCAGGCGGCGCTCTAACTCGGGAATCACCCCATACTGCAGTTCCGACATGCGAGTCAGATCGCTTTCCCTACGCGCTGCCTCAAACTGCAAACGTGCGGCTTCGAGTTCTTCCTTGGTGTCTTGAGATCCCTTAAGCGCGCTCTTTTCCGCCTCCCAAACAGCCTCCAATTCGGCATATTCCGCCTCAATAGAACTCACCTGTTCACGCAGTTCCTGCAACCGCTTTTTGCTCGCCTCGTCGTCTTCCTTTTTTAACGCTTCGACTTCCATCTTTAACTGCATCAAACGACGGTCCAGCACATCCATGCTCTCTGGCTTGGAATCCATTTCCATGCGGATGCGGCTAGCCGCTTCGTCAATCAGATCGATGGCCTTATCCGGTAGCTGCCGGTCGGTGATGTAGCGATGCGACAGATTTGCTGCGGCAACAATGGCCGGATCGGTGATATCCACGCCATGGTGTACTTCATAGCGTTCTTTCAAACCACGCAAGATTGCAACGGTGTCCTGCAGGTCTGGTTGATCTACCTGCACCTTTTGGAAGCGCCTCTCTAACGCCGCGTCTTTTTCAATGTACTGCCGATATTCATCAAGGGTCGTTGCGCCTACGCAGTGCAGTTCACCGCGAGCAAGGGCAGGCTTAAGCATGTTGCCAGCATCCATGGCGCCATCCGCCTTGCCAGCGCCCACCATGGTGTGCAGCTCATCAATAAATAAAATGATGTTGCCCTCTTGTTTGGCCAGATCACTTAGCACCGCCTTGAGGCGCTCCTCGAACTCGCCGCGATACTTGGCGCCAGCAATAAGCGCACCCAAATCCAATGACAGCACGCGCTTGTTCTTCAGGCTGTCGGCTACCTCGCCATTGACGATGCGCTGAGCCAAACCTTCGACAATGGCGGTCTTACCTACACCAGGCTCACCAATGAGTACCGGGTTATTCTTGGTTCGACGCTGCAAGACCTGCACCGTGCGCCGGATTTCCTCATCGCGTCCGATGACTGGGTCGAGCTTGCCCTGCTCTGCCAGCGCGGTGAGGTCTTGAGTAAATTTCTCCAGCGCATTGCGTGTTTCTTCGTCGTTTTTGCTTTCCACTGTTCTACCCTGTCTTTGCGACTCGATGAATTCGTTAACGTTTTGCTCGGTTAAACCACTCGACTTAAGTACCTTGCCGACCTGCGCGTCTTGCAACAGCGCCAGTACGACCCATTCCTCGGGCACGTAGGCATCACCGGCCTGCGCAGCCAACGCCTGTGCTCGCTGCAGCATCTTTTGCAGTGCTGGGCTGCCGGACACATCTGCAGAGGGATTACCCAACGTAGGCAGCGCATCAACGACGCGCACCAATGCGCTCGCCATGGTCGATGCATTGTCATCCGCCGATTGCGCCAGCGTGGTTAACAAGCTTTGTGCATCATGGATCATTGCCAAGGCAATGTGCGCTGGCTCAAGGCTTGGGTTACGCTTTGCACCCGCCAGCGCATGTGCCTGAGCAACGGCCTGCTCTACACGTTGAGTAAATTGCATCGATGTCATTGCCTAACCTCCAAATAGCCAAACACGACTGCTCAAAGCTAAACAAAAGCTGACTGCGAGCCTTGATTGACGTGTCTTTCACTTACGCTCTGGCCTAGTCAATGGCGGTTGCTATACCGTTTTTCAAGTTCCCCTCGAGGCTCAACCCACAAATGATTCGCTGTGAGTACTTTGACGCTAAAGCCGACGACGCTAGCCAGACCAACCAAACTGTTGGGCAAATCGTGTTGCAGCCGAATCACTCCATGAGTTGGCGGGCGCTCAAGTATTTCCTCGCCTTTATGATGATCTTGTCCTTTGGCATCGCTATTACCTTCATGTTCTTCGGTTACTGGCTGGTACTGCCGTTCACCGGCTTGGAGATGGGCGTGCTCAGCTACTGCCTGTGGCTATGTTTGCGACGCGGCAGCCTGCAAGAAGTCATCACCTTCAGTGCCCAAGAGGTTCGGCTAGAAACCGGTATCGACGCGCCGGATCAAACGGAAATTTGGGAACGCTTTTTCACCAAGATTCACGTCACTCAAGCCATTCATCCGTGGTACCGAAAAACTGTCGAACTGGTGCATCGCGGCGATAGTTTCGAGATTGGCGCCTTTCTCACCTCTCCAGAAAAAGAGGAACTGATCGAATCTCTGTATGACATGGTACGCCGCGCCGATGCCGCCATGGTGAGACACGCCTAGAACGCGGATCGCCATCGCTTGCGATTCGCGCTGCTTGCCTAAATCTCAGGACCGATTCTGCCTCACACGATCGGGCCGATGAGAACACCACTGAATCGCACCACTTGTCGCCGTGTTGAACTGTCGCGACTGCTCCCAGGTAAATCGGCGCACGACATGCTTGTGGGGGTGCCCGTAACGATTGGCTCTACCTGCGCTGAACACAACGATATCGGGGGACAAATGCCGCACGAAGGGCATCGACGATGACGTCTTGCTACCGTGATGGGGCGCCAGCAACAGCGATATGTGCTCGGGTAAATCCTCTAGCAACCGCCGTTCAGCACGGGCAGAAATGTCGCCACTGAGATAGGCCGTTTGCTCGTCGCTTGCAAGCAACAGGGTGCAAGACAGATCGTTGTCCGACGTCAAACCCTTAGCCTGCAGCGTTGTAAAACGCACGCCATCTTGCTGCCATGACATGCCATGTGTGCAATCGCGCGGTCCGATCTCAGGCAGAACATCAAAATAGGCGCGGAAGAACGATAGGCCACCGGCATGGTCTATGTCTGTATGACTCAAGAGCAGTAAGTTCAAGTGGTGGGGCCCGGTGGAGCGCAGCACCGGTAATACGTTGGAGCGACCTACGTCTCGATTAGCAAAACGCGGCCCAGTATCCACTAGCAAACGATAGCTAGCGGTGTCTACGACCGCGGCACTGCCCTGCCCTACATCGACAACACGTACGCAGAACTCCCCCGGCGGCACATTCGATTGCACCCCCATCAGCAGGGGCAACCAAGCACAGATCGCACCAGCACGAAAATACAAAGACAGTGGCAGCAGCAACATCAATCCGCCAAGCAGTGCGACAACGGCTGTAGCAACACTGACGTAACCAATACTCGAACTGCGCTGGGGTAGCGTGTTGAGAAGCGCATTGAGCAACGCATCGATCAGCGCCAAACTGAAATCGGCTACGCGCAGCGCAACGGTGCAAAGCCACCCGAGGCCCTCTGCTTCTGGGAAGATGCTCTGCATAAACCCAATGCCTAGGCCTACGAACAGCGTCGGTACCGTCACCAGCGTCATGATCGGTACAGTGAGCAAGTTAGCTGGCACCACCAACAGGGAACTCTCTGCGAGCAACAAAATCACCAAGGGTGTCAGGCCCAACCAAAGCGCGCCCTGGGCCTGTATCACTGAGGCCACAGACCCGGACGCAGGACTGCGAGGGGCAAAAAACGCGATTAACACGGCCACTGCACCATAGGACAGCCAAAACCCAGAATGAAAAGTCTGCAGGGGCATGAGCAGAGCAGACACCAAGGCCGCCAGCAGCCAAATACGCCAGATCGACGCTCGACGCGGCAGCAACTGAAGCAGCCAAAGACCTATGAGCATCAGCGCGACCCGCATCACCGGTGACCCAAGACCGGTAAACCACGCCAGCGCGATGGCGCAGAGGCATACCAAGCCAGCACCTACTAAGGGTGCAAACGCTCTGTGCTGGGCGATGGTAACCAGCCGCAACGGATAACTGATCAGCGCATACAGCAGCACCGCCAAAACCGACACATGTAAGCCCGATACCACCAACAGGTGTATCGCACCGGTGCGTCGATACCGCTCCCAAGTTTGCGCTGGCACCGCGCCACCATCACCGGTGACCAGCGCCATAAGCGTGCCGTGATGCACCAAACCTTCTGCCGCCAGCAAGGCATTTACAGCACTTATCCATTGGGCACGCAGAGGCGTCACGCCCGGTGCCTCTCGCACCCGACCGCTGCGCACATACCCAGTGGCTGCATAGCCACTGGCGATCAACCAGCGCTCGAAATCAAAACCATGTGGGTTTGACGCACCCCAAGGTCGACGCAGCCTTACCGTCACCTCCAGTTGCGAACCAACGACAACAGCTTCGGTTCGCTGCCACCGCACCAGCAGACGTTGGCCTGGCTGTAGCTGACAATTCTCGTCAGATGCCTGCTGGCTTCGGTCTGGGAGTTGCGGACTCGTCAGCACGTTGAGATCTAAGGACCAAACAAACATTGAAGAACCCCCAACGACTTTTGTCGCCTTGGCGTCAGCGGAAGCCGTTTTAGGTGCTGCGGCCAGCACTTGTGCAACTATCCTGTGATCAATCCCCTCGGCACATTGGGGTATGATGCGCTGGCCTGCAGAGCGCCACGCAGTAATCACGCCAAGCGCAACGAGACCTAGCAGCAATAGCCACCAAACCTGCGCTTTCACAAAGGACGGGGGCCACCGACATAGCAGTGTTCAAGGCGCGCAGGTTGGGGAGAAAAACCGCGGCGCGTTGGCGCGCAGTACAGCGAAAGCGTGATTCGGAAGGGTTTGGGCATTTTTGCGGCAACAACTTTTGAGTGATTTTTGACGAGCAACACGGGTATTCGGTAGCCGATCATCATGAAAGACCGCCTGCGCAAATTAATTCCCAGCCGCGACAAGTTGCGTGAGTTTTCAGCCCTTCGCCCTGTAGCTCATTTGCTCAATCGCCCGGAGCTTTGGCACCTCAACCGGCGAGGGGTGTCTGGAGCGGCATTTGTCGGGCTCTTTTCGGCCTTTATCCCTGTGCCCTCGCAAATGCTGCTGGCGGCCATCATTGCGATCTACGTCCGTGTGAACCTGCCCATATCCGTGGCACTGGTGTGGATCACCAACCCCATCACCATTCCGCCGATGATTTATGGCTCTTATCGCGTCGGTGCCTGGGTGCTGGGCATTGATGTTGCCGAGCTACAGGTAGAACTGTCGCTGGATTGGGTGCTAGCGAATTTTATGGCCATTGGTAAGCCACTGTTCGTTGGTTCGGTGATTTGCGGTCTGGTCGCAGGCAGCATTGGCTTCACCGCCAGCCACTTCCTTTGGCGCAATCGAGTCATGCGCCAATGGCGCAAGCGTCGCCGCCTACGCGCTGAAGAACAGCGATGACTAGTGTAAAAACTGGGCGGGGTTGAGCTGGCTGGCGCGGCGCGCCGGTATCCACGCGGCGAGCAGGGCAATCACCGCGCTGATACCCGCGATAATCACAAGATCAACACCCACCAACTTCGTCGGCACCAGCGCAAAATACGATCCATCGAGTAAATGCTGGCCGCTGAGCGCGCCGACCAAGTCCACCAATTCGTTCACGAAGACCGTCATCAGCATGCCCAAACCCATGCCGCCCAAGGTACCCACCAAGGCGATTAGCGCACCTTGCGACAAAAACAGCGACAGCACGAAACGCCGATCTGCCCCCAAGGTGCGAAGCATGGCAATTTGTGCGCGTTTGTCGTGGACCATCATCGACTGCCCCGCGACGATGTTGAATCCGGCAATGGCCACCACCAGTAACAGCAGCACGAACATCATGGACTTCTCCATACGCACAGCTTGAAACAGCTCGCCATAAACCTCTTCCCAAGTTTCCAAATCACTGCTGGCATCTTGGCGGGCCAGCAGTGCCCCAACCTTCGATGCCTGCATGGGGTCCGCCAACATGACCCGCGTGCCAAGCTGGCCTAGCGCCTGCCAAGCCGCATCGTCACGATGATCTAGATTGACCAACACCATGCTGTAGTCAGGTTCCGCTTGCAGCTCGAAGGTACCCACCAAATTCAGCCGCAGCCACCGCAGACCCACGCTGTCACCTTGGCTTACCGTGAGCGCGATCATCACCGCATCGCCAAGCGATAGGCCGAGGTAGCGCGCCAAGGGTTCGCCCATGACAACGGCGTCGGCGAAATTCTCAAGGTGGCTGAGACTCCCCTGTTGCATGGCTTCGGTCAGCTCGGTCATCTGCGCGAGATCATCCCCCGCAAAGCCAATGATATTTACCGCCTGGGGCCGACCACTGCCCCCGACCATGCCGAAACCTTGAAAATACTTGGCTACGCTGCGCACATCGGCGCGCTCGGCCAATGCCTGTTGCATGGGCTGGGATAGCGTCGGCTGATGAATCGCAATATGCGCAATACTGCCAAGCAAACGCTGACGCAGTTCGTGGTCAAAGCCGTTCATCACATTGACCACCAAGGTCAGCACGCCGACGCCAAGCACCAGTCCAAGCAACGATACCCAAGTAACAAAACGCGCGAACCCGTTAGCGCCCTGCAGCAACATACGCGCGGCCATCTGTCTCAGCAGGCCCTGGCCCGTTGACGTTTGCGCCGGCTCGGCACCTTGGCTAACCAAGCGAATCCGCCTCGCTCAGCGCGCCATCCGTTAGCGTCAGTACTCGGTCAAATTGATGCAGCATGGAGGCGTCGTGGGTGACCACCAAAAATGCCACGCTGCGCGATTCGCTCAGCTCGACCATCAACGACATCAGTTCCGCGGCGCTGGTGGCATCCAAATTACCCGTAGGTTCGTCCGCCAGCACCAGCTTTGGCGCGTGAATCAGCGCCCGAGCCACTGCCACGCGCTGCCGTTCGCCGCCTGATAGCTCGCCGGGTATGTGGCGCAGCCGATGACCCAAACCTACGCGCTCCAACAGATCGGCGCTCTGGGCCTGCGCATCATGCTGGCTGGCACCGTTTAAACGCAGCGGCAGGGCCACATTTTCAAGCGCCGTAAACTCTGGCAACAAATGATGTTGTTGGTACACAAAGCCCATGTATTGACGGCGCAATGTGGTTCGCGCCTCGTTACTGGCCGGAGTCATGGTCTCGCCAGAGATGGTTATGCGGCCAGCATCCGCCTCATCCAAACCTGCGAGCAAATGCAGCAAGGTGCTTTTGCCAGAACCCGAACGTCCGACGATGGCGACTCGCTCACCGGCGGCGACGTGCAAACTGATGCCCTGCAGCACGCTGATGGCATTACTGCCCTGGGCGAAGGCTTTGACTATGCCGTTGGCTGTTAACACCTGGGTTGGGTCACTCATTGGCAAGTACTCGACTGGGCATCAATCCCATGGCCCGCCACGCCGGATAAAGACTGGCAAGCAGCGCCGCACCTACAGACAGACCGGCAATGAATAGCAGGTCCTCGAACAACACCTGCACCGGCAGATAGCCAATAAAGTACTGCGACATCAAATCGTATTGCAGCGACGCGGTGACCGCATTCACCAAGGGCGGAACACCCAAACCCAGCAACAGACCAACGGTAATGCCCACCACGGTACCCACCACACCCAGCACCGTGCCCACCAAACAAAACAGGCCAAGCACACGCACTCGGCTGGTGCCCATGCTGCGCAAAATGGCGATATCGCTGCGGCGCTGCTCAACAATCATGATCAAGCCCGACACCAAGTTAAAAGCCGCCACCGCAATCAGCAGCGAGAACAGCAGAAACAACGTAGCCTTTTGCACCGATATCGCCTGATAAAGCGTGCCAAATTCTGTCATCCACGAGCGCACCCGCGGCGTACTGGTGGCCAAGTGACTGTATAGAAATTGGCTCGCCCCGTAGCTATTAAACAGCTCAGTCAATCGGCCCTGCACACCATGAGCGCGGCCGGGCATCCGCAGCAGTCGTTGGGCGTCAGCAAGAGCAATGAACGCACCGCTAGTGTCCAGTTGAGATTGGCTGCGAAACACACTCACCACGGTAAAACGCTTTTGCCGTGGTAGCGCACCGGCAATGCTAATGCGCTGATCCGGTAGCAACACCACCAGGTCATCGCCTACCCCAACCTTAAGTTGATCAGCCAGACGTCCCCCAAGAGCGATGCCGAAGGCCGATCGCTGTAGGTCCGCAAAGGCACCGTCAATGGCAAATTCTGCAACCGCGCTGACCTTGCTGTAGCTGTCATCCACACCGGTAATTTGCGCCGGGCGCACCTGGCCATTGGCAGCAAGCAGTCCGCTGCTTTGCGTAACAGGAGCAAGTGCGGTCAAACCAGAGCGGACATCTGGTGCAGGCAGATTGGCAATATCAGCTAGTGGTATGCCTTGGGTTGACGTGGCGGTGATATGGGGCAGCACATTCAACAAGCGTTCGCGCATTTCGCGCTCAAAGCCATTGACCACCGAAATGACAAATACCAGCACGGCGATGCTAACCACCAGCCCCGCCAGTGCCAGGGTACCCACAAATGAAGCCCCAGTGGCATTCCCACCACTGCGCCGGGCGGAGCCGAACCGGCCTAGGGCATAGCGAAATGCCATATCGAGTAGCAGTTTAACCGGCATAGCTCACCGTTCAGGTTCGCTAGAGATTACCGTCTATTTGCCGATCCGTTGCGCAAGGTCGTCGGCGGAAGGCTGCACTGACTCAGCCGCTGGAGATTTGAGAAAGGGGGATTTTTCGCACATCTGCGGGTCGCCGCCGCAGACCTCACATTCCATTTCCATGCCGAGTGCTTTCATACCGCCGCAGCTACCGGCAATGGGTTGGCGACCGAACATCACGCCAACGGCCATGGCGGCCACCAGAGCCAACATGACAAAGAATGCAACGATAATGGTTTCCATAACTTACTCCGAAAGCCAAGAGGACTAAGAAGCCGGCGCAACAAAATAGGCGAGCATGGGCGGAGTATAGCGCTCAACAAATGCGCCATCAGTGCTTTTCTCAATAATCAGCACAGCGAGGTTTAGGCGCTCGGCGAAGGCCAAACCCGCATCACCCCCAAGCACCATAATGGTCGTGGCGTAAGCGTCGGCGTACATTGCCTGAGGATGAATCACCGTCACCGAGGCGACCTGATTGTCTGCAGGCTGCCCGCTGCGTGGATCGATCACATGATCCACGCGAATACCGTCCACCTCACGAAAATTGCGATAGTCGCCAGAGGTCGCCACGCCCTGCCCTGACACGCTGAGCACACGCTGAATGGAGCTGCGCGCACCGGGCACGGGCTTCTCGATGCCAATGCGCCAAGGCCGATTGGCGGGACTCGACCCACGGGTGCGCATTTCGCCGCCGATATCCACCATAAAGTCGGTACAGCCTTTGGCTGCCATATGCTCGGCGAGTTCATCCACCCCCAAGCCCTTGGCCAGTGCCGACAAATCGACATAGACCTCGTCAGCGTTTTTCTGCGCTGCACTGTTGGCTGCATCGAGCTGCAGTTGATCCATACCGACCCAGCGTGAGGTCAACCGCTGCGCCTCCGGCGAGGGCAACTCAACCATGTCTTCAGGCCCAAAACCCCACAAGTTCACCAAGGGGCCAATGGTCACATCAAAGGCGCCCTCACTTTGCCGCCACACCTGCAGCGCCGCCTGCAGTACGGCAGAAAAACGCGGCGACAAAGATTGCCACGATTGAGCGTTCGCACGATTGAACTCACTGATTTCGGAATCGGGTATGTAGGTCGACAGGCTTTGGTTAAAGGCCATCAGCAGTTCATCTAAGGTTTGTTGGCTGGTCGCGCAGGTTTGCCCCTCGCGATACTGCACGCGGTAGTAGGTGCCCATGGTGGCGCCCTCAACATTGCGATAACTCGGTGCTGGGTCCTTGTCGGCCTCGCTGCCACAGGCGGCGAGAAATACCACCGACATCAGCAGTGTTAGCCATCCCCCAACACCGGATACTCGACTGTCCATGTGCGCTCGCCCGAATCTCATGGCCAAAGCTTAACGCGCTTGGCCGCCAAATCAGATTGCTATCGTTGCCATGGTCGCGCGTTCTTCGCGACAGCGGCTGTACTTTTGCTAATTCGGTCGGCAAAAGGCACCATTTCCCGCTGCGAAAGTACGACACACCTTGAGGGGCTCTGGGCGTAGCGGTTCACTCATCTGCACCCGCTAACCGCAACCTTTCACAGCATCATAGGACAGACATGAATTCACGTTGGTTTGCACCGCTGATCTTTGCGTCCGCCATTCTTGGCTGGCTGACCGCCATGGCGCTGCCTGATGTGCTGTGGCTGGATCAACTTACTCAACTGCTGCGCACGGTCTTTTTCTCAGCGCTGAAAATGGTCATCGCGCCGCTGATTTTCTTTTCTTTAATCGCCGGTGTGATGCAGCTTCGCGCCTCTAGCCAGATGGGTCGACTGGGCGGCGTTACCATCGCCTACTACCTCACCACCACTGGCATCGCGGTGCTGATTGGCCTGATCATCGTACTTTTCTACCACCCTTGGACGGCATTTCCGCCATTGGTTGAAGACCCCAGCGTGCTCGGCGATGTCACCGCGCAATCGGCCCGACTGATAGATCCCGGTGACGGCTCGACCTTCAGCCTGCTCAATAACCTAGTGCAGCGCATGCTCATAAACCCATTTGACGCCCTGGCCGAAATGAATGTGCTCGGCATTTTGGTAGGCGCCATCCTGCTCGGTCTTGCCGCTGCGATCACCCTACCCGCAGATTCTGCACTGCCGAAAATCTTCGATGAACTGGCCCAAGTCACCTACAAACTGGCAGGCTGGGTACTTACAACGCTGCCCATTGGATTGTTCGCGATAACATTCCAACTGGCCCAGAAAATCGACTTCTCCACACTCGCCGCCCTTGGTCAGCTTGCTGGCGTCGTGT
>ERZ802824.1280-NODE-1280-length-13519-cov-16.5844_pt1 | contig 13519 bp, 12 predicted proteins | sample MGYA00345650_ERZ802824 | MGnify/ENA primary metagenome ERZ802824 (study PRJEB30503, sample SAMEA104212361) | marine metagenome | biome: Westerlies Biome; feature: [SRF] surface water layer (ENVO:00010504) within the epipelagic zone...; material: water... | reverse complement strand
GTCTGAAATCTTCGCTACCTGCTAAGGACAGAAGTGAGCAGCGCGTATCAAGCAGTTTTAGCCCATAGGCGATGTTGCCGGCACAGCCGCCGAAAAATTCTTGTTGAGTTGTGACTTTGCAGTTCAGTCCAGGGCCGTTGCTAGCAAAAATCTTGTCGGTTTTGCCGATGATGTCATAAGCCACCGCACCCATGACGGCGACTCGTGCTGCGTCATCATCGCTCACGGTTCGTACCTCCAAGCAGTCGTGCAGCAGAGCGCAGGGCCGCGACGATTCTTGCGCGAAGGCCGAGATGGCGAGTGGCCTCAAGGTCCTGCAAAAAGGTGCCAACACCGGGGTAGGCCAGCATTTTTTTGTGCAGCCTTGGCGATGCCGAAGACAGACAAATCACGGCTATGGCAAAAAAGACAAAGCCCGGCATCAAAGGCACCACCAGCCCGATAAATCCAAGGATGACGCAAAGACCACCGACAGCGGTTAGCAGAAATCTCGCGGGATATGACACTAAAACTGGACGCCTAGGTTATGCGAATATTGGAGCTTGATGTTGGCAAACCCGCATAAAACTTTCCACTGCTAAAGAAGTCTGGCGCTGAAGGCGTTGAAGGCGTTGAAAAGGATTGATCAAAACCATGCTTGAGATTGAAATATTCTCCGATGCCATCTGTCCCTGGTGTTTTATCGGTAAGCGCAGGCTCGAGGCGGCGCTCAGCGATGAGAACGCCGACCTTGATCCCAACGTGACGCTGCGTTGGCGACCCTACATGCTGTATCCGAATTTGCCGGCTCAAGGCGCAGATCGGGCGGAGATGTTGCGCAGGCGTTTTGGCCCAAGAGGCGATAAGGGTCGGGTTCCCGCCGCGATATTGGCGGAAGCCGCGTCCCAACACATTGAACTGCGCTACGACCTGATTGAGCGGACGCCAAACACACGTATGGCTCACCGGTTAGTGGAATGGGTCGGACAAACCCTCGGCTGGCAGGCCCAGCATGAGATCGTGGAATCCTTGTTTCAGGCCTACTTTTGCGACGGCAAGGATGTGGGCGATTTCACTACAGTGGCGGCCTTAGCGCAGCCATATGGTTTGCATGGGCGTGAAGCGCCGCAGGTATTGCAAGGTTCAGGTGGGCTTGGCGAGCGGCTGAACGAGGAAATCGATATTCAGCTGCATCGCGCGGCGGAACTGGGGGTTTGTGGCGTGCCGGGGTACGTGATGGGCGGGGCGTATTTGCTGCCCGGCGCTCAAAGCGTCGAGACCATGCGCGCCATCATCGCTCGCGCCAAGGAAAAGTTCTCAACTTAGTCCGCGCGTAATATCTGTCAATCCATGGAAAAGGCCGGGGCAGTTTCGCCATCGACCTTGCCGACAATCTTTGCCGGTACGCCAGCCACTGTCACATTCGCCGGTACATCATCGAGTACCACACTGCCAGCGCCTACTTTTGCGTTCTCGCCAATTTCGATATTGCCGATGATTTTGCAGCCTGCCGAAAGCAAGACACCCTTGCGAATTTTAGGGTGGCGGTCGCCGCCACTTTTGCCGGTGCCACCCAAGGTCACAGAATGCAGGACCGATACGTCGTCCTCAATGACAGCGGTTTCGCCAATGACGATACCCGTTGCATGATCGAACATGATGCCGCTGCCGATGCGTGCGGCAGGATGGATGTCCACACCAAGAGTCACACTGATCTGGTTCTGAAAAAACTGCGCCAACGTGTGTCGTTCTTGCCTCCACAGCCAGTGCGCAATGCGGTGGGCCTGCAGCGCGTGATAGCCCTTTAGCAGTAAAAACGCGCTGGACAGATCTCGGCAGGCTGGGTCCCGTGTGTAGTTGGCGATGATGTCGATCTCTGCCGCGCTCAATATGTCGTTATTCGCCTCGGCCGCTTCAGCGATCACATCTCGGATGAGCATGGTCGGCAGCATCGGGTTGTCTAGCTTACTGGCTAAGCGAAAACTCAAGGCATCACCAAAGGTCTTGTGATTCAAAATGGTCGCGTGAAAGTAGCTGCCCAAAATGGGCTCTTCCGTGGCCTTGCGCTGGGCTTCCTCTCGCATCACTGGCCACAAATCATCCAAACTGCGCACTTCAGTCAGTGAAAGGTCCTGTTGATCCTGAGTGACCTCGAGAAACCGATTTTGCAGTGCGCTTGAGGTGGCTTTTGCAGACATGAGCATTTCCCAATGAGTAGCCCAAACAAGTGTTGGAGGGCCGATGAGGGAGCCTAGCAGTGTGCAGTCATGCAAGTGAACCCCGAGACTGCGCGAGTGTGATGTGCGCCTAAACTTGAGCATTGTCGATACTAGGCGGACTGTGTAGGGTGCCCGCAATCGAAGGTGCGGTTCCCGCTTGGTAAGGCAGCAAGAGATCAAACGAGTGAAACAGTCATTTGACACGGTAGCCATCGTTGCGCGCCGATATTCCGATGCGATTGTGGCGAGTATCGATGCGGTAGAGGCCTTAATGCATCGGCATGGCGTGAATGTTTTGTTCGGTGCCCAAACGTTGGCAGCCATAGGCCCACATGCTGCGAGCGGCGCGCCACGACAAGGTGTTGCCGACCCAGAAATGGGTGAAAAAGCTGACCTCGTCATTGTTGTCGGCGGCGACGGCAGTTTGTTGGGCTTTGGCCGCGAGATGGCCGCCTGCGGGGTGCCAGTGGTGGGTGTGAACCGCGGTGGCCTAGGATTTTTGGCAGCAATCTCGCCAGAACAAATCGAGGCTAAATTTTCAGAAATCCTCGACGGTCAGTGCTCTATCGAAGAGCACTTTTTGCTGCAAGCCTCCATATTGCGAGATGGCCAAGTCATCGCCGAACAAAGCGCTCTTAACGATGTCGTAGTCTCGCCCGGGGGGGTGATGGGCATGATGGAGTTTGCGCTCTGGCTTGACGATGAATACGTCTACGACCAGCGCTCCGACGGCTTAATCGTCGCCAGCCCCACGGGCTCCACGGCTTATGCGCTATCTGCAGGCGGCCCTATCATGCACCCGCGCCTAGATGCCATCGTGGTAGTACCTATGTTTCCCCACACGCTGACATCGCGCCCACTGGTCGTGCCTGGTAACCAAGTGCTGCGTCTGCGTTTGCTCAACGACTCGGGCAGTGCGCCGCAAATCAGCTGCGATTCACAGGTGCAGATTCGCTTCGAGGCCGGTGATGAGATTCGAATTCAAAAATACCGCCATTCGCTGAAATTGTTGTCGCCCTCAGGCCACAGCTTTTACGAGGCCTGTCGCTCCAAATTGGATTGGGCCAGCCGCTTGGGTGGGCAGAAGCTACGTTAGCGTCTCTCGCGCTATAAACGATTCCGAGTTAGATCACTGGGTTGATCGATGTCCTGCACAATCCCGCCATCGCTTACCAGCACGTCTTCGATCTGGTGAGAGTTAGAGCGAAGTACATCCCGTGCGCCAGCATCGCCCTGAGCCATGGCGACTTCGCTAAACACCGCTTGATGAAAACCAATAGGATGGCCATGAGGCGCTTCGTTTAGAGTCGAGTCGTCTCTCGACGGCTGCATTCTTGGACGTATGATCGTCTTATCGGTGAGCGCTGCATGTTGCTTCAGTATCTTGAGGGTAGCCTCCTGTACAAAGGGCATGTCCAGCAAACCAACAAAGGCCCACTGCCATTGCAGATCCTTGAAGCCAGCGGCTAACGAATGCCCCATGCCCAAGTGTGCTTTATCGGTCTTGATGAGGTTGGCGTAGGGGGCAGCAAGCTTGGCCAGAGCAGCATCTTCTTCACGCACGACGAGGCGCAGGTCATCGAAGACGTTGGCATAAAGCGCGAGAGTGGTCTCGGCAACTGTCGAGCTGCCTAGAGGCGCTAGGCGTTTGTCGCTACCGAAGCGACGAGCAAAACCCGCGCCGAGAAGCACCGCGCCAATCCTCGGGTTAGATTTGCTCAAGGTGCAGCTGCCGAATATTAGGCCAGGGCTTAGGCAAAAGCTTAGGCAAGGACGGCGATATGCTCTTGGACTGCCACGGCGCGAGATTTTCGTACTGCTGTAATCTCCGCCAAAATCGCGATGGCGATCTCTGGCGGTGTTTTGCTGCCAATGGGCAGGCCAATGGGCGCGTGCAGACGGCCGATGTCGCAGGCTTTGATGTCCAGAGCCAAGAGGCGCTCGCGACGGTTGGCCGAGGTTCGAGATGAGCCCATGGCGCCGATATAAAACGCATCGCTCTCAAGCGCCTCCATCAGGCCCATGTCGTCGATGCGCGGGTCGTGTGTCAAAGCGACAATGGCCGTTGCAGGGTCGTTAGCATAGGTGCGCACAGCGTCATCGGGCATATCGGCGACCTTGGCCACCCCGTCAACGCTGAACTGTGCCAACAAATCTGCGCGCGGGTCACAGACGGTGATTTCATAGTCCAGGCTCAACGCCATCTGCGCTAGATAGGCACTCACCATGCCGGCGCCGATAATGAAGAGTTGATGCGCCGGACCATAGGTGTGCTCGAGTACTTGGGCTGCGCCATCCCATTGCAGGGGGGCAAAATCGCAATCGGTAACAATTGAGGTTGAATTTTGTTGTAGATCAACCATGCGTCTCGCACATTGCCGCTGAGCCAATGACTGAGTCAGTGCAGTGAAGTGCGCGCAAGTTGCCTGGTCTGGACGAAGTGGCTCCACCACAATATAAAGATGCCCGCCACAGGGCAGTCCGAGCTTCTCGGTTTCTTCTGCGGTGATACCGTATTGAAAAAACTGCGCGCCTTGGGCGGCGAGTTCGCCTGCGGTGAGCTTGTCGAGCAGGTCGTCCTCCACGCATCCCCCAGATAGGGAGCCAACGACGACGCCATCGTGATTGCAGGTCAGCAGCGAGCCAATGGGCCTTGGCGAGGAACCCCAGGTTTGCACAACGGTGGCCAGCCAGCATGCTTGACCATCGGCCAGCCACGTGTTGACTTGATCAAGTACCTCTTTGTCCACCGCTTGAAGCATGTTCGGCTTCCATCACCTAGGAGAAGCGCAAACCCTAGCGCGTTGCGTCATGGCCTGCCAGCGCAGCATTGCGCGCCTTATGAGCCCAATCCTGTCCAGCAAATCAGTTCAGCAACTCAGTCCATCAAACTGATCCCAACGAATACCGACTGTTGTGAACTACCACACTTCAGTTTAAGGGGCGCAGGGCTACTATGTCCGACGATTAAATCAAGTGAGCGAAATTTATGGACGCAAGATCAGTCGGCCTACGGTTGGTGGAACTGGCCCGGGCAAATCAGGATGCGACAGCGGTCGAGGAACTTTACGACGAGAACATCGTCAGCATTGAAATCATGAGTGACCCGGAGGCAGAACCTCAGATGGGCGAGGGCATTCAGACCATCTACGAAAAACATGCCTGGTGGGAGAGTGTCGCGACGGTGCACAACATCGATATTGAGGGGCCCTTTGCCGGCAATGGCGATGATCATTTTGTGGTGCGTTTTCAAATGGACGTCACCATGGAAGGTCAGCGCAGCCAAATGACCGAAGTGGGTCTGTACACGGTAGCCAACGGCAAAATTATGAAAGAAGTCTACCTAGGCTTAGTGCCGCAGTGATGGTGCGTTGGCTTAACGATTGGATATGGGTCTGCAAACAGGGTTAGTCCGTTAGCCGCAGGCTGCGGGGCAATGAACGGGTGTAGTAAGCTTTGTCCTTTGTCGTTCGGAACCCAGCATGTCAAAGCAAGAGCAGCCAGATCAGGATCAAACAGCAACAGAGGACGCGCCCAAGGCGATTTATTTAGCGGACTATCAGCCGCCGGGTTACACCACCCAGCAAACTGGGCTGCACTTTGATATCCGCGACGGTCAGACCACGGTGACAGCAACCTTGCAGGTGGCTCGTCAAGACGCCGCCGCAAGCCAAATGGAATTGCTTGGCGAGGAGCTAACGCTTGTGTCTGTGGAGTTGGATGGACGAGCACTGTCCAGTAACGAATACGCACTCAGCGATCACTCGCTGACGCTGTTCAATCTAGACGAAGGGCATGAGATTCGCATCGTCACGCAGATCTGCCCTGAAGAGAATACGGCCCTCGAAGGGTTGTATCGCTCCAGCAGCATGTATTGCACCCAATGCGAGGCGGAAGGCTTTCGCAAGATCACCTACTACCAAGATCGGCCCGACGTGCTGTCTAAGTTCAAAACCACCATCGTTGCCGATGCCCAGCGTTATCCGAATTTGCTCTCCAACGGCAACTTAGTCCATGAGGCTGCGCTGCCTGACGGTCGACGCGAGGTCACATGGGAAGACCCATTCCCGAAACCGAGCTATCTGTTTGCCTTGGTAGCGGGTGATCTGGCCTTGCTAGAGGACACCTTCACCACCATGAGTGGCCGGCAGGTAAAACTGCAGATTTTCTCTGAGGCCCACAATATTGCGCAGTGCGACTACGCCATGGATGTGCTGAAGCGCTCGATGCGATGGGATGAAAAGCGCTTTGGCCGTGAGTACGACCTGGACATCTATATGATTGTCGCCGTCGAAGACTTCAACATGGGTGCCATGGAAAACAAGGGCCTCAATGTTTTTAACACTTCCTGCGTGTTGGCGTCGCCAGACACGGCAACAGACGAGGCCTATCAACGGGTAGAGGCCGTGGTCGCCCATGAATACTTCCACAATTGGTCGGGCAATCGCGTGACCTGCCGAGACTGGTTCCAGCTTAGTTTGAAAGAGGGTTTCACCGTGTTCCGCGACGCCGAGTTCAGCAGCGACATGAATTCGCGATCGGTCAAACGCATCGAAGACGTCGGGTTTCTGCGTTCAATACAATTTGCTGAAGATGCTGGGCCACTGGCGCATCCCGTACGCCCCAGCAGCTATATGGAAATCTCTAACTTCTACACCACGACAATCTACGAGAAGGGCGCCGAAGTCGTGCGCATGTACCACACCTTGCTGGGTGAGGATGCGTTCCGACAGGGCACAGATTTGTACTTTGATCGCCACGATGGAACCGCTGCAACCACCGATGATTTTGCCGATGCCATGGCCCAGGCGGGCCAGATCGATTTAGCCCAATTCAAACGTTGGTATGAGCAGCCGGGCACACCCAAGGTACAGGTCGCCGAGTCCTACGCCGACGGCAGGCTTACGCTGAACATTACGCAAGCGCCGGCTGACTTACCCAATGCACAGCAGCAGCAACCGTTTCACATGCCTCTCGCCATGGGATTTTTGGCGCCGGACGGCGCCAGCCTTGCCTTGTCTGTCACCGACATCGAAAGTGCCGCCACCACGTCGCTGCGCGACGATGGTCAAACCTTGCTGCTCGGAGCGAAAGAGAGCACGACCGAGTTAACCATCAGTAATCTGCACGCCAAGCCAGTGGTCAGCTTTCTGCGCGGCTTTTCCGCGCCGGTCAAGGTCAGTCACCAGCGCGACGCCGAAGAGTTGGCGTTTTTGGTTCAGCACGACACCGACGGGTTTGTCCGTTGGGATGCCATGCAGACCCTGTGGATGTCCCACTTGGATGCGAGCGCTGTGACAACGGTTGATCCTGTAGCGGTGCTGGGAGGGCTGGCAAAGGGCGCACTAGAGTTAGCTACGCCTGAGCAACAGCTTTTGGCTGCCACCATGCTCACCGTTCCTAACGAAAACTATCTGTTCGAACAATTGCGCGGTTTCGATGTAGATGCCCTATTGGATGCCCGTGATGGAGCGATTAAGAACGCCGCTACCTCCCATGCCGATACCTGGGCCGAATTAGTTGAGCGGCACACAGCAAGTGAACCGTACAAGGCGGACGCCGAAGGCATGGCCCGACGCGCCTTGGGCAATGTTGCCTTCTCATACCTGGCCAGAACCTTGGAGGGGCCAGCCCTCGAGGAACTATTGCAAGCGCGATACGCCAAGGCAGACAATTTGACCGACCGTCGCACGGTACTGGGCATTGCCTGCCGCCACGAGGGTGTCAGTAACACCTACCGACGTAGTTTGCTGCAAGATTTTTATGCCGCTTGGAAGGACTACGCCTTGGTGATCGATCTGTGGTTCAACCTGCAGGCGCAGAGCCCGTTGATCAACATAGATGGGCTCAAAGCCTTAGAGGCACATCCAGATTTCGACATGAAAAATCCCAATCGGGTGCGCTCGGTCTATGCCGCCTTCGGCATGCTGAATAATCGTAAGTTTCACGCGATAGACGGCTCAGGCTACAAGTTTCTCGGCGAAGCCATCATGAAACTCGATGCCCTTAACCCCCAAGTGGCGGCGCGGATGACGACCCCCCTCACTCGAATGGGGCGCTATGACAGCGCGCGTCAGCAACTGATGCGCAAGGAGCTAAATACCCTGTCTGAAAGTCCCGCGCTGTCGAAGGATCTATACGAAATCGTCATTAAGAGCCTAGCTTAAGAGATAAGTCGTGCGCCCACGAAGGCGGATCTAGCCGGAGTACAACGGCGGTAACAGCGGGTTTTTTGATTTTGCCGCAGTCTTTTGCGTTTGAGCAAAGTGCTTCAACGCTCGAGCCAAGTTGCCACGCTGCTCGTCGGTCAAGGTTCCATTGCCGTAGCAAGTCGCGTCTAACGCCGCAACGAGATCGTGCGCGGTCGCGCTGCTGCGGCGAAAAGCCTCAAGCGCAGGTCCAGAAGGCATGGCTGTGATCGCACAAAGATATAGCCCCAGTTGCTTACGCAGGACGCCCGGTGGCGCGTTCTTCGCTGCTGCCGTCAACGCTTTCAATGACGGCGCGCGTTGGCTGACGTGCTCGCTAGTTTGTGCAGTCATTGGCGAAGATCTCTCAGGTATGTGACTGCGGCCCGACCGCCGACGCCACAGGGCGGCAATAACGGCCAGTACGAAGAGTGCGATCAATCCTCGCCATAGCGTGAGGCTGTGGGTGTCGGTTCTGATGGTCCCGCCAAGTTGTGCTGCTTCGACGGGTTCGGTGCTCTGCGTCGCTGGCGTGCTCGGCTGTATGGTCGCGATGGCATCGCCAACGACGATCAGCGCTCGATCATCCAGCGACGTCGTTATCAGTGATTCGGTGTCGGTGTTCCACCAAGTAATGTCTGTCCCTGGCAGGCCAAGTGCGCCGGGCACGATTGGCACAATGTCGAGCGTTTCGACACGCGATCCCACTAAGTTATCGCCGATGGCGTTATCGCTGATCTGCGTGGGTTGGGGATAGGATTTGAACTGAGTGTCGGGCAAGGCCAATTTTATCGGCGGCAGGCTGGCGCCAGAGTTGCCGATGACGCGAATGTCTACGGTGCGTTGTAGCGTGTCGCCTACACCAAAGTCTTTGATCAGCGAAGGCTCGAAACGTTGGGTGGCGGTAAGGGCTATGGCGGGCAGCCAGGGCTTGTCCACGGGATATTCCGGCGGTATTGGCTTGACCGTAATACGCTTTTGTTCTGTGCTGACGCGAACAGTCTTGCGCGAGGTAGAGATCCCATCGAGCACCCGGACACTGGCGGTGACGCTGTCACTGGGGATCGTAAGTAGGCCACTCTGGGCCGGAAAAATGGCATAGCGCTGCTCAAAACTGCCATAGGATTGGCCGTTGCGCTGCACGACCGACGATCTACCTTCGCCCAACTCGATGACCTGCGCACCCGGCAATTCAGGTTTTTCCAGTTGGCCGCCGAAAAGCTGCACGCCATCGGCGTAGACAAGTCTCCGGGTCAGCAGCAGTTGGCTTTGTACGTATATGGACTCGCTGGACAATTCCAGTTCATAAAAAACGAGGCTGGCGACCTTTTGCCGCATCTGCGCGCTGAGCTGGCGTACCGACAGACGCAGGGTGTCGGTTTGTTGCTGACCAATGCGTATGGGCGGAATCAGCAGCTCGCCAGTGCGCTTAGGCTGCAGGGTTATTTGGTAATCGACCCAGCTTTGCGCGCGCCCATTAACAAAGCGGTATTGGCTGCTGGTATTGACGCCCAGCACATGAAAGTCAGGTTCTAAAGCAGATAGATCTGGCGTTTCGCTCTGCCGCGTGCCCAGGTCTCGCACCACCAACTGCACAGAATCGAGCTCTTCGATCACATTACTCGACAACGCCGCGCGCAGCTCGGCATTCACGGCAGAGCACCAAAGCACCACGCAGGTGGCAACGCATAGAATCGCGCTTAACTTAGTCAGCCTGCGGGTGCTGCTGGTAACGCCTGTCATCTCGTTAAGTCCTACCACACCTGATCGTCTTCGCGGTTGCTGTAGTCGCCATTGCGCAGCCGTTGTTTGGTTTCATGCTGGAATTTGCGCCGCAACAGGCCGCCGGGGTCATCGGGCACACGTCGCAGCCATTGCTCTAGAGCCTCTTGTCTCTCATCTCGCTCGGCAGGATTTTCTTGGCTCTCGGTTTCTTGAGCATTTTGCGCTTCAGCTTGATCCGCAGATTCTTCCTGCCGTTGCTGAGGCTCCTGCGGGTCGCCGTCTTCTTGGCTTTGCTGGTCTTCCTGCGACTCCTGTGACTCGGGGCTTTGGGACTGTTGATTTTGTTGCTGCTGCTGGTCTTGTTGTTCTTGCTCGGCCTGTTCTTGTTGCTGCTGCTGCTCAAGCAGTTTCTCTAGCAAGGCCTTGTTGAAGGCGGCGTCTTCTTGGTTTGGATTGGCCGCCAGCACGCGATCATATTGGCTAATGGCATCCTCATAGCGTCCAAGGCGGGCAAGCGCATTGCCCTGATTGTAGAGGCCAGTGAGCGATGGATCCTCAGCGAAATCACCGGCTGCGCCACCAAAGTCACCGCTGCGATAGCGAGCAGAACCTCGCCACTGCTGGTCGGCAAACAGTTGCGCCGCCACAATGGGGTCGCCGTCGGCCATAGCATCGTAAGCTTGCTGGTCGCGTCGCTGCCACAGGCTTTGCCAAAGCGAAGCGTAGGGGCTGCCAACTTGCTCAGCGGCTTCCCCGACTTGAGTGGCTGAACTGCTCGGTGGATTCGCTTGGGCCAACACCGGCTCTGGCAGCATCACGGCGAGCAAGAGCGCTGCGAACAGTCCACGCTGAAACGATGCCAACATCAGCAGCGCCAATGGGATACAAAGCCAAAAACCCATATCCGCCCAAATGTCGAATTCGCGATCCACCTCAATCGAGGCATCTTCGGTGGGTAGCCGAGTATTCAGCGCGATTTCAAGGTCTCGATTGCCAATGGTCATTGCGCTATAGCGCCCATAGCTTTGTTGGGCAGCTTGAATGAGTGTTGATTCCTCCAGACCCGGACGAATTTCGCGCCCGAGGTCATCGGTTAAATAGCGCGCTGGTTCATCTCGGCGATTGATGGGTATGGGTGCGCCACCGCGCGTACCCACACCGATAATGGAAATGGGAAAGGCTGCATCGCGAAAATCGCTGATCTCACTGGCGCGTTTGATGCCGTCGGTAATGAGCAGTATGCGACCTTCTAGCAGACCTGCATTGCGAAACAGTTCTCGTGCAAGCTCAAGACCGGTAGCAGGGCGACTGCCCAGCACAGGCATCATGGCTGGCGATAACGCACTCAGCAGGTTTTCGATAGTCGGCGCATCGTCGGTGATGGGCACGACGGCATGACCGTCACCGGCATAGGCCACCAAACCCGTGGAACCTTCCTGTCGCAGGCGCAGCGCGTCGACAATTTTCTGCCGGGCCTTGGCAAGTCTTGAGGGAGCCACGTCCTCGGCAAACATCGACAGCGATAGGTCCAATACAATCACCAGTGCGTCGCTCTTGCGCTCCACCGGCTGGGGTAGCTTCTCCCACGCCGGTCCTGCCAGCCCGAGCACGGTCAAACAACCGGCAAGCCACAGGCAGGCGCGCAGACGTATGGCAGTGGTTGCCACCGAATCGTCCAGCAGCACCGCGAGCAGTGGTTGACTGATGGCGGCGGACCACGCGCTTTGTTGGCGCGTGCGTCGCACCCACGCATAGACCAATAGCAACAGCGGCAGCAGCGCCAACAGCCACCATGGTCTGAGAAAGTGAAAGTTGTTTAGCGCCTCAAGCATTGGCAGCACCCGTTGAGGCTGGCCTATGGCGACGAAAATCTGCCAACAGCACTAAGATCCAGAGCAGCAAACACCCGCCCAAGGGCCAATAGTAGAGTGTCTGCACCGGACGAAAAATCTCAGCTTCTTGCTCAACGGGTTCCAGCTGATCGATTAGCGCGTAAATCTCCATTAGGGCTCTAGGGTCTTTGGCGCGAAAATATTGCCCGCCAGTGGCGTCGGCAATTGCCTGCAGTGTTTCCTCGTCGAGATCTGCTGACGGATTGGTGGTACGGCCGCTGATTCGCCCCAACAATCCGGGCATGCGCATTTCTTCTGCGCCAACGCCTATGGTGTAAATGCGAATGTTGTCTCTTGCCGCCAGTTCGGCAGCAATTCGCGGTTCTACTTCGCCGACGTTGTTGGCCCCATCGGTCAAGAGTATGAGCACTTTGTCGTCCTGGGGTCGCAGACGCAGGCGTTTTACCGCCAGGCCAATGGCGTCACCAATCGCCGTCTTACCGCCGGCTATGCCGACGGGCGCCTCAATCAATAGCCGGTTTACGCTTTTCACGTCAAAGGTAAGCGGCGCCTGTAGGTAAGCATTGGTACCGAACAGCACCAAGCCAATACGGTCGCCGACTCTGGCTTCTGCAAAGTTAGCGATCACGGCTTTCACCACCGTGAGCCGCTCAACGTATTCGCCGTCTATCTCCATGTCCTCGGTGGCCATGCTGCCCGAGATATCGACGGCTAACATCAAGTCTCTGCCGGTGGTCGGTAGATTGACTGGTTCGCCGGTAAATTGCGGCCGCGCCACAGCCGCAAGAAGCAAAGCCCACGCTAGGCTCAGTGCCATCAGTCGCCACAGGCTTTGCGCTCCCTGTTTGTGTTGCATGGTCGTGATTGCGGAGAAATCCTCCATGGATGGCACGACCAAGGCTGGCTGCTGCAGCGTGCGGCGCGAGGTAAGGCGACGCACTAACCAAGGCAAGGGTAGGGCCGCAAATGCCCAAGGCCACAACCAGTCGATCATGCTGAACCCTCGAGCATCGCCTTACTTTTGCGGTAGTGGACCTTGCTCAACAGACGCTTAACACAGAGCAGCAATGCGCGCCGGTCTGAGCTGAACTGCGCTCTAAAACGATCCTCTCCTAAGACTTGTCCCGGGCCTTGGGTGAAGTCGGAGGTCATGCTCAATCGGTCAAGGGAGCAAAGCCATGCCTGCCCGCTTTGACTGCTCAGAGTCTGCATCTGTAACGCCACCACAAGCAGGCGTTTGAGCACCTCATTGCATTGATTGGCGAGGGTGGCATCGCTGGAGATCGCGGTGGCTTCTTCTTCGATAAGAGTATCGATAATGCGCTGGGCTGCCCGAATCGGTTGGGTAGCTGCGCGATAAGCCCAAAATCGACGGCCAGACCACCATAGAACGGCAAGTATCAGCGCGGCCATAATCCACCAACCGGGCGCAGGTGGCCACCAGTGAGGCTCCACTGGAAGATAAATGTCTCTTAATGCGTCGAGTGGGTCAGCGGTCGTGGAGGCTGGTTATGCAGTGAGTGAAGGGTCAGCCATCAAGCACCGCGTAAATGAT
>ERZ802824.1278-NODE-1278-length-13528-cov-16.1922_pt1 | contig 13528 bp, 12 predicted proteins | sample MGYA00345650_ERZ802824 | MGnify/ENA primary metagenome ERZ802824 (study PRJEB30503, sample SAMEA104212361) | marine metagenome | biome: Westerlies Biome; feature: [SRF] surface water layer (ENVO:00010504) within the epipelagic zone...; material: water... | reverse complement strand
AAAATTAATCTTTTTAACAAGAAATTTGTTGTTAAATAATATATTTGATTATCTACTTTTTTATTACTATATTTACATAAATTATCATAAAAAATATTAATAATGATTGAAGAAAATAAATTTGGATTTAGGGATAAAAGAGGACATTTTGTTCCAAAAGAAGCTGCTGATAAAAATCCATTATGGGTTTTACCAGTTAATCTAAAAAAAATAATAAATTGGTTTATTTTTTCTTATATTTTTTCTTGGAATCTTTTTTATCTCTTCATTGCTTTTATAGCCTATTACTTTTTTACTCCACCAATGTCAGAAATGACAATCTTTTCAGCTGGCTGGATTTCAGAAATACTTCTAAGAAATTATGTAATGGGAACAATTTTTTTTAGTCTTATTCATATTCCTCTCTATATAAGCAAATCTCAAGGAATTAAATTTAAGTTTAATCCAAACTGGCCTGAAAAAATTCAAAAATTATTTACTTTTAATAAACAAATTTTTGATAATTTATTTTGGAGTTTATTTTGGGGAGTTCCAATTTGGACAGCTTATGAAGTAATTTCATTATGGCTTTATGCATCTGGAAGAATACCTTTTATTGAATTTAGTGAGTCACCAATTTATTTCTTTTTAATTCTTTTATTAATTCCAGCATTTAGAGATGCACACTTTTATTTAGTACATCGTTTTTTACATTTTAAATTTATGTATAAAATTGCTCATTCTGTACATCATAGAAATATAAATCCTGGTCCGTGGTCAAGTCTTTCCATGCATCCAATCGAACATCTTTTATATTTTTCTGGAGTCATAATTCATTGGATTATACTTTCCCATCCACTTCATGCCATTTATCACCTGTTTCATGCAGGACTTGGTTCAGCTAATGGCCATATTGGTTTTAAGCAAATGCTTTTAAATGATAAGCATGCGATTGATCTCAGCAATTATAATCATTATCTTCACCACAAATATTTTGAAGTAAATTATGGAAACTTGATGATTCCCTTCGATCAGTGGTTTGGAACCTATCATGACGGATCTGATGACCTTCATCAAAAAATGTTAAAAAGGTTTAAAAATTCTAGTGCTAATTAATAATAATTTCACATATAAAATTATTAATTATATATAAAACCTAATAAAACTGCCATTTTAGTTATTTTTTAGTTAAATATAGGCTTGTTTCAGTGATCAGTATATGTTTTATAAAAAGAACTTTAATTTAACTGGAGGAAATATGAAAAAACTAATTATGGTTATTTCAGTAGTACTAGCTCAACTGTTGTTTGTATCAACTGTTTCGGCTCAACCTACTAACAGTAACCAATTATCAGACCCAAGAGTTAGACAGGCACTTTGTATGGCGATTGATATGGAGCTTATCAAGTCAACTTTATTTGAAGATCAAATAATTGTTGCAGATAGTCTTCTTCCAAATGGCCCTATGAAATCTCCTAACTTACCTGATTACAGCTACAACCCAGAAAAAGCTAGAGCTCTTTTAGCTGAAGCTAATTGGGATAGTGATCGTGTATTGGATACAGTATTTTATTACGGTGACCAATTAACTACTGATCTTATGGCTGCCATTCAAGGTATGTTTGCGGATGTTGGAGTTCAAATGACTTACAGACTTCTTCAAGGAGATGTTGGTGCACAATTAAATTCAGTTCCTGAAGATGGAGTAAATGGACCTGCTGCCGTAGATTACGATCTAGGTTATGGTGCAAGAGGTGCAATGGTTATGCAAGAGTATTATAATACTTTTAAAACTGGCCTAAACCCTCAAACTCCTGGTAATCCAAAAATGGATGCAATGATTGAAAAAATTAATTCAAGTGCTGATCCTGAAGTTTTAAAGCCTTACTTCTTTGAAATTCAAGAGTACCAAATGAATGAAGTAAACATTTGTCCATTATACTATCAAAAATTATTTATCTACGAGAGTGATAATGTTGATAGAAATGGTGGTGCTTACGGTAATGCTCAGTACAACTACAATTGGGATATAACTAATTGGAACGTTAAAACTGGCACTATGCAAACTAACACTGGTCCTACTGAATTCTTTGAACAACCTTGGTATAACTTAGGTTTATGGATTCATAATAAAATTGTATTTGACAGATTACTTGTATCTGGTGGAGCAATTGGAACAGACATAGGTGTTTCTATGGCAGAGAGCTATGAAATGTCAGCTGATGGCTTAAATTTAAGTTTCAAACTTAAACCTGGTCTTAAGTTTCATGATGGCTCTGATTTAACTGTTAAAGATGTTGCTTTCAGTCTTAGACTAGCAATGAAATCACCACAAATGCATGCACTTGTAGGAAATACTGTTTCATCAATTGTTGGTGCTGAAGCTTTTGCTGATGGCTCAACTGATGATGTTTCTGGTATTAAATACAACATTGCTGATAGAGTGATTTCACTAGAATTTGCAAAACTTGATCCAAATGTACTTACTACATTTACTCAATTTGCAATTCTTCCTGAAAAACATTTAGCAGGTATTGATCCAGCACAATTACAACAGCATCCATTCTGGCAGTTCCCAATTGGATCTGGTGCATTTAAACTTGATGAAGTTAAAATGAATGACTTTGCAAAATTTGTTCCTAATGAAGATTATCATGGTGGAGTGGCAAATTTTGACGTTCTAGCTTACCCAAGTTATGATGGTGATGGAAACTTAATCAAAAATGCTGCTGCAGGTAAAATGGATTACGGTTTTACTAAAAACGTAGCAGATGTTGGTGCTCTAGATGCAATGGCTAATATGATGACTAAGGCAGTTGATATTCCTTATACTCGTATGCTTTGGATTATGCAGTATCCAAAACCATAAGTAAGACAATTCTTAAAAGTACTGAGGCATAAGCCTCAGTACTTAAAATCTTCTTTATAAAAGTGACTGTGTAGAAACAAAGTGTCCACGTATTTTATTCAACGAATAATAATTTATATTCCAATGATCTTTGTGATCAGTTTTTTAGTTTATTTTGGACTAGACCTTACTCCGGGTGATGCAGTTTCACATATGATTAGTCCTGAACTAGCAGCAACTATTACAGCAGAAAAACTTGAAGCTATGAGAGAAGCTTACGGTTTAAATGCCACTTTTTTAGAGAGATATTGGATATGGCTTACAAGTTGCTTGAAAGGTGATTTTGGTTATTCGATGGCAGGCGGAGTAGCAATAAAGGATATTATGGTCAAAACAATTCCTGCTACACTTGAGCTTTCTATTGTTGCTCTTATTATATCAACTATCTTAGGTTGTTCTTTAGGTATTTTAAGCGCTTTAAAAAAAGGATCTGCAACAGATAGTGGACTTACTGTTGCTGGAATGGCCGGTGTATCAATACCCGAATTTTTCTTTGCGTTAGTTGCTATCTTAATTTTTGGAATGCATTTTCAATGGCTACCTGTAGGTGGAAGACTTTTACCGCACTATGAAAACTTTCTTGATCGAATTCCAAATATTGTTATGCCATCACTTGTGCTAGCTCTAGCATTAACTGCGGGTGCTATGAGGTATTCCCGCTCCTCTATGCTTGATGTCTTATCTCGTGAATTTATTAAAACTGCACGATCTAAAGGTTTGCCTGAATGGAGAATAAACTTACTTCACGGATTTAGAGTCGCACTTACACCAGTAGTTGTTTTGATAGGCTTTAGGTTACCTTTATTAATAGGCGGCTCTACAATTATTGAACAAGTATTCCAGTGGCCAGGTATAGGTAATATGTTTATCAGATCGGTTAGAGCTTCTGATTACCCTTTAGTAATGATGATATCCTTAATGTATGTATTTGTTGTTTTAACTGCAAGTTTATTAATTGATCTTTTAACGGCACTCATTGATCCAAGAGTCAGACTAGGAAAAGAATAAGATGAAAACGAATTCATTAAATAAAAAATTTGATAAAATAAGATTTCTAGAAGAAAATAATAAACTAGTTTCCAAAGATCAAAATAGATTATTAAATAAATTTTTAAATAATAAATTAGCTGTTTTAGGTTTGATATTATTTACGATAATTATTCTTGCAACAATTTTTGCTCCACTCTTATCTCCTTATGATCCGCTTAAGGTAGATTTAAGATCAATGAGACAGCCTCCGTCGTTAGATCATTGGTTTGGCACTGATAATACTGGTAGAGATGTTTTTTCACGAGTCTTATATGGTGGTAGAGTATCAATTTTTGTAGGATTAGGAAGCTCATTAATGGCTGCTTTAATAGGATTAGCTATTGGATGTTATGGTGGATACAGAGGAGGATGGGTCGATGTAATAGCTCTGAGAATATCAGAAATCTTTACGTCTTTTCCTCAAATTATATTAGTTTTGCTTTTAGTTTCTATTACTGGACAGAGTTTAACTAATTTATTTGTAATTTTTATATTAACTGGCTGGGGCGGAATGTACCGCTTATCAAGAGCAAGAATGCTCTCCTTAAGAGAAGAGGAGTATGTACAAGCACTTGAAAGTTTTGGTATTTCTACTTTTAAAATTTGTTATAAACATATGTTACCAAATGCTCTTGGTCCAGTAATGGTAATGATAACGCTATCAACAGCAATGTTTATTTTAACTGAGGCAGGTTTAAGTTTTCTTGGATTGGGCGTTCCATTAAACGTTCCAACATGGGGTAATATTTTAAATGTTGCAACAGATATAGTAGTGCTTCAAAATTATTGGTGGATGTGGGCGCCAGTTGGAATTGTTATCTCTGTATTTGTTTTGGCTGTTAATTTTATCGGAGATGGTCTGAGAGATTCTACTGATCCATCACAGCAAGGTTAAAATGGAAAATAATAAAAATATCGCACTTTCCGTTAAAGATTTAAAAACATATTTTTACACTAACAACAGATGTAACAAAGCCGTTAATGGTGTTTCTTTTGATATTGAAAAAGGGAAAACATTATGTGTAGTCGGTGAAAGTGGATGTGGTAAAAGTGTAACTGCCTCAACTATCATGCAATTGCTTCCTACTCTTTCTCGAATTGAAGAAGGAGAAATAACTTTCTATAAAGATGATGAAAAAATAAATATTGAGAAGCTTGAACGTAATGGACAAAAGATGAGAGAAATCAGAGGTTCTGATATCGCAATGATATTCCAAGATCCAATGACTGCGTTAAATCCAGTTTTTACTGTTGGGTTCCAAATTGCTGAAAATTTAAAATATCATACCAATATGAATAAAAAAGAAATTCGTGAAAAAACAATTTCACTATTAGATGATATGGGAATACCCCTTCCTGAGCAACGAGTTGATGAATATCCTCATAGTTATTCAGGAGGGATGCGTCAACGAGCAATGATTGCAATGGCGATGGCATGTAATCCAAAAATACTGATTGCTGATGAACCAACAACTGCCCTTGATGTAACAATCCAGGCTCAGATTTTTGAGTTAATGGATAATCTAAAAAAAAACTACAACACTGCAATAATGCTAATCACACATGATATGGGAGTTGTTGCTGAACTGGCAGATAATGTTGCTGTAATGTATATGGGAAATATTGTAGAGTCTGGAACAGCTGATGATGTTTTACGACGCCCAACTCATCCTTACACAAAAGCTCTACTTGACTCAGTTCCAGTACTCGGAAGAGGTAGAAATCAAGACATCCAACCTATCAAAGGATCGACACCAGACCCCTATGATAGGCCAGTTGGCTGCCAGTTTGCCCCTCGCTGTAGTTTTGCAGATAAGACGTGTGAAGTAATGCCAGAAATTACAAATATAAGCTCATCACATGATGTAAGATGTCATAAATATAAGGAGATTTTTCAATATTGACTGATAAAAATGACATTGTTCTCCAATTAAGAGATGTTGAAGTTCATTTTCCTGTCAAGGCCGGTGTATTCAAAAGAACTGTTGCACATGTTAAGGCAGTCGATGGAGTTGATGTTGATATCTACCGTGGCGAAGTTTTAGGATTAGCAGGTGAGAGTGGGTGTGGAAAAACAACATTGGGAAAAGCTATTTTAAGGTTGGTAGAACCAACTAAAGGAGAAGTTTCTTATATTTCACCAGAAAAAGATATGACTGAACTTACTTCTTTATCAAAAAAAGAAATGGATCCTTTTAGAAAAAAACTGCAGATAGTTTTTCAAGATCCTCACTCATCATTAAACCCAGCTTTCACTATCTTTGGCTCTTTAGAAGAACCCCTAAAAAAATATGGTGTTAAAAGTAGAAATGAGAGACGTAAAATAATTGGTGATTTATTAGAAGCCGTAAATATGCGTCGTGAATATATGGATCGATATCCTCATGAGTTTTCAGGTGGACAACGTCAGAGAATAGGTATTGCACGAGCACTTTGCATTGGTCCAGAAATAATAGTTTGTGATGAGGCAGTAAGTGCTCTTGATGTCTCTATTCAAGCGCAAGTATTACAACTTTTAATGAAATTGCGAAAAGAGAGAAATTTAACATACTTATTTATTACCCATGATTTAAGTGTCACTGAATATTTATGTGATAGAATTGCAGTAATGTACTTAGGAAGAATTGTTGAACTTTGTCGGTCAGAAGATTTATACCAAAATACTCTTCATCCCTATTCTGAAGCTTTAATTTCAGCAATTCCCGTTGCTGATCTTGATAAAAAAACAAAAAGAATTGTATTAGAAGGCGATGTGCCAAGTCCTGTTAATCCTCCCTCTGGGTGCCCTTTTCATCCAAGATGTCCTAAGGCACAAGATATTTGCAAATCAAAAGTCCCACCTTTAAAAAAATATACAACTAATGGAAATGAACATTATGCATCTTGTCATTTAATTGATTTACCTGAAGTAAACTAAATGAAACAATTTGATCCTAACAACATTAATGGTGTTATTCCTGCTATGATTACTTCTTTTAATAAAGATGAAAGTATTAATAAAGAAGGCATAAGAAAGACAGTTAACTATCTTATTTCTGCAAAAGTAGATGGACTATACATAACAGGTAGTACAGGTGAAACTTTTTTAATGTCTCAAGAAGAAAAAAAACAAGCAATTGAAATTATTGTAGAAGAAGTAAATGGAAGAGTGCCCGTAATTGCACATATTGGTTCTATTGGCACAAAAATTACAACTGAACTTGGTCAATATGCTGAAAAAATTGGTGTTGATGCTTTATCTGCCCTTCCTCCTTTTTATTATGGTTTTTCTAATGATGAAATATTTAATTATTATCAAGATATTTCAAATTCTACTAATTTACCAATTACTGTTTACAATATTAGCCATGCACATTTAATGGACTTAGATATGCTTAAGAGATTGGCTTCTATTAAAAATGTGAAAGGTGTAAAATACACTGCACCAACACATTTTAATTTTAGTAAAATCAAAAAAGAAATAGGGAATAGTTTTAAAATATATTCTGGTATGGATGAGATGTCTTTATCAGGCCTCATTTCAGGAGCAGATGGAATAATTGGCTCGTTTTATAATTTAATGCCAGAATTATTTGTTGATATTTATGCTAAGATTAAAGAAGAAAATATAAATGAAGCAAAAAAAATACAAGAAAAAATTAATATTATTATTATGTATGCTTTGAGTAAATCAGGCTATCCATTTATTAAAATGGGTTTAAATTGGCTTGATGTTGATTCTGGATACGTTAGAAAACCCTTTACTACATTTGTAGATAAGGAGATAGAAAATATAATTAAAAAGGATTTAAAAAAATTGACTGATCAAAATGATTTGTCAGGAATAAAGTTTTTGGAAAAGTTATAAATTATGGGAAAAGGTCAAAAATTATACTCGAAGGCAAAGCAAATTGTTGCTGGTGGCAACATGCTACTCTCTAAAAGACCTGAGATGTTTTTACCTGAACAGTGGCCTTCATATTTTTCAAAGAGTAAAGGCTGTGAAGTGTGGGATCTTGATGGCAATAAATACATCGATACATTAATGATGCCTGGAACAAATTCCCTTGGTTATAATTATGAAGAGATAGATGAAGCAGTAAAAGATACTATTAACAGTGGCAACATGTCAACTTTGAACGCTCCTGAAGAAGTAGAGCTTACAGAAAGACTGGTAGAGTTACATCCGTGGGCAGATATGGCAAGATTTGCAAGATCTGGTGGAGAAGCTAATTCTGTTGCAATTAGATTAGCGAGAGCAGCATCAGGAAAAGATAATGTAGCTTTTTGTGGTTATCATGGTTGGCATGATTGGTACTTAGCTTCCAATCTATCAGATACAAAAGGTCTAGATGGTCATTTACTTCCAGGTTTAAACCCACATGGTGTTCCCAAAAATTTAAAAGATAGTGTGCACCCATTTGAATACAACAATTTTGATAAACTTGAGGAATTAGTCAAAACTAAAAATATCGGTGTAATTAAAATGGAAGTATATCGCAATAAGGAACCTGAAAATAATTTTCTTCATCGCGTTAGAAAATTAGCTAATCAACATAATATTGTTTTAGTTTTTGATGAATGCACTTCTGGTTTTAGAAAAAACTATGGAGGTCTTCATAAATTATATGATGTTGAACCAGATGTTGCAATGTTTGGGAAAGCGCTTGGTAACGGTTATGCTGTTACAGCTGTTTTAGGAAAAAGAGAAGTTATGCAAGCAGCAGAGAAATCTTTTATCAGTAGTACCTTTTGGACAGAAAGAATTGGCTCTAGTGCAGCTCTTGCTACATTAAAAGCAATGGATAAAGAAAAATCATGGGAAAAAATTACTTCAACTGGTGAAAGTGTTAATCAAGAATGGCTTAAACTATCTCAAGAATTTGAATTACCTATTACTATTAGTGGGCTTGCTGCTTTAACAACATTTACTTTTAAGAGTGATAATGCGTTAGCCTATAAAACTCTTATTACACAAGAAATGTTAAAGAAAGGTTACTTAGCTGCAACAGCAGTGTATGTATGTACCGCACATACACCAGATATTATCAAAACATATCTAGAAAACTTAAAACCTATTTTTAAAACTATTAAAGAGTGTGAAGAAGGAAGAGATGTTATGAAGTTACTAGAAGGTCCCATCGCTCATAATGGCTTTAAAAGGCTAAATTAATTTAAAGCAATAATTTTATTACCAATTTTTTTGAAAGGTAATCTTTTAAGATTGCTGGTGCATAATCCCTGACTATCAATGTAAAAACTATAAGATGCAATTGGATCATAGGCATCTTTATGAGAAACGGCAGCTTTTATAACAATAAACTTTGCTTTTGCAGGATATATATCTTGTGAAATTAATTGTCCTAAATCCATGGGGGGTGTTTTAATTGATGTTAATAATAATGTTAGTTGTTTATTTTTTATCACAGCGGATAGTCCCATATCTATATTCATTCCCATCATTGATGCCAAATGTGATTGTTTATTTTCTAAAGTAAATTTGCCATCTGATAATTTTTGAATTGTTGCTTTTAATTTTATTGGAGAACCATGAAAATCATCAAATTTTGCTCCGATGTTTAGCTCGATTTCTTCACCCACTTGATGGTGATAACATTCTTTAACAGCTGCAGGATCGTTAATTATTGCTACAATTCCTTCATGGTCAGATTGTAATAAACGGCTTAATAAATCTGTTGCATCTCCTGGAGTGCCACCACCAATATTATCTGCTGGTTCAATAAGTAAAATGGGTTTGTCTTGTTTAGGTAGTGATTTAATTTTTTCTAATGCTTCCTCTAAGGTATTCTCTTTAGGATATGCAAAGTCTATTTTTGACTTAAGAACATTTGTAAGAGTGGCTAAATAATTTTTTGCAACATTTACATCCCCTTTTGTACAGCAGTTTAAACTAAAACCACAGTCAGCAATATCTGCATAAGAATATCCAGCCATTACATTGATACAAATAATGTCTTTGTCATTTTTTTCTATTTTATTTGCTTCATATAAAATTGACTTCATTGGGTCATTAGCAGTTCCCACACCTGTTGGTGGTAAGATGTATTTAGTTTTATAGTTAATTTGATTAACGTTTGGATTTGTAAATATATCACTTAAAATTAAAGCGGCTTTAATAGCAGCATCTCTTGAGTCACTATGAGGATTTTTTCTATAGGCATAGACACAGGTACTATTATCAATCATTTTATCAGAAACATTTGCATGAAGATCTAAAACAGCCACAATAGGAATAGATAATTTTTTATTTTTTAAAAAATGATTAATTTTTTCTAAAAGATCACCTTCAAAATCATCATGATTTTTACTCACCATTGCTCCATGAAGAATTAAAAAAATTGCATCAATATTTTCACAGTGTTGCTCTAATTTTTCAAAAAAATTTTTATCAAAAAAATTCTCAGCATCTAAATCTACTATTCCAGAAGGTCTTGCAGCCATTTGTATACCTGGAATAATATCCCAATTTTTTTTGGCAGCAAATTCAATGAAACCATCAGTGGGCGATCCATTATCAGTATTTTTTTTAACAATCTCATCACCTATATTAATCAGAAAATCATTTAATGTTGTTGGTTGACTTAAAAATGTATGTGTTTCGTGGTAAATACCAGAGAGAAAAATTTTTTTAGTCATTCATTAATTCTGGTAGTTCTTGTTTAGCAATCATTCTTATTTTATTTACCTCATCTAATGTTGCTCCCTCGTAAGGCCACAGCACTTTTTCAGAAATAGGACCCCAACCTCCTACACAAGCCAGTAATTTATCCAGACCTGTATTAGACAACCTAGTTGCTAGTGGAAGTATGTGTGTTTTCATAAAATTATTAACTCTAAGTTCAATATGTTTAGCTTTTTCAAAATCTGTATCAATTAAATCCCATATCATTACAGCTCCATTTGGACTAAAACATGCAACATTTGAATATGATCCATTTGCTCCAAGCGGTTTGCCAAAAACAACACTATGCCCAGGAACAAAGACAGAAAAGTTTTCTAACAAAAACCTTCTGTTCTTGTACCAAGCTTCATCTCCTCCTGCGCATTTTATTCCTACAAGATTTTTTGCCTTATCATTGAGTTTTGAAATTTCTTCAAGACTAAGAACCACTTTTGCATGCGGTGGATTGTATAAAATTAGATATATATCTGCCACAACCTCCTGCATTCCCATAATAAAATTAGAAGATTCTTGAAACGTAGGTGGCCACCAATCAGGAAGAGTAATTTGAAAGCCGTTAGGGGTTAAAGATGTTAATCTTTTTGCTCTCTCCCGACAAATTCGAGGATTGGTGTGACTTAATCCTAATTGAAATTGTTTATTTTTTTTTTTAGCTATAGATGCCACTATATTTGATAATTTATCAAACTCATCTTCAGTTTGGTTATGACATTCCGCAGCTGTTCCATTTGTATAGACACCGTGAACATTTGAGTCACACAAAATATTTACCTGCTCTTCAAAAGCAACCCAATCTATTTTATCATTTTTTACTGGCAACAAAATTGCTCCCCAAATCCCCTCAGGTCTATGTAAAATACTCATTTAGTTAATGTTTATGAAGTTGATCTTCTGCTTGCTTAACGATATCTAAACCTACTCTATCACTCCAACCTTGTAACAATTTTTTTGTAATTGGTCCTACTTTGCCATCAGCTATTGTTAAGCCATTATATTTTGTCGCCGGCATAATAGAATAAGGAGTGCTTGTCATAAATAACTCATCAGCTGTTGAAAGATCATATGGTTGAATAACTGCTTCAATCACTTCAATATTTAATGATTTAGCAACTTCAATTGTTGTATTACGAGTTAAACCCTCTAAACAATTTGCAGTGGTAGGTGTAATTAATTTTCCATCTCGTACTATAAATATATTACCACCTTTATTTTCAGCAACATTTCCATGGATATCAAGCATGATACTTTGAGCATCAGGATCAACAAGCTTCGCTTCCATCTCCCCCAAAGTATAAAATAATCGACTTCTATTTTTTAGGCGCGGATCTAATGACTGCGAGGGTATCACTCGACTAGAAGGAGTAACAGCATGACATCCCTCTTTATAAAATTTAGCCCATGGAAGTAAGACCATCGGTTGAGTATAAATCATTACAGTTGCCTTACTTACCTGAAGTGTTGGATTGCCTCCTGTAATTGATAACCCTCTAGAAATATTGTGGACTAGCCAGCAATCTTCATTAACACCATATGTTTCTTTATTTACTTCAAGTAAATTTTCACTGACTTTTATCATTTCATCTTTCGTCATACCTGAATCAATACGCGTCAATTTTAAGGATTTATATAATCGGTCTACATGCTCAATTAATTTAAAAGGTTTATAATTAAATGTACGTGTAGACTCCGTGACAGTATCACCTAATAAAACAGCACTGTCATAAATAGATATCTTTGCTTCATTATCAGGTACTAAATCACCTGAAATATAAACTTTTCTGTTTTGCATAATTTAAATTATTGCTTTTTCTTTAAGCTCATCGTGTAATTTTTTTTGATAGGCTTTTCCTTTTTCAACATCATGCTTTGCTGAGACCCCATGATACACAAAGCCAAATGCTCTTCTAGAACGTACTGATGATTTGTTTGAGCTAGCAAAATGTATAATTTTAGCATCATGCATTAAAAACATGCCAGCTTTTCCCTCAAATTTTACTGTATTTTTTTTATCCTCTTCTGTGCCAAAGTCAGTTACACCTTGTGAAAAACCTAATATTTCAGATCTTCCATGGGGCCTATATGCTTCTTTGTGTGAACCTCTTACGTAATGAATACATCCGTTTTCATCATCAACGTCTTCTAATGCAAGCCAACCGGTAACAGCTTTATCATTATCTAAATTAAAATAATAACCATCTTGATGAGGGGGCGTTGGATTACTTTTACCAGGAGGCTTATTGAAATACTCCATCGCTCTTGGAACAACATCTTCACCTAATGCATTAGCTGCAAGATCTTTGATTTTACTGTTGTGAAATAACTCATAAAAAAAATTATCATACTCTTCTAATTTTTGCATTTGCATTAACGTCTCTTTATTTGATTTATCAACATAATAAACTTCTTGGTCTTTCATCTTAGGAACACAATCTTTTATATATCTTGCAAACTCTGTATTAAGAATATCCATATCAGAAGAGGAAAATAATTCAGGGATATGATTATAACCATCTTCATCATATGATTTTTTTAAATCAATCATGTTAGGAATTTTAAATTCAAGGTTCATATTAAATTTTTTTCTTCCAATTCTTTACGCAGTTTAAGTTGATATGCTTCGTGAGCTTCTTTATCTTCTTCTGCACTCTCTCCATAATATATAAAGCCAAGTGCTTTTCTAGTTCTTGTTTGGGATTTATTGGCTTCTGCCCAGTGGATAGTTCTAGCATTATGAATAAGAAATGTTCCTGCTTCCCCTGGAAATGAAACTGTATTTAATTTATCATTTTCATTTCCAAAATCTGTAACGCCCTGAGAAAAACCAAGAATGTTTGATTTGCCATGCGGTCTGTATTCTTCATCTAAATGAGATCCTTTAACATAATGAATACAACCATTTTCTTCATCAACTTTTTCTAGAGCTAACCAAC
>ERZ802824.1277-NODE-1277-length-13530-cov-90.3651_pt1 | contig 13530 bp, 9 predicted proteins | sample MGYA00345650_ERZ802824 | MGnify/ENA primary metagenome ERZ802824 (study PRJEB30503, sample SAMEA104212361) | marine metagenome | biome: Westerlies Biome; feature: [SRF] surface water layer (ENVO:00010504) within the epipelagic zone...; material: water... | reverse complement strand
AACGGCGTCGTCACGACGACTGGCCGAACATGAATGTCGTTGTCAGTTCGGATAATGATGGTGGATCCCACTGCGCTGTCGCTTGGATGAACATAAGCTAAACCAATGATTTTGTTCATTGTCGGCGAGTATTCGCATGAGGTGACTGATCCCACGATGTTGCCATCGTGAATGACGAGGTGTCCTTCTTTGGGCTGAGGACTCGAGGTACCCAACTCAAAGCCCACCAATTGTCTCGTCAGCGGATGTTTGGAGAGGATATCGACGCTTTTATTTCCGACAAAAAACGCTTTTTTCTGCGCTACGGCCCAGCGCAACGCGACTTCATCGGGATGTGTCATGCCGTCTGTATCCTGGCCCACAATAAGGTGTCCCTTCTCTAGGCGTAACAGTCGCTGAGCCTCCACACCGAATGGACGAATACCATGGGCCTCGCCCGCTGTCATGAGCTGATCCCACAGTTCACCGATGAGCGGAGAGGGTGCATGTAGTTCGAAACCTAATTCCCCCACAAAGCCGACACGCATCATTCTTACCGGTAAGCCTGCGACATAGGCTTCTTTACAGGCAAGATAGGGAAAGTCATGGGCATTGAGGTCCACAGAACAACCCGCGGTCTCGATGACCTTTCTAGAGAGGGGCCCGGCCACGTTGACCGCGCTGAACGCGCTGGTGACGTTGGCGATGTCAAGATCGAGCCGCCACTGTGCGTTCCACTTCAGCATGTCTCGATATACCTGATCTACACCACTGGTCGTTGCCGTGACGTAGTAGTGATTTTCGCCCAGACGCGCTGCCACACCGTCGTCGCTAACCACACCTTGTTCACTGGTCAAAACGGCGTAGCGGGTTTTCCCAATGGGTTGCTTGATGAAGCCGAAGGTGTAAACGCGATTCATGAACTCTGCAGCATCTGGGCCACGAAGTTCAATGCCACCAAGGGTACTGACATCAATTATACCTACACGTGTTCGAACGGCACTGACTTCAGCTTCGATCAGTGATTTACGGCGTTCGGTACCGCCATAAAATGCGGGGCGCTGCCATACGCCAGCGGGCATCATGTGGGCACCAAGTGCTACATGTCGGTGGTGTAGCGGTGAGCGGCGTATGGGATGGAAACGGCGTCCCGCAAGCAATCCTAAGGGCTCTGGTGTTAACGGCGGCCTGGCCGTGGTTACGCCCGTTTCAGTCACGGTTCGATCCGTGGTGGCAGCAACAAGGCGTGCGGTTGGAAGCGCAGAGTGGCGGCCCTGAGAGGGCCCCATTCCGACTGTTGAAAAGCGCTTAACCAGTTGGATATCACGGTAACCCATGCGGGTTGTGTTGACGATGTCTTTGATTTGTAGATCTTCATCGAAGTCTACAAATTCTCGGCCGTCTGGGTGTTTTACAAATGGCCAAGGGTGATTGACCCGCTGATGACAGACGTTCGGCTCATCGGCCTCCACGCTCATACCCAGACCGCGGAGCGCGGCTCTAGCCGCGTTTTGCCCATCCGTTTCAACAGTGTCTAATGCAAACATGCTGTTTACGCTGCCTGCAATGTGCATTCCAGCGGGTAAGTTCTGAAGGGAAAATTGCGCCGTCTCGTCGTCATAGTTCAGTACCGCACCCCCTTGGCACGCTAGTTGATAGGCTGGCATGAAGCCCACTGACATCGCCAGTATTCCGCATTTGATAGTTGCGACCTTTTCTCCAATCCCGTCTGTTTGGTCCAAGCGATGGATGACGATTTTTGCAAGCTCAAGTCCCAGGGTAGTCGCACTCGCCTCAAAGACGGCACAGTGTTTATAAATGGGGATGCCCCGATTCTCGGCATGGATGGCTAGCGCTGGATCATCACAGTGCTCGCGAAGATCGACAATGGCGCTGACATGAGCACCCGCATCCTGACTGCTGAAGGCCGTTTGGTAGGCGAGATCATTGCCCGCCAATACAACGACGGGTCTCTTGCTGACCACGCCGTACAGTCTAATTAAGCGATCGAGCGCACTGCACATCATTACGCCCGGGAGGTCGTTGTGTCTGAATACAGCGTGCTGCTCGCTGGAGCCCGTTGCGAGGATGGTTTGTTTGGCTCTCACCTTTAGGAGTCGACCACTGGTGAGTACCGGTAAGTAGTGATCGCTAAACCATGCATTGCAGGTGGCTGATACGAGTACCCGGATGTTCTGGTGCTCGTATACTGCCTGAATTAGTTCATCGCGGCGGAGTTGAGTTGCCGTCATATCACCATTGAAAGCATGGTAGCTGAGCGAGCCACCCAAATAAGGCTCCTGTTCGATGAGCATTACGCGAGCGCCAGCCTCGGCTGCGGAGAGGGCCGCGTTGAGACCCGCCGGTCCGCCACCAACGACCGCTATATCGCAAAAAGCGTAAACCTTGTCGTTGTAGGGGGCAGACACACTGAGATTGCTGACACCCAGTCCGGCAGCGCTTCTGACAAGCGGTTCCCACCATCGCCAGCTGCCGCTAGGCTTAAAAAACGCCTTATAATAAAAGCCCACGGGCAGAAAGCGTCCAAACCAATCGAGCAGTCGTGATAAGTCGAATCTCAGCCATCCCGTGTAGTGTTGTGCCGATACTCGCAAATCCTCTTCGACCTCTAGGCGATCTGCGAGTACATTCGGGGTATTGGGTGTCTGAACTAGGGTGTTTGCGTCCTGCCCACAGAGCGTCAATGGCCCGCGCGGTCGATGGTATTTGAAGGAGCGTGACTGGAGCCAAATATCATTGGCTAAGAGCGCGGAGGTGACCGAGTCACCATGCAGTCCCGTGACAACAGTGCCGTCAAAAGTAAACTGCTTTGATCTGGTTACGTCGATCCATTGCCCAACGTACTGCGTTTTTATGCGCGTCATAACGGGGCCTCTGGCGACGAAAAGTCCACTCGCTGCGTAAATAGTTCGTCCGCCGGAAATGTTCGTATTATTTCGTCAGTGGCATTATGACGCTCCGCTATAAACCAATAACTGCTTGGGCTGTGCAACCACCACTCCAAGACGACACCGATATTAGTCTCCTCGTAAAACACGTACGCCGCCCACTCGCGGTCGGAAGCGGTCGCAGTATCCGGCATTCTCTTTACTTGGCCACCGTAAACGAATTCGCTGATATTTCTGGGCCCATTGAGTGGGCAGGTTAGTATCTTCATAGTCTTACCTAATGACTCGCCGCGGTTGCGCCCATTTCGTTGACTTGTTCAAAGCGGTTAAACCGGTCTAGCTCAAAGGGTTGAATGAGTTCGGGGACTTTGCCACCACTGGCCACGAGTTCTGCCATTGTTTTTCCGCAAATTGGCGTTGCTTTGAAGCCCCACGTGCCCCAGCCCGCATCGAGGTAATAGTTGTCCAGTGGGCTTAACCCCATGATAGGACTGTAATCGCTGGTCATATCCGTGATGCCTGCCCACTGCCGCAGCAGCCGCATCTCACTGAGAAACGGAAACATCTCTACGGCACTGGAGATGAGACTCTCCTTGAGGGGCAGGGTGGCGCGGCTGTTGTAGAGCGGATAGGGATCGGAACCGCCGCCGATAACGATTTCGCCCCGGCTTGTCTGCTGCACATAGCAGTGGAGTGCCGATGAGCTGACCAGAGGCGTAAGAAAGGGCTTGACCGGGAGTGTAACCATTGCCTGAAGCGGGTAGGCAACAAGGGGCAAACGAAACCCCGCCTTTTCAGCCAGCAGCGCACTGTGGCCCGCTACGGCCTGAATAACTGCACCCGCACCGATGTTGCCTCGGTTGGTTTTGACACCGGTGACGCGACTACCTTCGGTGATAATTCCGGTGACTTCCGTCAGCTGGTGTAACTGGGCACCCCGCTGTGTTGCGCCCCGTGCATAGCCCCACGCCACGGCATCGTGGCGAGCGGTGGCGCCGTCCTTGTGCCACAGGCCAGCTAAAACGGGCAGGTTTGCCGGATTAAGATTGAGCATGGGGACCAGTTTGGCAATATCGTCGGGACTGATCAGCTCAGTTCTGCCGCCAAAATGTTTGTTCACCTCAGCGCGCTGACGAAAGGCACGCACTGTAGCGTCAGTGTGCGCAAGCGTGAGTTGGCCTCGCTGCGAGTACATAATGTTGAAATCAAACTCGTTCGAGAGATCCTCGTAGAGCTTTACTGACGCACTGTAAAATTTTACACCTTCAGGCGTGAGGTAATTCGAGCGAATGACGGCTGTATTTCTGGCGGTATTGCCCCCGCCTAAATAGCCCTTGTCGAGTACGGCAACGTTGGTAATGCCGTGGTACTTTGCAAGATAATAAGCCGTTGCTACGCCGTGACCGCCCCCACCAATGATGACCACATCGTAGTGTGGCTTGAGATCAGACGGAGCGGGAATATCAGCCTCGGCTTCGAAGGGATAGTCTCGTTTAAATCCATATTTTAAAAGCCCTAATGGCATGGTGCTGTGCCTCTCTGTGAGATACCCGCTGGTGCGTCTAAAAGTCGTACAGCTGCCACTAAGCAGTCCCAAATCATCGCTTGTTGACCAAGGCAAATATGCCCCAAAGCGATGGCAAGAGAATAAGTGATACTGGCACAGCGGTAACCACTATAAAGCTCTGTAGACGTCCAATCCCACCCTCTGGTCCGGCAACAAGGATCATTGCCGTCGCGCCCATAGCGAGCCCCCAGAAGACGCGCAGCCATGTGGGGGGATTATCGCTTCCGCTGCTGACCACGGACAGGCTATAGGTCATGGAGTCCCCCGTTGTTGCAACAAACAAAGCGGTCAACAGAAGAAACGCTGGCGATAAGACCTCGCTCAGTGGCATCGCTTCTGTGATCGCCAGTAATACGGCGGGTAGATTAAACCCTTCAAAGGCAGTCGTGATACTCCCTGGGCGCTGTTGCTCCAGCCCTAAGCCGGTTCCACCGAGTATGGAAAACCAAGCCATGGTGATCAGAGGTGCAACGATGGATAGCAACACAATAATGTCACGGATGCGGCGCCCTCGACTTACGCGCGCAATGAAGATAGCCATCATCGGTCCGTAGCCAATAAACCACCCCCAGAAAAACAGTGTCCAGGGAGACAGCCAACCGGGGTCGCCGAAAAAGCCGGCATCTCCGCGAAATAAGGCCAAGTGACCAAACCACGAAAGATGGGTGGACAAGCCATCTAAAAATCCTTGGGCAATCAGCTGAGTCGGTCCGAGGAGCAATAAAAAGAGTAGCAGCGTGGCTCCCAAAATAATATTGGCGCGGCTGAGCCACTGTATGCCGCGGTGCATGCCCGTCACGGCTGAAATAAGATAAAGCGACATCAGCGCGGCAATGGTGAGGATTTGAATGGCCTTGGTGTCAGGGCTACCGTACAGCTCGCTGAGTCCGTAGCTGACTTGTAGGCCTAGAAAGCCGATCGGACCCACGGTGCCAGCAAAAACGGCGATCACGGCGACAATGTCAGTCATATCGCCGATCCGGCCCCGCACGCCAGCTTCGCCGATAAGTGGATAGAGTAAGCTGCGAGGCGCCAGTGGTAGCCCCAGGTCATAGTGCAAGTACATAAGCAGGACCGCCGTAAGGCTACCCAGAATGGACCATGCTAGAAAACCCCAATGAAGAAAGGCCTGCGCTAACGCGACACCGGCCAACGATTCGGTTGTTGTCTGGCCATCAAATGCCGGAGGTGGCGACACAAAGTGTGCAATCGGCTCGGCGGCAGCCCAAAACACACCACCACCGGCAAGCAGAGTACACAAAATCATCGCGCCCCACTGAAAATCGGTAAATTCGGGAGCGTCGAGGCCGCCGAGAGTCCGAGTCGCGCCGTCGCGCGTTGCTATCCACAGCGCGATCACGAAATTACCGAGCATCAGTATCTGCCAAAAAAGGCCAAAATACTGTGCACTCCAGTTAAAACCCTGGTCGATGAGAGCACCAAATAAATCCGTATCGATAAAAAATACAGCGAGAAACAACAGCACTAAAACGCCGGCACCGACGGTGACGTTCCAAGAGACTGTCTGCTTCGATTGGTGGTTATCGGTTGTGCTGCCCACGTCTTCCTCGCTATTTTATGTATGTGGCCGCCGGATCAGTTTCGTCGTTACTGATCGAGGCCCCAGCCTTAGTCTGCGGGTCCTGCCCCGAGTCGAGAGTTTCCGGTTGATTCCACAAGTGTTAATTTTGCAAATTGGTTGAGCGTAGCCCACAGCGCATCGTCGACCGTGATCCCGCGGCTCCCACTCTGTGATCGAGCATCGAGGAGCTCCGCTTCATCATGCTTAGCTAATAAATTGTATTCGTAGTCGGATCGCATAGTGGGCAGTAGATCAACGTGGTTTGCCATAACGATGCTGATGCCCGTGTTTTCTTGAGTCTCTTCGGGCACTTCAGATACTGCGTAAATTCGAATGGATGGCACCGATGAGTTCGCACGAAAACCAACGACTTGCTCGGTGAGAGGTTGCTGCGAATTTCGCCAAAAAGCGGTAATGTTCATCCCGCGGTTCGCCAGCCGTGCCAAGTACCCCATGATCAGTTGTCGCTGTCGGCAACGCCTAATCTTAAGAATAGACAGTCCGCGCGCTCTCGCCTTGGCGAAGGTCAGCTCTAGCGGAAGGTGGGAGCAGGCCAATACGCTTGCGTTGTGCGCGTCGAGGACGGTGACATCGGTATCCTGATAGAGCCTCTCAGCCGGCGCGTGGGGATGTTCAAGGGAATACTGGGCCAGTGCGTCGCTGAGCGCTTTCAATCCTTCGAATCCCAGGCTCTCCATCCAGCAGAGCATGTCGGCGGCATCGACGGCCTGGCCGTCAGAAAATCCCATACCAATAAACGCTTTGCGAGAGAGAGACTCGAGTTCATTAAAGGACACTTTCATGGTTGTGGGATGCTGGTGTTAGGTTGCTCGGGGCAGACAGGGAAGCTCCAGTCATCGAAGGCACTCAGATCGGTGGGTTCTGCATTGAGCTCCGATAAGAGTGGTGCCCCCTGAAAGAACGTCACGCGAACCCATCGATCTCCGCGCGGATCGAATCGACTGGCACCTAAAAATGATAATTTCGCGCGCAAGAGATGCATGGGCTTCATATGACGGTGCCAGAGATTGGCTCGAATTTCGCCATAGGCCGAGCTTGCCATCGTTTGAATGCGACGGATGATGTCAACCTCTCGAGGCTGCGCCATGAGGTAGTCTATTGTCAGCGACGTGGGCGATTCATCGAGGTAGTCATTAATGGATTGATGGGTGTGTTGAATTCGAGGTCCGATGGCAAGGGCAAGCTCCTTTTCCACGCCCTTGTCGACATGACGAATGCCCAGCCGCGGTTCCTCTTTCTCGACTGATCGATACCAGAACCAGTATTGTCCATCCTCGGTGTTAAAGCGCTCGTTTAGCGCCCAGTCAAAGTGCGTCTCTATCAATTGCCTAAGCTGCACCAGTGGCATATCAGGCACCAGATCGAACGCTTCCTCCACCGACATAGCATCTTCTAAGAAATCCACCTGATCTGGGTATAGCTCAATCAGCAGGGCGTTGATGAGCTCCTGCGTCTCTAGCGACAGAGCGGCTTCGGCCCAATCAGTCAGCTGCAGCCACAGGTCATCCTCAGCCGCTACTTGCTGAAGCCAGATTCTGACAAGCTCAAGTTGTTCTGTGACCTCTTGGTTTCTCGACGCCTGCTCGGCGTCCTCAACTGCAAGATTCTTCATGCTTTGTAAGACGCGAGTCACCAGGACAATCAGTTCATGTTGGCTTATTTCATTCGGTATTTGCTGCTTCGCCAGTGACAGGGCAGTCTCACGCATGTGCACCCATTGGTTAATGAGCAATGGGTGGTTGATCAAAAAGGGTGCCATCCCAAGGCCTGTCGAATTCCCGATACCGACGTAACGCCGGACGGGGTCAATCAACGTTGTTGCGCGGTCGCTTCGGCACTGAGCGATGTGTTCAACTTGGTCTATTGAAAATTGGCGAAGTACATATACGGCGCACATTTGTGCCGAGAAGGGGTGCCTAAAATCTGGGTTTTCTTTTAGTTGGCGATAGTCTGCGATGCCAAACTTGCCGTTGCCATACACGGCAGTCGTTCGGTAGAGGTAGCCTGCTGTTTTGAGTAATTCGATGGCGGGCTGTTGGCCAGCGCTCAGCGAATCGACACACGCGGAGAAGTTACGAACACTCCGATTGGCTCGAGAAATAACAAGCAGTTGGGGGTGTTGCCGACCGGCCTCTTGCAGCGGGACGTTCTCAGCCAAAGAGGCCATTAGCGATGCCTCAACATCACCTTCTACGAGTCCAAATGTAAGATCCCACGCTTCTGCTATGACTCTATCGGATCGCTCAGAGTCCGCGAGAGCTTTAGCGAATATAACAACATGGTAGCGCGCGTAGGGCGTTTGAATGCGGTAAATCGCCTCACCGTAGCCAAGCTCGTCTAAATCGAACTTTGCGCGAACAATTTGCCATCGCTGTCGTCCCATTTTTCGGATGAGAGATCGGGAAAAGCTCAGGCGAGTACTGCTAAGCGCCCCTAGTCGCTGCAAATCCATCACCGTTGCAGGGGGCCGTAGAACCGGAGAGGGGACTTGTCCAATCTCTAGGGTCATGAGTTGCCGTGTACCAGGTGATCGCGCGCAGCAGGCGCGCCAGCCCGAGTTAACAGATCTACCCAGTTGCCGCCCATGATATTACCCAGATCGGTATCGGAGAAACCACGGTTAGCCAGCGCTGAAGCAATACCGGGAAAGTCTCGACTGTCACTAAACCAACTCAAGCTGTCAGGCCACCCTGCATTACCTGAGGAGCCTTCACCATAGTCCATGGTCTTTGACCATCGTCCATTGCGCATCCATTCCAGTACGCTTTGTGGTTGGTTTTGGCATAGATCAGAACCCAAACCGATTCGTTCTACACCCATACGCTCAGCCGTCCAAACAACCATGTCGCAAAAATCGTCCAAGCTGCATTGCGGACCATTCTTGAGATGGAATGGATAGAGAGAAAAACCGAGGATGCCCTCATTCGCTGCGATTGCGTCTATAACTGTGTTCGACTTGTTTCTTAGCGCTGGATGGAAGTGACTGGGATTTGCATGTGAGACAATAACCGGGCTTTCTGAGTAATCGATGGCTTCAAGCGTCGAGCGTTCCGCGCTGTGCGACATATCGATGACCATACCAACGCGGTTCATCTCCTTGATCACCTGTTTCCCAAAGCGCGTTAAGCCGCTATCGTCATCCTCGTAGCAGCCGCAGGCTAGCAAACTTTGGTTGTTGTAAGTCAGCTGCATAATCATCAGACCAAGACGACGCATCAACTCCACCAATCTAATATCATCCTCTATCGGCGAGCAGTTTTGCGCACCGAAGATAATGCCGATTTTCCCTTCGGCCTTGGCAACTGCGATATCACTGGGATTGAAGACGGGGCGAATCAGGTCGGACATCGACTCAAATCGCTGATTCCACTCTCCGAGGCGTATCAGGGTCTCTCGTGTATTTTCATGGTAGGCGATAGTGACATGAACACAGTCGAGGCCACCTTCGTGCATCTGCTCGAAAATCTCTCGTGACCATGCCGAATACTGCAAGCCGTCAACCACTGTCCAATCTGGATTCATTGCATCACCCTAATGCTAAGCTTGGACGTAGCTTGTTTTTACAGTGGTGTAAAACTCGCGCGCATACTGACCCTGCTCACGTGGGCCAAAACTCGAGTTTTTACGACCGCCAAAGGGAACATGATAATCTGTTCCGGCCGTTGGTAAGTTAATCATGACACAACCGGCTACTGCACGTTGCTTAAAGTCAGATGCGGTCTTGAGAGATTGTGTGATGATGCCCGCAGTTAAGCCGAATTCCGTGTCATTGAGCATGGCGAGCGCGTCTTCGTAGTCTCGTGCTTTCATAACGCAAGCAATGGGCGCGAATAACTCGGCTCGGTTGATACGCATGTCATTTGTTGTGTCGATAAAGAGCGCAGGCTCCATGAAATACCCTTCGGTCGATTTCTGTATTGGCTTGCCGCCAAACACCAGATTTGCGCCCTCAGATAGACCATCCTCTATCCAAGCTAGATTTTCATCGAGCTGTTGGCGAGACGCTACGGGTCCCATGTCGACTCCTTCCGCCAAAGCGTGCCCGACGGTCGTCGATCGCAACTTTGCGACGAGTTTGTCAACAAATTGGTCGTGAATAGCTTCGTCTACAATGAGTCGGGAGGAGGCTGTGCATTTCTGTCCCGTACCGCTGTAGGCTCCAACGAAAGCGGCGTTGACGGCGACATCGAGGTCAGCGTCCGCAGCCACGATGAGCGCGTTTTTGGAGCCCATTTCCAGCTGGCACTTCACGAGGTTGGCGGCGGTCGCTTTTGCGACCTCTCGGCCTACGGGCAGGGACCCTGTGAACGAGACGGCATGGATTTTGTCGCTGTTAATAATGGCGTCACCCACGGTGCTGCCGGAACCCATTACCAAGTTGAACGTGCCAGCGGGCAGAGCGCTTTGACGCGAAATAATTTCTGTCAGTGCCCAGGCGCTGGCGGGAACTAAATTAGCTGGTTTGAATACAACTGAATTGCCAAATGCTAGTGCAGGTGCGATCTTCCAAACCGCAGTCGCCATAGGGAAGTTCCAGGGGCTAATGACCGCGACGACACCAACCGGTTCGCGTCGAGTATCGACCTCGATACCTGGTCGGACAGAGTCAGTACGATCATCAATTTGCCGGTGTACCTCGCCTGCAAAATAGTGAAAAAATTGCCCTGATCGATACACTTCGCCGATGCCCTCAGCGTGGGTTTTTCCCTCTTCTCGAGCTAATAATTCGCCGAGCTCGCGGCTTCGCTCGATAAGCTCATTGCCAATCGCCATCAGCACGGAATATCGCGTTTCCATTGGTGACCGACCCCAATCACCAACAGCGTGATTGGCCGCAGCGATAGCGTCGCTGACGTGTTCGAGCGAGGCTTGTGCAAAGTGTCCTATGACATCGGCTGTATCTGAAGGACTGACGTTTGTGATTGAGGTCTCGGTGCCGGTCCACTGGCCGTTTATGTAAAGGTTGCCACTGATACACGGCCTAGCTGAGTCACTCATAGGTTTTCCTTATGCTTTTTTTCTTGCACTGCTTGTTATTCGAATACACGGCGTTGTTAGTCCGGGTAATCGTTCGTTATTTAGAACGGTATGGTAAAGCCATGGTGCCCATAAAGACATTTAAAAAAACACCACTATGTGGTTGGTAAAGCCTGTGTCATCAGGTCAGTAATCGCATGGTTTGACGCGTGTTACAGTTGCGACATATCTCATAATTAGCTGGGTTGCCACAGTGGGCCAATTGTCCATTTCTTATCTTGATGACGTGCTGGCGATTGTGGAAAAGCCTGCCGGTATGCTGGTGCATCGAAGTCCCATCGATGCGCATGAGCGCATATTTCTGATGCAATCGCTGCGCAATCAATTGAATCAACATGTGTACCCTGTGCATCGCTTAGACAAGCCCACTTCAGGCTTGGTGATGTTCGCGCTAGACGCCGTCACTGCGCGCGAGATGTCCCAGCAGTTTGAGCGCGGTGCTGTCGAGAAAATCTATCATGCGTTTGTGCGCGGGCACGTGACCACTAATATGCTGATTGATCATCCGCTGAGAGACGAAGTTACACGCAACGGCAGTAGTATCAAAAACGGAACTGTCCGCGAAGCGCGGACGCAGCTGCGCGCATTGCAAACATGGACCATACCGGAGGCGGTTGATCGGTATCCTGAGGCGCGGTATTCGCGGGTTGAGCTCAAGCCTGTCACGGGTCGTTACCGCCAATTACGGCGGCACATGAAGCATGTCTCCCACCCAATTTTAGGCGATGTGCGATACGGTAAGGGCACGCACAATAGGTTTATTGAGCAGCACACAACGATAAAACGATTATGGCTGCATGCCACTGAGTTGCGTTTCAGACACCCCGTAACAGACGATGTGACAGCGGTTATTGCTGCGCCGCCCGACGATTATCGAGTGCTGGCAACTTGGTTGGATTCCTACACGAATACGGCATAGTGAAAAGCAGTACCGAGTCTCAGCATTCGACGGCCGTGACGGGAATTTTCAGACCATGAATTGCAAGACCGCCCCGCGCCGTTTCTTTGTAGCGGCTGTCCATGTCCTTGCCGGTCTCTCTGACGGTATCGATGACTTGATCGAGTGAAATCATGAACTGACCATCACCGGCGAGGGCCAAATCGGACGCGGCAATGGCTTTTACAGCGCCCATTCCATTTCGCTCAATGCAGGGGACTTGTACCAAACCACCGATGGGGTCACAGGTTAAACCTAGGCAGTGTTCGACGGCGATCTCAGCTGCATTTTCGATCTGTCGTGGGCTGCCTCCCATAACGGCGGTAAGTCCTGCCGCTGCCATTGAGGCCGCAGCGCCCACCTCGCCCTGACAACCTACCTCGGCACCTGAGATAGATGCATTCATTTTGAACAAGCTGCCTATGGCTGTCGCGGTTCGTAAAAAAGTGCTTACGTGACGGTTGATACCTGCGCTGTTTAAGCGGTGCTCATCCAAATGGGCTCGCAATACAGCAGGTACGATACCGGCCGCGCCGTTTGTCGGTGCAGTGACAAGTCGTCCACCGGCCGCGTTTTCCTCATTGACCGCCATGGCATAGACCATGGCGCGCTGGGCCTGGTTGGCTGGAGCCTTGCCTCCCTGAGAATTGCTCAGGAGACGACGCCATAGCGCAGCCGCTCGGCGTTTTACACGAAGACCACCGGGTAATTCACCTTCCGTCGATAGACCCCGATCAATGCACTCGGACATTACTTTCCACAGCGTGATGGCGTGAGCGTCTCGTGACTCACTGCGCAGACACAAGTGCTCATTCTTCGCTTGTAGCTGCGCTATGGATAGATCTTCCGAGTCACACCATGCGACCAGTTGATCCATACTTGCATAGGGAAAGGGTGTTTCGTCATCCACTAAGTCTCCCGTCGCGAGCGCACGACCTTCCTGATCTTCGACCATACCGCCGCCCACAGAAAAATACTGTGCTTCGGCGATGAATTCATTGGAGCGCCATGCCTTGAACGTCATGCCGTTGGGGTGATTTGGCAGAGGCTGGGTATCTCTGTGAAGAGCGTCAGTTGGCTTGAACTGAATACTATGGCCGGCCAATGACTGCAGGCGACCCGTATTCATCGCGATTTCCCATGCCAACTCAATATCAACGAGGGTTACGGTGTCATAGTGATGACCCATGAGCCCTGCGGTGATTGCTCCGGGCGTGCCGTGGCCCTCACCTGTTGCCGCTAATGAGCCGTGGAGTGTGACTTCGATGCGGTAGGGCTCTGTGGCATGGCAGACGTCCAGCCCCGACAGAAAATGCTGGGCAGCGTGCATCGGTCCCATCGTATGACTGGATGAGGGACCTATTCCAATTTTGAAGATGTCATTTAATGCGAATCCTTGCATCTATCACTCCTCACTTCGTGGGCTAACGCTACCGCAAAGTAAATTCGGTGAATATCGACTTTTTTATGCATCGAGTAACGACTTGGGGGTAGGAGC
>ERZ802824.1262-NODE-1262-length-13577-cov-10.3392_pt1 | contig 13577 bp, 13 predicted proteins | sample MGYA00345650_ERZ802824 | MGnify/ENA primary metagenome ERZ802824 (study PRJEB30503, sample SAMEA104212361) | marine metagenome | biome: Westerlies Biome; feature: [SRF] surface water layer (ENVO:00010504) within the epipelagic zone...; material: water... | reverse complement strand
TCTAGCTTATGACTTCCAGCATTCACTTTGATGACTTTTTGTTAACGTTTGAGCGTAGCCTTGAGCGTGTATTTTCAGCTGCGTCAAATTCCTCCTCATCCCCTAACGATAGCTCTACCGGAACCTCCGGCATAAATCATTCTGAAATCGAAAATACTATTAAAGAACTGGGTGCAGTTCTTGATGAACATTTGCCTCAGCAAATTGCTGCCATTAGCAGCGGTGAGGTCAGTTTGACGACAGAACAGGTTGACCGGCTTAAAGATAATTTAAAGCAGCTTGAAAAACTTGAAATTATGGCCCAATCTCGTCTGGCGTGGGTTAATTCACTTGGCAATGAAATGGCCGACTGGGTTGATAAGCTCGATGGCCCGCGAAAAGATTAAGCACTCAGGAATTTGGTTTAAGAAATTTGTCAGATTTTATCACATCACCGACCGGCATAGCCTTTCTGCTTCAAATTGCGGCACTGTTTTTCTTTGTCTTTGCAATTCTGGCCCTCTGGCAGCAGTCACGCACAATGCGACGTAATATTGATGATGTTTACCGTATCAACGATCAAGCCAACCAAAAGCTTCAGGCCATGATTGCTCTGTTGTCAGATTTAAAACAAGAATTTGTCACAAAAAATCAAGAGATTAGCGATTTGCACAGAATTCCGACGGATCTTGCTGATTTATCTCGCCGGATGAAGAATGTGGAAAGCGAATTCACTCGTATGGCGGATACGTTCCAGCAACAGGAGCAAATCAGCAAGGCGATAGCTATGGCCCAACGCGGTTCTAAGCGCGCAGAAATTGTTGAAGGTACCGGGCTTTCAGCTGAACAGGCGGATACGATTGTTAGATTCCACGGACCTGACGCAGAATAATTTTTTCTTACATTTCAAATTCCTGTTTACCGCATCTTAGCGTGTAAAACAGATCGTTGGTCATGGCTTGCACTTTTGATGTTTTCAGATTGACCAGAATTTTTAAATCTTGATCACCCGCTTCAAGCATATCACCCGACAGTGAGACAGGATTAATCTCCCACATGCCTTCCTTGTCGGAAACAACAACACGTTTATCAATTGACCGAACGTAGAGTTCGATGGTTTTTATTCCCAATCGATTATCCATGCAGGTAAAACTGACATGTTTAAACCTTGATAGCCCATCACATGATGAAACAAGAAAACCTGCCATCATAATAAAGGCGATTTGAGGCTTAACTGTCCTCGTCGTCTTCAGAAACATCGGTATCTTCGTCAGAGTCTGAGGGGTCATCATCTTCTTCAGTTGTTTCGTCATAATCCTCTCCCTCATTGTCTTCAGTCTCTTCAACTTCTTCAGATTCTTCAGTCTCAGTCTCTTCAATTTCTTCAGCTTCTTCAGTCTCTTCGGCGTCTTCTTCTGGGTCTACCGGCTTTTCAATAATTTCGGCCTGACCTGCTTCCAGTAAACGTTCCGCATCAATAAGTTTCACGTCAATTTGAATACCTGCTGGGAAACGGACACCGTTTACTTCGCAATCTTCTATGATCCTCAGGCGTTTCCATTGGTTGTCGACATCGAAATCATCACTATCATAGTCTTCTTCGAAGTCGTCATCATAGTCTAAACTTTCATTCTCAAGATCACTCATTTCTTCTTCTGCAAGTAATGCCTGATTTTCTGAAAGTTCTGAAATAAATCTTCTTAGCAAGACAATTCTCGCCGCAAGAGCTGCGAGACGTGTTTCTTCATTTTTCTCATTGGCGAGAAATTCTCTGATTTTTGCACGAATGTCTTTAAGAGACTCGCCTTCCAGTTTGTCGACGATTTTATCGCGGATTTCGATAATTTCCGGCGAAAGTAGCATCATTTTCGACTTGTTATCGGATAACTCCAAATCAAACTTGTCCATTTTTAACTCCTTAATGGCACTTGGCATAGGAATTGCAATTTTCAGACCAACAGACCTTGTAATTGCATGTTTTCATGCCCTAGTGAGAAACGTAACGGAAATGGACGATATTAAAGAATATCTCAATATTTACGCCTCTGCTTTATCTCTGCGCGGACGCCGCAATGAGATGATTGCGTCGAATATTGCCAATGCCGCAACCCCTAATTTTAAAGCCCGAGACATTAATTTTGATACCGAAATCCGCAAACATCTGCGCGACGGCCCACTTGAGACCACTCATGGTGATCATATCCCTTTTGCTGCCCCCTATTCAACAGGGCAGGCACAGTATCGTACACCACTTAATCCGTCGCTGGACGGCAATACAGTTGAACTTTCTGTTGAGCAGCTTCAATTTTCAGAAAACGCCACACGTTATCAGACGACGCTTAATTTTCTTGATGGGCGCATTAAGGGCTTAATGTCCGCGATCAGGGGTGAATAATGAGTGATTTGAAAAATATATTCGATATTTCGGGTCGTGCGATGTCTGCACAGCTTGTTCGTTTGAATACGATTGCCAGTAATCTGGCAAATGCCGGTTCAATGGAAGGGTCAAGAGAGGCTGCCTACAAGGCCATCCGCCCGGTTTTTGAAACCGAATATTCAGAAAACTTCAAACGCAATGGTGTTGCAACCACCGGCGTTACAGAAATTGTCCAGCTCGAGCGTGAGCCGGAGGCTGTATATATGCCATCTCACCCCAAATCCGATGAAAATGGATTTGTTTATGTTGCTGCCGTTTCCCAAGAAGAGGAAATGGTCGACATGATGGAAGCCAATCGCCAGTACCAAAACAATGTTGAAGTCATCACGACCATCAAGGCCTTGATGATGCAAACGGTCAATTTAGGAAAGTAAGCAGGTAAATCATGAGTACAATTGACAGTAACCAGTCTCTTAATGCTATTCTCGATAAATTAGGCGTTAATAAGCAAGAGGAAGCGACAAGCAAGCGCCGCGATCAACTCGGTCAGGCTGATTTTTTGAAACTGATGACAACTCAGCTTCAAAATCAGGACCCGTTCGCACCGATGGATAATGCCGACTTTATTGCTCAAATGGCTCAGTTCTCTACTGTTACGGGCATCACGGATATGGGGCAAACTCTCAAAGGTATGTCTGACCAATTGCAAGAGTTCAGAATTGCTACTGCTTCGAATTTGCTTGGACATTCAGTTCTTGTTCCAGGTAATTTGGCCCGTCCAGATGAAAATGGAGAAATCCATGGTGTTTTAGATCTGCCTTCAAGTGCCTCTACATCAAATATCAGATTTACCAATGAGCAGGGTGAAATCCTGCATCAGGTTGAAATGGGCGCACAACCCCGCGGTCTTGTTGGTTTCAGTTGGATGGATATTCCAAGTGAAATTTTGGAGTCTGGTGACGTAATTCGTGTTGAAGCCTATGCAGATACCGGAAGCGGGTTGGAGGCTGTCTCGCCTTCAGTCTTTGCAGATGTATTAGCAGCCACGACTGGTAACGGTCTTGATGGTGTCCAATTGGATGTCCGTGATTACGGAACCATCAGTGCCTCTGAAGTAATTAAGTTTCGTAAGTAAGTATTAAATAAGTAACGGAGTATAGAAGATGTCGTTTTATACAGCTCTAACGGGTTTGAATGGTTCACAGGCTGATATTTCAGCTACTTCCAACAACATTGCCAACGTCGGTACGACAGGATTTAAAAGAAGTCGGGCAGAATTTGGTGACATCTTTGCAACTTCACCATTGCAGAATGCCTCTTCATCAATTGGTTCTGGTACAATTCTAAAGGGCATTAAGCAACAATTTACACAGGGTAATATTGCTTCATCTCTTAATGCGCTTGACCTTGCGATTTCTGGACAGGGCTTCTTCTCATTGAAACCATCATTGACTTCTAATCAGAACGTTTATACTCGAAATGGTTCTTTGAACGTGAACAACGATCGTTACGTTGTTGATTCAGCTGGTCAATTCCTGCTTGTATATCCAGTAAACCAAGATGGTTCCGTGACTGCTAAAGATTTAATAAGCGCAGTCCCTCTGCAGCTCCCTGTTACTTCGGGAGATCCTCAAGCGACAGCAAATATTTCCTTAGGGGTAAACCTGCCAGCTGATGCAGAAGTTGTTACTGAGAAGGCTCAATTTGCTGACGGTTATAATTTTAATCCTGATAACCCTAATACTTTTACAAATTCAACATCAATCACAATCTTTGATGATTTGGGTAATCCAACAATTGCAACGATTTACTTCATCAAAACACAGGCGACATCTGCTGATGACCCAACCAACAAATACGATACACGTCTGGTAATTGGTGACACAATTATTAATCCGGACCTTGTGCCGGCGGTAGATGATGCATCAAACCAAATTTTTATTGATAGATTTGGTGCGCAAACAACTACTGTTCCTGATGATAATTACTTCTTGGAAGGTAAAGGTTCTGCGCTTTACAAGCTCGATGATCTGCAACAACAGGTAGACAGTCAGCCCGCCAAAATTCAAAGCGAAACAACAGCTTTTGACTTTGGTGATGAGGGTGACAAGCTTGTTGAGATTGTAACTGATCCAATGCAGTTTAAAGCCACGCGTGAAGCAGGTTCTGCTAATGATGTTTATTGGGGAAAAGACTTTCTACTGTTGAATGTTGACGACGGTGACCAGCCGGTAAGTATTGATATTAGACCTGGAACATATAATGCCGCAGATCTCGCCGAAGAAGTTCAGCGAGCAATAAACACTGCCTATGGTGATGATAAGAAGATTCAAATTGTTCAAAATGTAGATAATGAAATTAACATAAACCTGAGCCGTTTGAACTCTGATGGAACTACCTCAAGTTTGAAGGAGCTTGCCGGGAGTGCAATCAGTGTAGATTTGCTGTCTGCGTCTTATGTAACGGATATTGAAAATATTGATCTTTCTGGTGCCTCGCCTGACTTTACAAAGGAGCAATTTCTTGCGCACACACAGGCACGCTTAAATACGGCATTGAACGAATTTATCGTAGCAACAAATGACACCATTAACACCACAAACCTAAGTGCATTCAACTTTGGTAATACGGGCCAATTATTTGCTCGCTCAGAAGGCGCGCAAATTACAGAAATTCTGGAACAAACCCAAATATTCAACCTCACCCATAATACACTTGCAAGTTATACTGATGCTGCAAGTCCCGGCGGAGTTACAGCGAATGGTAAGTTTCTAGTGTATTCTTTTTATGGCGAGCGTCCTTCGGTTAATGTTTATGATGACAAAAAAGTTGTCGATGCCGATGCAGACAATAACACAATCAAATATGATGCGACGCAAAACACACTGACTGTAAATCTTGCTGATACAACGGGCCTTACAGCTGGTGAAACAATACAAATTGCAGGTGAATTCACCGAAGCGAATGCCTCATTCCTTAATGGTCGGTCATTCCAGATTTCTAATGTTACTGCAAATACATCTATTACAATCAATACAACTGGTTTGGGTTTGCCGGATACTGGCTTTAATATAACTAGTACAACAGCTCATGTTCTGAGTGATGAGTCCACTACTGTTGAAGCCTTTTTTGAAGGTGCGGATAATGTGTTTGAGGGTGCGTTGGATAATTTTTCGAGCAAAAAAATTATTGTCCGTGAAACGGCTGCTGCTAAGCATAAATATACTAATACTGAAGTAGAGACAGTTACCGGTGCAGCAGGAATTATCGACGTTGGTACTGAGGTTCTGACGCTAGAAGATAATGCGGGTGTTGTGATTGATACACTCCAGCAACTCGGTTTCGAGACTGCTCTAAATGCCACGGCAATGACAACGACATCAGATTGGGTGGATGAAAAGAACCCGCCATTGACGGTTGCCTATGATGAACTTAACCAAAGGTTACAGTTTGAGGTGGACCGGACCATACTTGGGACAGGAACTGAGCCAAACTTTAATTCTTTTGAAATCTACGGAGCTGAAAACGCAGATGTGACTAACAATCTGGGTATTCCTGCCGAGGAAGACGCCTCAACTGTACTCATTAGAGGTGGAGAAATTCTTAGTGCCGAAACATTGGTTGCAGATGGTGAAGAAATCCAGCTCAACGATAAGCGTTTTGGTGTTCAAGTTGAATATAATAGTGATACTAAAACTTTCAGTTTTTTAAGTGGAAGCACTGGCGAGAATATCGCAGCAGATGGCGCGCTCGGGGTAACTGAAGAACAAAAAGCATCTAATATTCAGATAGGACGTTTTGCAATATCTGACACAGACGGTACTGTCGTTAATAGTTCTTTTGACTTGTCTCAACGAACAATTGGTGCAGGCGATAACCAGCTAATGGGTGTAGGATCCACGAAAACGGACATTATTTTCTCCACAGCAAGGGGTCTTGCATCATTGCCTGCAATTGCAACCAGCACGACTGCCCAGGAAAACCTTTCAGAGGTTTTTACACTTTCCAGTCAGATTGGAGAGAATATTTTTAACGTCTCAGTTAATGGTATCAGCGGTATCATTACTGTGCCTGGGGGGTCTTATGTTGGCTCAACCCTAGCAACTGCACTTGAAGAAAGAATAAATCAAGTTCAAGACCCAGTGACTGGGGAAACAGTGGGTGGTGTTAAAGTATCTTACAACACAGATACAAATAATTTTACATTCACGACAGGAACACGAGGTAACACATCAACAATTAAAGTTAATGGCAGTGCCAAATTAGGTCTAGATGATGTGCCTTTGGGTGTTGGTTCTATACCAAAAATATTTAATCTTGTTCAGGCAACTAATTCTGATGGTGTCGCTTTGTTTGTGAATGCTGAGGGTCAAGTTGTTGAGTCTCCGCCCGCTAATCTGGTGGAGGGTTATTTCCCTCTCTACATTGATGAGGGTGAGCTAACATTTGATAAAACAGGTACGCTCGTAAGCCCGAAAAATACGGTTCATTATGAAAAGCAGGAAGAGGGTGTATCCATTTCACTTGATATTGACTTCTCTGCCTCTACCCAGTTTGCCCAGCCATTCTCGGTCGTTGCCGTAGATCAGGATGGTTTTACCTCTGGTCGTCTGGATGGTCTAGAGATTGATGCTTCAGGTACAATCCGCGCCAACTATACGAATGGTCTGAACAACCCGCTTGGTAAAATCGTTGTTGCCAACTTTAACAACCAAAACGGTTTGAAACAGATTGGTAACGCTACTTATGTTGAAACGGCGGTTTCAGGTTCACCACAAGTTGGTGAGGCCGGTGCAGAGGGCTTTGGTAACATTCTTTCTGGTTCATTGGAACGGTCAAATGTGGACATCACCGAGGAGCTGGTTAATTTGATTACCGCCCAACGTAACTTCCAAGCGTCAGCAAAAGCGATTGAAACAACAACGACGCTAACACAGTCAATCGTTAACATCCGGATGTAATTGGTGAACTAATTATGGATCGACTTCTTCATCTATCTTTAAATGCGGTTAAGCACTCAAAAGAGGATAGTGCTATTAGGTCTAATAACCTTGCGAATGTAAATGTACCCGGATTTCGTAAGGACATTGAGCCCCCAATGGTAGAAAGCAGTTTCCTAAAGACTTTAGAGGCTTTTGAGTCTAGAGCTTACACTTTAAGAGAAGGTAAAAATAGATTCGACGATAATCAGGGCAGATTGGACTTCACGAGCAAAGAAACGGATATTGCTATAAATGGGAATGGTTACATTCTTATGATGCCCGATAACGAACAGCCGGCTTTATCTAGAAGGGGTGACTTGCGGGTCAATCAAAATGGGCTGCTAGTTGATGGAGCGGGAAATCAGATTTTGAATGAAGGCATGCAGCCAATTTTACTGCCCCCATACAGGCAATTAGTCATTGGAAATGATGGAAGAATAACAATCGAACCTATTGACGGTGAGCCTGGGCAAAGAGATGAAATTGGATTTATAGCTACTATTCAAGCTGACGTTAAAGACTTAAAAAAATCTGGTGACGGAAATATAAGGTTTTTGGATAATAGAGATATACAGCCAGATCAGTTAGCCGAAGTTGCTCAGGGTTATCTTGAAACAAGTAACGTTAATCCAACTGAAGAGCTTGTTGAAATGTTATCAAAGCAAAGACACTATGAATTAAATGTTAGGCTTATGTCGATTGCTAGAGAGCTTGATGAAAGCGGTGCCTCAATTATGCGCATGCCGAGATAAAGCTTCTATATCTTAAAACAAAAAACTCCTTAAATGTAATTTGGCACAGGGCTTGCAATTAACCTTCTAAAGGACTTTGAAGGAGAATTCCAATGACTGCAAATGCGATGCACGTTGCTAAAAGTGGCCTGAATGCCCAGCAAATTAGAATGCAGGTAATAGCTAACAACCTGTCCAACGTAAATACAACAGGCTTTAAAAAAGATCGCGCAAATTTTGAAACGCTTCTTTACCAAGTCCGTCGATATGCGGGAGACCTTACATCCGAAAATACCAGATTAAATTCCTCATTTGCGATTGGTACAGGTGTTAAAATTGTGAATACAGAAAAAATGCATTCGCAAGGTAGTTTAATGATGACAGATAATGCACTTGACCTTGCGATTGAAGGGTCAGGTTTTTTTCAGGTACTTTTGCCCGATGATAGAATTGCATACACACGAAATGGGGCATTTTCTAGGAATGGTGAGGGCACGCTAGTAACCTCAAGCGGTTATGTTGTTCAACCTGAAATTCAAATTCCCGACGAGGCGACATCTATAAGTGTTTCCTCAAATGGTACTGTCACTATAACTGTGCCGGGTCAAGTTGGTGCCCAAGAAGTTGGTCAGTTAACACTTGCAGATTTTTCTAATCTAACAGGCTTGCAACCAATTGGTGAAAACTTTTTGGTGGAAACTGAAGCCAGTGGAGCCCCAATTCTTTCCAATCCACTTGAGCAAGGTTTTGGGAAATTAGTTCAAGGTGCGTTAGAAGGCTCGAATGTAAACGTTGTGCAAGAGCTAGTTGATATGATTGAAACCCAGAGAGCTTACGAAGTAAGCTCGAAGGCAATCACGTCTGTTGATGACATGTTACGCTTCATCTCAAACAACCTTTAATTTGAGAATTTCAGATGACCCGAACTAAACATATCTTTTCCAGATATTTCATTATTGTCGCACAATGTGGTGTAGCCGGACTTTTGGCCGGCTGTTCGACATATGCGGAAAACAGAATATCCGAAAACTTTATGCCCCGTTATGACGAGGTGGTTGCTCATAACCCTCCAGCCATAACAAATGGGAGCATTTATAAAGCAGCCGCCAATACTGGTTTGTTCACTACCGACCAGCGTGCCCGATCTATCGGTGACATTGTCACTGTGGCACTTAGTGAAACTTTCTCAGCATCAAAGTCACAAAGTACAAGTTCAGATAAAGAGGATGAACTTTCATTTTCTTTTCCATTTTCTTTCGGAATTTCAGAAATTACTAAAGACACTGAATACAAGCTTGAAACGGGAGAGTCTTTTTCCGGGAGCGGTTCAGCAAACCAGTCCAATTCATTGAGAGGTCAGCTTTCTGCGACAGTCGTGCGCGTCTTTGATAATGGTAATATGGAAATTATGGGCCAGAAGAAACTGACTTTGAACAACGGTAATGAGCATGTCCGGTTGCGCGGCATTATTCGCCCGGAAGACATTTCTGCCAATAACATTATTCAGTCATCTAAAATTGTGGATGCAGAAATTACCTATACAGGTGCCGGTCAGACACATGATACGGCGCGTATGGGCTGGTTGACCAGAGGATTGCGCGTATTTTCACCCTTCTAATTTAGGAACAGCATAATGAAACATTTTCCGGCTTATTTTCCAGCTGTGCGTTTATTAGCTCTAAATCTTCTGATGGGTCTGGTGATAATTTTACCAGCCCATGCAGATCGTTTAAAGGATATGACAGAAGTTGCCGGCGTACGCGGCAATCAGTTGGTTGGATATGGTCTTGTTGTTGGTCTCAATGGATCGGGTGACGGGAATACACTTCTTACCTTGCAAACAATTCAATCCATGGTCTCGCAATTTGGGCAATCTGTCCCAACGTCAGGGATTAAGGGTAAAAATGTTGCCTCTGTGATGGTCACTGCAGATTTACGCCCTTTTTCTAAGCCTGGGCAGGGGTTGGATGTAACGGTTTCAACTTTGGGTGAAGCTAAGTCTTTGCGGGGTGGCACATTATTGATGACACCTCTTTTAGGCGCGGATGGTCAGGTCTATGCGATTGCTCAAGGTAATTTGCTAGTTGGTGGTCTCGGTGTTGAGGGTAATGATGGGTCCCAGCTTATTGTAAATGTTCCGACTGTTGGTCGTATTCCAAGTGGTGCAACGGTTGAGAAGCTGGTTGATAGCCCGTTACTTGCTAATCAAGATATTGTTTTAAATCTGCATCAGGGTGATTTCAGCACGGCGATGAATGTTGCTGAAGCCATTAATGATTTTGTTCAAGATGCGGTGGCAGTTCCTCTTGATCATACTTCTGTGAAAGTCCGTGGTCCCAATGATCCGGCTCAGAGAGTTTCCTTTTTAAGTATGTTGGAGAATATCGAAGTTGACCCGGCACGTCCTGCGGCAAAAGTCATTGTTAATGCACGAACCGGAACGGTAGTAATTAATGGTGATGTGAGGGTAACTCCCGCCGCTGTTTCACATGGCTCACTGACAGTCAAGGTGGATGAGTCGCAAAATGTAACGACGGTTCAAAATGTTGTGATGAATGAAAATCAGGCAGCAGCAGTTGCCGGAGAACCGGTGATTGAGGACGATACAGAGATTATCGCTGAACAAGAGACAAACCCAGCATTTGTGTTTAACCCAGGTGTAGATCTTTCAAGCATAGTTGAGTCCATCAACGCCGTTGGCGCGAGCCCAGCTGATTTAGTTGCCATTCTAGAAGCCCTTCGACAGGCAGGCGCTCTACGTGCTGAATTGATTGTGATTTAGGTGGCGATATGGATATCAAGCCAACAGCTATTGATATGCAAACCAGCATGATGCTTGGACAGCACAACTCCAAATCTAAGGAAGATTTAAAGCAAGTTGCTGAGCAATTTGAGGCTATTTTTGTCGATATGTTCCTCAAAGAAGCGCGCAAGGGCGAACTTGCTGAAACACTTTTTTCTAATCAAGCATCAGAAACATTTCAGTCCATGTTAGATCAAGAATATTCAAAGCTCATGGCGCAAAAAGCCGGTCTGGGAATCGCCGAGGCGCTTTACTCGCAATTTAAAGACAATGTTGGAGGCGAGGAGTAATCTATGGCTAGCCTCTTTGACATTGGTAAAAGTGGTGTTCAGGCTTACCGCCAGGCCCTGACGGTAACTGGTCAGAATATTACAAATATTAATACCGATGGGTACCACAGAAGAGAAGCCAGTATTGAAGAGGTTTCTGCTAGTCAGGGCGGCCTTACTGCTGTTGCGAGTCAGATTGGCTTGGGTGCGCGCGTATCAGAAATTCGACGTTCATTTAATGAATTTATTACAAGCCGAGTTTACACTGCAAAAGCAGATTTTGAAAAATCAAACGTTTTTTATGAAAATGTGCGTGACCTCGAAAACTTCCTGCTCCCGAGTGACTCTGATTTAGGGAACTTTATGGGGAACTTTTTTGGTTCTCTCATGGAGGTCGCGACGGCACCTGGGGATATTCCCGGTAGGCTCGTCGCTATTGAAGAAGGTCTAAGCCTTGCAGGAGCTTTTAGGCAGACGGCGGCAATGGTTGAAGGCTTGAAGATGGATGCCAAGTCACAGGCGGAGGCATCCGCAGACACAGTGAATCTTTTGGTGGATGAACTTGTTAAAGTGAATCAAAGGCTCTTATCATCTGGACAGAGCGGGCAGGTGCCAAACTCGGTCTTGGATAACAGAGACAAGCTGATTTCTGAAATTTCTGAGAGCGTTGAATTAACTGTAACTTATGACCAAAGAGGCGTAGCTACGATTATTCTAGGTGGCACGGTCGCGGGTCCAAAGCTTGTTGAAGGTGCCACTTCACGTAAATTGGGTATTATTGAAAATCAGGGTGCTATCCAACCCGCCCTTATTTCTGCCGGGTCCGTCACGCCGACCAGTCAAATAACTAAAGGCTCACTTGCCGGCTTCACCCTATCATATGAATATATCGGTGAAATCGAGAAACAGATTAACACCTTATCCTTTTTGTTCGCTAGGGAAGTGAATAGTGTTCACGAAAATGGCATTACGCTTGACGGCAAAGCCGGGGGTAAAATGTTTACCCTTAATGATTTAGAGTTTGGATTTGGCCCTACAAATAGGGGCAATCTTTCGGCTGAGTTAAATATAACCAATATTGATCTCATTTCGCCTGAGGCAGTTGAATTTGTTTTTAATGAAGAGCGTCAGTCTTGGACAACCAATTCAGAAGATAGTTTTCAGAACCTCTCAACCTCTGCTAGTCGAATAGCGGCTGATGGTTTTGATTTGAAAGTTTTTGGGTCAGCAAAAAACGGTGATGTTATCACTCTTGATAATGTTAGCGGTGCTGCAAAAAATATGAGTTTTCTTCTGAAGAAACCTCAAGAGCTTGCGGCGGCGTCCCCGACAATCGTCACACAAAATAGTTTGAACAGCAGTGATGCTGTGATGGAAATCAACAAAACTACACCTGCTCAATTTACTGAGCCGCCGGTTGTAAATGCTGTTTTTGAAAACGGGAATATCCCCATTAATGCAACGGATTTCCTTAGGGATGGCGTCGTTGCTTCTATTCCTGCTGGCACTCAAAATTTTTCTATTAATTCCTACAGTCAACAACCAAATGTCAGTATTGTGCTGTCGCTTGATGATTTAGTGGATGCTAATAATCTTCAAATTGTTCTGGCCGATGGAGCCAATGCCGGGACGCATAATTTTGCTCTGGGTTACGGTGTGCTTTTCTCCAATGCGGGATCAAGTGATAATTGGACAGATGAAGCTGAGTTCCAAAAAGCTCTGGCTGTCGGTGTTGTGACCAGTGATACCGGGTTTACACTTGGCGATTTGGGGCTATTTCCGAGTAGCACCAGTTCTAGTTTGAATATTGCCTCATCAAGTGCGGCTTTCACATCGGCGAGCGTGACGACATCCTCTAAAACCATTAATGCGTCAGTCACTGCAAGCCAGGATGCATCCGACATTCAAATTTTCACACGCGAGGGCCGTCATATTGCCGGTTCACCAATGAGTGAAACTGAAATTGTTAACTTCTTGAGTGAAGAAAATGGCTTTAACCCGAATGCTGAATATTATGGTTCTTATCTCAATCAGGAATTAAATGCCTATCGAGGCATGAATTTGAACATTTCAAATGTTGGCGGTTTGGAAACAATCCGTCTTGGACCTTTTGGGTCTACTTCTGATGCAATTGCTGGTTATGGCTCTTTACCGGATAGTCCCACGAGTAGCTATACTATTGCCGCAACTATTTCGAATGGTTCATCACCTTCGTTAACGATTCCAGCAGGCGCATCAGCGGGGTTTGTCTCCAATAAAATTAACGAGACATTTAATGATTATGGTCTTGTCGCTAAGACCAAAACTCTCGTTCGGCTTAATAATTTTGCCACTACCGGAACTATAGCCTTTAATCTTGAATCCGAGAATCAAGAGCCTCTTGCTATTTCGGCGAGTGTGTCAGCGACGAATGTCTCCAATCTTGTCGATGCGACT
>ERZ802824.1260-NODE-1260-length-13592-cov-19.7712_pt1 | contig 13592 bp, 9 predicted proteins | sample MGYA00345650_ERZ802824 | MGnify/ENA primary metagenome ERZ802824 (study PRJEB30503, sample SAMEA104212361) | marine metagenome | biome: Westerlies Biome; feature: [SRF] surface water layer (ENVO:00010504) within the epipelagic zone...; material: water... | reverse complement strand
TGGGATCGCGACGGCAAGATCACCTCGGCGGAATACACGGCCTTTGAGGATCAGCTAAGCACTTACGACAACGCGGACCCGCACATTGCGCAAATGGAGGCCGCCTTCAGCAAAGAGAAGCTGACCAAAGCACGGGAGATGTGGGCCGCTCTCGATAAAAATCGCGACAACATTTGGCAATACGATGAATTCCCGCACCCGGATTGGAAGCGCGCCAATCGCGATGGCGATGACGGTTTGAGTTGGAAGGAAGAATTGGCCGACCAAATGCTCAGAAGACAATCGAAAACCTATCCCAAAAAATACGGCTCCACGACACCAAAGGAATGGTCCACTCAGGAAGCCTGGAACAAGGATCGGCCCGACTTCCAGCAGCTTTTCACTTTTATCGACTGGGATCACGACGGCGTGATCACGGTTACCGAATACGAGGTCTTCGACGTGCAGATCAAGTCCTACACCGACGGTTCCTGGCCAAAGACAAACGAGCAGGGAGAGTCTGGAATGGAAGTCTTTAAGCGACTGGCGGCTCAGCCACCGAAAGCCGGCCAGGCACAAAAAGCGGGGCAGTCGCGGAAGGTGTCTTGGAATTCTCAGGAAGAATGGAACCGCGAAAAGCCGACCGTGAAGTGGATCTTCCCCTTCATCGACAAGAACGGCGACGGCACGATCGACACTGATGAGTACCAAGCCATTCAAGAATACAAAAAGAAGCACCGCCACGATTGGATGGATCGGGCTCGCAGGGAACTTGGATTAATTACCCCGAAGGACCCGTAATGGCCACGATTGCTTTTGACGTCTACGGGACCCTGATTGATACCGATGGCATGGTGTCCCAATTGCACGAGTGGGTAGGTTCGCGGGCGGAGACATTTTCGAAAACCTGGCGAAGCAAGCAGCTCGAGTATTCGTTTCGGCGGGGACTGATGCGACAATACGAGAACTTCGCGGTCTGCACGCGTCAGGCACTGGAGTATTGCTGTGCCGAATACGATGTTTCTTTATCTTCGGAACAGAAAGACATATTGCTGCAAAGCTATCGATGCTTGCCTGCGTTTGCAGATGTCGAAGAGAGTCTCGTCGCGCTGAAGGCGGAGGGACATCTTCTCTTTGCCTTTTCCAACGGTAGTGCGGAAGCCGTTGAGGAAGTCTTGCAGACCAATGGTCTACGTCAATGTTTTGAGGATGTCGTCAGTTGTGACGTGCTGAAGACCTTCAAGCCGAACCCGGATGTCTACCAGTATTTCATGAGGGAAGCAGGCGAAGCAAAGGACGCGTGGTTGGTTTCCGGCAATCCGTTTGACGTGATCGGCGCCGTCTCAGCGGGCATGAAGTCGGCATGGGTCAAGCGTTCTGACCGTGTAGTCTTTGATCCGTGGGGAATCGAACCGACCCTGACCGTCGCCGCCTTGAGCGAACTGTGTGAGAAATTGGATATCAACAAACCCAAAAGAACTTATGAATAAAACCGTTATTAGTATCGTTAACACATTGATATTTTGCTTCTGGAATTCAGGGGATTTGAGAGCCGAGGAAACGGATGTGAAATCATTACCTCCGATCCAGTTTGCGGGAGGCGAGAAGCGTTTCACTACGGCTAATCAAAAACGCGTCGACATCGTTAAGCAAATACCTGGATTGGTCGCTTTGTGGGATTTTGTGCAACGGCGCGATTCGTGGAAGACGAAAAATCCATTCATTTCCATTCCTGGAGAGTCTGGGGGACAGACTTATGAACTCGAACCGAGAAACCTATCGCTTGATTTTTGGCATGAGGGAAAAGAAGCGACGCTTGAAGATTTCGAGTTGTATGGTCGGGGACCCTTTGGACAAGCCGTCCGCTTTTCGAGTCCTCGCAGTACAACGGATTTACCGGTCCTGACCGTACCGCGAAAGAATCTTCATAACTCATCTTTGGATATCAAAGGAAAAGGGAAGTCCGTGTCTATGGTGGTATGGTTGCTTTACGAAAGAGGCAATCATGCGATCGCAGGAATGTGGCATGAGGGCACCGTTACCCCGAGGGGAGAACCTCCCGTAGTAAAGGAGCCCGGAAAACGGCAGTTCGGCCTCTTTGCTGGATTACAGGCAAATAAGGGCGGAATCGGCGCTCACATTTCGGAAAATGGTGGTTCATCTTTTGGCAACATCTATGCACGGCACCTGGCGTCCGAACCAACGAAAATGAAACAAATCAAGCCGGATATGAAACCCGGTCAGACCGATAAATACTGGAATGCGGTTGGTATGGTTTTTAACAACGATGAAAATCGCGTGACCGCCTACGTCAATGGTTCGGCCAATGAAGTCTGGGTGGATAATCCAAAAGAGTCTCGATTCTTTGAGCATGCCTATCGTGCCTGGCAACAGGGGCAGTTGGCTGATATTGATGGAATTCAACCCGGTGAGGATGTGAATTTTCCGAAGGATCAGTATTATCGACTTCCCGAGGATGAACCGGTTGAAACGAAAATTATCGAACGGACATCCGATCGCATAGTACGGCTGGAAACCTATCCGTTCTCCAAGATTGAGGCCTCCTATCAGGTGAAGCCGGGCGGAAAGTTAGGGAAACCACTGAAGCGTGATTTGGTTGCCCTGAAATCCAACCCTTACTATTTCGGCTATGATATCTATGCTCCCAAGACAATGGAGCAAGGCGGGCCGTTTACCATAGGTCGCGTCATCCACAGCAATCGACACGCAACCCTTTCCGCATGGATTGGCGGGGTCGCCGTTTTTGATCGTGCCCTTTCTGACGAAGAAATGAAAAAGCTCGCAACCATTGGGAATTGCTCAGACACGGCTGAGTAAAATACCTTTTTCATAAAACCGATAGAACTGAATTTTAAAATTTAGAAATATATGAATATAAAAATCACTCAATCAACGGAATCAGCGTGTGAAAGTAAAATCCGCGATCATCACCTTACCTGTGATCGCCCGTTAGAAAAAGGAGGCGGTAATGACGGGCCCATGGGCGGGGAGTATTTTTTGATGGGGTTGGGGGGGTGCTTTACCAGCAATCTCCTTGCCGCAATAAAGTCCAAAAGTGCTGAGGTAAGCAATGTTGAGCTTACTATAAAGGCGACACTGGCGGAAAGCCCAGCCCGCTTTTCAAAGATTGAAGTGGAAGTTTACGCTCAATACGAAGACAGAGAGCTTATGGAAAAATTACTGATCATTGCCGAGCGGGGATGTATTATCGCAAACACATTAAAGAATGAAGTTGAATTATCTGTCTCTCTAAGCAGCACTCCTGCATGACTGAGCCTAAAAAACACCTAAGTGAATGTATGATTATCAAACTTGAAAACCAACCTTCTCAGGTGAGCGAAGAAGGGAGGCACTTTGGAAGAGTAATTACTGCCGAGCCAAAAATTGATGAAGGACCTAAATTTTTTTGAATCCAAAATCCATTCGCTCACGAATACTGCTGTAATGAATCCATTTTTTATTCAACAATTTGTAAAATGATAAGCAGAACAATAACCGTAGCCACTCTTCTGAGCTACGGCTCCCTTTTGCAGGGTGTCCACGGGGAAGCTATGCCCAAGCTCAAGTCCATGACTAGTGAACAGTACAAGAGCCCTGAGTGGGTAAATGAAATCCAATTGAGTGGAACTTTTCGACTTGGGGGAAAAGGTTTTGCTTCGCTGACTACGCCAAGGGGAAAGTTTTGGGTGGAGGAAGGAAAATCTTCATCCGGTTACAAACTCGTCGAACTGGATACATCCGAGTCTCAACCCTCCGCCCTCATCCAAAAGGGAGATCAGCAAGCATGGATCGGATTTCGCTTGGGAATGCCTGTTGCCGTAATCCGCGAGGTTGCAAGCGAGAAACTAACCGTGCGCGGTGGGTTATTTTATGTCAGGGGGGATAAAGAACCATTTAACGGCATGGTGATGGACTACCATGAAGACGGATCGAAGTGGGTAGAATGGCCCTTTGTGCATGGCAAAAGGCATGGCATGCACATTTGGTACGGGGATGACGGACAGATTTCGACAGAAGCCCCCTATGTAAACGGCAAGGAGCATGGCATGAAGATTCACTACTACAAGGACGGATCGAAGTCTTCAGAAACTCCCTATGTAGACGGCAATACTAATGGCACTGGAATTAAGTATCGTCAGGACGGATCGAAGGAGAGGGAAACCGTTTATGTAAAACGTAAAAAGCAATCTGAGGTTTGGTACCGAGAAGATGGATCGAAGTGGAAGGAAATGCGCTACGATATGGATCAGCATAACGGTATACCGACTTATTACGATGAAAACGGAATCAAGAAGGAAGAACCCTCCATGGTGGACGGCAAACTCAATGGTATGGTGATGGGTTACCGTGAAGACGGAACGAAGTCCAATGAAACCCCCTACGTGGACGGCAAAAAGCATGGCATGCAGATTACATACCGAGGAGATGGATCAAAGGATGAAGAAACCCCCTATGTAGAAGGCAAGCGTCACGGTACGAAAGTTGAATACCTGGATAATAAGTGGCGGGTGGTGGCTAAGTGGAGAGAAACCCCCTATGTAAACGGTAAGGAGCATGGCATGCAGATTAGGTACCACAGGGATGGATCGAAGGAGAAAGTAACCCCTTATGAAAACGGCCACCGCCACGGTATGGAAATTTGGTACTTCAAGGACGGATCGACGTTTATGGAAACCCCCTTTGTGGGCGGCCACCGCCATGGCATGGTGATTCAATACCATGAGAACGGATCGAAGCGGATGGAATCTCAATATGTGGATGGCAAACACATAGGCATGGAGATTATGTACTATGAGGACGGATCGAAGTTTTCAGAAACCCCTTATGTAGACGGCAATGCTAATGGCACGGGAATTAAGTACCGCCAGGACGGATCTAAGGAGATGGAAACCGTCTACGAAAACCATAAACGGCAATCTCAGGTTTGGTATCGAGAGGATGGATCGAAGTGGAAGGAAATGCGTTACGATACAGACCAGCATAACGGTATACCGACTTACTACGATGAAAACGGAATCAAGAAGGAAGAACCTCCCATGGTGGACGGCAAACTCCATGGCATGGTGATGGGATATCATGAAGACGGATCGAAGTCGATGGAAGCCCCCTACATGGATGGCAAAAAGCATGGCACTTCGATTTGGTATCACGAGGACGGATCTAAGCGGGCGGAAGTCTCCTTTGTTAACGGAGAACAGGATGGTGCCCAGACTTGGTACCATAAGAACGGATCGAAAAGTTTTGAATCTCACTATGTAAAAGGCAAAAAGCATGGCATGGAGATTCACTACTATGAGAACGGAAACAAGAAGGTAGAAACCCCCTATGTGGAGGGTAATGCTAATGGCACGGCGATTGATTACCAAGAGGACGGATCGAAGTGGATGGAAACCGTCTACGAAAACCATAAAAAGCAATCCGAGATTTGGTACCGAGAAGATGGATCCAAGTGGAAGGAAATGCCCTACAAGGGCGTTTTGCACGGCACTGTCGTTTCGTACCACAAAGACGGTTCGATAAAGCAAGAAACCCCCTGGGTGAAAGGCAAGGTAAATGGCACACAGATTGGGTACCGCGAGGACGGATCGAAGGCGATGGAAACCCTCTACGAAAACGGCAAGGAGATCTCCCGAAAAGAATTCTAACCCGCCTCACTCAGCCGGCAACGAGCACCTGTATATAGTTCCCATGCACTCAGGTTTTTAATTGAGCCAAATTATTGTTGGTGTAATTCTTACAATAAATTTTAATTAATTATCACAGATATTATGGCAGGTTTCGAAGAATTCTGGATAAGTGGGTTAATGAAGTGGTACATCAATGAGTAAAATTTGGGAATCAGATGGGAATGAAGAGGTTTAAAGATATAATCAGCTTCTGTGCGTGGAACCTGATGATTCTTTTGGCAGTGCACTCTGTAAATAGCTCTCTTTTCGGAACGAAGAAGCCCAACATCATTGTGATTATGGCAGACGATCTGGGGTACTCCGATTTGAGCTGTTATGGTGGAGAAATCGAAACGCCCAATATTGATCGGTTGGCGGAGGAGGGACTTCGCTTTACGGGTTTTAAAAATACTGCCCGTTGTGCGCCATCAAGGGCATCTTTATTGACCGGTCGCTACCAGCATTCGGTCGGGGTAGGGCGTATGACTGCAAATGACTTCAAGCGTCCTGGCTACAGGGGGCAACTATCAACGGAAGCTCCGACTTTGGCTGAAATTTTTAAATCTCAGGGATATGGAACCGGGATGGTCGGGAAGTGGCACCTGACGGTTCATGATAAATCCTCAAAACAGAAACGACTTTATCCCTGCGACCGGGGTTTTGATCATTTCTATGGTACTTGGTGGGGAGCTAAAGATTACTTCAAGCCACAGTTCATGATGAAAAATCATGAACTTATCGATGATAACACTAAATACCCGGATGACTTTTACCTGACCCATGCCTTGTCTGCTTCAGCTATCGAGTTTGTCGAATCACAGAATGATCAAAAGAAACCATTCTTTTTGTACCTGGCTCATTATGCTCCCCATGCTCCAATTCAGGCGCCTGAAGACAGGATTCAAAAATGCCTGGAGCGTTACAAACCTGGATTTGTGCAACTCCAGCAGGCTCGATTTGAACGTCAGAAGAAATTAGGTGTTGCACCCAAGAATGCGGTGCTGCGAAATCAGGCGGGTTCATGGAAGAAACTAGATGCCCAGCAGAAAAATACCTGGATGAGGACCATGGCGACTTATGCAGCCATGATCGAAATTATGGATGATGGCATTGGCCAGTTAATCGATGTGTTGAAGAAAAACGGTCAATATGAGGACACAATGATCGTTTTTCTCAGCGACAATGGATCCACACCCGAACGGAAGAATGTTGGTGCCCATTTATGTGCGTCCCTTAGCAATACGCCATTTAGTGGATTCAAAGCACAAACTCTTGAGGGGGGGATATCTTCGCCTTTCATTTTCAGTTGGCCCAAAAAACTGGCGAAGTACGGTGGGCAAATACGGCATGGGCACTGTCATATCATTGATGTTTTACCCACCTGCCTTGAAGCTACGGGGGTAAGTTTTCCTGATTCATTTAACGATATTACCCCCAAGAAACCGGATGGAGTTTCCTTGATGGATGCAGTAAAAGGCAAGGAACTAGAAAAGCGCCCATTTTTTTGGGAGCACGGGCGTAGTTGTGCGGTTTACGAGGATGGTTGGAAACTGGTAGCCCACCGCCAACCATGGAAACTTTTTGATCTGAATAACGACCCTGTAGAACAATCTGACTTATCCAAAGAGTACCCTGAGAATGTAGCCAGTCTAAAAGCACTCTGGGAAAAATGGGGAAGAAAATACGATGTCATTCCTTTCCCAGGATCGAAAAAAAGCGGCAAATAAAATAGAACTAGATGACTTTTAAAATGATTATAGTAAGGAAACAAATGAGAAATCAGGTTAATACAAGGACTATCACCGATTGTCTTTCTTCATTGGTGGGTGTCTTGCTTCTGTTTGTCTGCATCTCCTCTGCTCAAGCAGATCCGCTCATTAAAATTGCGGACGATGTGGTGAGTCAGACCGCAGTCGGCGTGCCTACCGCCAAAAATAAACCCAATCCGACCCGCTACAATTTATGGATGTATCAAAACTTCATGATCATGGAAGGAATGGATGCACTCGGTGAAGTAACCGGGAAGGAATCCTACAGGAATTACACGAAGCGAAGTATCGATTTTTTTGCCGCCTATCAATCCAAGTTTGGCGATTCGATGACGGGCCCAAAACAGTACTCCAAGCCAAATCAGTTGTGGCAGACAGGCATGGTTGCAACCTTTGCAGAGCATCACAAGATGAGACCGAACCCAGAGTTTGTTCGTGGAATGAAAACTGTCGATGATCTGTTCGCCAATGCACCCACTTTTGATGATGGTGTGCTTGTTCGTAATAAATCAAAGAAGCGGGGTTTAGGTTTGCAGATCGATGACCTCTACATGATGGTTCCCTACTGGTGCCGGAAAGCGGAACTACTTGAGGATAGTAAGTGGTTGGATCGAGCGATCGAGGAAACGCTTCACTATTTCGATTATCTTTGGGATCAAGAAGACAAGCTGATGAACCCTCTTTGGCTAGAAAAGAGAAAGGGACCTTATGGTCTTTATTGGGGCAGAGGGAATGGATGGTATATAATGGCGGTCACTGACTTGCTCACCTTCATTCCTCAAGACCATCCCAAGCGTACGGAAGTACTCAATGACTATCGCACTTTCATTAATGGCATCATCGAGCGGCAAGGTGATAAAGGACTTTGGTATCAAATCCTAGATAAGACCGACTCCTATGAAGAAACCTCCTGCTCGGGGATGTTTACCTACTGTATCCTAAAAGGCATCAATAAAGGATGGCTGGAAGATCGCTTTTTCAAAGTCGCAAAGAAGGGATGGCATGGATTGCTAAGTGTGGTGAATGAAAACGATGAACTTACGGGGGTTTGTCCACCTTCCGACATTAGCGAAGATCCGAATTATTACTTAAAAGGAAGAGCACCAAGAGTACATGATCAGCACGGCATTGGCCCCTTTCTGCTTGCGGGTGCAGCCTATTTACAGGCAAATAAGAAATTTAGGAAATAATTCGGGTTCACGCTAAGTTACCATAACACACCTTTCTTAAATATAAGAAATCGAATACTTAAGATATTTAACATTACTATGAAACTTCCCTTTGCATTAACCATTATTTTGAATGCTCTGCTGGTTTGGCCAGGCTTCCTTGTTGCCTCCTCAAAAAGTATTGTCGAAAGGGAAACCACTTTGCCTCTTGCTTATGATGTGGACGTCCTGGTTGCCGGTGGTTCCCTGGCCGGAATTGAAGCGGCCTGTGTTGCTTCAGATAAGGGAGCATCCGTACTGGTCATTGAATCCCGTCCCTACCTGGGCTACGACATCTGTGCCAATCAGAAATTATGGCTTGATCCAGATGAAAAGCCCCAAACTGACATCACCAGATGGATCTTTGAAGGCAAGAAGCAACAAACTCCCATGAAGGTAAAGGGCCTTTTGGACCGGGTATTATTGAAAAGAAATATTCCATTCCTGACCGGTAGCTTTCCATCAGAGTTACTGGTTGATCCAAAAGGAAAGCCAGCGGGGATGACCATGGTGAATCGCAGCGGGCGTCAGGCCATTCGTGCCAAGGTGATTATTGATGCCACTTCGCACGGCGTTTTAGTCCGTCAGTTACCCAATGTGTTAACGGATTTTCAAGCAGGGGAAAAAGGGGCTTCCTTTACGGTCATTGGGGGTGATTTAAAGAAGGCAAATGACACCATTCAGGGTAAACAAGTTCCTGGTGTTCTGTATTCCGTAAAATTCCCCGTTAAAAAAAATAAGAAGCAGGAATGGGTCTCTAAGGATTACCCAGTCTATCAGTACGACGCAAAGATTGATCTGAAGGAAGATACTTACCGTGCCCACAGCAAAGCGATCCATCAGATCCGGTCTATGGTTTCTAACTCAAAGATGGCTGACCATTCGGAAGGTCTGTTGGTCTTTCCTGAACGCATGATTAAAACGGCAACGAATAGTGATGATCCTTCCGCCCTGGCAAACTATCTGCCCAAGGGATTTGAAACCCTTTTTGTATTAAATGCATACGCGGGTATTAAAAACGAAACCACCCGTCATCAACTTATAAAAAGTCCCTACAGGCTTGCCCCAATGGGTAAGGTCATCGGCGCGGCAGCGGCCGAGCTCGCGAGTAAAACCGCTGTCCCCACTAAGATTGACTACTTATCCTCCACCGGTGAAAAGGGAAAATTGATTGTCTCAGGCTCTGCCAATAGCTTCCGTTTTAATGATCGTCCTCAACTGGAACTCTCAGACCTTGACCTTCCTGTTTTAGGTCGCTGGGATGTGGTGGTGGTGGGTGGTGGCACATCGGGAGCCCCGGCTGCCTTGGCTTCTGCCCGAGCAGGTGCGAGAACTCTGGCGATTGAGTATATGGATGAATTGGGCGGAGTGGGAACGGCTGGGATGATCTCAACCTATTGGTACGGTTTTAGGAATGGGTATACCGCAGAGGTCGATAAGGCTCTGGGTACGAAAGAGAGCTGGAATCAAATCCAAAAGTCGGAGTGGCTGCGTCAGCAAATCATGAAAAGTGGTGCTGAACTTTGGTTTGCCAGTTTTGGGTGTGGCACGGTGACAAATGGCAATAAAGTTGCCGGCATCGTTGTGGCCACTCCATTCGGAAGGGGCATTGTTTTGGCCGATGTGGTGGTGGATGCAACCGGCAATTCAGATATCGCTGCGGCTGCGAAAGCAAATACTCATTACAGCATTTCCAAACACGGAGATTTATCCGTTCAGATTTCGAATTATGCCTCGAGGAGACTTGGTGGGGCTACTAATAACCCAGCCCGTTACATGCTTAATGATAATGATATCTTTGACCGTTGGCACCTGAAGCTATCTGCCAGGCAAGAGATTTATGGCAGTGCAAAAAATGCAGGAACCGGAGGAGTTCACGATATGGGGCAGCTCATCCCTTCCCGTGACCGTCGACGCATCATTGGTGAGTATACCTTAACGACCGAAGATATCCTTACCAACCGTACTTTCCCGGACACCATCAGTCACCATCGGAGTAACTTCGATGCCGGAGCTCATCCGGATACCGAAATGTTTTTGATCAAAGATATGAAGGGTCCTGTATTCACCTGTGACATGCCTTACCGATGTGTCATCCCCCAGGGCCTGGAAGGAATTTTGGTGATTGGTTTGGGTGCCAGTGCAGACCGTGATGCCATGACTTTAGTACGGATGCAACCCGACCTGCAGAATCAGGGATACGCAGTGGGTACGGCTGCTGCGATGGCAGTCCTCAGAGCTCGGGGTAAAGTTCGCGATGTTGATATCAAGGCTCTTCAGAGAGAACTGGTCAGGAAGAACTGTCTAGAAAATCGCGTTCTTGAGGATATGGATTCCTTTCCGTTGAGTGCGAATACCGTCAAAGAGGCAGTCAAAACTCTTGAAGGTTTGACCATAGATGTTCATCAAAAGCCTGAACATGACGACACCCATAAAGCTTTGGCGGTTGTGATCAGTCATCCGCAAGAGTCCATTCCATCCTTAAGAGATGCTTACCAAAAAAGTACCGAGCCCAAAGTGAAATTAAATTATGCCCGGATTTTAGCTATCCTAGGAGATCAGACAGGAAAAGAGACACTCGTGGAAGCCGTAAAAAAAGCACCTAATTGGGGGAAAGGCTGGGACTACAGTAACCAACGTAAATATGCCAATACCTTTGGACCTATAGACCGCATCGTGATAGCCTTGGGATTTTTAAACTCAGCAGAAGTTCATGCCCCCTTATTGGAGAAGCTCGATCAATTAACCTTGAAGAGCCCGCTTTCTCATTACAAGGCCCTCTGTCTTGCCTTAAGAATGAATAAGGATGATTCACTGGCCGAGCCCTTGGCTGATTTTCTCAAAGCGAAAAAACTGAAAGGGCATACGCAAAGACTCAGCTATTACAATGAGCAAGAAAACCAAAAAAATGTCTATGTTCGTCAGGGTGTGAATACAAAAGGTGGATCTATGGTAAATAATAAATTCAAAGAACTTTTAATCGCGGCTCTTCTTTTCGAATGTGGAGATTACCAAAACCTGGGTCGGGAGATTTTACAGGAATACACCAAAGACGTGAATGGTCACTTTGCTGAGTATGCCCATCGTGTATTGAGTGAAGGAACCGCACTAAGTTACATTGGGGAATAGCAGGAATAGTGAGAGTAACGATTGGAAGGCTTAAGTATCTAAGGCAGAATTGCAGTGGCAATGAGTAGTCCGATGTTGAATCGCCGGAATTTCCTGACTCTTGGAACAGGCATGGCCACCCTGATGGCACAAGGTGCTTTACACGGAAGTGTAGCTCCCGGGCAGAAACATTTACGCAGGGCCAAAGCACTGGGGACGAAGGTAAAGTTCACTGTGTTTCACCCCGAACAGAAGCGAGCCAACCGGGCGATCGATGCAGCCTTGGATAAAATCGAGCATGTCGAACAATTGATGAGCCTGTACCGGACTGATAGTCAATTGAGCCTGCTCAATCGTCAGGGTTCATTGCGTAATCCTCACCCGGACTTGGTCACGGCCCTGAAAAAATCTATCGACTTGTCACGGCGTACCGGGGGAGCTTTCGATGTCACCGTGCAGCCATTGTGGAAACTGTATGCCCGCCATGCAGATTCGAGGACTCTTCCGACTGAAGCAGAAATCGGAAAGGTTCGGCAGAGGATGGGTTGGGAGTATATCCGTGTGGAACCGGAGATCATTTATTTTGACCGGCCCGGTATGCAAGTAACCTTGAACGGAGTGGCCCAGGGCCTGGCTGCCGACCTCGCACAGCAAGCACTGGAAGAGTGGGGCATTGAGAATGCGCTGATCGATGCCGGGGAGTTCAATGCGATCGGTTCCCCCGAGCAAAGAGACTCTTGGCATATTGGCGTGCAACATCCAAGGCAGTTAGGAAGTATTGCAAAAACCGGATTGCAGGGGCGTTGTCTCTCTACTTCCGGGGATTATGCCAGCAAATTTTCAGATGACTATTGTCATCATCATCTGCTCGATCCACGGACCGGTCTTTCCCCGGTCAAGCTGTCAGCAGTATCAGTAGCGGCACCAACGGCGCTTGAGGCCGATTCTCTGTCAACCGCACTGTTTGTTCTCGGTCCTGAGAAAGCAAAAGAAATGGCTGAGTCGATGAAGGGAGTAGATGCCTTGTTTGTTAGCAAATCGGGCGATATCACAGCAACGGATGGATTCCCGCTTGTTTAGGAAAATGGGTTGCCCAATGAGCAAGTTACCTTTTCTCCCCGTTTTTCAATCAACCGCTTGGATACCCTTATTATCAATTTGCTTCTTGATCGGATGGCTTTCTCCTGTTGATGCCAAAGAGACAACCATCATCCAACTGACCGATCCGGTTTTTCCAAAGAAACCGAAAAAGGAACACAGTCTCACTGCTTATTTCAATGACGAGGGATTTCCCTCGGGGTACAGTATGGAACTCATTAATGAGGTCTGCCTGGATGGGGTTTGTAAACTCGTGGAGGTCACGATGTATTGGGATGCGCTTGGATTCTATCAAAGTTTGGAATATCCCGAAGGAAAACCACTGACCAAGGTTGAGCACGAGCCCTTTGTTCCTGCGGATTATGAGAAGCTTGATTCAATATTGAAAGACCGGGAATCGATTTTGGATGACCATGAGCTTGGCTTTCTTGCCTCTGAAAAAGATGACAAGAGCCCTGAAGGAGAGGACGACGATGAATATCAGGAGGTTGATGGCGTGTCCAAGGCTACGCCAGGTGCGGTCAAAGAAGCCGTGGTCAAGGATGCGGCGTGGACCACCTGGGTGTTGTGGAAATATGCCAATACCGAGCTGGTACCTATCATGCAGAGAAAGACCAAATCCCAATTTTCTCCTGATTTCCTGATGCATCTCCTCGATGGTAAAGACTGGCGGAGGGTTGCATTCGTGATCAACCATCTATTACGACAAAAACCGGTTGCCCCTCAATACCTCGATGAAATAG
>ERZ802824.1255-NODE-1255-length-13636-cov-19.0859_pt1 | contig 13636 bp, 12 predicted proteins | sample MGYA00345650_ERZ802824 | MGnify/ENA primary metagenome ERZ802824 (study PRJEB30503, sample SAMEA104212361) | marine metagenome | biome: Westerlies Biome; feature: [SRF] surface water layer (ENVO:00010504) within the epipelagic zone...; material: water... | reverse complement strand
TAATGGCTTTGGTGAAATTGTCGCCCAGCGCATCCATTAACTCGACGCTGAGCGAGTTTTTGCTGTCAGACCGATTAAGAGTCAGCGTGGCAATTCCGTGAGTCAAGTCATATGTAACGGCTGCGGCCATGAAGTTCTCCGTAAAATGAGGAATTTTTCTAAATAATCAGGCGAGAAGACGATTGAATGACTATTTTCCATGAATACCTTAACAGTCGTTTAGGGTCTCGCCAGCGCTCCGAGGGCAGCTCAAATTCCTTCAGTGCCATTAGTACTTGCTCCAGTAGAGTTTGGTGTAACTCCCTGATCTTAACAAATAACTATTGTCCCGTCTTTACCACTTTAGCTGCAACGGTCTTCAGCCGCCAGCGCACGGTCATCGGGTGATGTTGTATTAGTTCTTCGGGCAACGGACGACGCAACAGGACAAATAAGTTATTCAAAAATGATGAAATTTAAAACACAAGCTGTTAGCTTAAAACCTAATGCATGACAATATATTACCCCAGAAATCCGGTTCCAGTTCCTTGATGCGGTTTTCGCTGTCTTCAGTGTGCTGGTTGTACCAATGAACAATCTTTTTTCGGTTGTGCGTATTCCGCCCTAACGTGACTAATCATTCGGAGCATGATGATCGATTTGCATACAAACTCTCTCTGGCGGAGGTATTTCTATATTGATCAGTCACGTTTAGTGAATTTCGCTTTGGTGCTGCACACTGAGTTACAGATGGCGCTGGCGAGGCTCTATCAAGATATGCGGGGATTCATGGAAAATAGTCATTCAATCGTCTATTTAGGCGTCGGTTTACAATTTTTTTAAAATCAGGTAACTGAGTATATATTTAAACGCCATCTTTTATGCAGCCAAGGCTATTTAAGTTTTAGGGATTCGTAACTGGGGATCAAAGAAAAGACTAATGCTAATTCTCAACGTGAAGTCAGGCTATGGTGCCGATTGAAAAATATGGGGCAGTGAGATGAGTCTAGAAGTACATACCGGACCCACGCCCAATGGGTGGAAGATTACCATTATGCTCGAAGAGCTGAAGGAAGCTGGCGTCGAGTTACCAGAAATAAATGTGCACACGGTTGATCTGAGCGGCGAACAGTATACCAAGGAGTACATGGCCATAAACCCGAATCAAAAGCTACCGACTCTGGTGCATAATGGTCGCTCGATCATCGAAAGCTGTGCAATTCTGCAATACCTAGGTGATACTTTTCCATCGGATCTGTTTCCTACCAACGATCGACGTTGGGATGTCATTCCATGGCTCTACTGGCAGTCTGCCAATATTGGTCCGGTGTTTGGCAATAAGCTCTCGTACACCCGCTACATCACCGACGCCACTGATGAGCAAAAAGCGCATACCATGGAGCGATTTGGAAAGGAGGCGTTGCGGCTGGTATCGGTTATCGACCATCAGCTGACAAAGCACGCGTACCTTTGTGGGAGTCAATACACTGTCGCCGATATAGCCACCTGGTGCTGGGTGCGCTCTTACAAGTGGGCGAAAATTGATATTACCACTAAGCCACGTGTGGTTGACTGGGTTCATCGTATACGCGCTCGGCCGGGTGTTGAGCGCGGCATCTCCTTTGGCGTGCCCAAAGATGAGATCGACAAGTTCAGCAAAGAGCGACGGAAACAATACAAAAAAGGTGGAGATGGAATTGCCTCTAATAAATCACTGAAGTCCGATATATGAGATCAGTTAGTTGCGCAGCTAGGAGTTAAAATAATTTTGGTATTGTTACAGCTCCATTAGAAGGATCGATGGAAAATAGTCAATCAATCGCCTATTTTTGGTGGTTGACATTTATTGTTATAGTTAGTTTGCCAAGGAGAGATGCAGATCGTGGAAAACAACATTGGATTGCTTTTAAGTAAACGCGCATTTTTGACGCCTAATGTAGAGGCTGTCGTAGAAGTCGAACGGAATTGTAGGTTTACCTATGAGGAACTCAACCGGCGCAGTAATCGTGTCGCCAATCGATTATTGGCTGAGGGTGTGACACCTGGGGACCGAGTAGGGCTGCTCCTGATGAATGGAGTAGAGTTCGTTGAGAGCTTTTTTGCTCTCGCCAAGATTGGAGCCGTGCTTGTGCCACTTAATTGGCGTCTGGTCGCAGATGAGCTGGAATTTATTCTCTCGGATTCAGGGACGCAGGTGTTAATCTTCGGTGGGGAGTTTTCGGAAATCGCCGCTGATCTGCACAGCCGTGGTGACAAAACAGCCCTGCGCAGTTGGTTTCAATCCGGAGGCGATACCTTACTTGAATTCGCCTGCGACTATGATACTGAAGCCTCGGCATCAAGCTCCAAGGAGCCCGAAACTGGCGCTCGCGATGGAGACGTGATCTACATTATGTACACCGCCGGCACTACGGGCATACCAAAGGGCGTTGTGCATACTCATGATACCTGTCTTGCAGGTCAGGCCACTGCGATCCCTTGCAATGATTTCCGACGTGGCGACCGTTTCTTGTCTGTTCTGCCTATTTTTCATGTAGGTGCGCTCACTCCTATTATCACCAACATCTACGGAGGTACCACCACCGTAATTTGTCGAGAATTCGATCCGTTGAAGATCTGGGAAACGTTTGAGCGGGAGAGGATTACATGCGCACTTTTGGTGCCCGCGATGCTAAACTTTATGTGGCAGGTGCCCGACAAACAAAAATACGACTACAGTCAACTGCGCTGGGTGTTGTCTGGCGCCTCCCCAGTCCCAGTGACTAGCATTGAGCAGTACAGCAGTTTGGGGATAGAAGTCCACCAAGCGTATGGACTCACTGAAACCTGCGGCCCAGGTTGTCTGCTGGATGGTTCCGATGCCCTGGCAAAGGCAGGCTCCACGGGCAAGGCATTTTTTCATACCGATGTTATGGTCGTTGATGAAAATATGCAGGAAGTGGCTGACAATGTCCCCGGCGAAATATTAATCCGCGGACGTCACGTTATGAAAGAGTACTGGAATCGGCCGGAAGCTACTCAAGAGACTCTGATAGACGGATGGGTGAAAACTGGCGATTTGGCGACTCGCGACGAAGATGGTTACATCTACATCATTGATCGTGTAAAGGATATGCTGATTTCAGGTGGCGAGAACATCTATCCTGCGGAGATCGAGAATATTATTCTTGCCCACCCTAGTGTCGCCGAAGTCGCGGTCATTGGGCAACATAGTGAACGCTGGGGCGAATCGCCGCTGGCTGTGGTAGTGAGATCTGACGAGGGTCTCGATGCTCAGAAAATTCTAGATCACTGTGAGGGCAAACTTGCCAAATTCAAAATGCCAAAAAGTGTGGAATTTGTCGACGAAATCCCGCGCAATCCTGCTGGAAAGGTTTTGAAACGTGTGTTGCGCAAGCAATTTCGGATGCCTGCTCAAGCGTAGTCTCTGAGCCAATAATTTCTTAGTTGATAACATCAGTATAAGGTTGTAAAAAGAAGGATATGCCATATATTTTATGGCGTAGCTTGTTTCACCAATCTCTTTGAGCAGCATTTTTCAGTTGCGCCATTCCAGAAGCACATGTCAGGAAAGAAAACCTGTGGACAGAATTATCTTTCACAATTTTCCCTCCGATTACACCTTAATTATAGTAAGTTATTACCTAAGCACAGTACTCAACTTGGCATCAAAGCAATGGTTAATTTTAAAGTCAAAAATCAACCAGAGCTAATGATATAAACCAATCAAAACAGGCTATACCTCACTCATCTTTTGTCTATCTCTCGCAAATCTTCGACCAGCAAACACAAAAATAGGGATAGCTAGTAAAGATATTGCTGTGAAAATTAATAACGTTATTGAGTAAGGTTCAGAAACCCCATATTTTGTAAAAGTATCGATCATTAATCCTGCCGTCACTGCACCTAAAGCGGCGCCTAGGATTTGTATCAGTAGCACTGTAAGCCCGATGACCATACCCCTTTTCTTTGAAGGTACTAAGTCTGCAATCGTTCCAAACGCTGGGCCATAGAAGCAACCAATTTGAAAATAAATTGCAAAAACGCCTATCCAAAACCAGATGCTATTCGGATCCACAATCCTGTAAGTAATAATCAAAGGTGCCAGTATCACCATAACTAGCGCCAAGAAATATGGTCTCCCGATTCCAGTTCTGCGCAAAAATATATCTCCGCCATAACCTCCAAATAAATTCCCAATAATTCCAGCAGAAATTGCTATCCACGCTATCATTTGAGCGATTTCATTTCTGTCAAATCCTCGCTCTTGCACAAACCAGAGCTGATCAAAAGTCGCGGCCCCCAAAACTAGGGTGAAAACAATAGATCCAACTAAAGTGGCTGTTAACGAAGGTAAGCTAGCCATTAGATTTCGTAAATCTAGAGCCACAGTCCTAAAGGAGAAACCATCCAGAAGACCCTTACTAGTAGAAAAGTCGTTCTCTTTTTGCATCTCTCCTAAATGCCTTCGTGGGGTCTCTCGCATGAATAGCATGCACAGAGCCAAAACAATGCCTATACCTCCTAACAAATAAAAACACCCTCTCCATCCCAATATGGGTTCAAGGTAGGCAACAATAAGTAAACTTAGACCCAAACCTATTGAAACGCCCATACCAAAGATACCCACAACAAAGCCTTGCCATTTGGCAGGAAATCTATCTCCCAATAAAGATATCGCCGCGGGAGCAAGAGTGGACTCTCCAACTCCGATAAACATCCTTGGCAAAGCCAGACTCAAAAACCCTTTGGCGGCGCCTGACAGCACGGTGAGAAAGCTCCACAAGCCAAGTCCAAAGGCTATTAGTCGTGTCCGGTTTACACGATCAGCAATAATCCCCATAAATAGGCCCATCACTGCATAAAAGAAAATAAATATTGGCCCTGTAATCAATCCAAATTCAAAATTAGAAAGATCTAATTCAGGAACGATCCAATTTGCAAAAACTCCAATAAGCTGCCGATCAATATAATTAATGACATTTAGAAAAGTTAAAAAAAGAAGAAAAGCTATATCTCTGGCTTGCACTTGTTCGTTTTCATTTACTCTTGATTCCATAACTCTAATAACCTTCTTAAGCAAATATTTGGGTTGCGGGATGTTTGAATCAATTGATATAGTAAACTATAACAACTAACAGCAAGTTACAATCGTGATTCCAAAATTCAAGCTCTGTAATTATTTTAGTTTTTATTTTAAACTTAAGAATCTAAAAGTTTAAATAGACTAATAAGAACAATCGAAGAACTTATCTGAACAAGACTTATGTTTTTCAATATAAAGAGATAAGTTTTATGTCAGTCAAATATCCAAAGCGCACTCTCAAAAAAAATCTTAACAGAGAGAAGCTCGCAATCGCCGCAGTGATAACCTTTTCAAGGAATGGTTATCCAAATACCCCGCTGAAAGAAGTAGCTGATCATGCCGGTGTGCACGTTCAAACTCTCTATAAGCAGTTTAAAAATAAGGAGGAGCTTGCAATAGCAGCAGCAGAACTTGCAACAAGAGATGTAAGAGCCTTGTTTGAAGCTAATTTTTCAACCAAATCTACCTTTGAAATCTGGAGGGGCTGGATAGAGTCATCGGTTTCTTATCTAACTGACCTGGGATTGGGAGAAGATAAAAAACAAGCATTACATACCCCATCATCCTTGATGCATGACAATTACTTACTTGCCATAAATGCAAGCTATGAAGATATTCTAACCGAGTATCTCAGCAAGGACTTTGACATGGATGTGAAAACTGAGCGTCTTCCCCGATTAGTAGCGTGTATGCTGTGGAGTGGGAATGAGGCAGCAATGAAACGCTGCGCTGGATTAGACACCTCCAATGATGTCTTGAGTGATAGCAAAGCAGTAATCGCAGAAAGCATCGCTGTGGTAGATGATGCGGAGATCATTTTTTCTAGTTACATGAAATATCAACGAACTTAGTAACTTAATTTAAGAAGCACTCCCATGGACTCATCTCAATCTAATCTAACACTTTACGGAACTCCCCTATCACAGCCTGTTCGAGCAGTAATCTGGCTTCTTTTAATGAAAAACGAACCATTCCAATTAAAGCTGATGAATCCAGGTTCAAAAGGTGAAATTGGAACCCGAAATCCAGACTTTTTAAAAAAAAATCCAAATGGGACAATACCCTTTTTAGAGGATAATGAAGCAGGAGTAGCCATTGCTGAGTCTCAGGCTATTTTGGTTTACCTCTGTCGAAAATATAACTGGTATGATTTATACCCAATAGACCCAGCTAGATCTGCTAGAGTTGATTGGTACCTGCACTCCCATCACAGAGGGATGAGAGAAGCCTCGCTAGCCTACTTTGCTCCGAATGTTCGAAAAGATCTTAATATCCCAAAATCATTGATAGATTCCGCAAAAAAGACGTTTGGCCGCTCCTTACTATCCCTAGAGAATTTTTGGCTAGAAAAATCACGATTCATCGCTGGAGATGACATTTCTATTGCGGACTTGTCAGCTTACGTGGAAGTGGGTCAGCTTAAGCCTGAATTCACCAACCTTTTTGACTTCAACCCTTTTCCAAATGTAAGAAGATGGTTAACTGATATGACGAAAATAAATAGCCATGATGTTTCACATACCTCACTCACCATCCTTGGAGATATCAGCAAGGAATCACCTGCAATACAAAAAATTGTTGATGCAAATAAACTGGGCTATAAGTCAATTATGAGCAGTCAATTTGATACTGATCAAGAATGAGATAGGTGCTTATTTAGGGGCATATCTCCCTTATTAAATAACTGTCTATTATCATTTCATACCCAAATGTTAATGGACTGATTCATGAATTTCGCTTCTGATTGCACATCAAAGTTCAACAAAACATCTAATTAGTAACCGGAATTTATGTGTTTGCTAACTCCATAAACTGCAATGACAAAATAAAAGATAGGCAATCATTATGATAAATACCTCAGAACCGCAAGATAGAATCATGGATCGAACTTTACTTCGCAGTAAATTTATAAAACGCTTTGGTAGTGATCCGGAGACGATTCGCGATATCAGAGACATTGAAAAAATCGAGCAAATAGATGCAGATGAGCGTTTTCCATGTCAATCACCCAACGAAGCATTGATGCTAGCCAGCCAAGCGTTCCCTCAGGCGACTGCAATCAGCTTCTTGCCAAATGGCAGCGTTTCAGATGTCCCTATCAATTGGACATATAAAGAGTATCAAGAAGAAGTCTATCGAGCGGCAAACATGTTTCACTCCCTCGGATTACAGCCAGATCAATCAGTAATTTTTCTTCTTCCTAATGTCCCACAATTTCTTTTTGGCTTATGGGGAGCGCAACTTGCCGGAATTGCGGCTCCGATTAACCCATACTTAGAGGTTGAGCATATTGCTAGCATTGCTAAATCTGCCAATGCAAAAATTCTCGTCACTTTAGCTCCAAGCCAACCAGGCGGAGAGGATTTGTGGAACAAAGCAATGAAAGCTAAATCTATTGCTTCTGATATTCAGCAGATTATCGTCATCGGCGATTCTCAAGATGATTACTCCAGCAGTTGGGATCAAGCCACTCGAGCACAGCCATCGGATAGATTAATCTTTGATCGACCGATCTCAGGTACTGAGATAGCCTCCTACTTCCATACCGGAGGAACCACAGGAGCGCCAAAATTGGCGCAACACACTCACCGAAGGCAAGTCCTCAATGTATGTCAAATGCAGATAACTGGGCCGAGAGGCAAAGAGAAAAATGAATTTGCCGATTGCGATGTCATCCTCTGCACCCTCCCACTATTTCATGTAAATGCAGTCTTTGTTACAAGTCTAAATGCCATTGTTGGTGCGGGACAGGTTGTTCTCGCTGGCCCTAATGGTTTTAGAAACCCTCAATTAATTCATGATTTTTGGCATTTAGTCGAAAAATATAAAGTCACATTCTTTGCAGCAGTACCAACAATTTATGCAACATTACTTGATCAACCTATGACAGACATCGATACCTCAAGTCTCATCAATTGCGGATGTGGTGCTGCCCCAATGCCGGTCAGCTTAATTGATAATTTTGCGCGCAATACTGGAGCCGATATTATGGAAGGCTATGGGATGACGGAGACAATCGCTGGTGCTTCTACGCACTACGTCTACGGAGATCGCAAAGTGGGATCGGTGGGAATGCGTCTGCCGTACCATGGTATAAAAATTGCCGAGATTGATAGCACAGGAAAAATAACCAACGAATGCGGGGAAAATGAAGTTGGGATTATCTTTCACAGAGGCATAAGTACCTTCCCTGGTTACAAACAAGAAGATGCTAATTTGGGAGTTTGGAGTGGCGAGTGGTTCAATAGTGGAGATATGGGACGCATCGATGAGGAGGGTTATTTATGGTTAGTGGGGCGATCGAAAGACCTCATCATTCGCGGTGGTCATAACATTGATCCGTTAGTAACAGAAGATGCATTGGCCAGTCATCCCGCTGTGGAAATCGCCGCAGCTGTGGGTAGACCTGATGCCCACGCCGGTGAGGTGCCAGTTGCATATGTGCAACTTATCTCTGGTATGGAAGCCGATACGGATGAATTAAGAGAATTTGCTCGTCAAAATGTCAGTGAAAGAGCTGCAGCGCCAGTCGAGGTAATTATTTGTGATGTACTTCCAGTCACCGCAGTTGGGAAAATATTTAAACCTAATCTTAGAAAGAGAGCTATTGAAGATGCATTTAATAAAGCACTGACATCCTCGTGCTCAAATATCTCATTTGTCATAGATGTAATCGATGACAAAAAGTTAGGGATAAAGGTAAATTTGAGTATTAAGGATGGCAAAAATAAAGACGATATAGCGACGCGAGTTAATGATGCTCTTCAAAATTTCACGCAAACTTGGGAGCTGTTAAGCGAATAAGAGCTTGAGATATCTCTTTTGGAATGGGAACGGAAACAGCACATATGACAGAGTTTAAAGAGCAAGGAGGGCCCTCTACTATGGATCCTCCAGCGCACAAGCGTTGGATAGCATCCCAAATGCTGACTAGTTGGGTGAGCTTTTCAGGCACGGATAAAAGACGAGTCAAGCAAGAAAAAGAAAGGGTAAGTCAAAAACTTCCACATCACGTAGAGTACTTCCATTTCGTCGATGACCCGTACAGCCATCTCACTGCACAAATCCTTGAGACTTTCTCCGCACGCTATAATATTAAGCTTACTTGTTATCTTGTAAGCAAGCCGCCTGGAGATAATGCGCCAGAATTTGAATTATTAATGAATTTAGCGCGATACGACGCATATATGATTGCGGACAAATATGGGCTGTCCTTTGAAGATCACAAAGAGGCTCCCAAGCAGGATGTTATAGACATTGCACAATCCATACTCGCCGCCCAGGATGATCAAAGCTTTATCTCTTGTGTGGCAGAGGTCAGTCATGCGATGTGGTCGGATGATAAAGAGGAATTGCTAGAACTCTCAAATAAATTTGGCTCCGCATCTAGCAAAGAGGTTTCAGAGGTAGTAGCCAGGGGTGATGCCCGACGAGCTGAGCTGAAGCACTACTCTGGCGCGATGCTTTACTATGCAGGTGAGTGGTACTGGGGTATTGATAGGCTATATCATCTTGAGAAGCGTCTATCTTCGCTGGGCGTGGATCAATTTCCCAGTACTGACCTTATTGCTCCAAGACCTGAGATTCTATCAGGTCCATTGAAAGATTCAGGATCCCTTACCTTGGAAATATTTCCAACACTGCGAAGTCCTTACAGCGCAATTGCCTTTGATCGAGCGGTTGCTTTAGCCGAAGAGACCGGAGTTAATTCGTCGGTGCGTCTTGTTCTTCCAATGGTCATGAGAGGAGTTCCCACTACTACAATAAAAGGACACTATATTTTCTGGGACACAGGACGAGAGGCTCGTGCGGCTGGGGTACCTTTTGGAAAGATCTATGACCCTGTTGGTGATCCTGTAAGGCGTTGTTGCTCATTAATTCCCTGGGCCGAGACCCAAGGAAAGCATTTAGAACTCATACGTGCTTTTTACCAATGCGCTTTTGTAAAAGGTATTAATACAAATAATAATCGAGGTCTTAGGAAGGTCGTTGAGAATGCGGGCTTAAGCTGGCAGGAGGCAAAAAAGAGAATTGGTGATCCAGAAGGTGCAAAGATGCTTGAGAGAAATCGTTTAGCTCTTTTGGATGCGGGTATATGGGGCACGCCAAGCTTCAGACTATTGGATTCAAACGGAGCACAGATACTTGCCCTATGGGGACAAGATCGATTGTGGCGTGTTGCCGATGAGATTCAACAACAATTGGCCAAAATGATTTAAATTAGCCTCCTCGAGAAAATCGAGAGTCTGAAATCAAAATACTAGAGGAAGAATACTGTGGATTTAAAAATTGCTGGGAAAAAAGCATTAATGGCTGGAGGTAGCGCAGGAATGGGCAGAGCAACAGCGGAGCGTTTAGCTGAAGCTGGTGTTGAGTTATACATATCTGCTCGCCGCGAAGAAAGACTTCTAAATGCAGCCAAAGAAATCACAGAAAAATATGGGAAGATGGTCACTCCAATTGTTGCTGATTCTTCTACCGAAGAGGGTCGGGCGACATTGTTTGCAGCATGTCCCGACCCAGATATTTTGGCCATCACCATTAAGCCGCCCGATCCAAATGGAGACTTTCTAAAGGTCACGCCTGAAATGTGGAGGGAATCAATTGAGACGGCGCTGCTTGGACCAATTGAAATCATGCGCCACTATATTCCCTCAATGAAAGAAAAAGGCTGGGGAAGAATTTTAAATATAGCGACGTTCTCTGCAAAAAATCCCATGATTTGGCGCTTAATGTCAGGACCAGCACGATCAGCTCTCGTCAATTACACGGCAAGTGTGTCTAGGGAAATAGCACAGTTTGGTGTAAATATTAATAATATTTTACCGGGAATGTTTGCTACAGAGGGATCTGAAGAGAATGCTGTGCACTATGCAAAAGCATTTGGTCTTGAAATGGATAATGATGTTATTGCCGAGCACTTTAATGCGCATAATAAAATTCCAGCTGGATTCGCTGCAATTGCTGATGATATGGCTCCAATGGCTGCCCTTTTATGCAGTCCCCTAGCTCGCTATATTGTGGGACAAAATATTGTCATCGATGGCGGTCAGCATCATTCTCTATTCTAACCATTGCAGCGAAGAGATAGTTTGGCGCATGCACTCAGAGCTATGGTTGTCTAAGATATAAAGGTCGCTGATACCCGACCTACATTTTGTATAACCACTTCTACATCACAGTCATGAGTCACACTGATCAGTTCGGTTGGGGAGCCTGGAATTACCAAAGATCCCTCTTTTAAAGTCACTCCCAAGGACGAAAGAGAATTTACCAACCATCTTAATGAGTTGAGAGGCCCTCCCATAATTTCCAGAGCTGGTGCAGATGCAATCAATTTATCATCCTGATATACAGAAAAAATATCATTTTTAAAACTCAAATCACGCGGAGATACCTTTGTGTTTGCCACAATTAAACCTGCGTGAATGCCTCCAGAGCAGATAAGTTCCTGCAGGCATGGGGGATCGTGCCAGAACATGTAATTATGAAGCTCAATGCCAGGACTGACGCATTCAATAGCATTAATCAGTGTCTCATCAGGCAGATTTTGTCCGAAAAGGTCAGAACCAATAGTCAAAACAATCTCTGGCTCTATCGCGCAGTTCGCATAGCGTTGTCGATTAATTTGAATACCTTCACTATAAATGTGAGGTGAGAAGAGTCGCCCAGAAATAGGCTCTTCAATTCCAAATTGATCACGAATAGCGACACTTGTGCAACCAACTTTATATCCAATAACGTCCTCTCCCGCCTCGACTCTTTTCTGACAGACAATATTTTGAATCCGATAGGAATCTGGAATAGATAAATCAAGCAGCGACGTTGAACTGTTGCGCCAACTATTTGAATAAAAAGCGTCATAAAAAGAATCTGCTAGTGCTTGCAAATTTGACATATTTAATTAAAACCCAGCGTGAATTACACACAAAAATTAGAACAAAAGATCGGTGGTAGCCTGTTTATAATTTTTTAAATGCTAACTAAAAACACTTGGCTCCTAGGGAGAATACATGGTCTAGCAACGGAGATTTGATCTCGATATGTCGCAAACCTACTATATCGACACTGGTTGGTTTTGATGGCACGTCCAGTTTCAAGACTTTACCTTTCGCCAATTCTACGGCCATCGCAAGATCAGGGCAGTGGCACAAGCAATCCGAATTAATGACAAGCTCTTTACCCATGTGCAACGAGTCAATAGATACCACTTTCAACTTCTTCTTGATTAAACCGGGACTCTCTTTAAGACGGGGATAATACGGCGTAATTGCTGGAGCCTTACTATTAAACATCCAAGGGTAAGGCTGCAGGTCTCTAGCTTTAAGTGGCCGATTTAGCTTTCCTAGGGGATGATCGATGGCACAAAAAGTACTAAAATTGCTCTGAGTCATTAATTGAGAGATTAATGATTGAGGTACTACTCCGTTAAAAGGCATAGAAACAAATGCTATATCAACAATCCCATCCTCCAAGTCGCAAAAAATGTCCTCGTAGTGGGATTCACAAAACTCTAGGGAGACAGCCGGATAATTTTCGTTTACCTTGGCAGTCAACTCTCCAATGAAGTCGCCCGAGCGTATATCACCCATTCCAATTCGGATGATAGCATCGCTAGCCTTCAGCTCTGCCTGAGCGAGGCGCAAATACTCCAATGTACGCTTAGCATGAGGATAAAAGTCTTTGCCTTTGGCATTCAGGACAAGACCTCGTCCCCTTCGCACAAAAAGAGAGACGCCTAATTGATTCTCTAATCGTTTAATACTGCTACTTAAACCGGGCTGGGAGATATGTTGGTCATATGCTGCGGCATGAGCGGTTCCCGTTTCCACTAGAGCAACAAAATGTCTTAGTTGTCTGATATCCATGCAATCGGTAACCTACCTCGAAAAGTTGTCCATGCGGAAAACCAAGCTTCTTGAAGTTACTTATAATTCAATAATTTTCAGCCTAAGTTAGGGATAATGACCAAATATCAGCCTAAGATCAAGATAGAGATATTTAATATTTGATCCGATGATAGTTCAGAACATGATAATAGCTGTTGGCCAGTGATTCAGGATATGGGTATTGGATACCTCTGAATTTTTAAAACAGGCAAAAAAAAACGCCATCCTAAAAGGATGGCGTTTTAGGCTTCATTAGATTACTTACTCAGTGTAAATCTGACACCAACTGTTCTAGGTCTCAATGTCATATGACGATCATCAAAGAATGTCTGAGGCATGATAAAGGTATAGCCATCATCATCAAACGCATTTTCAGCATACAACACTGCCGACCACTTATCTGTGACATATCCCAGACTTAGATCAACCTTTGTTACTTCGTCTGTGTAACCAAAGTTTGCCGATGGCACGCCAGCTTGTCCTGGAGTAAATGGGAATCCATTTGTCATACTATCGACATAGGATAGGTCCACTCGCCAGAACATCTCATTGCCTCCCGAGAGTGGAGTTGTGTTCTGAACATGCCCAGAAACTTGCAGATCAGGAGAGCTCAATGGGCTGCCAACGACAGCTCCAACCATGGTCGACTCAAGTTCAGAAATGGATGTAATCTCCGCATCTT
>ERZ802824.1250-NODE-1250-length-13661-cov-31.6516_pt1 | contig 13661 bp, 13 predicted proteins | sample MGYA00345650_ERZ802824 | MGnify/ENA primary metagenome ERZ802824 (study PRJEB30503, sample SAMEA104212361) | marine metagenome | biome: Westerlies Biome; feature: [SRF] surface water layer (ENVO:00010504) within the epipelagic zone...; material: water... | reverse complement strand
ACCGGTAGAAGTAACCTTTGGATAAACCAGGCATCAAATTAGCCTCAATAAAATGTGGTATGCCCTTTGCGCACAGCTTTATGTCAATTCTACCAAAAGACCGCCCACCTAATGCAGCAAACGCAGACGTTCCTGTCTCTGATAGTTTCTTGCGTAGTGTTTTGTTTTTTACTTGTCTCACCTTTTCTTGGTCTAATCGTTTGATGTCAAAATCTAACACCCTATGACCACCTTTGTTTTTTGGAGCAATTATTTCAATTGGCATTGCCGTCAAAACGCCGCTCTTTTCATCTTCGAGAATTCCAACGCTAAACTCTCTACCCACTAAATAACTCTCAACTAATGCATCACAATTAAGCACATTGAAAATTTGCTTTATTTTGAAACCAAGCTGTTCTTGATTAAAAACTAGAGAAAAGTCGTCAATTCCAATGCTGTCTCCACCGATAATGGGTTTTACAAAAACTGGGTAGGCCATGTTCGTGGTTTTGCACGTTGGTAAACTGTTTGCTTTTATGACCGCATATTCAGCAGTGACGACACCGGCTTTTTTTACAATTGATTTTGCTAAGCCTTTATCGTGTTCGCGATTTAACGCCGCGTGATTCGATCCGATGTAAGAAATTTTGTGAAGTTCAAGGAAATCATTCAGCCAAATTTGAGCATTATCAAATTCAAAATACTTTACTCCTGAAAAAACTAAATCTGGCTTTCTTTTTGCTAATTTCTCTAAGCATCGTGGTGTGGTTATTTCTGAGATGCGAACCCTGGAATAAACTTTTGAGAGAATGTTACGAATTAATTTTGTATTGAATGTAATGGCAACATTTTTTTGGTTTTTTTGGCCTCTAGAGTTTGGCACCGTTATTATTTCAATTGTTTGTTTTTCTTTAGGCTCAATTGGATATTGAAAATTATCAAAATTGTTCTTCATTATATTTGCTGAGTCATCAAATTTTGAGGGAGCGGGGTGAATTTGTTTGATCACAATTTTTGGGTTCCTTTCGTTATGAAGTTGTGTCTGTAGCTTCAAAGGCAGCTCCAATTTTCTTCTAAACCAGCAGTCATTATTCGATCCAACCATGTTTCTGTTCCAGGGGGCGGTAAGCAAACGCGTTTTAGTTGAATTGCGATCGAAGTTTTAGAACGTTGCAAAGTTTCAAAATCTTGTTTTTTTGGAGGCTTATGTCCTTGTGTTTTGTCTTGGGCCGCTCTACTTCTGCCAAAGCATCATTCAGATTTGAATATTTATAAGAGCCAACATGATAGGCATCTGTTGGAACACGTTTAATGCCAAGTTTCTTTAGCTCAGCATCGGTGATTTTTTTAGTGTTTTTAGGCATCTTTGATTCAACCTCCTTTGTATAATTACGTACATTAAGTTTTATTTGGGCTCTCACTCAGTTAACTCGCCCATCAATTTGCAGTTGAATTTTTGGTCCGCTGTAAAAGAAAATTCCCAGACGCTACTTTCATAAACAAAGACATCACCTTTCCCTTTTGCCAGTCGGGTGCCTTTCGATAATGCGTAAAGGCATTCATTCAAAGATATATAGTTATCCTCCAGCTTGTTTAGATTGAATTGTTCTGCTTGGGCAGCTGTTGAAATGATTACCGATAGAATTGTAAAAATAAGAGTGATCTTCATCCTATCCTCCTTTTTTAAAACCAAGTTCGAGCCGTGTTGGATTTGAGATAGTGTTTGCAGTTGCCAAAACTTTTGGGGTTTCTTTTTTAGGTTTCTTTGCTTCTCGATTACCTTTGCGACTATTGCCTTTTGACATTTTATGCAGCTCCAAAAAGTTACTATTGAGAAATTGGTGTTCTCTTGAGACACGCCTTAGCAAAATGACTGCAAAGTCAATTGCGCCTGATGTTCGACCAAACACCATCAAAATTGTGAGCAACAACAAAGGGTTGCTCACACGAGGCTCGATACGAAATAAATTGTAGCTAGGGCAAAATAGTTTGCTTAAATCATATTTTCCGTTAAGCAGTCGGACGCAGCTTTGTGCATTGGTCATCGCTAATCAGCGGCACATACGAACACAGTTCGAGAGTGCTACGTGTGAGCCTTTTTACGAATTAAAGCAAGCGCTATAGTTTAACTATAAAAACAGCAACCTGACCCTTATAGCCCCTTTTTTGAAATCGTGAGATTTTGACGGGCACAGGAGTATGATTTTGGAAGTGGAATTCCTACAATTCTCAGTTTTAAAAAGGTATCACAATCAGCATCGCAAGGCCCTTGCCAATACTTAAAACTATATATAAAATTCAATCAGGTAGATAATAATAATTCCACACCAGATTGCGTCTCAGCCGCACCACTTCTCTTCCGATAAATGCCTGTTTTCGGGTTGTTGCATCCAGTCGATAGCCTTGCGCCAGTATTTCTGCAGCGCTGTGTCGTGCGAGCGGATATGCTGTAGCCTGCGTGATCGTGGATCACAGGTGAAAAAAAGGGGATTAGCATGTCTGCATATGCGGTTGTCATGTTTCTGGCGGGGCTCGGCATTCCGGTGCTGGCCGCACTCAACGCAGCACTTGGTCGGCATCTCGAGGCACCGTTCGGGGCATCGATGATCCTGTTCGCCGTCGCCTTTTTGTGTTGCGTCATCGTGTCGGTGTTGCAGGGCGGGTTCTCGCCGGCAAAAGCGATTGAAGCACCAAAACACCTGTTCCTGGCCGGATGCCTCGTCGCCTTCTATGTTGTCAGCATCACCTATGTGGCGCCGCGGTTCGGGCTTGGCAACGCGATCTTCTTTGTGCTGCTGGGGCAGTTGCTGAGCGCGGCGGTGATCGACCATTTCGGGTTGTTCAATGCAGCAGAAACCAGGCTGAATGCGATGCGCGTCGCCGGATTGCTGGTGATGGCGGCCGGGGTGTGGCTGACACAGGTCGCGTCAGCCAAATAAACGGGTAAATTGCGTGCCCGTAAGTTCGCGTGCCGGGAAGTCTTGTTCGCGGGACATTGAGCATCCGGCCGATTCCTTGATGCGTTCAGATCAGCCGTCACCCAGCTCGTCGAGTTTGCTGCGTGACTGGTTATTACTGTTTTTGAACCGGTCCACCTTGCGCTTGACCTCCAGCATGCGGGCCAGAATGTCATCCTTGTCGGAGGAGTTCGAATTCACCGCTTCAAAGTGTTTTTCCAGCTGGCCAACAACCTTGTCCAGCTCGGCAGCAAGCTCGTTGCTTTGCGCGTTCGAGTCAATCAGGCGGTGCTGGATTTTGCGCAGGAACGCGCTGATGACCGGATCCGTCTTCATCATGTTGTTGATATAGTTTTTCGGTATCACCCGCGCGGTCAGACCACCAGCACCCGCAACGGCTGTCACGGACCGGCATTCATCGAGCATCAGTGACGTCTCCCCAAAAATCTCCTCAGTGCCCAGGCGGTTCAAAAACAGATCATCAGCCGAAAAAATCTCGACCGATCCTTCCATCACCAGAAATGCTTCCTTGGCGATGTCACCGGCCGTGTAAACCTTCTCGCCAGCACTCCAGATATTCACATCACCTTTTCGTATCATGGCTTTTCTTCATCATGTTCTTGTCACATATATTGGGGTCTTGCGCTGTATATTGGGCTTTTGTCATAGATTCCGGGCAGGGAACGCGTCTCAACCGCCGGCATCGTAAAAGACTTGTGCCTCCAGTTACAGGTATATTTGAGTATTCGAATGACTTTTCCGGCTAGCCTGGCAGGCCAATGACAGGCCAATTACAGGATGGTTCCAACAGATTTGAAAGTGGCGCGGTAGCGGTCTGGCTTCGGGCAGGGCATGACGGCAAGCCAGAATCAGCCAGCTGATATCGCTGTCATGATCAGTCACGTCTACGTAACTTTCAGGATTTTTGTTTTTTTATATCATCTTATTAATTGTAAAATATGTAATTTTTTATGAAAACTAAAAAACAGTTAACATTTATATTCTTACGCTGTAGATATCGACATTTGACCCATCCTTTGGGCGTAAAGCAATTATTGCCATTTGCGTCACAGTGATTTCAGCGGTTTGGCCTTGGCCTTCATCGCCGGCTGCGACAAAGTTTCATGAGGAAACAAACACCCATACCTCCCCCATGAGTGTTGTTTCCTTCCTTCAGTTCGCAACTTCGATGGCACCCGAATTGCGAATTTACTAGCCCCCGGCAGTTCAATTCCCTTGACTGCCGGGGGTATTTTCATTTTAGAGGAAAAATACGCCCGGCATAGTGCATGGCATCCCGTCTTGTGACACGCCGTCAGATTTCGATGTGCGGATGCGGTGCAGGCGGATCTACGGCAGATGCATAGCGTGGCCCGTTGTCAGGGCCAGTTGTCTGGTTATGAGCGTGAGTGCAGGCATGACAGAACGCAGACCATCCGACATGGTTGGCCTTGGGCTTGCCGTTATCTCGTCCCTTTGCATTGCGGTGGTGCCGAGTGCCGGCAAAATAGCCATGGATGCCGGTGCCTCGCTGATTATCCTGCTGGTCAGCCGCTGTCTGATTGGCGCGGTGTTTATGGTGCCGATTGTTATTCTGCAACGCGAGGCGCTGTTTCCTGACCGCCAATATTTGTGGCGTATCATGCTGGCATCGATGTTCGGCGTTGCGATGATTGCCGGGCTTTATGGCGCGGTGCGCTTTATGGATGTCGGGCTGGCCATGCTGATCCTGTATATGTATCCGATCGGTATTGCGCTGGTCGAACATGCACAGGGCAATGAGAGGATCTCGCGCATCCAGTGGGCCTCACTGGTTGCCGTGGCTGGCGGGCTGGTGCTGCTGTCTTATGACAGTTTGCGCGGCGGTGACATGTTCGGCATCGGGTTGAGTTTTGCGGCGATGTTCTGCGCGATGATGTTTACCATCGTGTCGAGCCGTCTTGCCAAGACCATTGGCGCGTCATCGGTCAATTTCGCCACCAATCTGTGGAGCTGCATCATTCTGGCCGCCTTGATGCTGGGATTGCCGTCTGTCCTGCCGGTTGCGATGCCGGCCACGAACACAGGCTGGCTGGCCATAGCGGGCAATGGCGTGTTTTTCATGCTGGGTTATCTGCTATTCTTCGAATCATCGAGGATCATTGGCATCACCCGCACATCGGTTGTCACGCTTGTCGACCCGCTGCTGGCCGCATTGGTGGCCATCCTGTTGCTGGGCCAGATGCTCAGCCCGCTGGAATGGACCGGCTTCTTTGTTATCACCGGTTCCTTGCTGGTGTTCGAGCGCGGCAAACAGCTGGTTCAAACGGTGTAAAGGCCGGGATTTGATGAAAGGCCGGGTGTTTGTCGATGATATAATGCCAGTTGCGGTAATGCCTGTTGCGGTAATGCCTGCTGCTGTCAGGGCGAGCGATACATGTTCAGAATCACTGGTAGATAAAGAATCACTGGCAGATAAAGCATCACTGGCAGATCAACTGTGCCTGACAAGGGGCCCCAGCCCATGCCAAAGCCGTCAAACGAGATGAAAGCGATTGATCCGGGCGATCGCCGGATTGCCAACATCTACACCGCACCGTTCAGAACCCTGATGTCAAACGGTGTGGAGGATGGTGAAGTGCTGCAGCTGGATACCGACAGGCCGCTTGGCACCGGCTTTCACCTGTACCGCATAGCCCCCGGCACCACGACACAGGCGCATGGCCATATCGGGCATGAGGAATTCTTGATGATTGAAGGTGATCTGGTTGATCATGACGGTATCCGCTATGGTCCGGGTGACCTTGTCTGGCTGCGCGCTGTGACCGCGCATACCTCATACACCGAAGCAGGCTGCCTGATCGTTGTGTTTGCCACAGAATTCGGCCCACCAGACAACAACTAGCCGCCAGACAACAAATTCAGGCAAACATCAAGAGGTAACGGTATGGGCTGAAGATGGCCCCTGATCACGTTGCACTCCTGATCACGAGGTGCTTGCGGCCCTGCGGGGCGAGACCAGCGATAACCCGATGATCATGACTGTCAGCGACGTCCAGACCCATCCGGAATGGCTTTCACCAAACAGTGCCATCCCCCAGACAACACCGGCGATCGTCACGAGATACCCGGTCTGGCTGGCGAAAACCGGACCAGCCAGCTGAATGACTGAAATAAAGCCCAGAAAGGCCAGGACGTTGATCACCCCATTTCCCACAATCGTCCATTCCAGCGTGCCAAATGGCAATGAGGGAACGAAGAAATGGCCGGTGGCAAGCGCCAGTGGCAGCAATGTCATCGCGCCAAACAGATTGGCCCCGAAGATGATGTGCAACGGGTGAATGTCCGTCATCACCGGGCGGCTCAGATTGATGTTGTTTAACGCATGACATGTAGGGGCGATGGCGGCCACCAGAATCCACGGCACCGCTGACCTGTCGGGAAGGCTGGCCTCCGGCAGCACCAGCAGCAAGATGGCGCCAATGCCGCAGAACAGGCCGGCCAGACGGACAAGTGACTGGCTTTCACGTCCCAGACCAACGGCAAGCGCATAGGTCAGCATCGGTACAATCGCGATGGTGATTGAAACCACCCCGGCGGGCACCCGGCCGGCCGCAAACATCAGGCAACTGCTGGGTATAGAGGATGCCAGAACCGATACGATCAGATAATTGCGGATATGCTGGCGGTCCATCGGCACGGGCCGGCCTTGCAGGCGGGCAATGACAAGGGTCAGGAAGATCGACAGGACCATCTGCCAGAACACCATGCCCAAGGGCATGCCGCCGGCAAGAATACCCATTTTTGCCAGAGAAAATGCTAACCCCCAGCCGATGCCGATGACCAGTAATACCAGCCACGGAAACAGCTTCCCAAAACGTAGGATCATGGCAAGCATCCTTCCTGCAATAACGGGCTGTCCTGGCCCCGGATCATGAAACGGCGGATAGGCTTTCTTGAGTTCTGCGGTGCTTCTGTATCTAGAAGCCGTGGAAATGCGCGATATCTTTAACGTCTGCACGTTCGCTGACGAGGGTGTTCTCTATGGCGTTTTCATCCTCATGACCAAGGGCGATGCCAACCACCAGCGCCTGATCATCAGGAATCTTCAGGTGCCGGCGCACCGGACCGGGGGTCACAATCCAGCTGGCTTGCGGGCAGGTATGCAGCCCCTCGGCACGTGCTGCCAGCATGATGGTCTGGACATACAGGCCAACATCAAACCAGCTGCCGCGGCACAAATAGGCATCAGTGGTAACGAAGATACCGACAGGTGCATCAAACAGCAGATAGTTGCGTGCTGCCTGCCGTTTGGACCCTTCACGGTCACCCTTCTGGATGCCAAGCAATCCATATAGACCCCAGCCAACCTGCCGGCGGCGGTCACGGTGGGTGTCGGTCCAAACCTCCGGATAGTAGTCATGTGCGGCATAGCTGTCTGTTTCACCATTCTGAAACATGTCATGGGCTTCGGCCACAATCGCATCGCGGACGGTGCCAGCAGCAACATGAACATGCCAGGGCTGGGTGTTGGTGCCACTTGGCGCGCGCTGCGCCATTTCCAGAATGCGCTGAACGGTTTCGCGAGGCACCGGTGTGTTGGTGAAGGCGCGCACTGACTTTCTTGACGTGATGGCCTCCTCGATCTTCATCTGCTGATCCTCGACTGGTCCATGTTTGATCGATGTGTGATCGATGTTTGATCTATGCCAGAAACTGCGCTGAGCCGTGAAGCAGCAACGATCAGACCAAGATTACACCCGTGATGGCTGAAAAACACAAATGCGAAATCGCCCGACACTCCGGATTTCTGTGATCATCATCCGCCGCACCTGGCATCCGCCGCACCTGGCATTCCCGGGCCTGGCATGACAGCGGCAGGACAAAGCGCTGGCGCAGGCTGGCGCGATCTGCTGATATACTATCCATTTCCAAGGGATAATGCTCGTGACCTCTCCTGCCACTGAAGACAACGCCCCACGTCTTGGCGGTGGTTATGCATGGTTCATCTGGAGCCTTGCAGCCATTTCCTTTGGCTATGCCTTTTTCCACCGTGTCACACCATCGGTCATGGTTTCCGACCTGATGACGGAATTTGCCATTGGCGGGGCGATGCTTGGCAGCCTGTCGGCACTGTATTTTTATCCCTATGTTCTTTTGCAGGTGCCACTTGGTGCGATGCTGGAAACATTTGGCACGCGGCGGCTGTTGTCGGCGGCGCTGTGCCTTGCGGCAGCGGGATCATTCCTGTTTGGTACCGCGGAAAGCCTTGAGGCGGCATACATTGGGCGCATTCTGATCGGCATAGGGTCCAGCGTCGGGTTTCTGGGATCGCTGGCGCTGGCCTCTACATGGTTTCCGGCGCACCGCTTCGCCTTTCTGGCTGGTCTGTCGATGTTCACCGCCATGGCCAGCGGAATGGCCGCGCAGGCACCGCTTGCCTATTTTATTGAAGCGCATGGCTGGCGCAGCAGCCTGATGGTGCTTGGCACCATGGGGATGGTTCTGGCGGTGCTGGTCTTTTTGTTTGTGCGCAACCGGCCGCCGCAAACCGGGCAGGTTAGTGCCGGGCAGGTGAATGACGGGCAGGTGAAAGCGGGGCAGGAATGGGCAAAGCTGGGGACGGCACTGCGCGGGGCATTTGCCAGCCGTGATGTCTGGAAAATGGCGTTTGTCGCGGCAACAATGGCCGGCCCCATGCTGGTTATTGGCGGCCTGTGGGGAACCCCCTATTTGATGGTAGCCTATGATTTGCCACGGCCCGAGGCAGCTTTCTTCATGTCGTTGCTGTTGCTGGGATGGGCGGTCGGTGCGCCTTTTTCCGGTTGGATGTCAGATCGCATAGGCCGCCGGAAGCCGATCCTGATTGCCGGTTGTCTCCTGGTGAGCATTTTGTTGGCGATCATCTTTATTGTGCCGGGTCTGCCCTTCTGGCTGGTGCAGATATTCCTTGTCCTGACCGGGCTTTCGGGCGGGGCCATGACGGCCTGTTTTGGTCTGGTACGTGATGTCATGCCGCCCGCCATTGCCGGTGCCTCCACCGGAATTGTGAATTCGGCGACTGTAGCGTCTGGCGCAATCCTGCAACCGCTGGTTGGTTTGGCGCTTGATCTGCAGTGGGACGGCACGGTGAGCGATGGTGCTCGCCAATATGCTGCCGCTGATTACCGGTTTGCGTTTCTGTTGATTCTTGCAACCGCGGTGGCCGGTCTTGTGACAGCATTCAGACTGCGCGAAACGCCGATGGCGTGACGCTGTCAGCGCGTGCTGCCGTAAAGCACATCGGTGTGTTGCTGTTTGATGATCGCAGCGCGTTTGCCAAGAAACGCCCCCCAGGTCGTAACGCAAAAGGGCACGCAATAGGTCAGCAATACCTTCCAGGGGGGCGGATAAATCCCCGACATGATGTTGTCACCGTGATTGATGATTGTCAGCACAGTGCCGACCACACACGCCGTCAGCAACGCCTTGCGGGGCGTGCCGTCGGTGAAGGCAAGATCGCGGAAACGGATTCTGGTTTTGTCGGTCATAGAACCTCCGATGCGTCCGCAGACCATACCATCCACCCCATCGCCAGCAAATGATTAAAGCGGGCCACATGAATGATGCGAATTTCATCCTTTCACCAGTGCAAAGGGATTTTTTGGTAAACAGGCTGGACGCATTGGCCGACATGCCCCATCTTCTGGGTATTGAACAACCTGTCGGGAGAACATAGCCATGCCGGCTTTGCGTGATGATATTGATCCAGATGGACTGCTGGAATATTCGGTGGTTTTCTCGGACCGCTCGCTGAATTCCATGTCGGATGCCTTTGGTCAGGTGATGCGCGATATTTCGCGGATCATGAAGACCGCTTACGGGGCGGCCTCTGTGGCTGTTGTGCCGGGTGGTGGTACCTACGGGATGGAAGCAATTGCGCGCCAGTTCACAACAGATGCAAATGTTCTGGTGATCCGCAATGGCTGGTTCAGCTTTCGTTGGTCGCAGATTATCGAGGCAGGCCGACTGGCGACGTCGACAACGGTTCTGGCGGCCCGCCAGCTGGAAGATACAAGCGATGCGCCGTTTGCACCTGTCCCGCTGGACGAGATTATTGCCGCGATCCGGTCAGAAAAGCCCGATGTGGTCTGCTGCCCGCATGTTGAAACCTCGGCCGGCCTGATGGTGCCTGACAGCTTTATCAGCGCGGTTGCCGATGCGGTGCATGAGCATGGCGGCTTGTTTGTTCTGGACTGTGTGGCCAGCGGAACCGTCTTTGTGAATCTGGAAAAAACCGGTGTTGATGTATTGCTGACAGCGCCGCAAAAGGGGTGGAGCGCATCGCCCTGTGCCGCGCTGGTGATGATGTCGCCGCATGGCCGCGCGCGCCTTGACGACACCACCAGTTCCAGCTTTGCCAATGATCTGAAGAAATGGACGCAGATCATGGAAACCTATGAAGGCGGGGCGCATGCCTATCACGCCACCATGCCGACTGATGCGCTGCGCCATTTTCGTGATGCGCTGGTTGAAGCCGAGGCATTCGGGCTGGAGGCATTGAAAGAGGCGCAGATCCGTCTTGGCCGCGAGGTGCGCGAACTGATGGACAGCTATCAATACAAGTCGGTTGCCGCTACAGGGTTCGAGGCGCCAAGCGTTGTTGTCTGCTTTGCGCCAAATGCTGACATCAAGACCGGCAAGGCCTTTGCCGCGCAGGGGCTGCAGATCGCCGCTGGTGTGCCGCTGGAATGTGGCGAGCGTGAAGATTATGCCTCATTCCGTATTGGTCTGTTTGGCATGGACAAACTGACCGACATCGATCGCACGGTGGCGCATCTGGAAACGGCGCTTGAAGGCATCCGCGGGCAGAACGCGCCAGCCCAGTGAGTCTTGCCTGATAAGCAGGGCCTCACCGGGCACACAAGAATGCTAACGCCAAAAGAAACGGCCACCCGCGGGTGGCCGTTAGTCTGTGCGCGCTCTGAGTCTGCGCGATGGCCATCAATCCAGAAGTTGCGGCACGATGGTGACAATCTCGGGGAAGAACCACAGGATCAGCAGACCGACGATCTGGATCACCACGAACGGCAGAACACCGCGATAGATGTCTTGCGTTCGCACGCTTCGCGGCGCAACCCCGCGTAGATAGAACAGGGCAAAGCCGAAGGGCGGTGTCAGGAATGATGTCTGCAGATTGATCGCGATCATGATCGTCACCCAGGCCGGATCAAAGGTGCCGCCATAGATGACCGGCCCGACAATCGGCACAACGATGTAAATGATCTCGAGAAAGTCCAGAACAAAGCCAAGGACGAACAGCAGCACCATTACGATCAGGAAAATCGTGATTTCATTGTCAAAGCTGCGCAGATATTGCTGGATGTAATGCTCGCCGCCATACGAGATGACCACAAGGTTCAGTACCTGCGATCCGATCAGGATGGTGAACACCATCGAAGTGACCTTCGATGTCTCGCGGACAACCGGTCGCAACACGTCACCCTGATACAGCACCAGACAGGCCATCAAAAGGCCGAACAGCGCATAGAGATACATGCCATAGGCAAACAGGAAGGCAATCCATGTTTCTGGCGAGACCTGTTCGGTGCTGATGCGCAGATCGAAATTGACGCCCATCAGAATACAGATCACCACCGCATATGAGGCTTGCAAGATTACCTTGGTGGATTTCTGGTCGTCAGTCAGCTTGCGGAATGCGGCCAGCATCAACGCCCCGGCAGCGCCCAGCCCGGCAGCTGGTGTCGGGTTGGTGATACCGCCAAGGATTGACCCCAGAACGGCGATGATCAGAACCAGCGGCGGGAAGACAACGCGCAACAGTTCCACGCGCGCCAATGCGGCAACAACCGGCTTTATGCCGTAATAGATCAGCGCCCAGGGGATCAGCATCATAATCACGGTAAGCCCGGGTGAGGTAAGCGGTGTTACCAGCCATACATCGACCAGCATTGATAGCAGCGCGCCCGCCATGCCAACGGCCATATGCCGCTGGCTGAGGCCGATATCGGCACTGCGACCCAGCGAAATCATCAGCATTACAGCAAAGGCAAAGCCGCCGATGCCGAACCCGATCGGGGCAGCGGCAGCCAGCTTTGTCTGCAGCGCGGCAGCCAATTCATCTTCGGTCAGCTTTTCGCTGGCCTCAACGCCGCCCTGAGCTGCAATCGCCTCGGCTTCGCTGACCGCCTGGTCCCAGGCTTCCTGACCATGCAGTTCAATCATCGACAGCTTGCACTGCTCATCAACATTGGTGCGCAGCGATGCCGTAATGCCAATGTCCGAATAGCTGTCAATGGTGACATCCTGCGAGCCGACGATGTTCGTCTGCTGCATCAACAGGAAGGCACCTGCCACAACAGCCGGTACGCCAGCGGCAAAGACCAGAATGTTGCGCCGGTTGGTGCGGCTGTCGGTATGCCCTGCGGAGGGAACGGCAGGCGCACTTTCAGGCCGGAAAATCGCATAGCCAAATGCATAGAGCGCATAGAGAAGTGCCAGCATGATGCCCGGCAGCAATGCCGCCTGGAACAACGTACCAACCGATACAACAGCTGGCTCGCCGAGATAGGTCAGCGCATCGTTACAGCCGACTGATCTGGCGCGCTCTTCCTGTGCTGTCGAATACAGATCGCCAGCAAGGGTGCCGAGAATGATGATCACGATAGATGGCGGAATAATCTGGCCCAGCGTTCCCGATGCGGAAATCACGCCGGTGGCAAGCTTTGGTGAATAGCCGTTGCGCAGCATCGTCGGCAGCGATAACAGGCCCATCGTTACAACAGTCGCTCCGACAATGCCGGTTGACGCAGCCAGAAACGCGCCGACAACAACAACCGAAACGGCCAAACCGCCAGGCAGTCCGCCAAACACCCGCGCCATGGATGTCAGCAGGTCATTTGCAATGTTTGAGCGTTCCAGCGTGATGCCCATCAGGACGAACATCAGAATGGCCAGCAGTGTTTCGATGGATTGTCCGGCAATCACCCGTTCGTTGATCCTGTTGACGACAAAGGACAGTGTCCGGTCAACAGCGCGTTCCCAGCCCTGGGAAAACACCGGTTCGATGATGCGCGGCAAGTCCGGATAACTGAACTTCGAGATGGCCAGTCGCGACACCCCGCTATTCAGCAAATCCTTGTATTCAGGCGATGTCACATCGACAAGGGAGTGGGTCAGAAGCCCCGCAGTATCAAGCAAAGCCACCACGACAAAAGACAATACGCCGGCACCGCCGATGGCAAAGGCAACCGGAAAGCCTGACAGGATCGACCCGAACAGAATGATAAAGGTGATGATAAGAGCGAGAAGAACACCGTCGATACCGAGCATGATCTATATCCTCACTTCACATCAACTGCGGCAGGTACCACAGGCTGTTTCGGATTGTCCAAATCGAGATATTTTCCGTCACTGTCCTCGCCCTCGCGGAGTTCTGCCAGCGAGCGGCAGAAGAACGAAATGGCCTGAACAAAAATAAAGGCAACCATGGCCACCATGAGCACCTTGAAAATGAAATAGGCATTGAAGCCGTTGGCCGACACACCAATTGACTCGACATTCCATTTCACGATGCGGGCCTTGCGCAACACCAGTTCCAGCTTGTCAGAGGCGGAAATCTTGGGGGTGATCAGGTGACGCCACATGAAGAACCAGCTGTACATCCACATCAGAACAGCCATCGGCAGCATGAAAAACAGCGAACCGCACAGATCAATGATCTTCTTCTTGCGGAACGAGGCCGGT
>ERZ802824.1241-NODE-1241-length-13709-cov-12.9224_pt1 | contig 13709 bp, 10 predicted proteins | sample MGYA00345650_ERZ802824 | MGnify/ENA primary metagenome ERZ802824 (study PRJEB30503, sample SAMEA104212361) | marine metagenome | biome: Westerlies Biome; feature: [SRF] surface water layer (ENVO:00010504) within the epipelagic zone...; material: water... | reverse complement strand
CTTATCGAACGAGATAACTGGTTAGTTGGTCGTGAGAAGTATCTGGCAGCGCAAAAACTTGTTGACTCAGGTGCGCCGCTTAAAACGACGCCATTAATCTTTCATTCTGAGCCAATGATGACAGCGATCAATTACGCCCGTGCATTGGAATCAGATGGTGTTTTTGATGATAAAGCAAGAGACGGTTGGGAACTGGCGGCCGAGGAAATGCGACGATTTGCTGTGAGACAGATCCCAACAAGTTGGGACGTCCCGATTCGCTTGGGGCTGCGAGAGGCCGAGTTAGCCCGAGCAGAACGCTTGGCAAAACAACTGGAGGAACTACTCCCAGGGAAGTTTGCTGAAATGGAGTCTGATCGAGAGAGCGCGTTGAGTGAGGAGCAAAGGTCGGCATTGCAGGTCCCTCCCTTGGACCGGACAGAGCAAGAGCAACAACTGGTAGCAGACGCACAGAGGAAAATGAAAGTCACGTGGCGAATAGTTGCTCAAAATGCGGCTCCAGAGACTCGTGCCAAAGCGAAGCGTCTTGCTGAGGAGTATGTAGAGGCCACTGAAACTGCAGATATCATCAATCGGTATCGAGATATTGTGAATTTTGATTACTGGCGGGCAACGTGTGAGATGAGTGTCACCGATTTAGCCTTGCAGGCACGTGAGGCGACGTGGCGAGCAGAGAAAGATTACGAGGAGGCTCGTCTGCAGCCAGCGAAGCAGGCATTTGAGGAAGCCTTCAAAGCGTGGCGTAAAGTGCTGGATGACTCGGATGTACTTCGTAAGGATGCGATGACCCAGGAAGATATTATCGAGATCATTGGTACCTATCGCGAGTTGCTCGAGCAGCTAGACGAGCCATTTCCGCAACCCTTTATTCTCGACGACGTTCTGGACAGGACCTAAAGCAATTCTCAGCTTATATGCTGTAATTAATGCCTCTAGCAGCGACGTTTTTCATTCGTCTTGTAGCCAACTGGGAAGTTGGCCCTGTGGGTAAGCTGGCATGTGTGACGCGCGAGGGTGGTTTTCGGGAAAAGCCTGCGGGTATTCCGTGTCCTGTTTTTTAAACAAAAAATTTTTACTACGCACAAAGTTTTTTCAGTCCTTTGAATTGCTGGTAAGATACGGTCGTGAGTTAATGAGTGAGTCGAATTTGTTGCGATTGTCCTGAATGTTCAAAAAAACGGCAGTAGTTCAATTAATTGCGGTTGAGGCATATCTAGTTCACAGCGCGAGAAACACATGTGCGGTATTGTTGGGATAGTTGCTCATGAAGATGTGAATCAAAATCTTTATGATGCCTTAACAGTGCTTCAGCATCGAGGGCAAGATGCCGCGGGCATTATGACCTGTGCAGAAGACAGAGTGTCGTTACGAAAATCGAATGGGATGGTCTACGACGTTTTTCGCCAAGATCACATGCGCCGGCTTGTCGGTCCTATGGGTATTGGCCATGTGCGGTACCCAACTGCAGGCTGTAACAGCTCCGCGGAGTCCCAGCCGTTTTATGTCAACTCACCGTATGGGATTGCTCTCGCTCACAATGGCAATCTCACGAATTCTGATGAGCTGGAAGAAGAGCTTTACAAGTCTGACTTAAGGCATATCAATACATCGAGTGACAGCGAAGTAATTCTGAATGTGTTTGCGCATGAATTGCATAAAGTCGGCCAGCAAAAGCTCACGCCAGAGGGCGTGTTTGAAGCGGTTCGTAGTGTTCATAATCGTTGTCGAGGAGCGTATGCTGTGGTCGCAATGATCACTGGGTATGGCATAGTTGGTTTCCGTGACCCATTCGGAATCAGGCCCCTAATTTTTGGTTCCAAAAAAAATAAAGATGCTGGCCGGGACTTCATGGTTGCGTCAGAGTCGGTGGCCTTGGTTTCTCAGGGCTTTGAGGTTGAGCGAGATGTTGCTCCAGGAGAAGCAGTCTTCTTTGATACGCACAACAACTGCCATATGCGTCAATGTTCTGACCATGCATCACTCACGCCTTGTATTTTCGAGCATGTGTATCTGGCGAGACCAGACTCAATAGTTGATGAAGTTTCTGTTTATAAAACAAGACTTCGTATGGGAACAAAACTAGCAGAAAAAATAACGCGTAATCGTCCTGATCATGACATCGACGTTGTTATGCCTATCCCGGATTCTGGTCGGACATCTGCGATGTCACTTGCAGAAAGTCTGGGCGTGCCCTATCGGGAAGGTTTTATTAAGAATCGTTATATAGGTCGTACTTTCATCATGCCGGGGCAGGCTGTTCGGAAGAAAAGTGTCAGGCAAAAGCTGAGTCCGGTATCATTAGAGTTTAAAGACAAGGTGGTCTGCCTTGTTGATGACTCAATCGTCCGGGGAACTACGTGTTCGCAGATCATTGAGATGGCACGTGATGCAGGTGCGCAGAAGGTGTATTTCTGTTCCGCAGCTCCAGCTGTACGTTTTCCAAATGTTTACGGAATAGATATGCCGACCTCTGAGGAGCTTGTAGCTTTCAATCGTACGGACGAGGAAGTCGCTGAAGTCATTAATGCAGACTGGCTTGTGTACCAAGATCTCGACGACTTGGTAGAGTGTTCGCAGGCTGGGAATCGAGAAATCGAAACCTTCGAATGTTCAGTTTTTGATGGTAAGTATGTAACAGGTGATATCGATGCAGCCTATATGGAGAGAGTGGCCGCTAGCCGGAACGATACTTCTCGATTCGGCTCCGATTCAACTGCTCGCACTGATGCGTCTCTTATCAATGTGCATAATGACGTATGAATAATTGGTGCTGTGTACCGTTTGACCGCTTTTATGAAGTCGATAATTCGCGACAAAAAAAGCTGACAGGGAAGAGCCACATGTCCAGTGATCTAAAGCCTTTCAGGAATTCTTTTAGAATCCACAATAATGGTTTTGCGATTGTGTAGTTAATTACTTTTTGACCAGTACACCCAGTGTTCAAGTTATGATCAATCCACAAAGACAGGAGGCTGTGCAGTCCGCGCAACTTGTTGTTGTGAAGATTGGTTCTCGTGTTCTCACTACCGAGGAGGGACTTCTCGATGTCGGACGAGTTGAAAAGATTGGGCAGCAATGTCACGAACTTCTCACGAGTGGAAAAAAAATAGTTGTTGTGAGTTCTGGGGCAGTTGGGGCTGGGATGGGCCGCCTTGGATTAAGCACTCGTCCGTGCACACTCCCTGAATTGCAGGCGGTTGCCGCAGTCGGCCAGAGTTGTCTTACAGAGGCATATGAGCGTTCGTTGGGAAGCTTCGGCCGGCATGTGGCGCAGTTGCTTCTTGTTGCGGATGACATGCATGACAGGGGTCGATATTTAAATATCCGAAATACACTTCGGTCTCTTCTTAAATATGGTGCAATTCCGATCATTAATGAGAATGATTCGGTCAGTACAGCTGAACTTCAGACAACTTTTGGTGATAATGATCAGTTAGCAGCATTAGTCGCAACCCTTCTAGGTGCAGATGCTCTGGTGTTGCTCTCGGATGTGGAGGGATTATTTGATCAGGATCCAAAGAATCCAGAGGCACAGCGGATCTCGACGGTACGTGAAATAGATTCAACGATTGAGTCGATGGTGCATGATTGTTCAGGGGGTATTTCCAAGGGTGGCATGGCCAGCAAGTTAAAGGCGGCGAAAACAGTGAATGAGGCTGGTATTCACTGCTTTATTGGTTCAGGCAGACAAGAATCCATTCTGCAAGAACTTGTACAGGGACACGATGTAGGTACTTTTTTTCTTGGCAAAAATGATCTGATGCCTGCGAAGAAACGCTGGCTGGGGTGGTCTGCATCAGTTTCGGGTAAAATTATTATTGATGCGGGTGCGAAGCATGCTGTCCTTGAGCGAGGTAGCAGTTTATTGCCGGCTGGCGTGCTGGCTGTATCCGGAGATTTTGTCGTTGGTGATGTTGTGACACTTGAAACAACTGATGGTAGTTGTTTTGCGCGTGGGCTTGTGAACTATGGGTCAAGTGATCTTGATCGGATACGAGGCCTGAAGACTGACAGAGTTTTAGAAATCCTTGGCGTTTGCGCGTGCGACGAAGTAATACACCGAGATGATTTAGTAGTAATATGCCGTGAAGAACCTACTTCACGAAGCCACCCACCACTAACCCAAGAATCACGAAACTAACCTAACGATGGTCGAGCAACTACTGATCGTTTTCGTTTTGATTCTGGCAAACGGTTTTTTTTCGGGTGCTGAAATGGCAATTGTCGCGAGTCGGAAGGGACGATTGCGACGCCTTTCTGAACATGGTGACCAAGCGGCTCGGAAAGCGCTTGATCTGGCAAGTAGTCCAGATAAATTCTTGCCCACTGTTCAGATCGGTATCACATTAGTTGGGACTCTTGCCGCTGCTTATGGTGGCAGTCAGGTAGTGAGCAATATAGCCAACTGGTTGGCTGCTAACGGACCGCTGGCAATTCAGCCCATCGCGCATTCAGTCGCTCTAACTACATTTGTAGTATTGCTTTCTTTCTGTACGCTACTTTTTGGAGAGCTTGTTCCAAAGCGTTTGGCGTTGCGTCGTGCTGAAGATGTTGCCCGCTTTGCGGCCCCAGTTATGCAGGTTTTTGCCTCCGTGACGCGTCCCCTTGTATGGCTCATGGGGGTTTCAACATCAGCTGTTTTGTTTATGCTTCGGGCGCACAAGCAAGATGAGCCAAGTGTTTCTGTCGATGACATTGAGCATCTTTTGGAGGCAGGTAGAGCAGAGGGTGTTCTTGAAGCTGTTGAGCAGGCGGTTGCAGCAGAAGCCTTGCGATTAGGTGAGCGAACGGTACGGGACATCATGCGACCACGGATTGATCTTGATGCTATCGATATCGATACGCCAGGTGATCAGGTTTTGGGGGCTATAGCAATGGCGGGTTACTCAAGGTTGCCTGTCTATGAAGGATCTCTGGACCAAATTCTTGGTTATGTTTCGATTCGTGATGTCCTTCGGCAGAATTGGATGGGATGGCCGATCGAGTTGAGAAAGATGATGCATAAAGCTCTTTTTGTTCCTGAGACCATGCCGCTTGATCGCCTCCTTGAACTTTTTCAAAAAGAACGGAATCAGTTAGCAATAGTCTTAGATGAATACGGTGGCACAGAGGGACTAGTCACTTTGGAAGATGTCATGGAAGAGCTTGTCGGGGAAATTCGAGATGAACATGATCACGACCGAAACAGCGAATTTGTTCAAAGAGAAGATGGATCGTGGCTTGTTGATGGTAGTCTTGCGGTTGATGACCTTTTTGGTCGGATGGCCCTTCCTGATCCTGGGGGATCACGGGATTACTCGACTGTTTCTGGCCTCGTTCTCGATGAACTTGAAAAGATTCCGTCAGTTGGTGATGCCTTTCGATGGAATGGCTTATTAATCGAGGTTGTTGATATGGATGGTCGGCGGATTGACCGCCTTCTTGTTCAACGAGTAACCACAGACAGCAAAAAGACGCTCTGAAATCATAGTGATTTTCCAGTACAGACTGCGATGAATTCAATCAGCCGAGCCGTTTTGCTATAAGTCGACTTTTCTGAGGCGGTGTTTCGTTGCGTCCAAAAACAGCTCTCCATACGGGAGCACCTGCAAGTCGCGTGCGTCGCTCAAAATGTGTGCGGTATGTGGTTTCCGGACCACCTGGAGACTCATCAGACTGTTGGTCGAATAGTGAAGTATCATCGACAGCGCTCGTCGCTTCATGAAAATACTCTTCAACATCAGTCCAGATATGAAGCTGTGACCCAGATTGCATGATCCGACCAGCATGTTCGAGAAATTCTGGATTTAAGATTCGGCGTTTCCGATGCCGGGCTTTCCACCACGGGTCTGGGAAATAAACATGGACTCCTGATAACGATGCGTTGGGGAGTGAATGTCGGACCAGATGCATGGCATCGCCGTGAAGAACAACACCGTTTGCCGTATTTGATGAGGCTAATCGCGAGGCAGCCATTCTGGCGTAGCCAGCGCTTACCTCAATGCCTAAAAAATTTCGATCTGGGCTTGCTGACGTAACGGAAGTTAAAAACATCCCTTTTCCTGTTCCGACTTCCAATTCAACAGGGCCTGATTGACAAAAGAGTGTTGTCGGATCAAGAGGGGATTCCAGGTCAGCTAGGATCCGCAAATTCCGTGAAAGATCGAGATCTTTTGGTGGCTTTTTAGGGTGGCGCCGTGGCATGGCAATTGTTGGGAAAGAGCCAGAGGAGTCAGGACGTTGATGTGGTCTGGTTGGCTGCAAGGAAATCAACTGGCAGAGGAACGCCCTTGATCACACCGTCCACAACAATGTTGGTATCGACCAGTCCCTGAAAACGACAAACGATCATCGCCCTGGGCCGTACCCGTACCCGCTCCACAGCAATAACGAGTCGTTCGCCTGGTCGAACGGGCTCTCGAAACCGAACATCTTCCAGGCCACCAAAGCCAATCATTTCTGCTTCAAGCAATTGATGCTTTTGAGAGAAGTAGCTAGAGAGTTGTGCAGCTGCTTCACACATGATGACTCCCGGCATCAACGGAACATTTGGGAAATGCCCTCGGGCCCAGAATTCTTCTGCTGTCGTGTCTTTATAACCAACACAAAGCCCGCGATCTTTGTCTTCATGAACAATTGCCGTTAACTGTTCCATTTCAAAACGTTGCTGGTTGTAGCGACGAATCTCCTCAATATCAGCAATGATAGTACTGAGGTCATATTCGTTCGGATGAATGATATAGTCGCGAGGGGGCACGGAAGGCTGCTCCAGAAATGGTCTTAGTGGAAGTAACTAGTTGCGGAGACTAATGGTCAGTATTGCACTTGAGAATCGTTTTCGGTTGTTACGTCTTGATGTGCTTTCGTTTTGCTTTTCTTGCCTTACTGTTCGCTGGCCTTGAACCATGATTCGCTTTTTTGATTGTTCTGTGTGGTTTTGACATAGATGGTGACTTCCTTCGTTTTTTTAAAAAATGTGCAATTTAATTTACCACGGTATTCGTGCAGTTTCCACGGTGTCCATGGACTTCCCCAGAGAGACGTTCAGAATGCTCTGAAGCAGAGCCTAATTGAGCAGGAAACGTCTTGCCAGTCGCTATTTTGGGTTCTCTTCGGTGCTTCTTCGCTCCGCATCAAGAGATTCACGTACCGACGTCCTCAAGATGTCAACAAAGCTTGCAATCAGAAAGCCGAAAATGCCACCAAGCACGGCCGAAGAGAGACCTCCCAAAAGTGTTCCTGCAAAAGATGAGGATGTCATAAGAGATAGGGCGATTGCGCCTGATGCCCCTCCAATCAATCCACCAATGCTGACCGATATTGGCAATAGCCAACCTGTTCGTGAGTGCCGTTCGAGATGGGAAGGGCATGGGGCCGGAACATCAATGACGGTCGTCCCTTTATGAGTACGAGAAAGATCACGATCCGTGGCCTCTCGCATGCGGGTACCAATTGCATTTCCGGCAATGTGCATTGCAAGGCTGCCAAATATGACAAGCGCAGCCAACCAACCAGCAAGTCCTAGCCAATTAATAGCAGAAAAGGTGACAGCCAGAGCCGTTGCGAGCCAAAAAAATGTATGTAATCGCATGAAGTTTTTGGCTTTGGGTGGAGAGGTTATTCAATTGCTACCGGTTTGTAGATTGGTAATAGTCGGTAATAGACCTCAAGCGTCAAAATGGCAAGTGCCGTATGTGCGAGTCTCCCGGCAGGGGCAAGGTGGCGGTCACGAATTACATTTTTAGTCGTGCCGTTGGGATTGGTTAGATACCAACTGCCGATTTCACAGGGAGGACTGCCAAAAGCAGGATTGCGCTGATTCATTCTCGTTGTTTCAGTGACCTGCATTTGTACGAGATAGTCTCGATTACGACGGTTCCATTGCTCCCATGCAGGATGATCAATATGAAGTAAAATTTGCGCGAGGTAAAAGTTTCTGTAGAGCAGCAAAGCAGGATGCGTATTTGATTGGAGAAGTTGGTTGACGCCTTGGAGGAGTCTTGGGTCATTACTATTCCACCCTGTATAGAGCCGACAGAGCAAGCCAACCGCGGACGTGCATTCTCCAGGTTCCCGGGTTGTGGAGTTTGCAAATGAAGCGAGGTAATGATACCGCGTTGGGTCACGGTTCAGGCCGCCGATCTTGTTTGCAACAACTTGGGCCCGTCCTCGACGGCTGAGGGGTGCAGGTGGTGTGAGGCTATCAAGAAATTTATCTGCTTGACGAAAGATGTCAGAATGAACTGCCGCTCCGGCGAGTTGGCTGCTCTTGAGTGCTACCACCTGCCACCCGGTGACCGTGATATCTCCCGGCTGACCAAGTTCGTATCGCCATCCTCCAAGTGGGTGCTGATGTCGTGCTAGAAACACAGTCAATGCGTTTACATAGCGTTCAAGGTCGGGGTCACCGGTCATGCCAAAGGCCTCGGCCATGACAAGGGCTGTGATCCCATACCCATAGAGATCTCCAGAGAAAGTGGAAACAAAGTCAGGATTGTCAGGGTGAAGTTCTTTGAGTTCGATGTCGAGTATTGTCTTGAGTTGCTCAAGACCCCGGTACACGACTTCTTTGTAGGGCCCATCTAAATGTGTATTTCCAGCTCCAAGGAACGGTAAGAGAGCAATAGATGTGCTTGCTTTGGTATGGCCGTCTATGTATCCCTTGGTTCGACACAGACACTGTTGCGAAGGGCGTCCAAAGGGGTCGATGCAGTGGGGATGTTCAAACGACCAGGCACCGTTTGCTGCTTGATGCCGTGCAAGCCACAAGAGTCCACGTTCGATCGCGGCCTCACTCGCCGGTGAACCACCACGAGCACGTGCTGTTTCTCCTCGTGCGGATCCTGAGCGATGTGATAGAGCAACTTTGGCATCAGCTCGCGAAGCAGTTGCCATAGTTTCGCCACTCCCCTGCATACCGCTGTTGCTTTGAGCCTGTTGTTCTTTAGTCTTCAACTGTCTGAGGCTAGGCTGGGATTTTGAAGCAGTCTTTTCAGGGTCAGTATTGTCAGGGACCATTTCCTCCATAGGCTGCGCTTTTTGTATACGTTGTTCCGTCTGGTTTTCATCGGGTGCCGTCACTTCGACGTCACTCGAATCAGAGTGTTCTTCTGACGGCTCAAGAGGATCATCTTTTTCATCAGCTTCCGTGAGGAGAGTCGCGGTATTATCGTCGCCGTTGGTCTCTCCCCATTCCTTTTCTGGCTCTGTGCCGAAATCAATGATGACCGGAGACAGGCGATTCGACTGGTTCTCAGGGGATATGGCCCAGAGTGTCAGAATAATTGCAATGATGAGATGTGTGGTCAGGCTGAGATAGACAGATCGAACACTATTGCTTGTAGTGACTTTTTCCGCCCATCCGGTCTCTTCACGACGATCCCCTGAAGTTGCAGAATCCATATGTCGTGATTGAAACGGACCTTCTTCAGGAGGTAGTTTTGTGCTCGCCATTACGTTTGATGCTGCCAGACCTATGGCTTGGGACAATACCGATTAATGGATGGTACGCCTCCTGGAGGAGAAGCACCATGTTTTTAGTACGAAATAGCCTTTTTTAGCATCGACCGTGACAAGGTAGAGGCTCCATAGGATTAGCAAGATGTCACCTTTTTCAACCCGGACACTACTGCCACCGCTTGCGAAGGCGTTACGAAGCCTCTATTTTAATAGGCTTGGGCGAGACTCTCTCATGAAGTGTCGCCGTTGTTTGCCCTTTTTGAGATATGATTGAATGGCTAAAAGTAAAAAAAAGCTGGAAGTGATTCACCTTGTGTGTGAAGAGACCGGTGACGTGAACTATACGTTGCGTCGTAAGTCTGGTGGAGAAAAACTCCATCTGAAGAAGTATTCTTCACGACTTCGCCGTCACACTGTCCACAATGAGAAAAAGAAAAGGTAGTTCCGCGTAGAAAACGCATTGGAACACTTTCTTCCTAAATTTTCACGGAATCTTATTAAGAAGATACTCAAGGTCTTGAAGTCCCGTCTGGAATTGTATGCCGATCTCGAGGGCGCAGAGCGGTCTATTGCGAACACTTGCTAGAGGAAGTTTGACGAGATCTTTCAATGTCGTCACGATGATCTCAGCCCCCACGGATTCAGTTTCTTCTGAAATGCGATGAATATCATCAGTGGTGTACGTGTGATGATCAGGAAAGGTGAGCGTGGCGACTGGTTCATGTCCAAGTGTTGTCAAAGTTCTATGAAATGCGGCCGGATTCCCGATTGCTGATAGTGACAGTATGCGTTTGTCTTGAAGTGTTTTAAGGTGCTGTGTTGTTCCATCAACGAGCCGAAGATTTGATGGTCTGTGCTCTGTTTCAATCCATGGTTTATCGTGTGATCCAACGAACTGAAAACACTGTTCTTGTATTTCGTTCCTGGTTTTTATTGATACCTGGTCCGTTCGTGTCAGAACCAACGCGTCTGCTCGTTTCAATCCCCAAAGTGGTTCGCGTAGAAGCCCGCGAGGAAAAATACGATTACAGCCGAACGGATCAGTTGCATCAATTGTGATTAAATTAAGATCGCGACTGATTTGCCGATGCTGGAATCCGTCATCGAGGAGCAAGACATCCGAACCTTTTGTAACAGCCTCCCCCGCTGCAATAATTCTTTGCTTATTTGCGTAGTGAGGAACGGTCGGCAGGAGAATCTTTAATTCTGCTGCTTCATCGCTGAGTTGACCCGTTTTAGCCTTGTAGCCACGACTGATGATGGCAGGTTTTTTGTTGTGTTGAGCGAACCAGTGAGCCAGCCATGCAACAAGTGGTGTTTTGCCTGTTCCGCCAAGAGTGAGATTTCCGACAGAAATAACGGGTGCGGATGCTTTTTTTACGGTAAGTATGCTGTGGTCATAGCCATAGTTACGCAATCGAACGAGAGCCTCGTATGGAATTTCAATTGCAGAGAGACCAGTCCGGCCAAGGGTGGCAACAAGACCAGTGGCCCTTCCGTCAACCAGTCGTCGGAAACTCTCTGCGTCAGGAAGCATCTTGAAATTAGGCCCAATTCTACAATAAGGGGTTTTTTTCAGCTGTGAGTCGTACAATAGGAGAGTTATTCTAGTGACGTCAACGTGTTCCATGCCCGTGGCAATAAATAGACGAGTCAAAAGACAGGTGGTTTTGGGGTCCCGGGTATGCCTGCTCTTTACAGAGTGGACGGTGTTTGAGGCAAAGCGAGATATCCCATGGCAACAGCAGGCAACCAAGCTGACTCGGAGTTAGTGCTGCATGATTGGCAGGGGGCGAACCGTTCGCGGGCCGCGAAATATCTCGATAAGCGTCTTGCAGAAACGAGTTCAAATTACAAAAGTGTGGCGGTTGCAACGTTTCTTTTGACGACCGCTATCGCAGGATCTGGTTGGTTGCTGTTCGGTGTTATTTTCGAGCACTGGTTGATAACAGGTGGAATGCCTGCCTGGCTCCGCTGGACATGGCTACTGGTTGGCCTTTTTGGAGTTGGATTGCTCGCATTGAAATGGCTTGTACCAATTCTCAGGTATCGGGTGAATGTTCTGTATGCGGCGAGATCGATAGAGCTTGAGTTTCCAGAGCTCCATAATGATCTTGTCAATGCGGTTCTTGTAAATCCGGATGCGACTGATCCACATAAAGAGCTCATAACACGCTCACTCGATAAAAGAGCAGCACGTCAGATGACAACCATCCCCGCGGATGCAGTCATTGATCAACAGCATCTTGTTTCTTTAGCAGCCATCCTCGCGTGTCTTGTTTTTGCAGGTACGCTCTACGCGTTGTTGTCTCCGAAGAATCCATTTGTAACAGCTGCAAGACTATTTGCTCCCTGGTCTGGCTGGGCGGCTCCCTCTCGGGTTTTTGTTCAGGATGTTGAATGTTATTGGGCCACTGTTTCTGGTGAAGAGAATACATCGAATGCCTTGCCGCCAGGCAACTACATGTTTGATGATAGGCAGCACCTTCAGTGGCAAAAGGGCAATGTCGAACTCATCCGGGGTCGACAAGTAATCATATCAGCCGGGATAAGCTATCTCAGAGATGATGAAGTCCCTTTTGTGACCGTGTCATCATTACTTGATAATGGGAAACGTGACCCGGAGGCAAAGCCATGGAAGGCAAGTCTACGGAGGCAGCCAGACAGTGAGTTGCATTGGGTAAGGCTTCCTTCAAGTGGTGTCGGGCTCGCCCGGTCAATACGAGTAACACTTGAAGCTGGTGACGCAAGGGCAGAACCTTTTGATGTAAGGGTAGTTGATGCTCCTTCACTTTTAATAAAAAAAGTGCACTATGTTTTTCCGGAATACACCGGTCAGCCTGATCAGATTGTTGAGTGGCAGGGTGATCTTCGAGCAATTGAAGGTACTGAAGCACGGCTCGACGTTGAGTCGAATCAGCCACTTGATGCAGCCTGGGTCAACTTTCTTAATACCAATCGTTCCGATGATTTGCGTTTGGTTATAGCGAGTGCAAATCAGCATGTCGCAACCGGGGTTCTTCGGCTGCGGTTGGCGGCAAACCGTACGTCGGCCGAACACCCTTCATACCAACTGCGTTTTCGTTCTCGTTCTGAGAACAGTGCGCAACGTGCTCCTGTCGTTGATGAATTGCTCACTCATCGCATAGAGGTTCTTCCAGACCTTGCTCCTGAAGTTGCCATTGAACTTCCGGAGGCAGATTCAGAGCGAATGCCTTCTCGGGCAGCAATGAGGATTCGAGTGCGGGCGATCGATCCGGACTATGCACTTTCCAAAGTTGCTGTTGAGACTCGCCCAGAAGGATCTGGTCTCATTCGGGATAAAGTTTTGTGGCAGCCTGGCGCAACAGGAAACCAGACGAATGGAGATGGTGAAGTTCGGGTGAGTACTCGCATTGTGCCTGCTCAGGATGCTCCTGGTGCGAAGGTGATTGAGTACAGGGCGGTGGTCTATGACAATCGAAAGCCAGAGCCAAACAGTACAGCGACGACGTGGCGGCGACTCATAATTGACGAACAAAGCCCACCGCCGAAGGATCCAGAAGAATTGTGGCCAGACAGAAAGCCAGAACAGCCATCACAGAAAGATTCTTCTCGTGATGTACCGAGTAGCTCAAATGGAAAGGCTTCTCCAGAAGAGAAACCAGCCCAACCCAAGGACACTTCTGAGAAGCAAAACCCAGAGAACGAAAGTCAATCTCGGCAGCAGGCTGGCGAAACAATGAGTGAGGATAAAGCGGAAGAGAAGGATCAGAGTGCGAGCGGGAGTGCCGGTGCCCAAGAGGGACAGGGTCGACAATCTGGTATGTCTGCTGAGGAAAATGAGGGCGGCGCTAATGGTGAACCACAAACCACAAGTAACGGAGGTGATTCGAGTCCGAATCATCCGGACAATACTCAGGAAACGCAGTCAACAGAGGGTGGAGCGGATCAGAATAAATCGGGGACTCGGCAACGAGATATGGGCAGTGAGAATTCGCTAAATGAAAAAGATGAAGGTGGTGGGGCTCAGGGCCAACCGCGGAATGATGCCAAGAGTAATCGAGACGCAATGGAGGCAGATCCTCTGTCTGCTGATGGAGTGGACGACGGAGAAGCAATCGAGCGGATACTTGAACATAAACGGAGGGAGTCAGCGGGCGGCGAGGCACAAGGAGAGAATCCCCGTCGGCAAGAGGAAAAGGACCAGCCAGGCGAGGGTTCTCAACCAGGCGAGGGTTCTCAACCAGGCGAGGGTTCTCAACCAGGTGAGGGTTCTCAACCAGGTGAGG
>ERZ802824.1237-NODE-1237-length-13721-cov-19.6725_pt1 | contig 13721 bp, 15 predicted proteins | sample MGYA00345650_ERZ802824 | MGnify/ENA primary metagenome ERZ802824 (study PRJEB30503, sample SAMEA104212361) | marine metagenome | biome: Westerlies Biome; feature: [SRF] surface water layer (ENVO:00010504) within the epipelagic zone...; material: water... | reverse complement strand
GCAAATGGCGGGCTTGTTCTTAGGCGGTGTGATTGGCGATCGCTTCGATAAACGCACGATTTGTACCCTGTGCATGCTGGGCCACTTTGTCGGCCTGATCGCCCTAACCTATGGTGCAGACCCCATCTTGGTGATCGCCTTCGCGGTGGCACACGGCTTGGCTTGGGGCGTGCGCGCTCCGCTCATGGTGGCATTGCGCGCCGATTATTTTGGCCCCAAATCTTTCGGCACGATCATGGGCATTTCATCCCTGATCGTGATGATGGGCATGACCCTGGGTCCACTATTTTCCGGCATCATGTTTGACCTGTACGGTAACTACGATCTCGCCTTTACCTGCATCGCTTTTTGCTCATTGCTTGGCGCCCTGTGCTTTTGGTTCGCCAAACCGCCCAAGCTTCTCGCAACGCCAACCTAATGCCGCGCCCCGCGCTGTGTAATACACTGCGCCCACTCTATTGATGCCCTGGGAGAGACAATGGACTTTGCCCTCACCGAAGAACAACAAGGCTTCGTCGCCACCGCCAAGGCCTTCGCGGAAAACCAGCTCGCACCCTATGCCGCGCAATGGGATGCCGACAGTATTTTTGCCAAGGATGCCCTGCGCCAAGCAGGTGAGCTTGGCTTTATGGGTATGTATACCCCGGAACATGCTGGCGGACTGGCCATGCCGCGACTCGATGCAAGCCTCATCGTCGAAGAACTGGCGAAAGGCTGCACAACAACCGCAGCCTTTCTCACCATACACAACATGGCCACCAACATGATTGGCCGGTACTGCCAGCAAGAAGTCATCGATGAGTGGTGCCCAGATCTGGTGTCAGGCACCAAACTGGCCTCCTACTGTTTGACCGAACCCGGCGCGGGTTCTGATGCCGCCGCGCTGCGCACCAGTGCGGTATCCGACGGTGATTACTACGTTATTAATGGCAGTAAGGCCTTCATTTCCGGCGCCGGGGACACTGACGTGCTCGTGCTTATGCTGCGCACTGGCGACAGCGGCCCCAAGGGTGTGACCGCCATGTTAGTGCCCGCAGATATCGACGGCATTAGCTACGGTAAGAACGAACACAAGATGGGCTGGAATGCCCAGCCCACCCGCGCGATTACCTTTGACGATGTGCGCGTACCGAAAAAATACCGCCTTGGCGAAGAAGGCCAAGGTTTCTCCATCGCCATGGACGGCCTCGACGGGGGCCGCATCAATATCGCCACCTGCAGCGTTGGTACCGCGCAAAAGGCGCTCGAAGACGCCACCGCCTATGTGCAGGATCGCAAACAATTTGGTCAGGCCATCGCCGACTTTCAGGCCACGCAATTTGCCTTATCGGACATGCTGACGGAGTTGGTCGCGGCCCGCCAAATGGTACGACTGGCGGCCAGCAAGCTCGACAGCGGCGATGGTCAGGCCGGTACCTACTGCGCCATGGCCAAGCGTTTTGCTACCGACGCAGGCTTCAAAGTCTGCAATGACGCGCTGCAACTGCTGGGCGGTTACGGCTACTTAAAGGAATACCCCATGGAGCGCTACGTGCGCGATACCCGGGTGCATCAAATTTTAGAAGGCACCAACCAAATCATGCGGGTGATCATTTCGCGTCGCATGCTTATGGCCGGTGCCTTGGAGGTCATACAATGAGCATCAGCACATCTGCCAAACTTAAGGTGGAGATCATCGATCACACAGCGTTGATCACCATCGACAACCCCGGTGCTAACACCTGGGATACTGAAAGCCTGCCAGCGCTCGCCCAGCTGATCGAAACCCTCAATGCCGACAAGAACATTTTCGCCCTAGTCATCACGGGCGCGGGAGAGAAATTTTTCTCGGCCGGCGCCGATCTCAATCTTTTCGCCGCTGGCGACCCAGAGCAAGCGCGTGCCATGGCCGAGTTTTTCGGCAAGGGTTTTGAGTGCTTGGCGGACTTTCGTGGCGTCTCAATCGCCGCCATTAACGGTTTCGCCATGGGCGGCGGGCTAGAAGCCTGCCTAGCCTGCGACATTCGCATCGCCGAAGAGCAGGCGCAAATGGCGCTGCCGGAACCCAAGGTGGGCTTGCTGCCCTGCGCCGGTGGCACCCAGCGACTGTCCTGGCTTGTTGGCGAGGGTTGGGCAAAGAAGATGATTCTCTGCGGTGAGCGGGTGAATGCCGCAACGGCTGAACGCATCGGCTTGGTAGAGGAAGTCGTTGAGCAAGGCGGCGCGAAAGAGCGCGCATTGGCGCTGGCTGCCCAAGTCGCGCAGCAAAGCCCTATCTCCGTCACGTTCTGTAAAGAATTGATTCATCAGGCGCGAGACAACGCGGTCGCCGCAGCCCTGCCCTATGAGCGCCAAAAGTTCGTGGACTTATTTAGCACCGAAGACCAGCGCGAAGGCGTGAACGCCTTTTTAGAGAAGCGGCCACCAGTGTGGAAAAACGCCTAGCCTAATCATGCCCATGCAAAAACAGCCGTGTTTACTGAAATATCTTGTGCGCGGTGTTGCAGCAGATCGCTCCGCCCAGCAGGCCCTTACCTCGGAGCTGGCTGACATGCTCAATCATGTCAGCGCCATTACTGTGCTACCCGTGGTGCAGGGTTTCTCAGTCGAGCTGGAATTTGACGACATCAAGCCATTCACCAAGGTGAGTTTTGAACCCTATATCGCCGAGCATGTGCTGGCAGACGCTGTGAACCTGCGCTGCAGCCATCAAGGGGTTCCACAAATACAGCTTCTGAAATCACGATTTTAAGCGAGCACCGAACTTAACAGTGTGCCGCTAAGTGACGGTTTTCGCCGGTTGGCGATAAAAAGCGATGGCTAACGCCGCAAACAGATAAAGCCCCAAGAACACTTGAAAGGCCGTATCGTAAGAACCAGTGACATCGAAAATCCAGCCCGCAAAGGGCACGCCGAGAATTTGAATGGGAAACATCGCCGGTCGCATCAGTCCAAGCACGGCCCCAAACCGGTCACGCCCGAAGGTTTTACCCACCACCGCGCCATGCATGGGTACCACCCCGCCGACGCCATAACCAAAAAGACTCGCGCCAATCGCGAAGGTGAGATAGTCCACCGAACTGAACATGAGAAACTGACCGCTGAACTGCGCGGCAATCACCACCGCCATGACCTTGCGCACCGAAAAACGATCACTTAACCAACCAAAGCTGAGCTTGCCCACAACCCCAAAACCGGCACACATCGACATCACCAAGGAGGCCTCCACCAGCGTGTAGCCGAAATCCGTGAGGCGCGGAATCATATGGGTCAGCGTGGCGCTCATGCAGCAAAAGATCAGCGAGAACGTCAGCACGATCATTCTGAAATTGTGATCTTTAAAAAGCTCGAGCATGCGCGGCTTGGCCACCGGCGTCTGCACCGATGCGATCGCATCTGCCTTTTTCGCAGGCACAATCGCGCCATCTGGACGCATACCCACATCTTCGGGCTTAGAGATCACGAGACGAAAAATAAGCGGCACCACGATCAAAAAGGTAAAGGCGCTGTAGGCCAAGAAGCCCTGCCGCCAACCAAAGTTCTCAATCAACTCCGCACTGACATAGGGCATGACCACCCCAGACAGCGATACTCCGGCTGCGGCAATGCCAAGGGCCGTACCACGTCGCTTATCGAACCAATTCGCGACCAGCTTGCTGGTGGCCAAATTACCCATACTGCTAGCGCCAAAGCCAATGAATAGACCGAGCACCAAATAAAACTGCAGCTCGTTTTGCACAAAGGAGAGACCTAGGAACCCCGTGGCCATAAAAATCGCGCCAATACCCATCACGTTGCGCAACGGGAATTTGTCTAGGGCGCGGCCTACGTAGGGGGCGGCAATGGCGCCAACAGCACTGGTAATGGTCATGCCAATGGCGACCCCTAGACGCGAGCCACCGAAATCAGCGGCAATCGCCTTAAAGAAAACGCCATAGGAATAAAAAAAGAAGCCCACCGCGACAAAGTCGATGCAAAACGCCACTAAAACCATCTTCCAACCGAGAAATGGTTTGGCTTTTTGAGAAACAGAGTGTTGCAAGGGTATGGCCAACTCAGAGAGCCGGTTAGTCTAACACGCGAACCCATTTCCAACTCAGGCGGAACGCCCATGGGCAAGAACATTACCGAGGCCGTGCAAGAGATTTGCCTTGGCATGCCAGAAACCAGCGAAGTGATAAGCCGAGGCAGCCCAAATTTTCGCGTGGCCGGCAAGACCTTTGCCATTTTTCAGATCAACCACCACGGCGACGGGCGCATCGCCCTATGGCTGCACAGCCCAGCCGGCGCACAAGAGTTCTATGTCGAGGAAAACCAGGCATGCTATTTCGTGCCGCCCTATGTAGGACCCAGCGGCTGGCTTGGGGTAACACTCGACCAAGGTCTCGACTGGCAAATGATTAGCCAGCGTATCTTTGAAGCTTATACCCACGTGGCTCCAGAGCGGGTCAGCGTGCTGCAGGACCGAGCCCCAGAAATAGAGCCGCCCACTGAGGGCGTTGACGCTGACGTATTCGACCCCTTCCAGAAGCCGGAGATCGCAGCCATTCAGGCCAAAATCAGCGAGTTTTGCCTTGCCCTGCCAGAGGTCACGCCGGATCAGCAATTCGGCACACCGTGCTTTCGCGCGGGGAAGAAAAATTTCTGCACTCTGCACTTTTATCGGGGTCGCCTAGAACTCAGCGTGTGGGCTGGCGGTGAGGAACAGGCGCTGCGCACCGCAGATCCAAGGTATCGGATACCGCAATATATTGGGCATCGGGGTTGGTTGAATTTGGATATTCACGACCGCGCAGATATAGGCGAGGTCGAGGAGCTTATCTTAGAAAGTTATCGGCACTTTGCGCTGAAGCGCATGTTGAAGCAGATGGACCAGACTTATTACCAGCCGAAATAAAGTCATCGCTACATAGCTACATACTTCGGCTCGGACTGAATCAGGTTCAGCCATTGCCGCACAGCTGGATAGTTCTGCAAGTCAAACCCGCCCTCTCCTGCAACATGGGTATAGGCGTACAGTGAGATATCTGCCGTACTGAGCTGGCCTCCAGTCAGATAAGGCGTCTGCTGTAGCTGTTCTTCCATGATTCGCAGCGCTTTGTGACCGCCTTCCTGCTTAGATTCATACTCGGCCCTACGGTCATCGGGCAGGCCCAAATACTTCGCAATGAACCTCGCCACGGCGATAAATGGCTCATGACTGTATTGCTCAAAAAACTGCCACTGTTGAACTTTCGCGTATTCGTAAGGATCGCTCGACACAAGTGCAGAGCCCGACGCTAGACAGTTAATGATCGCATTTGACTCAGACAGGCAACGCCCGTCCGCCAACTCTACGACCGGAATCTTGCCGTTAGGGTTCTTATTCAAAAACTCAGGGGTTTGCGTTCCGCCCTCTAGGATATCTACATGGATCCACTCATGTTGAATCTCCAGCAAGGCAGCAAGGAGCTTAATTTTGTAGCAGTTACCCGATCGGCTATCACCAAAGATTTTCATTGCAGACTCCTGCTGAATTCGTCGTTAGGTTTCGGCCTACTGACGGCCGCTCTTCCCACCTAAAATTTTCCATTGTTGTTCTTCCACTGGGACGTTGGCGCAATCTGTTCCGTCGTATCCCATTGCTCGACAATCAAGCCACCCTGCAGACGATACAGATCATAAAAAGCCGAAAGGACACCTTCGACATAGCCCTCACTCATACTCAGCACGAAGTTGCCTTGAGCCAACACGCGGTGAAGTACCCGGTAATCGATTTTGGGTTGAGATGCGCCTACGGGCACAAGCTCAGTTTTCAGCTGGGTCAGATCGTCAGAAAGACGTGGATTGTGTTCAGCGAACCCTGACACATCGACAAACTCCTCGATCCTATCGATCTGTTTATCCAACAAAACCGCCTCAACAAAGGCGCGCACCCTTGCCCGGTTAGCTTCTGTGGCCGGCAGGTCATCGAGCGTTTGCTCGCCATCCAACATGGTGCGATTGGAATGGTTGGGTGCCGCCTGCTCCTGCAAATTGTCCCAGTGTTCGACGGCAAACCCGTCTTCAAATCTAAATACCTCAAAACAGACCTTTGGGCTCGAAAAGTCATAAGACATGTGCGCGAAAACGTAATCACCGTCGGCAAAGCCCCGAATCATTTCAACCCGAGGCTGAGTCTTTGCCAGCCGTGCAAAGAGTGTCGCCAGACCCTCGCTGCCCTCATGGGTTTGCGGATTGTGTTGAATATATTTGGCCTCGTTCACAACCAAGACAGGCTTAGGATCACCGGTTTCAATACTCTTTAAGAGTTGACGAATCTGCTCAACTTTTGCTGTCACGGTGTCTGCGATCTCCAACAAATAGGCGCTGCAAAGCGGACGCTCGACGATAGCCCACAACCGTTTTCGCCCCTACTCGATGCATGTGACGCAACCGACAAACTCAGCAATATCCTCGCAACGCCAATACTCCTTGCACCCTCACGCCCCCTTCGTTGTAATCCCCGCTCGGAATTTATCGGGAGAGATTGAGCATGGCGGCACCCTTGGATGACGTTGTAGTACTGGAGATCGACAACTGGATGGCGGCGCCGAGCGCTGGTGCAGTGCTGGCTGATATGGGTGCCAGAGTGATCAAGATCGAACCGATCAGCGGTGACCCCATGCGCGGCATGAGTCGTCCGGTAAAGGGCGACCGCTTCGATGAGGCATTCAAAGACTACGATTTTCAGTTCGACGTCGATAACCGCGGTAAAGAATCCATCGCGGTGGCACTAGATCAACCCGAGGGCGCCGAGCTGGTGCGTCAGTTGGCGCAAAAGGCCGATATCTTCATGTGCAACCTGCTCACCAAACGCCAAGCTAAATTCGGTTTAGATCCTGACAGCCTATTCAAGGTCAACCCAAAACTTGTACACGCGACCCTCACCGGCTACGGCACCTCCGGGCCTGACGCTTGGCGGCCAGGCTACGATGTAACCGCGTTCTTTGGTCGCTCGGGTTTGTACGACTCCATGCGCGAAGGCGACGAAGGTCTGGTGCCCATGGCGCGACCTGCCCAAGGCGATCACACCACGGGGCTAGCCATGGTGGGTGCGATTTTAGGCGCACTGCGCTTGGCCGAAAAATCCGGCCAGGGCCAAGTCGTCGAAACCTCGTTGTACGAGGCCGCGGTTTGGACGCAGGCATCCGATTATGCAGTGACCGCCGTCGACCACATGCCGGTGCGCAAGCGGCGGCGCGATGAACTGCTGACCATTACCGGTAACCGCTTCCCCTGTGGTGACGGCAACTGGGTGGTCTTTAACATGCTCCCCGATGCGGCCTATTGGTCGCGGCTGTGTGAGGCCATTGGCTTACAGGACATCATCGAAGACGAACGCTTCATCGATTCCAAGGCTCGCTATCGCAACATGGCCGCGCTGATCGATATTTTTGATAAGGCGCTAGCGGCCAAGTCACGCGACGAATGGGGCGAAATCTTCGATGCGGCTAATCTGATTTGGGGGCCGGTCATGGGCCTACATGAAGTGCCGCAAGATCCTCATGCCCAAGAGCTGGGTATGTTTCCCACCATTGAGCACCCACAGCTTGGGGCTTACACCACGGTGAACATTCCCATGCGTTTTGCTACCGCGGACGTTAAACCCCAAGGGCCGGCACCACAGATAGGCGAGCACAGCGAGCAGATCTTGCGCGACTTTGGCTTGGGCGATGACGCCATTGGCGCGCTGAAAGACGCAGGCACTGTCGGACAAGCCTGATCGCCATGGCGTCAGAAGAATCAACAGAGACCGCTGACGCGCTAGAGGCAGTGCTCACTGCATTCAAAGCAGGCAGCATCGACGGCGACGAGGCCGCGCGCCAAATTCGTGGGCACTTTTTTACCGACCTAGGCCACACGGTGCTCGACACCGACCGCGCACAGCGCACCGGCTCGGCAGAGGTAATCTTTGGAGCTGGCAAAACCGCCGCACAGATCGCCGACATTGTGGCGTCCATGGTCGAGCGCGGCACCAATGTACTGGTGACTCGGCTTGACCAGCCAACATTCGACCAACTTGAAAACCTACCGACCAACGCTGAATACCACGCTATGTCCCAGTTGCTGTGGTGGCATAGCAGTCGGCCTAGGCGACTCGAACATACCGTTGCCGTGGTCAGCGCAGGCACATCTGATATGCATGTTGCCGAAGAGGCGGCGCTAACCGCTGAGTTTTATGGCAACAACGTACAGCGTATTTACGATGTGGGCGTCGCTGGGCTGCACCGACTGCTCGCGCGGTTGGACGAGCTGCGCAGTGCCAAAGTGCTGATTGTCGTGGCTGGCATGGAGGGCGCCCTGCCCAGCGTAGTTGGCGGCCTTGTCGACAAGCCCATTATCGCGGTACCTACGAGTGTTGGTTACGGCGCCGCCTTCGATGGCGTTGCTGCCTTACTGGGCATGATGACCAGCTGCGCGTCAGGCGTCAGCGTGGTGAATATCGACAACGGCTTTGGCGCAGGCTTTTTAGCCAACCGAATTAATCGACTGTGATGTCATCTATGACCCCCGAACTCGAACAAAAGTACCATGCACTGCTACAGATCATGCGCGGCTATGACAGCGCCATTGTGGCTTTTTCTGGCGGCATTGATTCTTCCTTGGTGGCCTATGTCGCAGGTCAGGTACTCGGCGATAAAGCCCTCGCGGTAACCTCCGGCTCTGCCAGCCTCAAGCGCACAGACCTCGCGCTGTCGAAAAGACTCAGCGACGACTGGGGTATTGCGCATCAGATAATCGTCACCGACGAACTGACTAAGGCCGACTATCGAGCCAATCCCACTAACCGCTGTTTTCATTGCAAGACATCGCTATATACCGAGCTTGATGGCATTGCCCGCACGCGGGGTTATACGCATATCCTGAACGGCACCAACCTCGACGATCTTGGCGATCATCGACCGGGGTTAATCGCAGCAGACAATCATGCGGTGAAGTCCCCCTTGGTGGCAGCAGGCTTTCATAAGGCGGACATTCGCGCCTTAGCCAAACACCTGGGTTTGGAAAATGCCGACAAGCCCCAGGCCGCGTGCCTATCCAGCCGCTTTCCTTATGGCACGGCGATCAATCAAGAGCTGTTGGCTCAGGTAGAAGCGGCAGAAAACGTGCTGGCGGAGTATGGTTTTAGTCAGTTTCGCGTACGCCACCATGGCGAGGTGGCACGACTGGAAATACTGCGAGAAGAATTCGAACTGGCCGTGCAGCACCACGAAGCCCTGCAGCGCGAAATACAGGCTCTGGGGTATCGCTTTGTCGCCATGGACCTTGGTGGTTTTCGTTCGGGTTCCCTGAACGAAGGGTTAAGCTCATCAGGCAACGCAATCCCCGTGGTTAACGTTTACCCATAAACGCCTTAACCCGGACTACTCAGCAGCCTCCGCGGCTTTGTTTCGCATATAGCGATTGAGCTGTCGATCAAGGCGCGTGGTGGCTGACAGGCGGCCCGGACGCACCCATGGCTGCCAAGGGCTTGGCTGGGCGGCTTCGACCACATCACCCATCACCGTAACGCGCTGAATGATGCGCTCGCCTTCGAAATCATTGAGCACAAAGTGCTGGGTGCAGCGATTGTCCCAGATGGCAATGGTGCCCGGGGTCCAGTGATAGCGCACGGTAAAGCGCGGGTTCTTTACCCAGTTGATCAGATATTCCAGCACGGCCTTGCTTTCCGTCGCATTCATTTCCACCAGTCTACGCGTGAAGTGCTCGTTCACGTAGAGCGCTTGCTGACCGGTTTCTGGATGCACCCGGACCACCGGATGAATGGCCATTTGGTCTTCGCGGTTATGCGGATGGGCGTCGTGCAGTGCGCTGAGACCATCGCAAAGCGCCTGCATGGGTGGCGACAGCTCTTGGTAGGCTTGATAAAGGTTGGTCCACATGGTGTCGCCACCAAACTCTGGGCAGGTGACCATGTGCAGAATCGACATGATCGACGGCTGATCTTCAAAGGTGATGTCGGTATGCCATTCGTCAGCAACGCCGCCATGAGTGGCCGCTAGCTCGAATACTTCGCTGTGTTGAGTGAATGGGTTCTTCAAATTGGGATGATTTTCGACTTTGCCAAAGCGCTTGCCCAGGGCCACATGGCTGTCGATATCGACGTTTTGGCCGGGAAAGAAGATCACCTGATGTTCCAGCAACAGCGCTGTCACCGCGTCGATGCCTGCTTCATCTCCAGCGGCTATTTCGTTCAGGTCTAGTCCGGTAATCTCCGCCCCTAACGATCCGGCTAACCGGCGCACCTGCCAATTTTCATGACCCATTTCTCTCTCCCCTTCAATCGAAGCGCTCTTAACGAGGCGCTGTACTCAGCCTGCGCTGATGATCACATCGTCAGACACATCGCGCACAAACAACGGCTCAACACCCAAACGCTCGGCGTCTTCTGCTAGCAGCGTTAAATCTATCTCTGCAGTGGGCTGTGCAATCGCGGTAAGTGACCGCTCCAGCAACGTTGCATCACTACTGGTATTGATGAACAAGTTCTCGCGACCCAGCACGAAGTCAATCGCGCGCTTCATGGCCCCTGCATCGGTGATGGGTCGATACCAACTGAAGCGTTTTTCTTCGTCGCCGTCCTGCCAACGCCGCGCTGCAATGCCCTTAATGGTCTGCATGGCCACGCCTCGCGCTTGGCACATATCGTACAGGGCGTTGAAGTCATGGGCGTACTGAGGCTGCTGCATCATGGTGTAGTTGTAGGGCACCAAAATAGAATCAAACGGATAGGCTTCAAGGCTCTGCATATGCATGGCAGGGGCGTAGGTACCGTGGCCGGTGACGCCCAAGAAACGCACCAATCCCTGCTCCTTGGCTTCTAGCAAGGCCTCCATGGCACCACCCGGGCCCATGGCGGTTTCCCACTGGTCGGCTTGAGTGAGATTGTGCATTTGAATCAAATCAAGCTGGTCTACCTGCAGGCGCTCGAGTGACGCATGAATCTGTTGCTTGGCTTTCTCGTAGGTGCGATGACCTGTCTTCGAGGCGAGAAAAACCGAATCACGGTTATGTTGCAGCCAAGGCGCTAAACGCAGTTCCGCCTCGCCGTAACTTGCAGCCACATCGATATGGTTCAAGCCCCACTGTTGAATCTGCTCCAAGGTGCGATCCGCACGGTCTTGCTTCATGGCGCCCAACGCCGCAGCTCCAAAAATGGCGCGACTGCTGTGATGGCCGGTCTTGCCAAAAGGAATACGTTCGATGGTTTGCGTCATGGACTCGTTCAACTCTCTGCTCTCATTGTCGAAAAGAATACCTCATTTCGCCGCGCGAGAGAGTCACCGCGATTAGGCGAAAAACTAGGCGAAAAACTACGCGAAAAATGCCATGAAGCTGTGACCTTCACTTGTTAGGCTGATTGGATGTACACCGTTAATGCAGACTTTGTTCACACCTTCGCCGGCAACCCACTAGATCGCGGCCAGCACCTGCGCAAGGACGAGGCAGCCCTTCAGGCCTTACAAAACGCATCTAGCAGTCGGTTTTTGCTCTTTCATCAACTCAAAGTTGCTACGCAAGCCGCAGGCCAACTCGCTTGGATTAGCCACGACGAGGTGCCCGTCGCACCAAGGCAACTTGTCTTTCTCGGCCTCGACAACGGCGAAGGTCGATTTGCGGCCAGCGTTGAGGAAGCCACTTGTGTTGGCTCCGTCACTGCGTTCAGCGATTGCCGCCAGGCGGTGGCCGCGCTCAGCGCTGCAGAGGGCGGCATCGTCAGCCAGGCACGAGCCATGCTCGATTGGCATCAACGAAACCCCTTTTGCGCTGTCTGCGGCAACCCTAGCCGCGCGAGTCGCGGCGGCCAGGTACGGCAGTGCGATCGCTGCAACAAACACGTCTTTCCGCGCACGGATCCCGTCGCCATCATGCTCATTCAAAACGACACCCGGGGCGATTACTGCCTACTGGGCAAATCCCAAGGTCGCATGGCCCAAAGCAACTTTTACTCGGCGCTGGCGGGCTTTGTCGATCAGGGCGAATCGCTGGAAGAAGCAGTACGCCGAGAGGTTATGGAGGAAGCAGGCATTACCGTGGGACCGGTGAGCTATCACTCCTCGCAACCGTGGCCCTTTCCATCATCGCTGATGATTGGCTGCCACGGCATTGCCCTGAATCAAGATATCGTCATCGACACGGAAGAAATGGCCGACGTGGCATGGTTCGACCGCAACCAAGTTCTGTCTGCCATTGCAGGCGACAACCCCGACCTGCGCATTCCCGGTGCGGGCGCAATCGCCCACCACCTCATCAAGGCTTGGGCAAATGCTTGAACCAGTGCGCTGCTTTGCGCCCGGTATCGCAACACAGTGGCCATAACAAAAAACTGTTGGGGTATACTCGCGCCGACGCATCGGGCCATACAGCACAGGGGGATCCATGAGCATCGTTAAACTGTCGGGTATCAAAAAATTATTCAGCGGCTCCGCATTAACCAGGGCCGAACAAAAACAGTTAGCCAAGGAAGTCCTGCTCATGACTTTGGCTCGCGCTACTGCCGCGGATACCAACATCAAGTCGATAGAAGTAGCTAAGGTTCGCGAAGTGCTACTCGATCGCACTGGCGAGAAATTCACCGCTGCCAATGTGCGCGTGGCCGCAAACTCGCGTTTGTACGAGCAAGCACCCTTCGAGCGCTACCTACACAAGTGCTCGCGCAAGCTTACCGCCAAGGATCGCAAGAATACCCTTGAGGCTCTGCTTGAGGTGATTCACGCCGACGACCGCGTGAGTGACTACGAGGTGACGTTCTTCAATCACGTCGCCCGCGCGCTAGAGCTGACCCCAGCGCAAATCATTGGTCTGTCTGCAGACTAGGATTCTGGCTCGGTGAGCAGCGCCAGCAACTCGCTGGCGCTGGCTAACACTTCATGACCCAAGGCCAATACCGACTCACTCGGCGGTCTGGCGTCTGGAATCTGAAACGTACGCATCTTCGAAGCCACCGCCGCCCGCGTACCAATATCTGAATCTTCTACGGCCCAACAGTCGGAAGGCTGCTTGCCCAATTTCGCAGCAGCCAACAAATACGGATCTGGGGCAGGTTTGGCATTACGCACATCTTCCGTACACACCAAGTGCCCAAAGTAGTGGCGAATACCGCAGTCGCTTAGGGACGATTCGCAAATTTCACGCTGATTCGCCGTAGCAACCGCCATGGGAATATTCAACTCCTGCAGCCGCCGCAGCAGCTCTGCTATGCCGGGTTTGAGTTCGATCGGCGCGAGATCGCGACCCGCCAAGAAATGGGCTGTCCACGCATCCCCAAGGGCTCGGGTATCTAGACCATCACCGTAGGCGGCGAGCAGTATCTTCTGGGTTTCACCATAGGTCGTCCCCAAGCAGCGATCGTAAACCGAAGCATCGAAGTCGAAGCCCACCTCGACAATCGCTCTAGCGAAAGCAGCTCGCGCCGGACCCTCGGTATCCAAAAGCGTACCGTCCATATCAAAAACGACCCCGGAGGGTCGTTTTCGTTGGTCTAGGTTAAGTGCCACCGTGGTGTCCCGTTAACCTAGGACACCTCCACAATTTGCTCGGCGGCGATCAACTTGCCCTCTTCTGCAGCGTTGTGGAAGGACTCGATCTGATCGAAATTCATGTAGCGATAGATCTCGCTGGACATGGAGTCAAGCTGCTTGGCGTACTCCAGATACTCGGCTGGCGATGGCAGGCGACCCAGCACACCTCCCACAGCGGAGAGTTCCGCCGAGGCCAAG
>ERZ802824.1231-NODE-1231-length-13737-cov-21.9082_pt1 | contig 13737 bp, 29 predicted proteins | sample MGYA00345650_ERZ802824 | MGnify/ENA primary metagenome ERZ802824 (study PRJEB30503, sample SAMEA104212361) | marine metagenome | biome: Westerlies Biome; feature: [SRF] surface water layer (ENVO:00010504) within the epipelagic zone...; material: water... | reverse complement strand
AATAAGACTTACTCCCACCGCAGACATCACAATATATATGAGTGTCTTTCCAGAAGTCATGTTTTCTGACCTCCATTTTTATTTAGTGTAGAATCGAGAGTTCACTTACGAACTGACCTGTAGCATTTGTACCAGCTCCACCTGCCGTTATTGTAAGAGCACCAGTAGTAGCAATAGTACCTGCAAGTGAGTCTTTTGTACCAGCAGCAGTCGATGTAATGTTTCCAAAGTTTGCTACAGCACCAGTAGATGGTGCAGAAGTTGGGATTGCATCACCTGGTGTGAAAGCAGTGCTAAAAGAGAATGCTTCTCCGTTTGTTGCTGAAAGTTGACTTGCTGAAATCGTGCCAGGAGAATATACTCCAGCAGTGATTGTGCCTGTTGAAAGCACACCAGCAGTTGTTCCATCAGAGGTGCCAACATTTGTGCCACTAATAGCGTAGGAATTTCCCACTCTTGTGACATTAGTAGCAGCAGCATCAACGGTTAACTGAACACTGGAAGAAATCTTATGTGTAAGAGCACCTGCATTTGCTGCTGATGCGGTCATCAATAACATTATGAAGGGTAAAAACCGTTTCATATGATTTACCAAGGAGGTATGTATACTTATTTAGAGCGTCCAATTTTTAAAGTGGTATTAATGTTCCTCCTTATACCAATAAAGGGTTGACAGGTCGGGGAAACCGTAGTATTATAAATAAGTCAGCAAGTTAAGAGACCAACACATTTCTTAACAAGACTTAACACCCCTTAAACCAAGACCTCTAGGGTGTATAAAAACGTCTTTCATATCCTTGCCTTAGGGTGGCGAGGAGATAGTAAAACCATCATTTCCCTGATGATCTTACTTTTTTTTCAAAACAATGGCTACAACTCTTTCAAGACAACAAACCTCTCCGTGGAATGATTTCTGCGAGTGGGTAACATCAACTAACAATCGTTTGTATGTTGGTTGGTTCGGTGTACTGATGATCCCAACACTGCTTGCAGCAACTGTCTGCTTCATTGTTGCATTCATCGCAGCACCTCCCGTCGATATTGACGGCATCCGCGAACCAGTTGCTGGTTCACTCATGTATGGAAACAACATCATCTCTGGTGCAGTTGTTCCTTCTTCAAACGCAATCGGTCTTCACTTCTATCCCATCTGGGAAGCAGCTTCTCTTGATGAGTGGTTGTATAACGGTGGTCCTTTCCAACTGGTAGTTTTCCACTTCCTTATCGGTATCTTTGCATATATGGGACGTGAATGGGAACTTTCTTACCGTTTAGGTATGCGTCCATGGATCTGTGTTGCCTACTCGGCACCAGTTGCTGCTGCGAGTGCAGTATTCCTCGTCTATCCTTTCGGTCAAGGTTCATTCTCTGATGCGATGCCTTTGGGTATCAGTGGTACATTCAACTACATGCTTGTCTTCCAAGCAGAACATAACATCCTGATGCACCCCTTCCACATGTTGGGAGTCGCTGGTGTCTTCGGTGGTTCACTGTTCTCAGCGATGCATGGTTCACTGGTTACTTCTTCACTTGTCCGTGAGACAACTGAAAAAGAATCACTCAACTATGGTTACAAGTTCGGTCAAGAAGAAGAGACATACAACATCGTTGCTGCTCACGGGTACTTCGGTCGTTTGATCTTCCAATACGCTTCATTCAACAACTCCCGTTCACTTCACTTCTTCCTGGCAGCATGGCCTGTCGTTGGAATCTGGTTCACTGCTCTTGGTGTTAGCACCATGGCATTCAACCTCAACGGTTTCAACTTCAACCAGTCCATCCTCGATGGTCAAGGTCGTGTGGTAAACACCTGGGCAGATGTTCTGAATCGTGCTGGTCTTGGTATGGAAGTTATGCATGAGCGTAACGCACACAACTTCCCACTGGATCTTGCTGCTGTCGAGTCTACACCTGTAGCACTCACCGCACCCACGGTTGGTTGATTGATCTGCTACAATTAATAAGAAGCAAGGGGGTCTTCGGATCCCCTCTTTTTTTACTCACAAATGTTAAGTTTAATTACTTATTCTCATGATTGGAAAATTAGATCCGGAAGAAAGAATCCTGGAAGGTGTTCTACCAGAACTACCAAAATGGTTCGCTCAAACTTCTGATGAACCATATGATAGACATCACTATCGATTTGTTTATTCAAACGAACAAAGTATTATCTTTGAGAGTTATGAACAAGCACAACAAGAATGGTTCAATACTCCAACAATGTTCAAATCTCGCATAGAAGTTCTGGACATTAAAGACAAAAAACAAAAATTAAAAGGAGGTTTTAAATAGTGACAACATCTACATTAGTACAACAACAAAGGGGGTGGTTCGATGTCCTTGATGACTGGCTTAAGCGGGATCGTTTCGTTTTTATTGGTTGGTCTGGACTACTACTTCTTCCCACTGCTTATTTGGCAATTGGTGGCTGGATTACTGGTACAACTTTCGCTACGTCGTGGTACACCCACGGACTGGCAAGTTCCTATCTTGAAGGTGCTAATTTTCTCACAGCGTCTGTGTCAACGCCTGCTGACGCTATGGGTCATTCTCTTCTTCTTCTCTGGGGTCCTGAGGCTCAGGGAGATTTCGTCCGCTGGATCCAACTTGGGGGACTCTGGAATTTTGTGGCACTCCACGGAGCCTTTGCTCTCATTGGTTTCATGCTTCGACAGTTTGAAATTAGTCGTCTCGTAGGAATTAGACCGTACAATGCTATTGCGTTCTCTGGGCCTATCGCTGTTTTTGTCAGTGTGTTTCTCATCTATCCACTCGGACAGTCCAGTTGGTTCTTTGCACCGTCGTTTGGTGTTGCTGCGATATTTAGATTCTTACTCTTCTTACAGGGTTTCCATAACTGGACGCTCAACCCTTTCCATATGATGGGAGTTGCTGGTATACTGGGAGGAGCATTGTTATGTGCAATTCACGGAGCAACAGTAGAGAATACACTCTATGAAGATGGGGAGCAATCAAATACTTTCAAAGGTTTTGAACCTACGCAAGAGGAGGAGACTTACTCGATGGTTACTGCGAACCGTTTCTGGTCACAGATCTTCGGTATTGCTTTTAGTAATAAGCGTTGGTTGCATTTCTTTATGCTCTTCGTTCCCGTCATGGGTCTCTGGACAAGTTCTATCGGTATTATTGGACTCGCTCTTAATCTTCGTGCTTATGACTTTGTATCTCAAGAGATTCGTGCAGCAGAAGACCCAGAGTTTGAGACTTTCTATACCAAGAATATTCTCTTGAACGAAGGACTTCGTGCTTGGATGGCACCTGCCGATCAACCACATGAAAATTTCATTTTTCCAGAAGAAGTATTACCGAGAGGCAACGCACTGTGATTAAATCACTTCTTAGTTTCATGTTTGCTGCTCTGATGTGGGTACAAGTCCCACAGTGGAGTGATGATTGGTCTAAGTGTGCAGTAGATGTACCTGACGTTCAATGTCATTGGTATATCACAGCACCCGATAACACCATGGGTGAAGGATTTAGTTGGGCTAATGCCCCTTGGTTCAGTGCTGAAGGACTCCTTGATATTGGAGAACTTCACAACACAGTTCAATCTCTTCAGGAGGCATGATGAATAACTTTGAAGTCTTTTTATATTTCGTATGCTTTGCTGCTATTGGTGGTGCTGCGTTTGCTATGATGTGGAGTAACATTCAATCTATTAACATAGAGATGAATAAACCACGTAAACCACGTCATCCTGAAGCACCTGAAGCAGGTGAAGAGTTAATGTATGTAGATCTATCCAGAGAAAAACTGGAAGACCTTTACAAACAAACTGAAGAATGATATATTAAGGGTCTACGGACCCTTTTTTTATGAGCACAATTATTAATTATGTGACTGGGTTCTGGTCTGTTGTTATTATGAATTGCATCCAACCAATCAATTGGCAGTACTGTCTACCAATTCATGAATGGTTGATTCCTGATTTAATTCAGGGAGTGCAGATATATCTTGACAAAGAACATGACTTATTGTATAAATCAGAAAGGGATTACTTAAAAAATAAATGAAAATTTTTCTAGATACCGCTGACCATTGGGCGATTGAGGAATACTACGCCACAGGATTGATTGATGGAGTTACCACTAATCCAACTTTGATTATGAAATCTGGAAGAAATCCTGACGATGCATATCAACATATCAAAGATGTTGGTATCAAAGATATTAGTATGGAAGTCATGGGTAATGCGAGTGAAATGTATACCGAGGGTATCAGACTATCTGAAAAGTTTGGTGATGTATGCACGATCAAAGTTCCTTGTACTCGTGAGGGTTTAAAAGTTTGTAAGGAACTTAGTGACATAGGTATCAAGGTTAACGTTACACTTATCTTCTGTGCCTCTCAGGCAGTCCTAGCAGCAAAGTCAGGGGCAACATATGTTTCTCCCTTTGTAGGACGCTTAGACGACCAGTCAGTAGCAGGACTGGAGGTTGTAAGATCTATCTCCGAACTGTATCGGATTCATGGTGTGAGAACTCAAATTCTTTCTGCTTCAATCCGTAGTGTCCAACGTGCTGTGAGGTCATGGTACAATGGTGCTAGCATTTGTACAATACCACCTAAGGTATTTGATCAGATGTATGACCACATTCTTACAGACAAAGGTATGGAAATTTTTGAGAACGATTGGAAAGAGGTTCAACAGTAATGTTTACAGTATATTCAAAGGACGGATGTCCTTATTGCACTAAGGTTGAACAAGTATTACAACTTGCAGAAATCAAGCATGTGATATATAAACTTAACAGAGATTATTCTCGCCAAGAATTTTATGATAAGTTTGGACAAGGATCAACCTTTCCAAGAGTCATGAAAGATGATACAATTATTGGTGGATGCACTGAAACTGTTAAGTATCTTAGGGAACAAAAATTGGTCTAATGGAACAAAACCTCATCGACATCTATGATATGATTGAACATGCTATTGATTATGCATTTGAGGGTCGAATGAATTTAAAATTTTATGACTATCTAAAAACATCAAAAATTAAGAAGCATGAGATAGATGCATTTATTGAGAGTTCTACAGCCGCAGAGATCAGTGACATTACCCTAGACCTTGATGAATATATCAAGGGTGGTTCTGATAACGACCATAAACAACTTCGTGAAGGTTATGGTCATATCCCCAAACCTCAGGCGAGAAAAATCAAAACATATTTGTATGGCATCTTAGAAGATGCATGGAGGTACAGTAATGATCGAAGACCTGGACGAAGAAAGAAGCAATCTAAATAACGATGAAACCCACATTAATCGTGGGGTAGAGTTGTTACTAAGAAATAGGAGGAGTAAACCAGATCCGCCCAAAACTTTTCAAGTAAAGTTTGGTAAGATGATCTCCTTCCTTAGACGAGAGATTGTTTTTCACTTTAACTTTTACCTTGATATTCGAAAGAAATAAATCTCTGGAGTATAAAAAATGTTAGCAGTAACACTTACGATTGGAACCCTTGTTTCAATCATGTTCTTTTTTGTAGGAGGTGTGGTAGGATGGTTAGCAAGAGAGAATACATGGGTAAATCAACCAGTTTACACTCATCCAGAGATGTTTGATGAAAATGGAAATGTATTACCTGACGAAATTTTAGCAGTACGATTTGAAAATGGCTATGACGAACTCGACGAAACAGATGACGACTAAACAGAAATTACCACCGAATCCATTTCAACATGAGATTCTTGAACTTGTTAGTAAGCAAAGATCAAAAGCAAAGAAGGTTGAAATCTTACAAGAGTATGCTAATGATGCTCTAAAGGTTCTCCTTATTTGGAACTTTGATGATACTGCTATCTCTATAATTCCTAAAGGCAATGTTCCTTATACTGAAAATGAAGTCCCTGTAGGAACAGATCATACTTCACTTCGTTATGAGTATAAGCATCTTTATAACTTTGTTAAAGGTGGCAATGACTCTCTTACCTCACTCCGTAGGGAGACTATGTTCATTCAAATCCTTGAGGGATTGCATCCAGAGGAAGCAAAACTTCTTTGCCTTGTGAAAGATAAAGAACTACAAACCAAATATAAATTAACATATGAAGTAGTTCGTGAAGCATATCCAGATATTAATTGGGGTGGTCGTTCATGACAGTTGCTGTAGAACAGGAAAAGGAAATGGCAGACTACGGTCCAGAGGAGAGTAAAATCAATCCATCTGATTATGATTGCCAGATTCTCCTAGAGAAGACAACAATTGAAATCGCAAATGATAAGTCTTTTCCTACAGACGCAAGACTTATCTGGTATATTGTTGATGGAGTAAATTGTATAGACCTTACTCGTTGTAATAAAGTATCAAAGATGTTTGATATGTATTATGATCGATATGGTAAAGGTTCTGTACAAAAAATTGATTTTGGGTATGGAACTATCAGTCCAAGACTCTGGGGTAACAAACCAAAGAAGGAGAAGGAGAAGAAAAGGAAATGAATGAAGACCAAATTAAGAATCAAATTAATGAACTAATCAAAGATGAGATTCAAGAAGTGATTAATGAATATGTTGATGCAAAAGAGTCAACTAAAGAAAGTGGTCTTGGATTTGTTCCAGCAGAAGACGAGAAAGAATTGAATGTGAAAGTATCCAAAAATGAGATTGATAAAATCATTAAGGAATATAAGAAGATCAAAAAAAGTCAAAGATCAAATCTATCTCAGGTTAGGAAACTTGGATTGCTTGATAAGCATGGTAGACCATTAAAATAAATATTAACGTTAAAGGAGTGCTTATGCTTTCTACGCAATATAGATTGCGCCTTGAGGCCATATGTGAAAAAATTGTTAGTAATGAAGAAGTAAGTCTAGAAGATATGATCTGGGCAAATAAATTAGCAAAGTCTAATCAAAGTGCATCATCAATATTGAGAAAAGCACGTAGGCAAGCAAGAAACCCTGAAATGAAAGAGGGTGGTCTTGATGATTTTATGAACCAGATGGACCTTGGGGACCCTGATCCATCTAACCATTCCTCAGGGTTCGGTAGTGCAGATGATATTGCGGATTGGTTTTCGCACGAAAAAACAGATGACTGGAGGCAGAGAGACTAATGCAAGCAGTAATTTACAGTAACGGCAGTCAAGAGTGTGAGCGTGCTGGTATGCTTCTGAAAAGTATTCACGAAGATTTCCATGAGTACTTCTTGAATAAAGATTTTACAGACAATCAATTTCATGCAGAGTTTGGTGCCACTGCTGAGTACCCACAGATTGCTATTGGACTCAAGCATCGTGGAGACCTGAAGGAGACCCTGCATTATCTGAATAAGCATAATTACATATGTTCGTGCTGATACGAAGACACTTGACTAAATAACGTATGAGGTCTATAATAAGACCTGACGTTCACCCCACTTTTGGGTGGGGCGCAAGTAAGTCGCGGAACGGAGCCGTTCATCCCATGATTGAATTTCTTTTATATTCATCACTCAGTTGTTCTGATGCCGATGCAATTATGCTACGGATGAAGAATAATGAAAATCTTAACAATGAAGTTAGGATTGAATTAATTGAGGTTATGAAGGAGTCATCTCCTGATTGCTATTGGGACGCAAACGACTGAAGGAACGGGAAAAAACGGATCCAGCTTAAGCTGAGAAGGTTAATTTTCACCCAACTTCAGGAGTAAACAAATGAACACACTCACACTGATCAAAAAGCAAATCGAAAAGCAGGCAGCACTGCACGACGCACAAATTCTTCACACCTCATATCGTGGTGTTGAGTATGATACTCGTTGTGTAGAGAACAAGGAGTCACACGGCACCTTCTGCTATCGTGGACGCACTTACACCAAGTGATTGTCAAATCAATTGAATAGTGTTATAATGGGAGGGAAACCTCCCATTTTTTATGGAAAGAGATAAACTAAAACTAATAGTAAAAAATTTAAAACTGCTGGTTGATGCTCTTGAGTCTGAAGTGTATTCAGATACTGATTCATATACTTCAAAGCAAGAAAATTTTGATGACCCTACTACCAATTACATTTTAGATTACGACGAAGTTTTTGAGGATGACGATGGATAAGATAGACACACAAGGGATGAGTATTCCTAGTGGTGGTAAAGCATCATCAAAGAGATCATATCCACCATTAGTGATACCAAAAAGAAATGTCTTTACTGATTTAGAAAGACAAGAACTAAAAGACATTATTAACGAGACACTTAATGAGCGAGAACAACGTAAAACTAATCAGCGTAACTCCTGATGCTGAGAAGCACATGGCATATTGTGCCCGTGTTTCAAACCCCAATAACCAGGAGAATGAAAAGTTCTCTGGTCTTCTCAAGTATTGTGTGAAGCATCAGCACTGGAGTATCTTTGAGCAAGCATACATGACTCTGGAGTTGAATACTACTAGAGGAATTGCAGCTCAAGTGCTTCGTCACAGGTCATTTACATATCAAGAATTTTCACAACGCTATGCTGATTCTTCCCTACTCGCATCGAAGATCCCTCTACCTGAACTACGCAGACAAGACACCAAGAATCGTCAGAATTCTATTGATGATGTTGATGAGTTTAGGGTTCAAAAATTTGAGATGTTAATACAAGATCATTTCTCACAAGCAATGGATTTGTATAAGAACATGCTTGATGAAGGAATTGCAAAGGAGTGTGCTCGTTTTGTGCTTCCTTTGGCATGTCCCACAAAAATTTACATGACAGGCTCAGTTCGTTCATGGATCCATTATATCGATTTGCGTTCTGCAAATGGCACACAGAAGGAACATATGGATCTTGCACTAGGTGCAAAAGAAATCTTCTGCGAACAATTCCCTGCTGTTGCAGAAGCAATGGAATGGAATTCATAAATATTTACACCAACAATTGATCTATGCCAACATACCCCGTTATTAATTTAGAAACAAAAGAAAAGAAGGAACTCAATATGTCTATGAAGGCATATTCAGAGTGGAAGGATGAGAATCCAGGATGGGATAAGGACTGGTCAGAAGGATGTGCAGGACAGTCTACTGAGTTTAAGTGGACTGGTGAGGCCAAATCCAATGGATGGAATGAGGTCTTGGATCGTGCATCTAAACAACCAGGTGCTAATGTCCGCAAAAACCGATACTACGGTTAATCCTTCTATTCTCTTATAGCGTATGACCTCAAAAAGAAAGTCTCAAACACCAGTAGTCCCATTCGGGATGAGCAACAAGCATATGAAAAGAAAGAAACCAATCAATGCAGACTTGATGAAACCCATCGAGGCTCTAACAGAAAACCAACAAGAACTTTTCCGTTGTTATAAGAATGATCAGAACATTGTTGCCTATGGGTGTGCGGGTACTGGAAAGACCTTTGTAACCCTCTACAATGCTCTTAAAGATGTTCTTGACCCTAGGTCACCTTACGAGAAGATCTATATCGTCAGGTCTCTTGTAGCAACCAGAGAGATTGGATTCTTACCTGGAGACCATGAGGATAAGTCTTCTCTTTACCAAATTCCTTATAAGAATATGGTAAAGTATATGTTTGAGATGCCTACTGATACAGACTTTGAAATGCTGTATGGTAATCTTAAGAACCAAGGAACAATTAGTTTCTGGTCTACGTCTTTCATTCGTGGCACTACACTTGATAATGCAGTTATTATCGTTGATGAATTTCAGAACTTGAATTTTCACGAACTTGATAGTATAATCACAAGGATAGGAGAGAACAGTAAGATTATGTTCTGTGGTGATGCCACTCAATCTGATCTTGTAAAGGCTTCTGAGAAAACTGGTATTGCTGATTTCATGAGAGTACTTAGAGTTATGCCATCAGTTGACATCATTGAATTTGGTGTCGAAGATATTGTTAGATCTGGACTCTGTAAAGAATACCTAATTGCTAAAATGGATTTGAATTTATGATTTTTGAGCATTGTAATTATCTCGGTGACCTTGAACTAAACAAGAAAGAAACAACAGGCATCCGTCTCTATAACTTACCTAATGGAGAATGGGTGCCTTCTATTACTTCTGTAACATCTTTCTATAATCGACAGATTTTTATTAACTGGCGAAAGAGAATTGGTATTGAAGAAGCAAATAAAATTACAAAGAAAGCAACTACTCGTGGTACTGACTTCCACGAAGCAGTTGAAGTATACATGAGGAACAATGAAATAAACTGGGATGACTTTCGTCCTCTTACACAGTTTATGTTTCATCATGCTAAACCATATCTGGACAAGATAAATAACATACACGCTATAGAAAGGACTCTGTACTCTGAGTATCTTGGATTAGCTGGTAGAGTTGATTGTATTGCAGAATACGAAGGAGAACTTGCAGTCATTGACTTTAAGACTTCTGAAAAGATTAAACCTGAGAAATGGTTGGAAAACTATTTCGTTCAAGAAACTTTTTATGCTGCTGCATATTACGAACTGACTGGTATCCCCGTCAAAAAACTTATCACTATTATGGTGACACCTGGTGGTGAGGTTAAGGTATTTGACAAAAGAAACAAAGGGGATTATATTAAGTTATTGGTTCGTTATATTAAAGAATTTGTATCTCACAATCTTAGGACAGAGAATGGAGAATGAACTAGAAAAAGCACTAGAAAATAAATTCTTTTGCCCCTCTCGATTCGCACAAGAGATTGAGTCTCTTGTTCATACCGGTGACGGAATGAGTTACATTGATGCTGTCGTTCACTTCTGTGATAAAAATAGTATTGATGTGGAGTCAGTTTCGAAACTGATATCTAAACCACTCAAAGAAAAATTAAAATGTGAAGCACTAGAACTTAACTTCTTGAAGAGAAGTTCCAGAGCAAAATTGCCTATTTGATTCTATTTTTGTCCGAAAAAAATTCCGGCAAAAATTTGACCCTATTACTTTTTTCATGATGCCTTTTGATTTTTTTCTAAATAAATTAGATGCCTTTTGAAAATGTCTATCTGGGATGATTTAAAAAACTTAGAATTGCCGGAATATGACCCATATATTCCATATTCTACTGTGTCCGAACAGCAATCTGCTTGGTATCAGGAAAACAAAGAACGTCTTCAACAGAAGGCCCGTGATTATTTGAATGAGAATCGTGATGAAGTTAACCGCAAGCGTAGAGAGGCGAGAGCGACTGAACCTTATCGGTCATAGTATCTCGCCAAACAACGCGAAAGGCGACGAAAGAAAAAGGATGATGAAAGTGGTTCCGTTTGACGCCTATAAACAATACCTTTCTTTGAAGAATCACTTCACAAAAGAAAAGTATGACTATCACAAGTATTGTGGTAAGAGTCGTGCAACCGTACAATCTTTTTATAAAAGGAAAGATAGATTCTGGTTTGAGAAAGTATCAAGGCAGAAGACAGATCAGGAAATGATTGACTTCTTTGTATCTAACTTTATCACCTGCACCGATCCAAGTAAACTTTGGATAGGAGAGATGATACGCGAAGGTGAAGGTCGATATACTGAATGGAAAAAACGAACCCAGTCATTAACTTATCTGTTTAGAGAAGAAACAGGATCTATTTTTGTTGATAGTAATTTTGATTCTATGTTTGTGTTGGATGGTTCTAGACATCCACAAATTCTTAAAGAGTATCTAAAAGATAATATTTCAATAGAAACATTGGTGATTCTTGATAGGATTCTTGGATTCAGAAAAGACTGGGACAAGAAACTACAAGACCCAGTGTGGGAAACCGTCAGTATGAGAATGAGAAAATATTCTCCGTTTCTAAATATTGAGGTATCACGTTATAAAAAAGTTTTAAAGGAAATTGTTTTAAAGTAAAATGAGTTTTTTCGATTCTGATGTTGTCCGTGCTGAGATGACAGAAATTAGTGAACTACAAGAAGATGTTTATCGTAACGTCTTTACATTTCCCTCAATGAATACTGAAGAGCAACTATTTCATGTTGCAATGATGGAAAAACTTCTTGATAAACAAAAAGTTCTTTATGCTCGACTGAGTTTATCGGACGATCCTGAAGCAAAACAAATGAAAAATAGAATCATCGAATCAGCAACGATGATGGGCCTTCCCGAAGGTTCAAATTTAAATGCGGTCTTTAACAACATGTCAAAGATGCTGGACGCAATGAAACAGCAGATTGACAATGGTGGAGAAGACCAGTAGAATAACAAGGTACACACAAGCCAAATCTAACTAATCTAAGGTAATCCGAATGTCATTTTCAGATCTTAAGAAGCAATCCTCTCTGGGTTCTCTTACCTCTAAACTGGTAAAAGAAGTAGAGAAGATGAACAATACTTCCGGCGGCGCAGATGAGCGTCTATGGAAACCCGAAATGGATAAGACCGGTAATGGTTATGCCGTAATCCGTTTCTTGCCTGCACCAGATGGAGAAGAACTTCCCTGGGCAAAGATGTACTCCCATGCCTTCCAAGGTCCTGGTGGTTGGTACATCGAAAACTCTCTGACTACAACGGGTGGTAAAGACCCTGTATCAGAATATAACCGTGAACTGTGGAACAGTGGTAACGAAGCAGACAAAGATACTGTCCGTAAGCAGAAACGCAAACTCTCTTACTATGCCAACATCTATGTTGTACAAGACAAAGCGAATCCTCAGAATGAGGGTGGTGTCTTCTTGTATAAGTTTGGTAAGAAGATCTTTGATAAGGTCATGGAAGCAATGCAACCTGAGTTTGAGGATGAGACTCCAATCAATCCTTTTGACTTCTGGCAGGGTGCTAACTTCAAATTGAAACTGAAAAAAGTTGCTGGTTATTGGAACTATGACTCATCAGAATTTGATCGTCCTTCACCACTCCTGGATGATGACGATGCTCTTGAAGCCCTGTGGCAAAAGCAATATTCACTCTCGTCACTTGTCGCGACAGATCAATTCAAGTCCTACGAGGACCTGGAGAAGCGTCTGAAGATGGTGCTTGGTGCTAAACCTGCTCCCCGTCGTTATGATGAGGAGACTGATAATGAAGATAGTTCTCGTGGAAACTTTGCTCCTGACTGGGCAGCAAAGAGTACTCCTGCACCTGACATCACTCCTACAAAGTCTGTTGACTCTGATGAAGATGATGCCCTATCTTACTTCCAGAAACTTGCTGAAGAGTAAAATTAAAATAGTCTGATATTATCAGCAGTCTTCAAGGTTTCAGTCTTATATTGACTGGAACCTTTTTTGTATGTCATGAGTTCTTCAAAGTCATCAATGATTACATTTAGATATCTTGGTTTTAATAAGAAAATACTTCTCTTGTCGTTATTTAATTTCTCTTCATACTGATAGTTTGTAATTTCAACAACAGGATAACTAGTAACCATTCCAGAATCTATTCCAGAATCAAAATAATAAGTTATACTATATGTTGAGGGAACTTGTAATCCTTTTTGAACTATTATAACATCATCACTATTTTTAAGTTCAGTAGTTTCATAATGATGAGATGAATTTAAATTATCATATGTACCATACTTATTTAAAAGATATGCATCAAATTCAAGTTGTGGCATAGGCCATTCATCTTGAATGTTGATGATATTATTGCTAGTTAAAACAACCCAATCCAAATCAGATCTGCCATAGACTTTTGATGCAATATTATCAGGTCTATCATTACCAGTAATTTTATACTTAGTAAAGAATGATAAGTCTTGATAGATGTCTTGTCTTAGAGCAATTCTTTTAAATAAATTTTTGACTGGAATATAATCAGATATCAATGCATCAGGAAGTCTACTGACATATTCAAAATCTGGAACCTTA
>ERZ802824.1230-NODE-1230-length-13746-cov-19.3812_pt1 | contig 13746 bp, 8 predicted proteins | sample MGYA00345650_ERZ802824 | MGnify/ENA primary metagenome ERZ802824 (study PRJEB30503, sample SAMEA104212361) | marine metagenome | biome: Westerlies Biome; feature: [SRF] surface water layer (ENVO:00010504) within the epipelagic zone...; material: water... | reverse complement strand
TGGAGCGGGCCGGGATCAAGAGCAACCTGGGCTGGTCCTACGGCCTGCAGGCCCTTGAGATGGGCTCGTTGATGGGTGCTTTGCAGACTGCTGATTGACCAGCCCGATTGACCTGCGGCACCCTCGTGGTGCATGATCATCTGGTCGCAGGGAATACATCCCGAACGGCGACCTGCGGATGTAGCTCAGTGGTAGAGCATCTCCTTGCCAAGGAGAGGGTCGAGAGTTCGAATCTCTTCATCCGCTTGCTTCCGAACACCGGATCAGTAGTTGCTGCGGTTCAGCGCTGCTGAAGCCCAGCTGCCGGTAGAAACCGGCACTGTTAGTGGTCATCAGGTAGACCCGTTCCACCTGGCGCAGCCTGGGGCTATCGAGCAGCGCCTCCACCACCTGGCGGCCGAGGCCACGGCCCTGCAGGTCGCCAGCTACCACGATGTCCCAGAGCACGGCCCGATGGATCCCATCGCTGCTGGCTCGCCCGAAGCCCACCAGACGTTTGCCGCGCCAAAGGGTTACTACCACGGGGCTGCCGCGCAGCATCTGGCGCAGGTCACAGATGGACCGCTCTTGGGCCCAGAAGGCGTGCTTGCGGAACAGCCGCTGCAGCTTCAGCAAACCTCGGGTTGGCCGCCAGACGGGCCCCATCCCCAGCCAGCGCAGGCCTGGGGCACCGGAGGCATGACGAACCAGACGGATCCGCACGGCGGCATCCAGCGCAACAATTCATTCTGCCCACCCGGGATCTGGCAGCCAAGGGCCTGATTAGTCCCAATGCCATCAGCTGGTGGTTGTTTCAGGCAGCTTCCGGCTCATAGAACTCCACGACGGAGGTGTCGAGGGCATCAATCATCGGCTGCAACAGCTCTTCGTAGTTGCGCCATTTCTGGGCTGAGGATTTGTACATCTTGTTGCGCACCTGCCCCACCGACGCGGTCTTCACACGCCGCTCGAGTTTGTGGAACTCAAGGATCTGCTCTTCCCATTGCAGACCGCAGTAGTTAATTAAGGCCTTAGATATTGTTTCCTGTTCGTTGACAAGATCTTCGTACCAAAATTCGATCATGGGTACGCCAATTTTGCGCCAATGTTTCATCAGACGCCAGTAGTTGTTGATTTCGTTGGCTAAATGTTCCAGATCAAAGGCGAAACCCATGCCCCCAAACTTTGCACCAAAATTTTGCTGGAAATTGGAGAGTCCATTGTCACGCGGATCACGCATCACATGAATGATCGGTGCTTTTGGAAAGATGCGATGAATTAGGCCGACGTTGACAAAGTTATGAGGGAGTTTATCTGCAGTGTAAATTGCACCTTGCCCTTCCTCTGGTAATTGTTTGATGTACGATTCAGCCATAGCTGTTAGCATGCCTTGATTTAATTCATCAATGCACTCAGGATATGGTTTGAGTTTCGGAAAGTTTTTGTTGATAAATCGCGAGATTTTTGGGATTCCAGGGAGTTCACCACAAGGTGAGACCTTGGAATGTGTTCCAACAATAGTTTCAGTGAGGGTGGTGCCTGAGCGAGGCATTCCTACGATAAAGATCGGTTTGGGTCTGTCATCTGGAAGATTCGCGGCGATGACTGGACCTTGAGCGGTCTGAAAAAACCGTAGATGTCTTTCAGATCGTTGGGTGAATTGTTGTGGGTTGTATTTGATCTTTTTGCGGTTTAGTGCATTGGCTTCCCGTAGAAAATCTGCTGCATCGTCATATTCTTTTCTCTTGTCACATGCCAGTGCTAAAGCAAAGCATAGATTTTCACGTTGTTGCTCCGCTACAAAAGGATTGCGAGCAATAAGCTTCAGCTTTTCTATGATTTGGTCGTCTGGCTTGTAGTTTTTTGAATTAATTAGTTGAACCGCCACCATGATATTGGTATCCAGCAATTCAAGTAAATCTGCATGGCTCTCTTCAATGCGGCCTAGCGTTAATTTGATATCGGCCTTTTTGTGGAGAATTTGGCGATAAAACCGGCTTCCTTTGCTGAAGCTTTCATAGAGTTCAAGAGCATCTGATTCTTTTCCTCGCTCACAGAGCAGCCCTGCGCGGGCAACTTTGATGCGCTCTGCATCGTTTGTCTTCTCTTCAAGATCATCGATGATTGTATCGGCCTCTTCAAACTTTCCTAACTCGGCTAGATAGTCGGCCTTACTGAATAGCAGATGATAAGGAGGCTCGTCAAACATTTCGATCATTTGGTTGGTTACACCTAGAGCGCGCATCCACATCTGGCGGTTTTCAAATAGCTGGCATAGCGTTGTGCGAAGATTGATTTGATCACGTTCTTCTTTGTACTCCTCAGGGTCTGCTTCTAGAGGGATTGTCTTCAATTCTTTGATAGGCGTGATTTTGTCCTTGAGAACAGATATTGCATCGTTGTAGTGAGCAAATTCAACCAAGGCATTGAAATAGCCGAGCCGTTTTTCTAAAGAGTCTGGATCTTGATCTAAATCTGCTTTCAGTTGTTCAAGGAGATCTTCTGATTGGTTGAGTTTGATCAGTAGTTTCTTTCTTGCATTCTGGGCGGTGTTGTGTGATGGTTCACGCTCTAAACACTGGTCGTACACTTCCAGGGCAAGATCAAATTTCTGCAGCCTGGCGAGAGCACCTCCCTTGTTGTTGTAATGGCTCGGTTCTTCGGGTTCAAGCTCAATGGCTTTGTCGTAACACTGTAAGGCTTGGTTGAAATCACTCACCATCAGGTAAGCATTGCCAAGACGGTTGTAGTCAACACCTGTGAACGTCTCGTGATCAAGTTGTTTGTAGAGTCTGATCGCTTGAGCTCCTTCATTTCTGAGAACATGAAGAAAAGCCCGTTCGGATGTGAGTGATTCGGGCTGATTAAAACTCCATCCTGCTGACTCACTCAAATAATGCTGAACGATGGGGCTGGATTGATCTGATTTGATGCGTGCGATCAGTTCAAGCAGCTTTAGATCGTCGCTTTTTTGATTCTCTGGTATTAAGACTGTGGCTTTGAGTACGCCCGCATAGTTTTGCGCTTTCAGCTGCTGGCTGAGGGTGTTGAGTTGATCAGCCATGGGCAATTTCGCACGTCGTTAGCAGGCAAGGTTAAATGACTTCGCTGCTGAAGTCCACTCGGAGCTGCTGGTCTTTCTTGCATAAAAAAAGCCCCGGGTTAACCCGGGGCTATGTGTTAAGAGACGAGTGAACTCAGTGGATCAAACGAAGTTGATGTCGCTCAGTTCGATGGGGTGGCCCTTGTCACCGGTGACCTTGACGATGGTGTGCTTACCACCGATGGAGGACGTAGCAGTCGGTGCGGTGTTCAGCCCAGTCAGGACACCACCGTCATAGTTCGCCATACCGGAGATGACGTACAGACCGTTGTCGGTTTCGTCGGTGTCGAAGAACAGGACACGGAACGGAACGTTCTGTGCATCGCTGCTTGCTTGGACAGCAGCGCGTTGACAGAAGTTGGCGGCGGCCAGGTTGTCGACCGTGAAGTCACTACCTGAGAAGAAGCCATCACCTGCAGCGGCGTTGGCCAGAGCAGTGAGACCAGCACCAGTTGCAATGCGGGGAGCAGTGCCAGCAGCATTTAAACCAATGGAGATTCCTGTGGAACCCCAGACATACTTTTGACTGAAGGTACCAACAACTTCGCCGGATTCGGGGACTCCGTTTCCATCGAAGATACGCCCGTTCAAGGTGGTGATGTCGGGGAATGCTGGGCAAGTGCTGATATCAAGGGTCGTTCCCTCGATTGTGGTGCGCTTGATTACACCAGAGAGAGCAACAGATGCAGTCGCTTTTGCGGTGGTCGAGGCCTTGATCTTGATTGCAAGGCTTGCAGAAGCAGTGCGCGTGTCAGTCTGTGTGAGATTGACGTTGTCAGGACCAACCTTTGCAGTCGTAATCCCGAAGCCTTGTGTGTCGTCTGCGTAGGCAGTTGCTACAGACAGTCTGTGCAGACTGCGGCTTGAGAACGTATCCCAGATGAGCCGGTCGAAGTTGGAGGCAGGCACAAGAGTGAAATTGTTGCCACCAACAGCACCACCTGTGCGGCCAATAACAGCACCATCAGCAGTTGTTCTGGTGTTAGTGAAGGCAGCAGCTGACTTGAATGTCACCGCACCATCTTCGCTTCTGAAGGCACCACCACCATTGGCAATAGCGTTACCAGCAACAGCAGCGAGTGATCCGCTTTCAGTGTAGAAACCGAGGGTAATCTTTTTAAATGTTTCTGAACTGCTAACGACGGTTAGCTGATTGCCAAATGCAGTGAAACCGAGGTCTGCATTGACTTTTCTCCAAGCCTGGAAGGTGTTGTCCAGGTTGAGTTCTGCTGTTGCAACAGCAACACCAGTGGCATCTTCAATTGTTGTGGTTTTGTAGGCCTTGTCTTCAAGGTTGGTAAGAACCATGTAGGCCTTACCGGTGGTGATTGTGGAGAAGTTGGCAGTACCCAGATCCAAGTTGAACAAACCAACGTCAGTGGTTGTCTTCGACTTGGTGTAAGAGGCCCAGTGGTTCTTGACTGTGGCGTTGGTGATGTCGCTGTAGACCAGTTTTTGGCCTGATGCAACACCAATGGTTGCCTTGGCAGTCAGCCCAAGGAAACTGAAGTCGCCTTTAGCGAATTCGGTGTAGGTATTAACGGAGAAGGCGTCAGCGACACCCTTGACTACAATTCCTGCTCCACTAACAGCTCGGCTATACCAAACACCCTCGGCAGAACCAAAAGCAGAACCGTTGCCGGCTCTTAGATCATTGGCTCCAAACGCAGTTGTTGTTCCAGGGCCAGCAGTGGCGTTGCCGTTGGCGAATGTCACGCCATCTGCAGTAAATCCAACAAGTGGATAAGTTGCAGAATCAAGTGCCTGTGCAGCGACAATGGGGCCAGTGATATTCGAAGTATCAATGACGACACGAGCAACAGCTAAAGCGCTGATGGTCTCAGTCTTTGTGCGGGTCAGGCGAGCAATTGCTGTGTCGCCTGTGTTAGCAGCTTCCGCGACTGCCTTCACCTTGATGTCACCAGTCCAGCTGCTAGCGCTGGTGTACAAGTCGCGATTGACGGCGTAGGAATAAGTATCGAAGACGATGTTCTGAACTTGAATCTCGTCGTCGCAGAAGCAATCGGGATCGTCGAGCTGGTCATAGTCCTCGATCGTCACACCACCAGAGGCTGCAACCACGAAGGTGTCAGCACCCAGGCCACCCCGAACGGTTTGACCGTTACCGACGCTCAAGGTGTCATCACCTGAGCCACCGATCACGGTGACATCACCTTCAGCACCACTTGCATCGATGGTGTCATCACCAGCGTTGCCGTTCAGGGTGGTTGCACCACTGAACTCACCCGTAACAGTGATGGCGTCGTCGCCTTCGTTACCGCGGATTCCGGAACCGGTGACATCGGCATTGACAGCGATGGTGTCATCGCCTTGGCCACCCATCACACTGCCGTTGGTCAGTGCAGCTTCACCACGCTCACCAGCAGCATCCGCCACAGTGGTGAGAACAGATACACCGACGTCTCCAATCCTGAGAGTGTCGTCGCCAGCGTTGCCGTTGACGGTGCCGCCGTTGATGTTGGCGACGTGGATGGTGTCGTCGTCTTCGTTGCCCTTGACTGCGCCGGTCAGTTGAACCAGACCATCTTCCAGTCTGATGACGTCATCGCCAGGTCCACCCAACAGGCTGTCGCCGAGGCTGATGGGCATGCCGACGAAGTCAGCACCAGCTTCTTCAGCGGCAAGCACTTCAATGGTGTCATCGCCTTCGGAAACGCGGATTTCTGTGTCGGTGACGTCTTCGCTGTCGGCAAAGATTTCAACAGCGTCATCGCCATCGGCGAGATCAACACTCAGACCGTCCACGCCGCCGCTCACGGTCAGCTTGTCGTTGAGGTCTGAACCGGAAATGGAGCTGGCGTCGGTTTCGACACCATTCAGCAGGATGGTAGCCAAGGGTCAGTAATAAGGCTCAGCGTGAGACTAAAGGCTTGACAAGATGTGGTCAAGCTGTGACCAGCCTTGCGGTGCCAGATAAGTCAATGGCACAGGTTGAAATCGGTGGCATCAACAATGTGACCTTCCAGTGCTTGCCATCACAGGCGATCCGTTTCAGCGTTGTCTGTGAATTTGCTGACATTTGCCACACTGCTGTCGCTCAGAACTCCCTCAGGGACTCCGTCCTGTCCCTTAAGCCTCCCATCAACAGCTGCAGGTAGCTCACTTTGCGCAACTTGATATTGGCAGTCAGGCTCATCCCCACCTGCAGGGGTAGGACTTGTCCATCTTTAAGCACAAGTGATTGACTTTTTAATTGAATGTCCACCGGGAAGCTGTAACCGGAGACCCCTGTTGTGGGATCTGGAGGTAATGCGTCGGATCCAATCTTGCGTACAACTCCCTCTAAAACGCCAAAATCAGTTGCGCGATAGGAGTCAACACTCAGGTCGCTCGGCTGTCCTTGATGGATAAAACCAATCTTGTTGCTGGGCACGGCCACGCGTGCCTCGAGGGTGTCAATCGGAACGATCGTCATCACCGGTTCGCTTCCTCGAGCCACAAAACCTCTGGCGGATGGCTTCAGATCGAAGACGATGCCGTCAACCGGTGAACGGATCTCCTGATACCGCAGCTTCACCACCTGGCCCGTTCGGTCACTTCCCAGTCTCGATAGCTCGCTTTTCAGGGTCTGAATCTGCTGGTCGAGCAGCGAGAGCTGCCGGTCGCGGTCCACGCTGACCTTCTCCAACTGTCCCTTCACTTGCTGGACGCGGTCGGCCTGTTGAAGCAATTGAATTTCCGGCGATGCCCCCTGTTCCGCCAGATTTCGATAGCGGTCCAGCAACTCCTGTTGGAGCACCAGGTTCTCCCGCAGCACGCGCTGCTCCGTGCTGTTCAACTCCTGATACTGCAGCCGTTCCTCTTGTTTGAGCTCCAGTTGTTCCTGCTTCAGAGCGATGGTCTCATCCAGGCTTTCGCGGAGGTCGAGATCTGCCTCAGTGTCCAGCCGGAGCAGGATCTGATTGGCTTTCACCTGTTGCCCTTCCGTCACAAGGATGTCCTGCACCACCCCACCCACCGGCATCTGAATGTCCTTCACTGACCCCAGCGGTTCCAACTTTCCTGGTGCCACCACCACCTCATCAGTTTTGGCGATGGCCAGCCAGGCAATGGCAAAGCCTGCAGTGGCAAGCAACGTCCAGATTGTCGCCTGCAGCCAGGATCTTGAGGGTCGCAGCAGTTCACTGGTCTCCGGTGCTGCATCCCGTCCGAGCGGCTTGAAACCGTCACGGTTGTCGGAACCACCGGTTGGTGTGATGTTGTTCATTCCGACTCCTGCTGGCGATACAGCGCGTAGTAACGGCCCTTGGCTTCCATCAGCTCTTGGTGTGTGCCCTGCTCAACCACAGCCCCTTGGTGCATCATCACGATTTGATCGGCGCGTTTCACGGTGCTGAGGCGGTGGGTGATGTAGAGAACCGTGCAGTCCTGCAGGCGTAACCGCAGGTTCTCGCTGATGCGCCGTTCGTTCTCATAGTCCAGGGCGCTGGTGGCCTCGTCCATGATCACCAGCTTGGGCCGGCTGAGCAGAGTCCGTGCAATGGCCACCCGTTGACGTTGCCCCCCGCTAAGGCCAGCGCCACGTTCACCGACATCACTGCTGTAGCCCTCTGGCAACTCCATGATGAACTCATGGGCGCACGCCACTTCGGCTGCCGCCACAACCTCTTCACTGCGGGCATCTGGAGATGTCAGGGCAATGTTGTCCTGCACGCTGCCGGAAAACAGCAGTGGATCCTGAGGCACGATGCCGATCTGCCTGCGCAGGGAATACAGCTCAACCTTGGCGATGTCGTAGCCGTCGATTAGCACGCGTCCCTCGCCTGGGGCGTAAAGCCGTGAGAGCAGCTTCATCAGGGTGCTTTTTCCGCTGCCGCTCTGACCGACGATGGCCACGAAGCTGCCGGGCTGAATCTCCAGATTCACGTGGCTCAGTACATCGGGTTTGTGGGGGGCAAAGCGGAAACTGACGTTTTCGAAGCGGATCCGACCATCCAGCGATGGCAGTGCCACCTTGCCCTGATCGACGGCATCGGATTCCATCGGCGTGTCCACCACATCACCGAGGCGTTCGAAGCTCACACGCAGTTCCTGGATCCGTTGCCAGATGCCCGAGAGGCGCAGCAGCGGTTGGGTCACGTAACCACTGATGATCCGGAACGCAATCAGCTGACCCAGGCTGAGGTCTCCGCTAAGAACCATCGAGGCACCGACCCAGAGCACCAGCAGCTGTGAGATCTTCTGCAGCACCGTGCTGATCTGATTCAGCGTGGTGCCGGTGATGGTTTTTTCGAAACTACGGGCGATGTAACGGTTGTAGTAGTCCTGCCATTTCCAGCGGCTCACCATTTCCACGTTCTGTGCTTTCACTGTTTGGATCCCAGTGAGCACCTCCACCAGATGGCTTTGGGTTTTGGCGTTTTCCTTGGCTGCGTTGCGGAACTGACGACGAAACAAGGGTGCTCCCAGAATGGTGAAGCTCACCTGGATTGGCACCACCAGCAGCGCCACAATCGTGAGTTGCCAGCTGTAGAGGCACATCACCGCGATGTAGATCACAGAGAAAGCCGCATCGAGCACTGTTGTGAGCGCCTGGCCAGTGAGGAAGTTGCGGATTTTCTCCAGCTCGCCGATGCGGGTGGAAAGCTCTCCCACCGGTCGTCGGTCGAAATAGCCCAGCGGCAGACGGAGCAAGTGATCGATCACCTCAGACCCCAGCCGCATGTCGATGCGGTTGGTGGTCTGCTGGAACAGAAAGGTCTTGAGGGAATTGAGGACCCCCTCGAACAACGTCACCGCAATCAGGGCCATGCCCAACACCTGCAGGGTGTCGAGGCTGCGCTGACTGATCACCTTGTCGATGATCACCTGGATCAACAGGGGGTTGGCCAGGGTGAACAGCTGCACCACAAACGAGGCCACCAGCACCTGAATCAGAGCACTGCGATGCCGCTGCAGGGCGGGCCAGAACCAGCTCGGACCGAAGCGCTGCTCCTGGGTGGCGCTGGTGCGTTCCACCAACGCCACATCAAATCCCTCCGGCGCCAGCTCGTTGAGCTCCTCCACGCTCACCTCGCGCCAGCCCTCGCTGGGGGAGGCCAACAGGAGTCCGGCTTCGTTGCTGGCGATGGCGAGGGCCGTGCGTGTTCCGATCCGCACTATCGAGGGGGTTTGCAGCTGTCGGGCTCGTTCCGGCTGCATCCGCCCGCCGACCGCATGCAGCCCCAACATGGTGGCCAGCTGACCAATCAGTTGCAGGTTTACCCCCTGCCCGCGGGCCATGGCATCACCGAGCACCCGTTCGATCGCATCGCGCCGTAGTTTCAGGCCCATCAGCTGCGCCAGCATCTGGAAGCAGGCCATCAGCTCTTCTGCTTCACCACTGGCAGGGATCAGTTGCAGTCCCGATCGGGGATCCTTCTGGCCGAAGCCTGCGGTGGTGGCCAGGGGTAGGCCTGCCTGGGCCGGTTCGATCACCGCTAGAGCCGATGAGTCCGCGGATGCATCTTGTGCATCTTCAAGAGTTGTCGCGGCTTCGGCCACGGGGGTGATCAGACCTTCGAGGGTGCTGGCTGGCAGTCCGATCAGCCTTAGGGGCAGTGGAGGTCGTGTTGGGCGTGCCGCCAACGATCCTTCCGTTAGTTCGTGACCCAGTGGAAGGTCGCTGTTAGCAGAGGCGACAAACACACGCTGACCTTCGGCCAAGGCCTGCTGCACTGCTGCTGGCTCAGGGGGAATCAGGGTTGCCAGTGACAGCACGTCCTGGAGTTGGCTGGCCAGGGGGGGTAGATCTTCCGCACTGCTCTGGCGCAGGGGTTCCAGCAGCCTTGCCAGTTCTGATGGCCAGAGACGGCTGGTGCACCAGTCCCGCAGTTCGGGGGTGTCCTCCAGGTGACGGAGCAGATCCTTGTCAGAGAGCACGGCTGCTTTGACCGTGGTGCTGGCATGCACCGTTTCGCAGGGTGCGGCGGAGATCAAGGACGCCAGGCCCACCACATCGCCGCTACCCAACTTGCAGAGGGTGGCGGGTTGGTTCCGTTCCACGGTGAGCAATCGAGCTTGTCCCTCAAGGATCAGCAGCAGCTGATTGGGCAACACTCCTTCGGCTGTGAGCGGTTGGCCGGGCCGGAACATCCGGTGGCAGCTGGGATCGCTTTTCAGCGACACCAGAACGGCGGGCAGGGCGTCTGGAACGTCAGGGGTGGCGATGGAGCTGTTCATCAGTTGGCCAGATCTCCATGGCTGGATGCTGTGGCATTGATGAGGGCATTCATCCGCTCATCCACGATGCGGTCCACATCCTGCTGGAACAGCTCAGCACACATCCGTTGTTCCATGGCGGAATCAAACTGTGTCGGCTGGAATTGCTCCAACCGCACGATCAACCAGTTGGACTGCACCTGAATCGGCGCCAGCAACGTCCCTGGGCTGCAGCTGTGCAGCGGTTTGGCCAGCGGCTTCGGCACGCTGCCGATGGCCATTGGCCCGAAACGTCCCTGCCCTTTCTGGTTGCCTCCCTTGCGCAACATCGTGGCCAGTTCACCGAAGCTCGCTTCGCCTTCGTTGAGCCGCAGGAACAATTCCTGGGCCAGGAACTGATTCGGAGCAGTGAGCTGGCTGTAGGTCACCTGATCGAACTGTTCCTTGCGGGTGAGGTAATGCAGTTCCGCCTTGCTCTGGAACCGTTCAACACTGCGGCGCCGAATCCGTTCCGCTAAGCCGGCTTGCCACTGCAGATCGTTGGCGGTGTAGCCAAAACTGTCCCGATGGATCTGCAGTTGTTCTGCACTCGCGAGCTTGTGGCGTTGCCTGTAGCTCTGCATGGCCTTGCGCTGGGCCTCAGGCTCAAGTTCCACATCGTGGAGCAGCTCCTCTTTCACCAGAGCGCTGATAAATATCCGCAGTACACCGTGTCGGCGGAGCTGGTCCAGGGTTGTCGCATCCAGAGCGCTCAGTGTCTGAGAGGGGTTCTCGGGCACGGATGCGATCAACCAGGTGTTGTGAGTGCGACAGCTTAAACCGCTTCTCGTTGATGGGATTGCCGGATCAGGCCCAGTCCCAGCCGAAGCCGAAGCGCTCTCGAACCCCGAGCGCGGTCGCTTCCAGCTGTCTGCGCAGGTCTCGGCGGATCCCTGCAGTAACTGCACGTGCTTCCCCTTGGCCTGCGTTGGCCTTCGGCGCTGCAGCTGGGCATGGGGCTTGCGGCAGGTCGAGGAACGCTTCGATCTGTCGCCACGTTGCCGTGGGATCGGCGAACAAGGTTTCGCTCTGCAGCACCAGCAGTTGTCGACCAGGAAACAGCTCGAGGTATCGATCCAGTTGCTCCAGATAACGGCTTCGGCTCACATAGCTGTGTTCCTGCAGGTGCTGGAGCTTTCCTGTGCTCAAACGCTCCTCCTCAGCGGCCAGAGCGTCCTCCAGCGGCAGAGTCTCGAAGCGAAGCCGCACGGAATGGAAGTACTGGGATAACGCCCGTTCCACTGGGTCCCGCAGCAGCACGATCAGCTGCGCGTTCGGAAGCAGGCTGTGGATGCGCTTCGGCGCCTGTGGGTGGAACAAATAAAAGGGTGTGATGTCACCACAGCGTTGTTGTGGCGCTGCACCCGCGTAATGGCTGGCGTACCAAGCCGTTGGCTGGTCCCAGTGTTTGGAGAAGTAGTGCACCTCCTTCCCCGGTGCCAGACAAACGCCGGGGTGCTGAATCAGCAGCTGCTGCAGCGTGGTGGTTCCTCCCTTCTGGGTTCCCAGCACCAGGAAATCCGGTAACCGTTCAGCCATGGCGTTGTTCAGGAGAGCAGAACGACCTCAGTAGGCTGCCAGCACTGAATCGGTCGTTGCCGTCACCATGCTCAAGCTCCTGCTGGGTGATCCCAATGCCCGCAAGCTGAAGCGCTACCAGCCAATCGTCTCCGATGTCTCCCTGTTGGAGGAGGAGATCGCTCCGCTCAGCGATGACGAGCTGCGGGGCAAGACGGCAGCCTTCCAGGAGCGCCTGGCCAATGCCGGCAGCCTTGAGAACCAGCGGCCGATCCTCGACGAGATCCTGCCCGAGGCTTTCGCCGTGGTCCGTGAAGCGGGCAAGCGGGTGCTGGGCATGCGCCACTTCGATGTCCAGCTGATCGGGGGCATGGTGCTGCATGAGGGCCAGATCGCTGAAATGAAGACCGGCGAGGGCAAAACCCTGGTAGCCACCCTGCCCAGCTACCTCAATGCCCTGACTGGTCGCGGTGTGCACGTCGTCACCGTGAACGATTACCTCGCCCGCCGTGATGCGGAATGGATGGGCCAGGTGCATCGTTTCCTCGGCCTCTCGGTCGGTCTGATCCAGCAGGACATGCGTCCAGAGGAACGGCGGCGCAACTACGCCTGCGACATCACCTACGCCACCAACTCGGAGCTGGGATTCGACTACCTGCGGGACAACATGGCCGCAGACATCAGTGAAGTCGTCCAGCGCGAATTCCAGTACTGCGTGATTGATGAGGTCGACTCGATCTTGATCGACGAAGCCCGCACCCCGCTGATCATTTCCGGCCAGGTGGAGCGTCCCCAGGAGAAGTATCAGCAAGCGGCCCAGGTGGTCGGCGCCCTCGAGCGTGCCGCTGAGATGGGTAAGGACGGCATCGATCCCGAGGGTGATTATGAGGTGGATGAAAAGCAGCGCAGCTGCACCCTCACCGATGAGGGTTTCGCCAAGGCCGAACAGCTGCTCGGCGTGAGCGATCTGTTCAACCCGCAGGATCCCTGGGCTCACTACATCACCAATGCCCTCAAGGCCAAGGAGCTGTTCATCAAGGACGTCAACTACATCGTTCGCGATGGCGAGGCGGTGATCGTTGATGAATTCACCGGCCGGGTGATGCCCGGCCGTCGCTGGAGTGATGGCCAGCACCAGGCGATTGAGGCCCAGGAAGCGCTGCCGATTCAGCCGGAAACCCAGACCCTCGCCTCGATCACGTATCAGAACTTCTTCCTGCTTTATCCCCGTCTGGCCGGCATGACCGGCACCGCCAAGACGGAAGAGGTGGAATTCGAGAAGACCTACAAACTGCAGACCACCATCGTCCCCACCAACCGGGTTCGCGCCCGGCAGGACTGGGCTGATCAGGTGTACAAAACCGAATCCGCCAAGTGGCGGGCGGTGGCCAACGAAACCGCGGACATCCACAAGAAGGGTCGTCCGGTGCTGGTGGGCACCACCTCCGTGGAAAAAAGTGAACTGCTGAGTTCGCTCTTGGCTGAGCAGGAGATCCCCCACAACCTGCTGAACGCCAAACCGGAAAACGTGGAGCGCGAGTCGGAGATCGTCGCCCAGGCCGGCCGGGCCGGCGCCGTCACCATCGCCACCAACATGGCCGGTCGCGGCACGGACATCATCCTTGGCGGCAACAGCGATTACATGGCTCGCCTAAAGCTGCGGGAGGTGCTGTTGCCGCGCCTGGTGCGTCCGGAGGATGGTCACAAGCCGCCTGTCCCTTTGCAACGCAGTGAGGCTGCCGGTTTTTCCGATGCTCCGGTGCCGACACCGGTGCGCAGCGGTGAAAGCCTCTATCCCTGCACCCTCACCGACGACACCGATCAGGGCCTGGCCCAGTTGGCGCGGGATCTGGTGAAGGAATGGGGTGATCGCGCCCTCTCCGTGATCGAGCTGGAGGAGCGCATCGCCACCGCCGCCGAGAAGGCCCCCACCGACGACCCGCAGA